>Ga0182006_1000228_pt1 | contig 53618 bp, 38 predicted proteins | sample Sormic07211104_1_FD_123022 | JGI IMG/M metagenome (GOLD analysis project Ga0182006, IMG submission 123022) | Rhizosphere microbial communities from Sorghum bicolor, Mead, Nebraska, USA - 072115-104_1 MetaG | ecosystem: Host-associated > Plants > Roots > Rhizosphere | place: USA: Nebraska...
TCAGTTATAATTTATATCTCCAAATAACACCATGTTATCCGGTCAGGAATTGGCACCTTCTCTTTCTGAGGGTTGCCAGTGGGTCATCGAGCCAGTCTCTCGCCACTTCTTTATAAATCAACCTGCGAAGATTGACTTTTATTTAGCTTTCCGCCAAATAATATTTCAAATGTCAGGATTAATTTTTAATACACAAAATAAAATTTTGATTTTAAAATAAATAACTGATAACTAGTTACTTAATTTTATGTTACAATGCTAAAATCGAACTTTCGATGTGAAATTAGCACTTAATATGCTAAGTTTGCGCTACCTATCTAAATATGATTATCATGAAAAACAAAAGTGTTTTAGGTTTAAGCCTCCTATTCACGGTGATGTTTGTCAGCACCACCAATGCCCAGTTTGGAGGTTTGAAAGATAAATTATTAAAAATCGGAACCGCCCAGGGTGCCAAAGCCTTAGGGGTAGACAGGTTTCTGAAACAGCCCGCTGCCATAACCACCAGTTTTGAAGATGTAAACAGGGAAGGTGAAAAAATGCCCGACTTTATTACTTCGTTAAATTTAAAGGCACAACCATTGTATTTACTACCTAAAAATCCAGAGGGCGGTTTTGTGCTTTGCGAGGGGCTTTATGAGATGACCAACAAAAGTTATTGTTTAAAGGCCGGAACATTTGCGCCGTCAAAAGGCGATGGTTATATGTTCGCTCCTGTACTAGGTTCTAAGGAAGGAATAGTGGTTGCGATATTGAAAAGCGCAGAAAAACATCCTGAGGTGGATCAACATGACATCCAGGCGCTGCTGTGGACCATTATTGCCAGAACAAAATTTGCTGATTTTAACGGACAGGTAAAATTAACCGCTGTAAAATTATTAACCCCGAGTCAGATTACACAATTGGAGGGAGGCGCCCTGGGTGTGTTACCTTTTGATGTAATGGAAAAGGCTAAAGACCAGTTGCCAGCGGGTGTAAAGGCAGTTTTTGAGGCAGAAAACAATATCAGACAGCTGGTAGCTTCCGGAAATTACACTTATGCTGATATGGAAAAATATGCGATTGTGGCGGGTATGGCCCCACCAAGAAGCGATGTACCAAGCGGCATCTGGACCAAACATCCTGATGGTTATTATATACGTTATTTCCCTTCGGGTTATTCAGTTACTAAAGTACAGGTATATGTGCCAAAGGAATTGATGGCAAATGGGAACAAATTGGTTTATGATGCTGCAGGAGATATTGCTTGCCCTGCGAATACGGGATCACAACGTTTGGCACAAACAAATGAACCAATGGAGGCAAACTATTCTTTGAAACTGACCACGGTTTGTAATCCGAAATAGATTTTTAGTCCTATAAGGCTTTGAAAACCTTATAGGACTGTAGAAAACTTTAACCTAACGCCTGCTCCAAATCGGCAATAAGATCATCTGCATGTTCCAGTCCAACGGAAATACGGAGCAGATTTTTAGGCGTTTTGCTATCAGGCCCCTCTACTGAGTAGCGATGTTCGATTAAACTCTCCACACCACCTAAACTGGTCGCCTGTGCAAATAACCGGACCTTATTCGCCACTTTATGAGCGGCTTCAACACCACCTTTAACCAGGAACGACATCATGCCACCAAAATCTTTCATCTGTTTTTTTGCAATACCATGCTGCGGATGGTCTTCCAGTCCGGGATAAAAAACGGCCTCTACATTTGGATGTTTATTTAAATAGTGAGCGATAATCTTTCCGTTTTCACAATGACCTTTTATGCGGTAGGCCAGGGTTTTTATGCTTCTGCTTAATAAAAAGCAATCGAAGGGTGATGGAACGGCACCACCGGTTTGCTGTATGTTTTTGATTTTCTCCCACAGCTCATCTTTCTTTGCGGTCACCAAAATTCCTCCAAGCACATCGCTATGGCCACCAAGGTATTTCGTGCTGCTGTGCATGACAATATCTGCTCCTAATAAAATTGGATTTTGTAAAATAGGGGAGGCAAATGTACTATCGCAGACCATGGTGATATTTTTAGCCTTGGCTATTTTAGCAATCTCTTCTATATCGGTAACCTTCAACAGTGGATTGGATGGTGTTTCGATCCAAATGAGTTTTGTATTGGGCTTAATGTTTGATTCTATTAGCGACAAATCGGTCTGGTCAACAAAATCAAATTTCAGGCTATTGTTAAAAATCGTAAGCAATTGTTTTTTAATGCCCCAATACATATCGTCTGGTGCAATAATATGACTGCCTGGTTTCAAAGCCTGAAACAATGCCAAACCGCAGGTATTACCCGAGGAAAATGCTGCTGCATCTTCGCCATATTCCAGTTTAGCTACAGTGTTTTCTAAAGCAGACCGGTTTGGATTGCTTACCCTGCTATACATGTGTCCGCCAGGATAGCCACCATACTCGTCACGAAAAAATGTGGTAGATAAATTAATAGGCAGTGTAACATCACCTGTATTGATTTTTACAAGATTAGCGGCGTGAATAGCAAGGGTTTCTGGTTTCATGATGATTGATTTTGGACGATGTAATATGGGTATGGGATTTAATAATTTAGCGCTAATTTAAGGTTAGTAACGGTTTTGGCAAGATTTATGTAACAAGTTTGACAAAATTTAAATTACATAGAAAATGAAAAGATTATTTATAGCTATCGCAATTGCATGTTCTACCTTAGTAATGTTACAAAGCTGTAATACTGCAAAAAGAGTAACTGCAGGCGTAACGGGTAGCAGAGGTACAGTTGTTCGCGAATGGGTAGTGAGTAATGTAGCTTTGGAAGGTTTGCCTGATGGTGCTGTTCAGGGCTTATTTGGAGAGAAATCTTATAAATGTTTTGAGGGAAGTACATGGAATTTAACCAATAGTGGTAATGGATCTTATACCTTGCCTGCATCAAGTACCTGTGGTGCTGTAATGCAGACTATTTTCTGGTCGGCTGCCCCCAAAGATCAAACTTTCCAGTTTAAAAAAATATACGAGGGTGACAAAGCAAAAAATGTAACTGAAGGTTATCGTTTAGTATTAACTGAACTTTCAAGCACACAAATGGTATTAAAATCACCAATTGAATTTGGTGGCAGAACTGCAAATATTATTCTAACTTTTGTACCTGCAGCCAGATAATATTTAACATCGAAAAACATACCCTTAAAGCACTTCTGAAAAGAGGTGCTTTTTTTGTTTACTGTCTTTTGAGGTTGCCACGGAAACACGGATTTACCCGGAGTTTATTAGAATCATTTGTAGCAGGTTGTTAGCACTGAACTTAGATTCAGGTTTTATCTTACATAAACTGCCATCAGACGCTGAAACAAGAATTTATCCCCGAGCTTGATAGTTATTTCTCCGCGACTTCTGCGTTTCGGTGGCTAATGTTAACGCCTATAGCTAAGTTTACAATAAAAAATAATCAATATCTGTGTTGATCAGTGTTCAACTGTGTTTAATAATCAGGTACAATATCCAAAAATCACGGTTTGTTACAAGAAAATGATTTTCAAATCGGCTCATTATCGTATTTTTGTTCAAAATAAATCAGGAATGAATACAACTGAGCAAGTTGAAAAAATATTAGCTGATACCAATTTATCAACTGAACTACAAAACATCGCCCATAAAGTTCTTCATAAAGAGCGGATTACCTTCGACGAAGGTGTGTACTTATACGAACATGCAGAATTGGGTTATCTTGGCGTATTGGCCAATTTTATCCGCGAACAGAAACATGGCGATAAAACCTATTTTAACCGGAACTTCCATCTGGAACCTACCAACCTTTGCGTTTACGACTGCAAATTTTGTTCTTATTCCCGTTTAATCAAGCAAAAAGAGGAAGGCTGGGCCTTAACGATGGAGCAAATGCTCGATATTGTTAAAAAATATGATGGCGAACCGGTAACAGAGGTACACATTGTAGGAGGGGTACTTCCGCAATATGATGTAGCCTTTTATTCGGCTTTGTTCACCGCTATTAAACAACACCGTCCGGATTTACATGTTAAAGCATTAACCCCTGTAGAGTACCATTATATCTTCAAAAAGGCTAAAATTGATTATGCAACGGGTATGCGTTTGATGAAAGAAGCCGGTTTGGAATCTATACCGGGCGGAGGGGCAGAAATTTTTCATCCCGAAATCAGGGAACAGATTGCCAAAGACAAATGTACCGGTCAGCAATGGCTGGATATCCATGAAGAATGGCACAAATTAGGTATGCGGAGTAACGCAACCATGCTTTATGGACATATTGAGAAATACTGGCACCGGGTTGACCATATGGAAAAACTACGCCAACTGCAGGATCGTACTGGGGGTTTCCAAACCTTTATTCCTTTAAAATTCAGAAATCAGCATAACCAGATGAGCAATGTGCCTGAATCTTCGGTAATTGAAGATTTGAGAAATTATGCAATTGCCCGCATCTATCTAGATAATTTTGATCATATTAAAGCTTACTGGGCCATGATCAGTCGCGAAACGGCACAGTTATCCCTAAATTATGGCGTTGACGATATTGACGGTACTTTGGATGATACGACTAAAATTTACTCAATGGCTGGAGCCGAAGAGCAAAATCCGGCGATGAGCACTAAAGAGCTGGTTAATCTGATTAAACAAGTGGGCCGGAAAGCAATAGAACGCGATACACTATACAATGTAGTTACCGATTTCGAAAATGTTGTTTTTGAGGAAGAAAAGAAACCGCAATATTATAAATTACCGGTAGTGAATTAAGATTGTTATGATGATAGGATTTTAAGGTCTTTTCGCAAAGTCAAAAAAATAATAAATAAAAAATGTTAATCCTGCAATCTTATAATCCAAAAAATCCCATTTAATGGTTAAAGAAATATACATCATACGTCACGGCGAAACAGAACTTAACAGACAAGGCATAGTACAGGGCAGGGGTATAAATTCTGATCTAAATGATTTGGGAAGGGCGCAAGCTGAAGCTTTTTATCAAAAATACAAGAATGTTCCTTTTGATAAAATTTATACATCCGATCTCAAACGAACCTGGCAAACGGTGCAGAAGTTTATCGATGCTAAATTACCGTGGGAAAAACTTTCGGGATTAGATGAGCTGGCATGGGGTATCTGGGAAGGAAAACCCAATACCGAAGAGGCACGCGAGGCTTTTCGTGAGATGTTACAAAGCTGGGAAAATGGTGATTATACCGCGCATTTTGAAGGTGGCGAAAGCGTTCAGGATGTTTACGAACGTTTAAAACAACCCATGGAGGTTTTAATGACCCGACCAGAGGAAAAAACAGTATTGCTTTGTATGCATGGCCGGGCGATGCGTGTTTTCTTGTGCTTACTCTTAGGAAAACCATTGAGCGAAATGACTGAATTCCCACATCAGAATACCGTGTTGTACAAAATGGGTTTTGAGGATGGAAAATTTACCGTGCTCGAATTTAACAGCGCAGTACATTTAGACGGTTTAGTAATCGGAGAATAAACGGCCCCGGTTCGTATCTTTCATGAAACGAAGTGCGTTAATCGTGCTGAGAACACAAACCAACATAAGATTGTTTAGTAATTAAATAATTTGCTTAACGCCAAACGCGAAGCGCAAAACATAACACCTTGAATAAGATTAAAATATCGGCGGTTGCCTACACCAATACAAAAGCTTTTATATACGGATTAACACATTCGGAAATCATTAATAAGATTGATTTAAGTTTAGATATCCCTTCAGATTGCGCAGCAAAAGTGATTAATGGTCAGGCAGATATTGGTCTGATGCCTGTCGCAGCTATTCCTTTGGTTCCAAATGCCAATATTGTGGCCGATTATTGTATAGGCAGTGATGGCGGCGTAAATTCTGTATTTATTTTTAGTGAAGTTCCGGCAAATGACATTAAAACGCTAAGGCTGGATGCCCACTCGCGTACCTCAAATAACTTAGCCAAAGTATTGCTAAAATTTCATTGGAAAAAGGAGGTAGAATTTACTACCGATCGTGACGCAAAAACAGATGCTTTTGTTTTGATTGGCGACAGGACTTTTGGTAAAAAAGATGATTTTGCCTACGCTTATGATATGGGCGAGGAATGGAAAAAACTTACTGGCTTACCTTTTATGTATGCAGCTTGGGTAGCCAATAAAGAGATTTCAGAAGATTTTAAAGCTGAATTTAATGCAGCTTTAAAGTTTGGTTTAGATCATAGAAAGGAAGTTTTGGCGGAATTATCTGAATCGCCAAATTTCGATCTGGAAGATTACCTGTATCATAAACTTCAATTTGATGTTACAGAAGACAGAAAGAAAGCTTTGGATCTGTTTTTGGAATATATAGAAGAATTAGAAAAAGTTAAATTATAAAAAACTACAATAATGATTGTCACGTTGAGCCTGTCGAAACGCTTCATAAAATACGTTTAGAGAGGTCCTTCGACAGGCTCAGGATGACATTTTATACCTATTAATGTGCTTTCATTTTTCCTGCCACTTTTTCTAAAGCACTTTTTAGTTTTGTTAAGGCGCCTGTGATGGCTAAATCGTACGTATTACCCAGGTTAGTTACTGCAATTGGATCTTTTCCGGTTATTCTGGCCTCTAGCAAACATCTTTTATCATCCAGACCATCTTTACTACCGTTCTCATCAGAAAGATGAACTTCTAAACGCGTAATCAGATCGCTAAACCTGCTCAGGCCTTCATTTAACTGGGTATTGATTTTTTCTTCGTATTCCTGGTGTATGGTTAAGTTTTTGTCGGTGTTCAGTTGGATCGTCATAATTAAAAAATTAGGTTAAAATTTATATAAAGTTAACACATGACTAGGGTAATTGTTTCTATGGGTTAACTGATTAATTGTATGAATTGGTTAATTGTGTCATAAGTACCAGATCTATTATACATTTGGGTTAGTACAGACCATTGTACCTAAACCTGGTAGAAGCGGGCACGGAGTGCAACGAAGTAAAGCGGATAACAGGACTACACTACCCCAAATGCACAGAAACCTCCATTTCCAAATAATGGCAATTGTTTAATCATATAAATTGGTTAACTGTTGACAAAAGAAAATTATTATGCACTTGGGTTAAAACAGACCATTGTGACTAAATCTGATTGAAGCGGCAGCTCCCGATTGAAAAGAGGGCCTACAAGCGGAAAGCAGGACTGCGTTACCCCAAATGTACAGAATCCTTGATTTTCGAATGATAGTTAACTGTTGATGGAAGAAAACGATGATAAGGTTAAAGTTAGCTGATTAACCCTGGCTTTTAAACAATCTTTCAACTTTTCAACAAAACAGCTGTAAAATACTTATTCGTGTTATCTTTATGGCTTTTGTAAATTCATTTCAGTTTTGGCTAAAGACACGAATAAAGAAACCCCGTTAATGCAGCAGTACAACGCGATAAAAGCGAAGTACCCGGGTGCACTTTTACTATTTAGGGTTGGCGATTTTTATGAAACCTTTGGCGAAGATGCCATTAAAACGGCACAGATTTTAGGCATCGTATTAACCAGAAGAGGTACCGGACCCAATGGTGGTGCGTTGGAACTGGCCGGTTTTCCGCACCATTCTTTAGATAATTATTTATCGAAACTCGTCAGGGCGGGGCAGCGCGTTGCCATTTGCGATCAGCTTGAAGATCCTAAAACAACAAAAACCATTGTAAAACGAGGTGTAACAGAGCTGGTTACGCCAGGCGTAGCTTACGGCGACAATATTGTAAACCAGAAATCGAACAATTTCCTGGCCTGCGTTTTTTTCGATAAAACACAATTGGGTGTTTCATTTTTAGATATATCTACAGGCGAATTTTTAATTGCGCAAGGCAATAGCGATTATATCGATAAACTTCTGCAGGGTTTTAAGCCTACAGAAGTGATCTTTCAAAAATCAAAGCGACAAGCCTTTACCGAAAACTTTGGCGACCGTTTTTACACCTTTGGCTTGGACGAATGGCCATTTACCACTGATTTTGGAAACGAAACCCTGATGAAACATTTTGAAGTTTCGTCATTAAAAGGTTTCGGTATTGATCGTTTACAAAGCGGAATTGTTGCTGCTGGTGTTATTTTACATTATTTAGGTGAAACTGAACACCGCAACCTGCAGCACATTACTTCCATTAGCCGCATTGAGGAAGACCGTTACATGTGGCTCGACCGTTTTACCATCAGAAACCTGGAATTGGTGAATTCGCCTAACGACAATGCCGTAACGCTTTTTGATATTTTAGATCACACTTGTACCCCAATGGGCGCACGTTTGTTACAGAAGTGGATTATTATGCCATTAAAAGAGCTGAAACCAATACAGGAACGCTTGGGCATGGTAGAATATTTTGTGGCAAACGAAACATTACAGGAAGAATTTCTATCGCACATTAAACAGATAGGAGATTTAGAACGTTTAATTTCCAAAGTTGGTTTACAACGGGTTGGCCCGAGGGAATTGGTGGCTTTAAAACGTGCACTTTACCACATTGAAGCCGTTAAAAAACTTGCTGCAGATTCTAAAAATCCTTTCCTGATTAAAATAGCAGATCAGTTAAATCCATGTTTAGCCATCCGGGAACGAATAGAAAAGGAATTACAGGCCGAACCACCAGCATTGCTGATTAAAGGAAATGTAATTGCCGACGGGGTTGACGAAGATTTAGACCGTTTGCGCAAAATTGCTTTTGGCGGGAAAGATTACCTGGTTCAGATTCAGAAGCGGGAAGCAGAAGCAACAGGTATCCCATCTTTGAAAATCGCCTTCAATAATGTGTTTGGTTACTATTTAGAAGTTACCCATACCCATAAAGATAAGGTACCCGATGGCTGGATCCGTAAGCAGACCTTGGTAAATGCGGAACGATACATTACGCCCGAGCTGAAGGAGTATGAAGATCAGATTTTAGGTGCTGAAGAAAAGATACAGGCCATCGAAATCCGTTTGTACAACGAACTGATGTATGAAACGGCGAGTTACATCAAACCCATCCAGCTTGATTCATATCTCATCGCACAGCTTGATTGTTTGCTGTGTTTTGCTCAACTGGCAGCTAAAAACCATTATAACAAACCAAAGGTTACCCAAAACAAAGTACTAGATATTAAAGGTGGCCGCCACCCGGTAATTGAAAAACAATTGCCTGTTGGTACAGAATACATTACCAACGATGTATATCTTGATACCGAAAGTCAGCAGATCATCATGATTACCGGTCCTAACATGGCTGGTAAATCAGCCATTTTAAGGCAAACAGCATTAATTGTATTAATGGCACAGATGGGTTCCTTTGTGCCGGCAAAAGATGCAGAAGTAGGCATTGTGGATAAGATTTTTACCCGTGTAGGAGCATCTGATAACATCTCTTCAGGAGAAAGTACGTTTATGGTAGAAATGAACGAGACGGCAAGTATCCTGAACAATATCTCTGATGATAGTTTGATCCTGCTTGATGAAATTGGTCGCGGAACGAGTACATATGATGGTATTTCGATTGCCTGGGCAATTGCAGAATTTCTGCATCAGCATCCAACGGCCCGACCTAAAACCTTATTTGCTACGCACTACCATGAGCTAAACGAACTGGCCAATACCATGCCCCGCATTAAAAACTTTAATGTATCGGTAAAAGAAATGAGCAATAAGGTAATTTTCTTAAGAAAACTTATACCTGGTGGTAGTGAACATAGCTTTGGTATACATGTGGCAAAAATGGCCGGTATGCCGACAAAATTAATAGGCCGTGCGAATGAGATTCTTAAAAAATTAGAAATAGACCGTACAGAAGGGCAAAGCATAAAAGACAGCATTAAAAAAGTACAAAACCAGGCTTACCAGTTACAGATGTTTGCCATTGATGATCCGATTTTGGTAAAAATACGCGATACTTTAAATAATTTAGATGTAAATGCGTTAACTCCTGTTGAGGCACTGTTAAAATTAGACGAAATACAACGGTTAATAAAAAATTAACGACAAGCAAAAACGTGAACATAGATGTTGGTAGGATTGGTATGATAGCTGTCTGATTGTGTGATCAAAAGAATTAAAAAATATGATAAAAACTAAATATTGTTATTCTTTGATTTTAATGCTCTCCATCATTATAACATCCTGCGGAACAAGAAAATACACGGTTAAAAGTGATACGAAAGCAGCACAGGCGGCTGATGCGATGGCTAATTTAAAAAGCAAATCGCTTTATCGTTTTATTACCGATTGGACAGGAGTGAAGTACCGTTTTGGCGGATTAGATAAGAATGGGATTGATTGTTCCGGTTTTGCATTCTTATTGGAGAAAGAAATATTTGGGGTTACACTACCACGTATTTCCCGCGAGCAGGCCAATGTGGTCAGAAGGAAAGATATTGATAACCTGAAAGAGGGCGATCTTGTGTTTTTCTCTTTTGGTGGAAACGATGTAGACCATGTGGGCGTTTACCTCAATAATGGTTTTTTTGTACATGCCAGTACCACACGAGGGGTAATTGTAGATGATTTAACATTACCGGCTTATCAAAAGGTTTTGGTTAAATCCGGATCGGTTAATTGATAGCTATACTTGTCATTCTGAATGCAATGAAGAATGTTCTATTAAAAGGAAGATTCTTCGCTTTGCTCAGAATGACAAATGATAATAAGCCCTTTAAACAGGTTCATGGTGACAACCTCTTTGTAAAACCATTTTTTAAACTTTTCATTATCCATTTATGCGCCTATTTCTCATACTCTGCTTATCCCTAATTACTTATTCGGTTAATGCACAAGTAAAATTACTCACCCTAAATGAACTGGATAAACGCATTGCCAATGGAAAAGATACCACCTACGTCATCAATTTCTGGGCAACCTGGTGCTCGCCATGCGTAGCCGAATTGCCGAATTTCGAGAAACTACGGTTAGCTAATATAAAGAAACCGGTGAAAGTAATTTTGGTAAGCCTGGATTTCAAATCAAAACTGCAAAAAGAAGTTATTCCATTTGTACTGCGTAATCAAATCAATGCGGAAGTATATCTTTTAAATGAGCCTGGTCAGCAACAGTATACAGAACGGATCGACAAAAAATGGTCGGGCGCTATTCCTGCTACCTTATTTGTAAACCAAAAATCAAGGCAACTTTATGAAAAAGAATTTACCGAAGCGGAACTGAAAAATACTTTGCTGAACTTGAAATAAATCACACCTCAAGTTAAAAAAAATTAAATATAACTCAACCACCATTGCCTGTGTGTTTGCTTGTATCTTTTAAACCACCTGCATGGAAGGTACAAAGAAGCTACCACACAGATCCATATCAAATAAACAGCAGGTAAACCAAATCCAAAAGCTGCCGGCCTAAATAAAAACGGAACCTGCATAATTTCTTTTTCGCTATGCCCTGTGGCAAAAAATGCCATCACCAGGAGTATATGCAATAAATAAAAATGTATTACATAATAGAAGAAAGGTACCGCGCCGTATACGGCGTTGATCTTCGTAAACCAATTAGCTGTTTTTTCGATAAGCGCCAAAAATAGCAGTGCTGGGCCCAATGTCATGGCTGTGTATTGCAAGGAGGGAGGATATTTGCTTACGTTAAAAAAGGACAACAGGTTCTTAAAGAAATCATGATACTCCTTACGCGGTGCCGGATCGCCGTAAATATTGATGAGCCTCAAGGTAATAAACAATAATATGGTTAATATTCCGGCAACCAGTAGTTTTCGCTTTCTGAGTTCTTTAGCATATTCTTTTTTATACCATGCGCCAATCCCATAACCTAAAAACATAATGCCTGTCCAGGGCAGGATGGCATAAAAAATACCGACTAAATGATTGCTGGATAATGGTACAACCGTTCCAGAAGCAGTAAAAAATACTTTCAAAATCAATCCGGCTGTTTGACCGGCTGGTTTGGGCAATAAATCGAAAAGATTGTGTCCAAAAACCAGAATATAGCCGATGACGACTACGCTTTGATAAGAGATACGGCTTGCCAATGCCAGGAAGATCATGCTCCAGCCAGTTGCCCAGATTACCTGTAAAATAATAAAGTTGTATTGCAGGTTAAAGGTAAGACCGAGCGATACCACTGCTATTTCAATAAAAATTAACCATAAACCCCGTTTAAATAAAAATGAAGCCGCCTGAGCTGGCGTTTTATGTTGTGCAGATAAATAAGCTGATAATCCTGACAGGAAAACAAAAACGGGTGCACAGAAATGGGTAATCCAGCGGGTAAAAAACAACAGGCCCGTGGTGGTCTCAGGATTTACCGGATCAGCTGTCATCGCACCAATATGAAAGAAATCTCTGGTATGATCCAGCGCCATTACAATCATTACAAATCCACGTAGTATATCAATAGATAAAATACGTTTAGACAGTGAAGCGTTATCAGCATCCATAAAATTAGGCTTGGTTAGTTAAATATATTATTTTATATCTATAATTAGTCACCTTAGCAAAAGAACACAAGCTGAATCTATTCAAGATATTGTGTAAGAAAATCGATTTAGGAATAGTTAAATTGAACATTATGATTTTGATGTTCCAAAAATTATGATAATATTTGTTAGGGACTAACCGAATAATATTTACCGCTGCAAGTGATATGAATTTATAAGGTATCGTAACACTATCGCTAAAAATTAAACCTAAATATCATAATTAATCATAATGAAAAGAAGGACATTTATACAAAACACTGGCTTATTAGGAGCAGGCGTTGTTGCATCAAAATTTTCGTTCGCCGCTAATCTGGCGCCCGAATTTCCGGTGGTACGCGTAGCTGCTGCAAAACGACATTTTAAAAGTAAAGCGGTAGACGCAGCCATTAACACCTTCAGGTCAAATGTTAAGAATCCCGAATTAGCATGGCTGTTTGAAAATTGTTTCCCAAATACTTTAGATACAACGGTTTATCATGAAGAAAAAGATGGCAGACCAGATACCTATGTAATTACAGGCGACATTGATGCTATGTGGCTACGCGATAGTTCAGCCCAGGTTTGGCCTTACCTGCAATTTGTTAATGAGGATGAGCCACTTAAAAAACTGATTGCCGGCGTAATTATCCACCAAACCAAGTGTATTTTAAAAGATCCTTATGCCAATGCTTTTTATGGTGATGCCAATAAAGTGGGAGAGTGGAAGACCGATAAAACCGCTATGCAGCCAGGCGTACACGAGCGCAAGTGGGAAATCGATTCATTGTGTTACCCGATCCGTTTGGCTTACCATTATTGGAAAAAGACCGGTGATAAAACTCCTTTCGATGCCGATTGGAAAAAAGGAATTGAGGCTACGTTGAAAACTTTTAAAGAGCAACAGCGCAAAACCGGTAAAGGCCCCTATCATTTCCAGCGGGAAACCACACAACCTACCGATTCGTTACCCATGGCGGGTTACGGTTTTCCGGTAAATCCGGTTGGTTTGATCTGTTCTGCTTTCCGCCCGAGTGATGACGCCACTATTTTTCCATTTCTGGTTCCTTCAAACTTCTTTGCGGTATCAAGCTTAAAGCAGGCTGCAGAGATGATTAAAGCGCTAAACAGCGATAAAACTTTAGAAAGTAATTTATTAAATCTGGCCAACGAGGTAAATGCTGCGCTTCAAAAACATGCCATCGTAAACCACCCTAAATATGGCAAAATTTATGCTTTTGAGGTAGATGGTTTTGGAAGTTCTTACTTAATGGACGATTCAAATGTACCCAGTTTATTGAGTTTGCCTTATCTGGGCGCGATGAAAATTGAAGATCCGATTTATCAGAACACCAGGAAATTTGCCCTTTCTAAAGATAATCCATATTTCTTTAAAGGCACAGCGGCTGAGGGTATCGGTGGTCCACACGCGGGGCAAGACATGATCTGGCCAATGAGCATTACCATGCGTGCACTTACCTCTAAAGATGATGCCGAGATTAAATATTGTATAGATACTTTGCGCAAAACACACGCAGGCAAAGGCTTTATGCACGAGTCGTTCAACAAAGATAATCCAGCCAACTTTACAAGAGCCTGGTTTGCCTGGTCGAATACGCTATTCGGAGAATTGCTCTGGAAAACCTATCATGAGAAACCTGCCTTGTTAAAGGCATAAAAGCTACGGGCCGTGTTTGTATTGATCGTCTTGCTAAAAGGCGAATCGATATAAACACGGTTTTGTTTGACAAAAGCGGATTCAGATTAAATCGGTAAATTATCCGTTCTTAAAAGAATCAATATGAGCAACATTTTTGTAGACGAGAAAGTGCCGACATCAACACTGCTGGAACTAAAAGCAGGAGATGCGATTAACAATAATCATTTGGCTGGTGTCATCAAACAGATTGATATCACCGAAACGGATGAATTTTTAATGTTTCGATTTGTATTGGCACAGGGTGAAATTGAAGTAAGAAAACTTAAACAGGTTTGTTAGCGTTATGCTCTTATCAGCTACTGGATAAGGATACGATAAACAATTTTGCAATTAACTTTATTATTTAGGGCTAAAAATCCTTTGACTCCGTTACGATTGACAGACTCAACTAGTGCGGTTGTCATCCGATAGCAATCGGATTTCGTGTATGCCGGAATCTTAAAGCAAACGATCTAGGATTCCCATCCGATAGCTATTAAATCAAGTTTGGAATGACGATTCCTCAAGGGACATTACTAATTGGATTTTATATGTTATTTATATTCATTTTTATCCATTAAATTATCCCTCAGCGCGACCGACGTGAATTAAATACGTTCAAAAAAACTTTAGAACAGTTTACCGATCGGACACCGATAATTAATTAAACTGGTACGTTTTGCCAGCCAGCGTGTTAAAACGATACCTGAAATCTTTATCCGATTTTTCCTGAACAATATCTTTGGCGTTTCCCTTTAGCTGATTCGGCGTTCTTACGATACATGCCCCGCCTGATAATGATTTGATAGCTAAAGAAACCACTTTTCCATTTTTCCACTCCAGATTGGTAATTTCGAAGTCTCCACGTGCCCTTAAACCCTGAATGCTTCCCGTAACCCATTGATCAGGCAAAGCCGGCAGAAATTGCAGTTCGCCGGCCTGGCTTTGCAGCAGCATTTCAGAAATACCTGCAGTATAGCCGAAATTTCCGTCAATTTGAAAGGGTGGGTGTGCGCAGAGTAAATTGGTATAAATTCCCCCTCCCTTATTGTAATCGGTACCGGAACCACCAACAGGCGTAATAAAGTTTTGCAAAATTTTATAAGCGTGATTACCATCCTGTAACCTGGCCCAGAAATTCATTTTCCAGGCCATCGACCAACCAGTCGATTCATCGCCACGGGCAGTTAAGGTTACTCGGGCTGCCTTTGCCAGTTCTGGTGTTTTAATGGTGCTGATTTCTCTGCCGGGGTGTAAACCAAAGAGATGTGAAATGTGCCTGTGTTGGTCGGCAGGGTCATCACGATCGGTTTCCCATTCCTGCAACTGACCCCATTTCCCAATTTTTGGCTTTAATAAGTGTGCTTTTAAATCGGCAATGTGTTTTTTGTAATCAGCATCTATGCCCAAAACTTCAGCCGCTTCAATGTAGTTGGTAAAAAGGTCAAACACAATTTGTTGATCATGCGTAACCCCATCTTCCGTAGGCCCGTGTTCTGGCGACCAGCCCATTGGTGATACCAGTGTTCCATCCGGCCTCCTTTTTAAATGGTCATCCCAAAATTCACCGATTTCTTTTATTATCGGATAGGCAAAGTTCTTCAGGTAATTTATATCCTTTGTAAAGGCATAATGCTCCCAAAGGGCCTGCGCATACCAGGCACTTCCTGGGGTATTCCAAAGAAAGCTCATGCCACCAAAAATATTATTTTCGGTTTTAACCGTCCAGCCTCTGGTATTGGGATACTGCTTACGGGTATGCATGGCACTCACCTCGCGCATGCTGTTAATATAATCCAAGTAAGGGATCATGCATTCAGAGAGGTTGGTCGGCTCGGCAAGCCAGTAATTCATCTGGATGTTGATGTTTGAGTGGTAATCGCTGCCCCATGGTGGGGTGTTGCTTTCGTTCCAAAGTCCTTGCAAATTGGCAGGTAAGCCACCTGCTCTTGATGAACTGATCAGCAAATATCTGCCATACTGAAAAATTAAAGCTTCAAGAGCGGGGTCTGCTTTCTTTTTATAGTTGATCAATCTTTGGTAGGTGGGTAGCTTCCGGGTATTTTCATCGCCCGTGCCAAGGTTTATTGCGAGGCGATTATATAATCTGCTATAATCTTGAATATGTGTGTTTAAAAGTTTATCATAACTTTTGGCTTTAACCGCATTTAGAATACGGTCAATTTTAGGTGCCGGCTCTTCACCTTTCCAGTTTTGCGCTCGTTTATTGCTGTAATTGGTCGCTGCAGTAAACGTAAGGGTAATGGCGTCAGCAGCTGTTATTTTCAATTTGTCGGTATTACCATCTCTTATCGATTCAAGCTTTCCATTTTCGATCTTCACAGCAGCAATAGCCTGGTAAGTCATGCCATTTGGTAGTTTACCCGTAATCTGAATAGTATTGCCCTTCGCGGTGATGATCCCATCATGCGCATCTTTTAAGCCAATCATTACAGAATAAGATTTTTTCTTATTAGCGGTAAAGCGCAGTACCATCACTTTATCCGGAAAGCTGCAAAAATACTCACGTTTAAATTGGGTGCCGTTTTGGGTATAACTAATGGTATGTACAGCATTAGTTAGATTGAGTTTACGGGTATAGTTAGTAAATTGTTGTTCTTTATGATTGAAATCGATAAACAAATCGCCAAAAGCCTGGTACATACCCCGGTCGTTCTCATCGCCGGTCCATAGCGTATTGTCATTAAATTGAATATGTTCCTGATCAACACCTCCGAAAATCATCCCGCCGATACGTCCGTTACCGATAGGATAAGCTTCCGTCATCCATTGCTGTGCAGGTTTGGTATCCCACATGGTAAAGGCAGTATTTTCTTTGTTCTGTGCCAGAAGCCTGTTGGCTGAGCAGAAGAGCAGTAAGTACAAGAAAAATGCGCAAAGGATGTTTTGCCTGTAATTTAAAAGCATATTGGTTATTTGATTAGTGTTTAAGCCAAAGATATATAAAATAGCACAGCGAGCATGAAAATCGCGGCGGCAAAGCATACTGATATTTGGCAAATTATTCAACTATTTAAGCATCTCAATTGGACACTTTCGCTGATTTTAGCAGGTAACTATTATGATATTTTATACATTGGTTTAATAGATTTTATATATTTGATAAAATACTAAAACGTTTTATCTAAAATGAAATTGCCAGCCCAATCCTTCACCATTCTCTTGATATTTATTATCGCGATTCATCACAAATCACAGGCGCAAGCTAAATTAACACCATATGTGAACACCTTCATTGGTACAGCACCTCTGACTGATCCTAAAATTCTGGGATATGAGTTGCCTGAAGGCTGGCGCTCCTGGGCGGGTTTAACTTTCCCTGGCAGCTCCTTACCAAATGCCATGGTGCAGTTAAGTCCCATTACGGAATTTGGTTCGGGTGCAGGTTACGAGTATGAAGATGATACCATTTATGGTTTTGCACACACAAATAAAGGGCATTGGAATTTATGCAATATTCCCATCTTACCACTATCCAACCCAAAAGGTAAATTTGGTTCAAAGTTTTCGCACAAAAGGGAAAGCGCAGCACCTGGCTTTTATCAGGTATATTTAGATGATTATCAGGTGGATGTGAGGCTGACATCAACATTAAGATGCGGTTTTCACGAATATACTTTCAAAGAAAATAACAACAGGCAAATCCTGTTCAGCATGGGAAAAGCCAACAGCAGTGTTAATACCTGGAATCTTGCGCAGGACGGGCCATCCGCCATACAAGGTTTTCAGGGCGGTGAAAATGTGTATTTTTACGCGGTAGTAAATGGAACGATTGATAAACTTGAGATTGTTGATGCCGGCAAACGTTCTGGTTATGCAATCGTGCATTTGGCTGACGGGAGTAAAGCCCCGGTTGAAATTAAAATCGGGTTATCTTTTGTGAGTATAGCCAATGCAAAAGAAAACCTGGAGAAAGAAATCGGAAATAAAACATTTGCACAGATCCGCCGGGAAGCAACCGAAAAGTGGGAGGCACTATTATCAAACATTCAGGTAAAGGGCGGAACGCAGAAGCAAAAACAGATGTTGTATTCCTGCCTGTACAGATCTTTCTTATGGCCGGCTTTGCGTAGTGATGTCAACGGTGAGTTTAGAGATGCAAAACGCAATGTGGTAAAAGGAGATTTCAATTACTATACAGAACCATCACTTTGGGACACTTACCGCAATAAAGACGTGCTTTTAGGTCTGATTACACCTCAGGTTACTTTGGATGTAATTAAATCGATGAGGGACGTGGGCGATAAAACGGGTTTTATTCCTACTTTTTTCCATGGCGATCATGGTGCCTCATCCATTGCCGGGGCTTATTTGAGGGATATTGATGGTTTCGACATCAAAGGTACCTACCAGATTTTGTTACGTAATGCCAATGTGGATGGTGGTGCCCGACCGTTTGTGAAAGAATATATCGAGAAGGGATATATTTCAGACCCTGATGTTAAAAATCCACATGTAGAAACCAAAGCGAAGGCAGGTGTTTCCAAAACGCTCGAGTATGCCTATGACGATTATTCGCTTGCTCAAATTGCTAAAAAACTTGGCGATAGCAGTAATTACCACACACTGATGGCCCGATCGAAAAATTATAAAAACATGTTCGATCCGGCTACACGTTTTATGAGGGGCAGGTTAGCAAATGGTGACTGGATCAAACCTTTCAACCCTCAGTATCCATACTACGAATATATGTACAGGGAAGCAAATGCCTGGCAGGTTTCGTTTTATGCGCCACATGATATGAAAGGTTTAATAGAGCTGTATGGTGGTGCAAAAGGCTTCGAATCCAAACTGGATTCGCTATTTACCGTACCCTGGAACCCAAAATACATTGCCCGCAATGTAGAAACCATGATCGGACAATATTGCCAGGGCAACCAGCCTGACCATGAAGCACCTTTTGCTTACACCTTTATCGGCAAGCCGGAAAAATCGCAGAAAATTATTGATAAGATTTTAAACGAACTATATGGTATAGGCGATGATGGTTTGGCGCTCTCCGGAATGGACGATGCCGGCGAAATGTCGGCCTGGTATGTGTTTAGTGCACTGGGTTTATATCCATTCTCGGCTACTGATCCAAATTATATCGTTACCGCTCCACTTTTTGATGAGGTAAAATGGAAAACCAGTACCGGAAAAATGTTAACGATTTCCAAACCAGGCAAGGGAAGAGGGATTAATAATATCAAAGTTAATGGAAAAGCAATACCGGGGTATTTTATTTCTCATGACTTGTTTAAAAAAGGTGGTCAGGTAGAGATTGGTACTAAATAAAAGTTTGAGGTCCATATAAAAGGGGGAGTAATTGTAAAATGCTAATGATTAACCTTTGTTTGGAGCGCACGGCCTTTGCTGAGCCGGAAGTCTCCTCCCGTCTTTTGCTTTTACGCTTCGCTGCCTCGTACCTCCTTGCTGCAGGGTAACGCTTCAGCCGGGGCTAGGGGGTTTGGCAGCATTTCAAATTAACGGTTGCAGGGTGCATAAACCCTTGTTCCTAAACCAGACAGAAGCGGCAGCCTCCGATTTACGCAATGGTTGATAGTGTTACAAAGATTTTCTATCGGAGCTATAGCGAATGGCGGGACTGCAGACCGCCAAGAACTACCGGTCGATCATTTTCTACATTAAATTATTTATTACTGTCGGTGAAACACAACCATTGGGATATGCTCAGTAAAAACTATAAAAAAGAAATAATGATGCAACCCAAATTAGATCCTGATCGTCTTTGCTATAATGATTAATTAACTATACTTACAGCCTCAAACCAATCTGAACATGAAAAAATCATTTTACTTTCTTATTTTCTCCATTTGTATTCTCGCCAGCTCTTGTACCATGATGGTTAAGGGAATTGCTAAACTTATGGTTAAAAATTACAATGACTATACCAGTACGCATATTTCTGACATACAAATTGTCGATCTGAACGGAAAACATCAAACTTTTGGTAGCTTATACAATGGAAAAACGGTCTACCTATATGTTTGGAAGGACAAAAAACTTTCTGAGCAGCAAGAAAAAGCTTACCTGTTATTAAAGGAGCGTTTTGCCAAATATCCTGATGTGGTTTTTACCAAACTTTGCATCGGTTCAGATAGTACTTCAAATACGAACAGGCTGGTTAATAATGCTTCATCAGCTGATTTCAGAAATATTTTAAATATTAGTGATCCTGCACCATTTATCATCGGGAAAGACGGTGCAATCTTATCTTACAAAGGACCAAAACCTGAAGACAAAATTATAGTAGACTATGTGCTTTACCAGGCCATGAATGGCGAAGATGGTACCAAATCTGCCAAAAGATTCATTAGGGGAATAAATGGAAATAGCCAGTTTAAATCTGATAAACTAATTGAATGGTATACGAACCACTTTGGCAAAGCGCCTGAAGGTAAATTATCCATGTCGTTATCTTCTACAAACTAGATTTTCACTACACTGGCCTGTAATGAAATATTTGAAACCTTTTTTGGTAAAAGACCACCTGAAAGATATCCTGAAAATACCCAGGGAGGTTTCTATGTGGAAGATCAGGTATGCACTTCCTGCGGTGCGCCTGAAGCCGAAGCGCCAGACCTCATTGATCATTCTAAAATTGAATATGGCCATTGCTATTTTAAAAAGCAACCACAAACTCCCGATGAACTTAGCAGGGTCATAAGCGCTATGCAGGTTTCATGTATTTCAGGTCTTAGGTATGGAGGTCGAGATGAGGAAATATTAAAACGCCTCTACGAGTCCGGCCTCGCGGATGAATGTGACCACAAACCTAGGGGTAAATATAAAATTTACAGAAAAAAGGGTAGTTCTCGATAAATATCGCTTTTACTAAGCTTAAGTAATGTAGTCATTAAGCCCCTTGTACTAACCCCACGTTATACAGGTTTGGTGAAGCACTTTCATATTGCGTGTATTTTAAATCTCGATGATTAAATCGATGTCATATCCATTATATTCCTCATTTATATAGCCATGTGGATTGCATATAATTTCAGTTTTGCCAATATGGTACCTTACAGGAGTATGTATATGGCCATGGAACCAATAATCAGGCTGATATTTTAAGATCACATCTTCCAGATTCGAAGCATAAGCTGAAGATATGGGCTCATTTTTATGTTCCTCAGGTATCGATTTAATACTAGGAGCATGATGAGTGATTACAATATTTTTATATCCATTAGATTCTTCCAGGCTTTGCTGTAGCCATCGCTTTGATGCCTGGTGAATTTTATAGGTATCTATGCTTCTGAGCCTTGAATAGGATGGGGTTTTACGAATCTGTCTATAGTCGTTCATTTGTGCCTGACATATTATACCGTACTCAACCGGGCTGCCAAAAAGAGAAAAGTCGGTCCATAAGGTTGCACCATGAAATCTGATGCCTTCAAATTCAATCATTTTATCTTCAAGAACGATTATATTTGAATGAAGAGATGCCTTTATGATTTGATCAAGGGTTTTAGGATAGGCACCCTTATAATATTCATGATTCCCCAATATATAGATTACGGGCTTATCCCTGATGTTATCTTTTACCCAATCAATACCCTTTGTACCTAAGTTTGTATCGCCCGCCAGGATCACCAAATCAGCATTGCCAAAATCAATATCAGAAATTCCAAATTCCTGATGCAAGTCGCTGATGATCTTTATCCTCATTTAATATGTGTGTAAGTGCCAATATAATTATTTATAAAAGAAAATTACATCGTGTTTAACTCAACTGATTCATATCAATGAGTCTTGATCAGTCAGGTTCGGGAGATTTTCGCAACAGTTTTGATTAGTTCTACAAAGGCTGTTGCCGTTTAATCTTATATTTTCCCGGGCTAAGCTTAAAAGTGATGGTATTCGTTTTCTTTATTAATCCTGCCGTTTCTAATTCTTTTGTTTCGATAAGTCTTTTATTGACGAATATCGGTGAACCTGAAGGCAGACGTATGATTGCTGTTGTACCCAAAGGAACAGTTAGCTGTAGCTTAAACTCATCCGCATTATTTTCGAATGAGGTCTTGATCATTCCTTTTACAGTTGGAACATTGAGGGTTCCTGTGCGAAGATTTGCAGGGTCAGGCTCAACCAGAAATGTTTTGTATCCGGCTTCAAGCGGTCTGATTCCAAACAGGTACGCTGAAATAACGATTTGGGCACCACCACTCCAGGCATGATTGGTGGTGCCGCCACCAAATCCATTTTCACCGATACCCCAACCTTCGAATAGGGTAGTGTAATATTGATTATTAACCATTTCAGCAAATCGCAGTTTCGTCCGCTCCATCGCATACTTACCTTTGCCCATCTTAAAAAGGGCTTCCATCACATATTTTTCCATGTAAGGGCTTGCATGCATCTGCGTATGCAAGGTTTCAGAAATGCGCTCGTATTTTGATGAGTCAGCAATCCCCGAAATCACAGCTAAGGCCTGCGCCCTGTCATCGGTTCGTTTATGGTATGAAGGATGACGATAGGCATGTCCATCCCAACATTTATTATATCCGCTTTTTACGGGGCTCATTACCTGGCGATACATTGCAGCATCATTATTGTAGCCGAGCATATCAGCCATTCTGGCGGCGCCATCTAAAGCAAGATAATGCCAGCCCGCCATAATAAGCCTTACATCAATGTTATCACCCCAGTCGCCCCAAAGCCATTCGCCTTTCCGTAATGTAGTAAGGCCAGTATCATCAGTTTTCCACAAAGACAGGTATTTTTTTACCGCAGGGTAAACATTTTCAATGGTTTTACGGTCACCCGTATTCATATAGTAATTCCAGAAGCCGTAATAGCCAATGCTGGTCAGCATCTGATCGGGAAGTTCCTGATTAAAGTTACCGGGAATAGGTGCAATAAGTTCTCCCGTGGGGCGCTGCCAGCCAGCCAGTTCATTTATTGCTTTCCGCATTAATGCGTGTGCAGAAGTAGAGTAGGTATAGAAACTTTCGCCCATCAACAGTACGGCATCTCCCCACCATTGTGCCCGTTCCCGGTCAGGACAATCGAAATAGTTGTCGCGCATGTTAACATATAATGTACGCTGCGCCTTTTTCCAAAATCGGTTATAGAAATCATCGCTACTGGCAAACGTGCCTTCAGGTGCGGCATTATAACCCGTTTCACGATATTTAACTGCTTTTATTTTAATGGCTTTTGGCACAACAAGTATTATTTTTTCTCCATTCAGCCATCCGTAAGATTCATACTCCTGATAACCTTTTTTAGTGATATATTCTGCCCGCAGGTTGTCGGTTCCGCCAGCGTTGCTATGGTCGGTATTGATTTTGATCAGCTGGCCACCCATATCGTCTGTTACTGAAATAATTGGGGTAAGCTGCATATTATATGGAAGCTGTGCAACGATCGTATCGGTAATATTGCCTTTAAGGCGATAAAATTTTGCGGTCTTTATCCCAAAGTTTTTCCACTGTGGGATAGGGCGTTCCACCAGTTTGTTCCAGGGTGCGTCACCTGGTTTCCCGATAATTACTGCATTGCCAAAATCTTTAAGCCCAGTTAACGGAGCGATTTGCCAACCGGTGATATCTGCTCTGGAATCAAAACGGATATTTGATTCTGGCAATCGGTAGTTGGGAAATGGAGCTTCTGTATTGCCATAAGCGGGATGGATACGGCAAAACCAACTCTTGTCGCTATGGAGTACCGTATCTTCAGCATTCATATTAAAATACAGACCAGCGACACCACTTCCTACGTGCGAAAAACCATTTTTACCAAAATACCAAAGTAGTATGGCAACCTTATTTGTACCCCTTTTTAAATATGGAGCAAGATCAATCTTATCTGCATAGGTATCTTTGGGATTAGGACCGCGTTTCAGTCCTCCTTCAAATATGACAAGTTTACCATTTATCCAAAGCCAGTATTTTGTATCTGCCGCAATGGTAGCTAATGCTTGTTCCGGCTTTTTATTGAGTGTGATGTCCCGACGATAGGCTATCCAGCAATTGGCTTTAGCTGGTTCTGTTAGGGTAGGAGAAATCCAATAACCGTCTGTTGATTTATTCTGCGCAAAAGATGATTGTGTAACAACAAAAACGAATACACAAATTGAGATATAAGAAAAAAGTATTTTTAGTTTGAAGTTCGACATACTTAACTTAAGATGATGCTTTTCCATGTTAATGACGGTAGCTGTTTTTGGCAGACTCTAATTTGCCAACATTAAGTTAACTGCGTTAACTGATCTACCTGTTGCTAAAATCGATCATATTTTTAACATTCAATTCATTTATTTTACCCGTTAACCGACCATATTTAGCCAAAATTCTGATTTCACATTCAGGGCATATCAGGTTTACATTTATCCAGATTAGATTTTGGGAAATTATTTAAGTTGTCCGCATGAATAATAAGGGTAGAACAAAGCACTTTTCGATGCCTTATTAAAATGTTCTGAAGAGATGGGAGCTTAATTAATTTCCGAAATAGCAGAAGGAATTATTATGCCGGAATACACGATTTATACATTTCGTTAATATACTTCGTTTTAGCCGTATTTATTCTAAACAGCATTGATTTACGCCTGCATTTAATGATCTTGAATGTCAACCAATTTTAGCATCACATAAATTAGGGTTCTGATTTGGCCAGACAAAGCATTTAATCCCATAAGGCGATTACTGCCAGTAGTTGCAATTATCTTCATAGATTTCCCGGCTAAATCCTTTTCAACCCACATTTAATAAATGACGGTTGCTTTCAACTTTGCATTCTAAATTGAGTTATCGCTTAGGTCGTTAAAATAAATTATTTGTATTTGAAATCCTGAATGAATTATTTACGTGAAATACACTTTTTGATTTTTAGAGAAAAACAAAGCCGGTACCGGATCACGCAAAGACATGAACTATTATTTTTTGCGAATCGTCGTTTAAAAAATCTTTTAAACAGAAAAGGCGCAATTTCTTGCGCCTTTCGTGATCCCGCTGGGATGTGAGCTTCGTTCATTTTTCCGCGTTTAAAGGCTATCTGGCAGGTTTTTGAAAAGTGACTCACCGAATCATTCACCTTTTTGTCTGTATTTTTAGCTGCAATTGCTATTGTTTAAATATACGTTTTTTTTGAAAAAAAACAAACAACCATTCGAAAGAATTTAACCATGATTTTAGAGAAACTATAAGGACTAAAAGACCTGGAATCTTTAAGTCTAATCTTCTACATCATCTGAAGCTCATTTCGAATGTCTTAATTTTTTAATAAGTTATCAGCTCATCACCTTAAACCATAGTTTGAGATATCATAAAAAGTATTGGGGCTCGAATTAATGATCAGTTATCCTTCATTCATAGCAAACGTTCGGTTTGATAAGTCAACATATCGTAGGCTCTTGCAGTCGGGCATCCCGTCACTCAAATTAGGGCGTTAAGTCCTAAGAGTTTGTAAACATGGGGAGGATCCTGTCCAAAAAATTGAGCTGAAGTTGTCATCGCAAGATATTGAATGACTATACAGCGCGAAAAAATAGAAGAGCTATAAAAACGTTGAAGTAAAAGGTTATCTGGAAGTGGCATGGTGCTGATGAATTATCTGTAAATAAAACGAAATAACAGGATATTCTATATGCTGAAATGAAGCAGAAGTTGAATAAAATTAGGTCGGCATATTTAGTTGTTCGTAAAACCTAAAGTTTGAAATATTCTAATTATATTTACCAATCGAAGAATTAAAAGACCCATTTTTTAGGGCTTTTGACACCTTAAATAGTAATTATGGCCGATAGTGTTTATATATCTTCAAATCTTACTAAGACTCAAATGGAGTTTTTGAAAATGCTGGACGATTATGAAATCCAGTTATTTAAATTCTCAGATATTGAAAAGCAACTCAATCAAAAATTCGAAAATCTTAATGAGATTCTTGAAAATTTAGTTCATAAAGAATTGCTTACTAGGATTGAAAAAGGAAAGTTTTGCAGGCCTAACTTCAGAGACGAGTTTGTCATAGGAACCTTTGTTGTGGAAGAGAGCGCCATTTCCTATTGGTCAGCACTTAACCTGCATGGATTAACTGAACAATTTGCCAACACTGTATTTATACAGACAACCAATAAAAAAAACGATAAGAACATCTTAGGGACAGCATACAAATTTGTCAAAATTGCTGCTTATAAAAGGGTGGGTATTGTCTGGAATGGATACGGAAGCTTCCGCTATCCGATTACTGACATTGAAAAAACAATCGTGGATTGCTTTGATCAGCCTCAATATTCAGGTGGCTATGCCGAACTCATCCGAGCTGTTAGTGTGGCAGAAATGAATTCCCAAAAGCTTATTAATTACTGTAAAGCAATCAAAAATATTGCTGTAACAAAGCGTATTGGGTTTTTGGTGGAGTTATTTGAGCGCAAAACGTTAGCCTCTTTTGTAGATTTTGCGAAAACGGAAGTTAACAATAAATACAATTTGTTAGATCCTCAAGGTTTTGAAGAGGGAGAATTCGTCTCCGAATGGAGACTACGCCTCAATATAAACAAACAAGAATTGATTGGAATTTCAAATAATCAATACTAATGATACTCAAGAAAGAGATAGAAAAGAAAGCTGCCGCAAATGGAGTATCAAGAAGTACCATTGATAAGGACTGGGTACTGGGTCACTTTATTGATGCAATATTTTCCGTGGAAGAATGTGCTAAAAGCCTCGTATTTAAAGGAGGTACATGTCTTCGGAAATGTTACCTGGAAAATTATAGATTTTCTGAGGATCTTGATTTCACAGCACTCAACCCCCAATTCAAACTTGACGAACAATTACTTCAGCAAATCATAGATTTAGTAAGTAGCCGGACAGAGATGCAGTTGCATGTTGATAAACTTACAGAATTAAAACATCGGAACAACCCAACCGGCTATGCAGCTGTCGTAAAATTCTGGGGCGCTGATCATGCAAAAGATCAGGCTCCCCCTGCTCCCGAAAGGTGGACAACTTCCATTAAAATTGAAATTATTCAATATGAGCGAATGATTTTTCCTGTAGTAATGCGTCCGGTATATCACAATTACTCTGACAAGCTAACCACAGCCACCAATGAGATTCCTTGCTATGATTTGAAGGAGGTATTGTCAGAAAAAATCCGGGCACTGATACAACGTTCCTATACCGCTCCACGGGATTATTATGATATATGGTATTTGTCAAACAACGTAAACGACTTGGATTGGAAAGCAATTACTGAGGCCTTTTTTGAAAAAATGAAATTTAAGGGGCTTAAATTTGAGGGGAAAAATCAACTCATAAATCCTAAAAATGAACGGGCTGTAAAGTTAGCTTGGAAAAACAGTTTAGGGCATCAGTTGATCTCAGAAAAGCTTCCCGATTATGAGCTGGTTAAAAATGATCTTTTAAATCTCTTTAATAAAATAATATAATGGCAGATGTGCATTCTAAAGAGGTAAGAAGCTACAACATGAGTATGATCAGAGGGAAGGATACAAAGCCTGAAATCATGGTTAGAAAATTCCTTTTTTCAAAAGGATTGAGATATCGTCTACATGATAAACGCTTATCAGGTAAACCAGACATTGTTTTTCCCCGCTATAACACAGCTGTATTTATTCATGGGTGTTTCTGGCACGGACATAAGGATTGTATATATTGCGTGATTCCAAAAACCAGAACGGAATGGTGGCAGAACAAAATTGACCTCAATAAAGCTAATGATGATAAAGCTGTCTTTAAATTGATATCTGATGGCTGGAATGTAATTATAGTTTGGGAATGCGAATTGAAAAGTAACACTTTGGAAGAAACACTTAATAGCCTTTATCACAAAATAGTAAATTTAACATGATACCTATAATTGACATTTTTGCGGGGCCAGGCGGGCTTGGAGAAGGTTTTTCTTCCTTACATAATAAAGATGGCGAAAGACTGTTTAAAATCAGATTATCTATAGAAAAGGATCCATATGCTCATCAAACATTAAAACTTAGAAGTTTTTTCAGAGAATTCAATACTGAAGAAGTTCCTGATGATTATTATGCTTTTGTTAGAGGTGAAATTACTTTAGAAGAGTTATATCAAAGGTATCCTGAACAAGCAAACTCTGCTGAAACTGAAGCATGGTGTGGTACACTTGGAGAACCGGATGAGAAGGATCAGAATGCTTTAAGTAATGAAGATATTGACGATAGAATTCAAAATGCATTAGGTGCTGAAAATAATTGGGTGTTAATCGGAGGACCTCCATGTCAGGCTTACTCGCTGGTTGGTCGCGCCAGAAGAAAGGAAATTATTCTCGACGAAAGCAAAGATAAACGAGTTGGTCTTTACAAAGAATATTTACGAATAATTGCGGTCCACAATCCCGCAGTTTTTGTAATGGAAAATGTAAAGGGAATATTGTCTGCTAAAACTGAAGATGATCAGATTTTCAGTAAGATATTAAGTGACCTTGCCGATCCTGTAAGTGTTTGTATTTCAGAAAAAGTTATACAAGATGAAAATCAGCCTCATATCAGGTACCGGATATATTCGCTCGTAAAGCACGCAAATCATTATGATCTGATAAATGGTAATCCAATATTTAAACCTGAAGATTTTATTATCAGATCAGAAAATTATGGTGTTCCTCAAAGGAGGCACAGAGTTATATTGCTGGGCATCCGGGAAGATATTCCTGCGCCGCAAAGCATTCTTCAAAAAACAGACGAAGTATCTCTTGCATCTGTTATTGGAAATTTACCGGCGATACGGAGTGGACTTACGCGTGAGTTTACGCATGTTACCATGGGCTTTGATGAAGATGGAAAGTCAAAAAAGAAAAGACATTATAATAAAGTTGAAGATTCTTTTGAAGTCTGGTCTGCTTATTTACGTGATTTTAATAACCAGATAAATCCTATCTTAGGAGTTGACACTGAAGAACAATTATTGTTTCCGAAAACTTTAGGTGAAGAGTTTATTTCTTTAGAAGAATACGATTTACCTCCAGATCATCCCTTATCAAACTGGTATTCGGATGATAATCTAAATGGTGTACTTCATCATGTATCACGAAAACATTTACTTCAGGATATTAAAAGGTATCTTTTTGCAAGCCGTTATTCACTGTTGCATGAAAATTTTCCGCGATTGGAAGACTACCGTTTAGCAGGAGAAGATTTGATGCCGGATCATGAAAATGCCGAATCAGGAAAATTTACAGATCGTTTTCGTGTACAATTACCAGATATTCCAGCTACAACAGTTACCAGTCATATATCCAAAGACGGACATTATTTCATTCATTATGATCCGAAGCAAAGCAGAAGTTTTACAGTAAGAGAAGCAGCCCGTGTACAGACATTTCCTGACAATTATTATTTCTGTGGCGGGAGAACTCAGCAGTTTCATCAGGTAGGCAATGCTGTACCTCCCTATCTGGCGTATCAGATAGCAGAGGTTGTAGCTGAAATATTTACTCAAATTCCAATACAAAATAATTAAGGTAATGAAGCAGTTAGAGCCATCTGATAAAAACCTATATATATATACAGAGCTACTCAATATAGCAGATAGTGAGCAAGATCGTTTAATTAAAAGTATACCACAAGAAGATCCGGCCGGTTGTTTTGTTATATTATTGGAAATTACGAGAATGTATGATTATCTGCATTTTGGACCAAAAGATGAAGTTAAAAAATTTGGATTAACATTTCAGGAAATTGATGTTTTAAAATCAGGCTGGAACTTGGCTGCCTCATTTTTATTTAAACCGATTAAGCAATTTTCGGGTATTCCTGTAATGGAGAGTAATCATAAATTAAGAATTTCTGCTATTAGTTTACTATACCAGTTTGGATGTATAACACTATTAAGACGTACGGCAGAAATGATTAGATCTGGGATTCTAACTGCTGATTATAAGGAGGGAAATATTTTTAAATTCTCAATGAGCCCCGATGGAAAAGCTCAGTTTCCGGATGCAATGGAGCATTCATATCTGGAAAATTTAGAGGATAAACTAGAACAAAATGAAAAGAGTTTTTATAATGGTTGGGAACTTATTGATTATGATAACGTCAATTTGATTTTTCAAAATTATGGCAGCTTTTTATCCAAAAGACATAATGATCCTTTTTCAGCACTAAAATTAGAAGATCTAGAATCTAAAATGACTCCTTTATTAAAATCATGGGATTCTGGTAAAGGAATTATGATAGGATACGATTCAACAGAAGAACTCGATTGGCATTTTATGGTAGTATCAGCAAATGCTTTGGCACAATGGAGAGATGAAGCAGGTTTACATCCCTATTTAAAAATAGAAGGAGTTGAGGTTTCACATATTATAGCTGTAGTGATGTGTTTGGTTAGCTTTAATCTGAAACATATTAAATTCGCATCTATAGCAGAACAGCAGCGAAAAGAAATACTGATATTTCAAAGTTTGACCATATGGTGTTCTCTTACAGAACTTATTAATGATATCTCAGATTTTACGAACATTGAAAAGAGAATTGTAGAACAAGTATTTGAGATAATTTCTTTTAAAGCTAGTGATGCAGCTCTTATAAAAAATCATACGACCAAATTTATGCCCTTGATAATAAATTTGGAAAATGATTTTGTTCTTCGCCCGGTCTCAAGTATAGTAAGAAACCCGCTTAATATATTGAAAGATTTATTGCTACTTAGGAATCGCCAACTTACACTAGAATTTAATAAAGGTCGGGAATCATGGGTTAGAAATTACTTATATGCTATATTTATGGGTACAAGATATCATCGAATTGAAGGAAATATAGCTTTACGTATCGACAAAAAATTTATTACAGATATTGATGCTGTTATTTATGATAATGTAACGGGTGAGCTAGCCTTATTTCAGATTAAATGGCAGGATTACCATTTAAATGATGTAAAAAAACTTAGAAGTAAGGCAAGTAATCTCACAAAGGAATTAGAAGAATGGACAAAGAAAGTTTATGAATGGATTTCCAGTCAGGGAGTAGATCGGTTGGCTCATAATCTTAGGTTCCCAAAAAATAAGAAAATATCTGAATCAAAAATTTATCTATTTGGTCTTTCTAAAGATGCAGCCCGAATGAAAGGGTATGGCTTCGAGTTAAAAGAAGAAAGAATTGCTATTGGAACTTGGGCTCAGTTTAAAAGAAACAGAACTGAGATTGGTCCATCTAAAAGTGTTTTTAGTGATCTTTTTAATTCATTGAAGAAACAGGAAAATGATGTGGTAGAAGCAATTCCTAAACCTGTTACATTTAAAGTTTCTGATAAGGAATTTTATTATAAAGATCTGTGGAATGTAGTTGAGGACAAAAAAAAATAGAAACTATATAATGATAGACTATTCAAAATATCAAACTGCCGATGCTGCACCTATTGCAGTTAATATGCTTGAGTCATTCAGAGCTGTGGGATACAGTATGGAAGCAGCTGTTGCAGACATACTGGATAATTCAATATCAGCAGGAGCAGAAAATATATGGATAGATTTTGACTGGAGTGGAGCAGACACCACATTTTCATTAAAAGATGATGGTTGTGGTATGACGAATGATGAATTGATCAACGCAATGCGTCCGGGTTCCAGAGATCCGAATGAAGAACGGGATATAAATGATCTTGGTCGTTTTGGCTTGGGATTGAAAACAGCTTCATTCTCACAGTGCAGAAAGTACACAGTCATTTCTAAGAAGCGATCAGAAGAGACTGTTTTCTGGACGTGGGATCTGGATTATGTATATCATTATGCAAAAGAGTGGAAACTGATAGCATCATTACCAGATGGGAACTGGAACGAACAAATTCAGAATTTATCTTCCGGAACCATTGTAATCTGGCAGGATATAGATCATTTGTTAAAGAACATTCGTAAAGACGATAAAAAAGCTTACGATAAATTTTTGCAAATGATGGAACGTGTCAAAAAACATATTGCAACTGTTTTTCATCGCTACATTGAAGGCAATAAAATAAAAATATTTTTCAGTGGCAGAGAAGTTGACGCTTGGAATCCTTTTCTGATACAGCATACCGCAACGCAAAGTTTTCCTGAAGAACCTTTACATAATGGAAAAATAAAAGTCCGGGGCTTTGTGTTACCTCATAAATCCAAGCTTACACCGGAAGAATTCAGGAATGCAGAAGGCGTAAGAGGATGGAATGCACAACAGGGATTTTATGTATACAGGAATGAACGTATGCTGGTTAGCGGAGAGTGGTTGGGATTATTCAGAAAAGAAGAACACTTCAAACTGGCAAGAATAATGATTGATCTGCCGAATAGTCTGGATGGAGAATGGCAGATTGATATTAAAAAATCAGCTGCAAGAGCCCCTTTCGGTTTAAAAGACAATCTGAAAGCCTATGCTTCTCTGGTAAGAGCTCAGGCTGTTGAAGTTTACAGACACAGAGGTAAAGTTGTTCAACGGAATTCTGCAACGCAGCATTTTCAGCCAGTCTGGATAGAAAAACAAAAGGATGGAAAGCGTTATTACGAAATAAACCAAGAACATCCCTTCATTTCATCAATGGATCTGAAAGCTATAAAACCGCTTATCAGATTGTTGGAAGAAACATTACCGGTTCCATTGATTGTTATTAATGAGTCCGAAAATCCGGATTCATTTTTCAGGCCATTTGAAAAAACAGCGGCTTCCAATGAGCTGAAAGAATTGCTGAAAACAGTATATAATTCATTATTGAATACTAATACACCGGAACAGGCAAAAAGCAGATTATTGCTGATTGATCCATTTAATGAGTATCCGGAATTAATTGAATGTCTATGAGTAATTATCAACAGGCAAAAAATGTATGTATTACGATGCTTTCGGGATTAACCGAAAGTATGAATGCCGATTTAATAAAAAATACGGTAGAGAATGTAAATAAACTATTCTCCCTCCCTGAGCATGAACTGACAACTCTTCGTGAAGAACTGGAATCATTATATACTGTCTTTTCTGACCAATACCGTATACTGGACGCTGAAGAAGATAAAAAGAGAATTCCTTGGATAAAAAATGCAAAAGCAGAAATAACGTGGAAATTCTGGAATCGTTACAGAAGGTTGTTGGAACAAAAGAATTATGCTCCGGACACACTGAATAAAATGGACAATCTGACGGATGATATTCTTGATAGATTAATCCGGCCAGGAAGCAATATTCCTTTTGATAAAAGAGGATTAATTGTCGGTCATGTACAATCCGGAAAAACCGGAAACTATATTGGGTTAATATGTAAGGCTGCGGATGCCGGATATAGATTGATTATTGTATTAGCAGGGATTCACAATAGCTTACGTTCACAGACCCAGCTCCGTATTGATGAAGGGTTTCTGGGATTTGATACCCAGCAAGCCCGAAGTATAACCCAAACCACAAATAGAATCGGTGTTGGTAAGATTGATCCTAATCTGGTAGCTCATTCTCTGACTACCAATGAAATTAATGGAGATTTCAATCGGAGAGCTTCTGAGACTTCAGGTATTAATATTCGTAGTAATGATCCTATAGTACTGGTCATCAAGAAAAATGCTTCTGTGATGAAAAATCTGCTGGGCTGGCTGGCAACCAGAGCAGAAACAATGGAGGATGGAAAAAAGCAGATAAAAAATCTGCCTTTGCTGGTTATTGATGATGAGGCAGATAATGCATCCATTAACATCAGTAAAAATTATGTTTCAGGAATCAATGCCTGTATCCGTTCTATGTTGAAATTGTTTGAACAGAGTGCTTATATTGGTTATACAGCTACTCCTTATGCCAATATTTTTGTAAAGCAATACACGGATGAAGATGTTAAAGGACTGGATTATAATGTCCATAACATACCTTTATCTTTAGGAAACGACATTTTCCCTAAAAACTTTATTGTTAATATACCAGCTCCTTCTAACTACATTGGACCGGAAAAAATTTTTGGTATTGAGACTATTGAATCCATTGAAGATTATGATAATCCGTCGCACCCCTTGAATGATTTAATAGTACCCATAGATGATTATTTGAATTATATAAAGGATGGGCATAAAATGGATGATGAGAAACCTGATGAACTCCCGCCAAGCCTTCATAAAGCAATAAAATGTTTCTTTTTATCCTGTGCAGCCAGAAGAGCCCGTGGTCAGGAAAATGAACATAACTCAATGTTGATACACGTAACAAGGTTTATAAAATGGCAGGCCAGAATTGGCCGTTTGGTAGAAGAACAGGTAAAAACATACGCACGTTTAGTAGAATTTAATGAGAATGCATTCCTGAGAGAACTTGAACATCTATGGAATGAAGAATTTGTACCCGTTACAAAAAACATTATAGCTAATCCAACGGTCAAAGATCCATCCATAAAAGAAATGTCCTGGATGGATATAGAATCTCATCTATATCCCGCGGTAGCTAAAATAGAAGTGAGATCTGTACACGGCGATACAAAAGTCGATGGACTTGAACATAAAAATATCCGTCCGCTTGATTATTATGATAATAAAAATGGACTTTCTGTAATTGCAGTCGGAGGTAACAAACTTTCCCGGGGGCTCACCCTCGAAGGCCTGACAATTACCTATTTCCTTCGTGCGTCAAAAATGTATGACACATTGATGCAGATGGGCAGATGGTTTGGCTACCGTCCAGGATATCTGGATTTGTGCAGATTATTTACGAGTAATGAGCTTGTCCAATGGTATCAGCATATTACAGTAGCTACGGAAGAAATGCGGGCTGAATTTGACCGAATGGGAGACCTTGATAAAACACCTGCTGAATATGGGTTGAAAATAAGGACGCATCCTGGTTCTCTGGTAGTAACTGCAGCAAATAAGTTCAGATACAAGAAAATTATGGAGCTTAGTTATTCCGGAGAACTTGAAGAAACCTATTCTTTCCGTAAAAACGATACAGCAAATCTTCCCAATTATACACTCGCTCTTTCATTTATCAATAGCTTGGGATTACCTGATGGAATTTCAAATTCAGAAGGTGCATTCCGCAATCATTTTGTATGGAGAGGAAAAAACAATGCTGATAGAATTGTTAGCTTTTTGTCTGCATATAAAACCAAACAGCTATCATTTAATGTTTCTTTGATGTCAGATTATATTCAGGCACAGCAAAGACATGGAGTGATTACAGATTGGACTGTAGTGCTGATTAATAATACAGATGATAGAAAAGGTATAAAAATTAATGAGGACATAACTGTAGGATTGACAAGACGAAGTGATTCTGAAACTCAGGTAAATCATTATATTATTGCAAAATCGCATATTATTGACCCTAAGCATGAGTATATTGATCTGACAGATGAGCAAATAAGGGTTGCTCTTGAAAAATCAAAACATGATGCAATAGAAAAAGGAAAAGATTCATCACGGGTAAATAAACCAAGCCCTGTAAGAATCAAAGAAATTCGCCCGGAAAATAAGGGATTGCTATTGATTTACATGTTAAACCCTCAACCTGACGTAGATAAACCTGCATTATCTGATATTCCATTTGTAGGATTGGCTGTAAGTTTCCCTTGGATTGAAAAAGATATTAAAATTGAATACGCAGTAAATGAGCAATTTCTAAAGGAGATATTGGATTATCCTGATGAGCTGGATGAAGAAGATATTGACGATTCTTTGATAGCCGAAACAGAGGAAAAAGGTACTGAAATGAAATCATTTCTTTTCAGAACGATGAAGGACAAAGAAAACTTCAATAAAGAACTTTCACTTGATTTTAAAGAAGGAATCAGCATAAGTTACAGTAAACAATATAGTGTAGGAGAAACGAGAACTGTTGCCGTACCAGAACAAACAGAAGGCAGTGTTCCCTTAATCAGAGCCGAAGATATTGACAGATACTATACAAAACCTTATCCTGATTTTCAGGTAGTAAATACACAAGAGATACTAACAAAAGAGAAAAGTATCATAACACCTGTTATATATACTGATCAGAAATTCTCAATTTCTGAAGCCGATTTTGTTGCCGATAGTAATTGCCTGACTGTTCAAAGTTCAGAGCTCGCTTTGGAGTATTTACTGGCATTGTTCAATTCTGCACTTTTTGCTTTCTACAATATAGATCGAAAAGGAGAAAAAACAGAAATACTAATCAAAGAGTTTCCAGTTGCTGTTGATGCTCAGTATATAACTGCAATAAATGCTATAGTAGAAAGTATATTATATCTTCAGCAGGATCAGGCGTCAAGAGAAAACAGGGTAATAAGCTCATACTTTATGAACGTTTTAGATGTAGCTGTCTTTGAGATTTATTTCCCGGAAATATTTAAAAATAACCGTTTAAGTGTTCTTTCGGAATTAAAAGAAATCGAGCCATTTAATAATGATATAGAACAAGTAAAAAGCTATTATCAACTATTGAATTCTCAGCAGAGTACGGTGAAGAAAGCTGTTTATGCCATAAATACAGTTTCTGAGTTCAAACTTATTTACCAAATGCTGACGAATGAAAATTAAACGTATACATATCAGCAATTACAGAGCATTCCTGGTAAATGATGATCAGGAAGCGTCTCGTTATACGATAGATCTTCCTAACGGAGAGAATTTATTAATATATGGTGAAAACGGAAGCGGGAAATCTTCACTTTTCCGGGCTTTAAAAGATTTTTTCAATGTAGCATTAAATTCACAGCCATTTCAGAAAAACCTGTTTTACGAAGCTGGGAAAACTTCAGATGAACCTTTTATCGACATTTTTATTGACGATAATAGTCATCACAGATTTTCCTCTGATGGTAATCAATACCTATTGGTTAATAATGAGTCAGGAGCTGATACAAACTATATTGCTCAGGCAAATATTACCAATGGATTTATCAGTTACCGGGATTTGCTAAAACTACATTTCAGACACGATAATCAGGAACCCGATTTGGTTTCTTTATTTCTTAGACAAGATGGATTATTCTCAGATATGGTTGTTCCAGCTCCTGCAAAAGCAGAAAATAAAATAGCTTATAAGAATCTCTGGGTTAAATGTGGAGGATTGGATCAGGAAGCTCTGACTGATTACAATACCAATGTTACTGCTCTTTTCGGGGAGCTTGAAACGAAAGCAAATATGCTGCTTGCTTTTTTTCAAAAAGAGTGCAGTTTAAAAATACAATATACAGACGGAGAAATAATAGATGGAGCACTTAGTAGTCCAGCAATTTCATTTAAGGTGAAACTTTTTGGTAAGGATTTGCCAGAGCATGATGATATGCTGAACGAAGCACGTCTTACAGCAATAGCAATCTCAGTGTTTCTGGCTCATCAACTATGCATCCCTCCTGCAGAATTAAAAATTCTTTTCCTGGATGATATCTTTATTGGACTGGATATGACTAATAGAATTCCTTTATTAAAAATACTCACTTCGGATGATCTTGGAGATGGTAGTTCATTTAAAGATGCTCAGATTTTCCTCACGACTTATGACAGAGAATGGTTTAATGTAGCTAAGCCATATCTTAAAGACTGGGAAAAAACAGAATTTTATGTAGATAATTACAATAGCTCTATTGACAGACCATTAATAAGAAAATCGGGGAGTTATGAGGAAAGAGCTTGGTTCCATTTAACACAGGGAGATTATCCGGCCTGTGCAAATTACTTGCGAAAAGCATTTGAGCAAAAATTACGTGACATTCTTCCTGATAATATGCTGCGTTCCGGGTTTTCAAGATCAGACAATGACACCAGCCATATTATTGTGTCGAAAAAGCATTTATCAATTAATCAAAATGATGAGGTATGGTTTTTCATGCCAAAGGAATCAAATGCTAAGAATATTTCTCAGTCAGGCTTTACTGGGTTACAAAAACTGATAGATAAATTTGAAACTCTGATTAAAGGCTACGGGATAGATTTTCAGCATATTGATGATTTAAACAGAATTAAGAACAGATTGCTGAACCCTCTGTCACACCACGATTTAAGGTCTCCAATATTTAAAACAGAACTTGAAACAGGTTTTACTATTCTTAAAGAATTAAATAAAGTAAAAACACAAATTATTGTTGAAGTTCCGGATGAAAACCCTGTCTATCTCTTTTTTGATAAGGAATATGCTAATACAGGTAACGATTACAAATATAAATTCCAGCTTTTGGAGAACCTAATATTATTGGAATACAATGGAGAAGAAAGAATGTTGAATGCAGAATGTAAACCAATAGCTCGTTTTTTAAAGTCTGACGATTCAGAAGAACCGAGAGAAGGAAAAAATCAAAAATCTCTGTATGATTTATGCAAGGGTATTTGTATTTTTTCAATGCCGCATAAGGAGGATAAAAGAAATGTGGTTTTTAATCCTGATGATTTAATTAATGAGGTTTATACTGAGTCTGGGCAAACATTAAAAAATCTTTTGTAAATGGCACAACAGGAACTCAATCAGTTTTATACCGATTTATTACAGGATATCCGTTCAGAGCAGCTTTCAAATGAAGAAGGAGGTTCATTAGAGCAGTTATTTACTAATAAGGCAATTGTTCTTTTGTCGGACGGAGGAGAAACGGCAGATGTCAGAATTTGTTTTCATGAAAGTATTGTACCAAGAAACCGCCATAAAATCAATGCTCATGCCATTGCAGATAATTATGAAACACTCGATCTTTTTGTTACAGTATTTAAATGTGCAGAAGAACCTATCCGTGTTCAGAAGTCGGATATTGATAATGCCACAAAATTATTACTCTCATTTTTGAAAAAAGCTGATAACAGAGAATATGCAGATAGCCTGGAAGAATCATCAGAGATATTTGACTTTGCACATACATTAAATGACTCGGTAGAACTGAGAGAAAACCTTGTAAGAATAAATATATTTATTTTAACTGACGGGATATATAACGGTGAGATTCCTTCACAAAAAGAATTGAATGAGATTCCTGTTTTTTTCAGAGTGATTGATTTGAATTATCTGTTCAATATTTCTGAGAAAGAATATATCCCTATTGAAATCGATTTTGAACAGGACGGTTTTGAAGTACCTTGTATTAAAGCGGATATAGATAATCCAGAATATCAGTCATACTTGGCATTAATCCCTGGACATGCACTTGTTTCAGTTTATGAGCAATATGGAGCCAGGCTATTGGAACAGAATGTGCGATCATTTCTGCAATTCACTGGAAAAATAAATAAAGGAATACGAAATACAATACTGAAAGAACCACACATGTTTCTGGCTTTTAACAACGGTATTGCAGCCACTGCTGACGATTTAAAACTAAAAAAGACAGAAAAAGGTTATTCGATTGTAGCCGTAAAAGATCTTCAGATTGTAAATGGAGGCCAGACAACAGCATCTATATATCATACCTGGAAAAAGGATAAGGCTGATATAAAAGATATTGTAGTTCAGGTCAAACTGAGTATCATAAAAGATAAGAATAATTTTGCGGAAATCGTGAGCCGTATTGCTGAATACGCCAATACTCAGAATAAAGTTTCTATTTCTGACCTGAGTTCTAATACTCCATTTCACATTGAACTTGAAAAATTATCAAGAAATATATGGGCTCCACCTGTTAGTGGTCAATCTCATCAAACCAGATGGTTTTACGAAAGAGCCAGAGGTCAATACAGAAATGCCAGGTCACGAGAAGGAACTACAAAAGCTAAACTGAAGGCATTTGATCTTAAAAATCCTAAAAAGCAGTTTTTTACGAAAGAAGAGTTGGCCAAATTTATAAATACATGGAATGAAGTTTATGTGGAAGACAAGCTTGTTATCGGACCTCATATAGTTGTAAGGGGAAGCCAGAAAAATTATGCACAGCTTATTGCACATAATATTTCTGAAAATCCTGATAACGAATATTTCGAATATGCAATTGCAAAGGCTATTCTATTCAGGACCGCAGAAAAGCTATACGGAATAAAACCGAATTCTATCGGCGATATGAGATATATTACGGTGCCATACACACTTGCCTTATTATCATATAAAAAAAGATCGGAAATAAATCTGTCTGAAATATGGAAGAAGCAAGGTATATCTGATAAGTTGCAAGCTAAACTTTATGATCTGATGGTTCAGGTGGAACAATTTATAAAGAGTAATGCGCCAGGAGCCTTATACGGTGAATGGGCGAAGAAAGAAGAATGCTGGGTTACCGTAAAAAACAGCTTAATTCAGTTTTAGACGAATTTCCGTGCGGTATAGTCATTCTATTATGCGGCAATCAATTCACTCAAGAGCTTCAAAATCTTCAAGTAAATGGATCGAATTTTCTATCAACAGTTCACCTTTCGGTGACTCATTGAGCTCGAACCATAAAAATTGACAGTATTCTTTTCACACTCTAACTGCCGGGGATGAGCTTGCAAAACTGCAAAAGTGTAATAAAGCCATCTTTTGAGCAGACCAGATGTTTGTTAAGTGGTTTAGTTTGAATATCACACCATTAAGTATTTGCATTTCATTGTTTGACTTCTGTATAAAGGAATTATGAGACGGCCCCATCAATAATAGATAACTATTTATTATCCATCAATTAGAACTACAAATTTCGAAATAGTTTGAATGGCTCCTGAAATCCATTCTCTTGAAAAAACCGTAACAAATACGTAACGGAGCAAAATTTTGAGGTTTCAAAAATAGTTCTTAAATTGCTTCTGTAAGTCAGAAAAGCACATTTATCCTCATATAGGGGCGGTTAAGCTAGAAGACTCATAATTCTTTAGTCCTAAGCAAGCAAGTGATACGTATAACAATTTGTTAAATGTGCATTCTTTGAAAAACCTTAAATTAGTTCATTCAAGAATCATAGCTTATGAAAGTCAGCTATTTCAAACCGCGCAAACCCCTTTTAATTTTCCGCTCATACATATGATCTAGGAACATATATGGGCTTATGGCATAGCCATGATGACAACCATTTTGTGAATTCATGCGATTTTTGGCAATTCCCTAAAAGCAAAAACCCTGCAATCGTTTGATTTGCAGGGTTTTAGTTCTCTTTGATATTGTTTCTTGTGATCCCGCTGGGATTTGCACCTAGTGCAAAAATCAACGTTTAAATAGTATTGAGGCTGTTTTGTAATTCTACTCATTGAATTACTCACTATTTTTTTAATACGTTTTAGCTGCAATTGCTATTATCAAAAATACGGATTATCTCTTATAAAAACGAAATCTATATCTTAGATAATTGCCCTATCGTTATCCCTTTTAAGAAGATTCCTACAAATATTTTGAACCGCCAAATTGGAGTTGATGATACTCATAATGCTTCAAATAATCTCTAGCCTAAATTTGAGGGAACTACATTTCATAAGCATTATTGGTGATCATGTAGAGGATTTTAAAAAGCTATTAAAAGTGTTTCCAATCGCTAATCTTTTAAATTTGAAGTAATGAATCAAATACTCTACAGACTCTTATCATAAACTTTGAAAATTATCTTACTTAAAATTTGAATATGTTCATTTTTAATTTTACTAAGCTCATCTGTCAATGGAATATAATGTTCTTTAAATAAACGTAATTTACCTATAGCGAGGGCATGTAAAAATTCCAATAGTGCTTCCCCTTGATACTCATCAATATGCTTCGAAAAAGTCTTTAAAAGCATCAACATGTCTTCAGAATTCTTCCGGCTAAATGAATAATTTAGTTCATCATTTTTTGCTGCTCGAAGAATTGCTGCTTGAATAATACCATCATTGAAACGATTGAAAATAAATGGATCAAGTAAATTTTTCACAAAATTAGTTTGATAGAGCCCATCAACTTTATTATTTCTCATATTGTTTAAAACACAAGAAATAGTAAAATAGACATCCGATTGAGACACATTTCCAAAATAATCATTGCTATTAAAGAAAGCTGAATTTTTTCGGATTTTTAACTCATTTCCTGAAATGTCTGGATAGAATATTTTTTGTGAGCCTCCTTTGAATGCTTTACTTGAAAAGTTGGTTATTGTTGTTATCCTCTCGTTTACAAAACGAGATGCTGTATCCATGCCTTCTTGAATTTCTCTTAAATGATCCAGCTCAATTTCCCATGGTGTTTCTAAATTAGAATTATCACAATTAATAGTTTCTATTTCGACAAATGAACTATTTTCGGCTCCATATAACCCATGTTTAATATTACTTTTAAGCTCTTTATGCTTGTCAGAATCGTTAATCCTATTGATTCCAACAAAATAGATAAGTCGGATATTATTGTAGTTTCTGAAATATCTGCTTAAATAAAGCAAGTTTTTTCCATTTGTTATACAAGAAGCCACAATCAAAATGGAACCAGACTCTTCTTTACTAATTTTTTTATCAGCTAGTTCCGATTGATTTATTACTTCAATAGAATTCTTGGAAAAGCATACTATCTTTTCCAAAATATACTTTGCTAATAACTCTGATCCCTTATCGTTTAAATAAATTATATACTTTAATGATGCCGGAACGTATTGATTAACAAATGCATCTATCTTATTTTTATGATTTTCATATTGCTTCTTTTCAATATTTTTGATGATGTTTTCGTAATCAATATACAAATTGTACTTTTTCCTGTTAATAGTATCTTCACTAAAAGACACTTTTAAAGAAGTACCTGTTTCATCGTTATATTTAAACACCTCCACGAAATCTTTTAATGACTTTGTTATATATTTACTTGCTACAATATTCCTAGTGTTTATAATAGGTTCGTCCAAACTGAAGGAATCACCAACAATCTTAATTGCAGTCGATTGATTTTCACAAAAGGAACACTTTTCGCCTGCTTTGAATTGTTTATAAATGTCTAATCCGTATCTAAATTTTTCATTTCGCTCTAAATTACAAAGTACTCTTTCAAGTGAAAGATTTGAGGGCTTTTCTATCGGAAGGTAGTAAAGAACGCAAACATTTTTTGAATCTATTTCTGGATGATTTCCTTTTAAATAATGAACTAAGCCACCTGATGTCGATGCAGATATTAAAAAAATCGAATCTTTATAAAATTTGGTGTTTTTACTATATATACCATCGTACGATTTAAAAGACTCAATATTGACATCTTCTCTGTTCTCATATCTTTTCAAATATTGGCCCATAGAATACCCAATTACATTTATCGATAATGTATCACAATAAATATTTCGAATTTCGGCGTGTTTAAATAAATGCAGAAGATTTAATCCAATAAAATCAATTTCACTTTTTTGAACTAATACATTTGCCGTCCTTAAAAATTTGGTTGAATGCTTTCCTGATGGAAAAACATAATGATGGGAAATACCATTACTTTCTACTAGTCCCCCATTTGATATAAAAATGTTTGATAATCCTTGATTTATAATCTCCTTGAAATTTTCTTTCAAAAAGTTATCCTTCTTTGAAAAGATAAATTCTGATTTATTATAACCAACATAAAAAATGCTCTCGATAAGTGAATTTTCTTCTGCTTTTGGAATACTTTTAAATATCTTATCAAGATTATCATTCAAAAGTGAATCTGGTGCAGAAACAGTAGAACAATGAAGGAAGACAAGGGCGTTCGTTTGATGGAAGTATCGGAAATGCTCTGTTAATTCATTTTTTAAAGCACCAAAATCAAATTCGATTGTTGGGTTAAAGATTATTGTAGCACTCTTATATTTTTTATCTTCAATATTTGAGTTGTAGATGTAGAATTTTCCCATTATCTATTGCTTTTGAATGGATACAGAATACTGATATAAGAACCTTGTGATTTAATGATATTATCCGTTCTGAAATCATCATTATTCCAATCTTCAAGCTTTATATCCTTTAGGTTTTCTACGTCAATAGGTTTGTAATTGTCTTTTATTAAATCCCTGTAGACACAATACTTATCAGTTGAAATTTTCACAAAACCTTTTACATTTAATATGTTTAAAATACGGTCTAATCCTATACCTTTCTTCGATTTAAGGTTAGAGGTGGAAGAAGTTTGATTTTTTACAAGACATTTTTTAATAACCTCTAAATCAGTTAAGTCTTCTTTTTGAATAAATTTATCGATAAATCCCACCCCAGAATCAAATACAAGAATTTCTAAATAATAGATTTGATTTTGATCATTTATACAGTTTTCTAAAATAAATGGGTGTTGAAAAAAAGATTGAATAGGTGTTTCCTCAAACTCCTCCAATATTTTATTGCTATTATTTATATGAAATCGAAAATAAACTCCCCGTATACTCTCTGGGATCTCAATTAAATTTTGGTCAGTCTTGCCCCATTCGTAAGTATTTTTTGTTAACTCATAAACTACTGCGCTAATATCTTCAACAAGGTCCTCAAACTCGAATTTATTGTTTTTATTAAAGGTCAAAACATATTCATTGAAAATTTTCCTGATACTATATTTAATTTGATCCTCGTCATCATTGAAGCCATTAGGATTTTCAAGTAATCTGATTAAACCTTTATTTTTTGAAAGATGATCCGTATTAATCAAAATATACTTATTGCCCTTTATCCTAGCTAGTGAATTCATTTTTATGAAAAATTCATTTTGCCTTTCTCTCAAGATATCTTTAATGTCTACATTATTTTTATTTATAAAACTTGATGTGTTCCATAGTAATGAAATTATAGGATAAGCATATTCTTGATCATAAAAACTGCTTAGATTTTCATTATCTACATCTAGCATTAATATCTGGATTTTTGATTTACTGTTTAACGTTATAATAAACTTCAACAAATCTCCCAATAATCCAAAGGTATATTTGTTTAATGATCCTGGAATCTTAAGATGTATATTATTCCCTTTCTGATTATTTATATATTTTCTATATAAATCCTCCATTTTGCTAGGAGTGATATTTTTAGGTATTGATATTTCAGTCATTGATTGTCTATTAAATGATAGTTAATCTCATATTTCTATTTTTGTGCATTAAAACCTCTATTAATTAACTCTTTAACAACACCAAACATCATTGCAGAGAAATCCTGTTTGAATTCCTTGTTATCGGAATAAAGCTTATAAAGATCAAAGTTGGTCGTTATGTGTTTTAGCAATTCTTCGCCTACAACTTTGTCACTAGTTATTCTTGCATTCTGATCATCTGAAAACTTAATCGATGTGATTAGATCTATGTTTTTTGCAACATCATTGGCAATATTTTCTGCCATTTGACGCACTTTGTCCGCATCTTCAAATTGAGTTCCATAACGATCATTGAAAGATTGTAAAATGTTTGAAAGCCTATCAATATCAGATTCAGAACTTCCTCCTCGCATATCTGTTGGAATAGGCTTTAAATCTTCGCCTTGCTCCATTACAATATTGGTCGTTGCTTCCAATTGCAAACGATAACTGTCCATGTCTATATTATCCAAAATCCCTTGTGCTAAATCAATTGACATTTCGCCACCTAATTTGTTTTGCAAGTGGTTTAAGTAAATGTAAAGCCTTTCCAAATATGGATTTTCAAAGTTTACAATTTGGGAAAGGAAAATATATAAACGAACGTACGTTTTAACTTTTGCCCTAAAATCTGCCTGTTGTTCTTCTACTAAATCGTTCCTAAAAATGGCAGTAGAATTGTCAAGCATGGCATGCAATTGATCAACAGGAACATTTTCTAATATCTTATCTGAAAATTCAACTACTTGTTCCTTGCTATAAACTTGAAAATTATCCAAAGCATCTTGTAGGTCGAACAATTTATTCGGGTCGGTTGATTCGCCTAAAATGGTGCTTTCAAAATAGGGTTTAAATGCCTTTTCAATATCTTCGGCTGTGTTTGCAAAGTCCAAAACAAACGTATTCTTCTTTAGTGGATGGCTTCTATTTAGTCGTGATAGGGTTTGGACAGCATTTACACCACCCAATTTTTTATCTACATACATGGTATGCAAAAGCGGTTGGTCAAAACCTGTTTGGAATTTATTTGCCACCAATAAAAAACGATATTCATTTTTCTCAAATTCGGCAGGAATTGAGTTACTTGGAAATCCATTTAGTATAGCTTCTGTTTGTCCATCTATTTCTCCAGAAAATGCAACAATAGCCTTGTAAGGACTATTTATTTTCTGCAAATAATCGTCAAAGGATTTTTTATATTTGACAGCATTAGCTCTGCTACTGGTTACTAACATAGCTTTTGCAAAACCGTCCATTCGCTTTTTCTTTACTACATTTTCTATAAAATGGTTAATCATTAGAATAGCTTTTTTCTTGATTGCGTATTCGTGGCTTTCTACATATGCCTTTAATTTCTTTTGGGCGTTTAATTTATCGTATTCGGGGTCGTCTTCAATTTTTTTGAGTAAAGCGTAATAGCTTTGGTAAGTTGTGTAATTCTGCAAAACATCCATTATAAAACCTTCTTCAATGGCTTGTTTCATTGAATATAAATGAAATGCTCTAAATTTGGTTTTATCACCTTCTGTAAATGGAGCACCAAACAATTCTAACGTTTTGTTTTTTGGTGTAGCGGTAAAAGCAAAGTAACTGGCATTTGGCAATAACTTTCTCGACTTAATTAAATCGGTTATTAAGTCTTCGCCTGTTAAGATGTCGTTATCTTCAGTTTCTATTTCATCATCTTCATTGGGTTTTGCCAATGCCTCGTTTAGTTTTCTTGCCATTTGTCCACTCAAACTGCTGTGTGCTTCGTCAATGATAATAGCAAAGTTTGTACCTGGTAATTCACCAATTTCTTCAACGATGTGAGGGAATTTTTGAATGGTGGTAATGATGATCTTTTTGCCTTCTTCTAATGCCTCTTTAAGTTGCTTGCTTCCTTCAGTAATGGCCTCAACCACACCGTTTACTTGCTGAAATTGTTTGATGTTATTACGGATTTGAGCATCCAAAACTCTTCTGTCGGTTACCACAACAACTGTGTCAAAAATATTATCCACACCCGATTTGTCATGTAAACCTACTAACTGATGCGCCAACCAGGAAATTGAATTTGATTTACCCGAACCTGCCGAATGTTGAATTAAATATTTTTGTCCTGAACCTTTTTCTTGCGCATCAGTTAATAGATTGCGCACTGCAAGCAATTGATGATAACGGGGGAAAATCAATTTCTTTTCTTTTCTCGTTTTTACCTTGCCTTTTTCATCCAAATATTCCTTCTCTTCCGTTATCAATTGGCAGAAGTTCTGAACAATATCGGTAAGATTTGATTTCGTTAAAATTTCTTTCCACAAATAATCGGTTTTAATGCCGTTATTTGGTGGATTTCCGGCTCCGTTATCGTGGCCTTTATTGAAAGGTAAAAAATAAGATTTCTCCTTTTTGAGTTGTGTACACATCCAAACCTCTTCGGTGTCCACCGCAAAGTTTACCATTAATCGCCCCAAGTGAAACAACTCCTCATTGGGGTCTCTGTCTTCTTTGTATTGCTTTATGGCGTGTTGTATATTTTGTTTGGTGAGTTCATTTTTCAATTCAAATGATATCACTGGAATACCATTTATAAACACCATCAGATCCAACGACTTTTTATTTTTTGGTGAGAAATAGATCTGGCGCATGACAGAGAACCGATTAGCTTGATATAAAGTATTCGCAGAGGCATTGTAGCCCGAAACTGGTTTGTCGTAAAACAAGCGTAGTTTAGTATCTGTAAAGCCATCCGTAATGCCCTTTCGAAGCACTTCTATAATGCCTTTGGCTTGTATTTGGTCATTTAAGCGTTTTATTATTTTTTGCTCATAAAGGTTTTTATGAAAGATTTTAAGTTTGGCAACAGCTTTGGGTTGGGTGGCTTCCAAAAATTGAAAAAACAAATCTTTATCTAAACACAAAACATTATCATACACTTTGTTTTCACGCAACAAATAATTATTCTCCTCGACCAAATATTGAGCAATATGGGCTTCTAAGCCTTTTTCGGTAGTATCTGTATGTTTAATCATTCTGCTTCTTGTTTCGTATATTCTTCTCCCACAATACTCAGTTCTTCCTCCAATTCTTCATGATTTTTATCATCAAAATTCTCGGGAATAGTATATTCCCGCACATCTATTTTTCCCATCACGGCTTCTGCTATCAATGCTGTTCGGTATTCTTTTACCAAAGCGATTTCTTTTTCTATTGTGGATATGGTTTTATTGATGATAGCGGTTTCTTTTTCGATATATATTACTATCTCCATTTGCTCATCAATTGATGGAATAAGTACGGGCAGTTTTTTTAACAACTCCTGACTCAATGATGCCCTTGTAACTAGGTTCATTTCTTTTACAAAAAATCTCCTATGGAGGCTACTTCTGAAAAAATATTTTGAAAATCCATCAAATAAAATATTTTCATAAGGTCTGAAACGAATTATAAAACCCGAAAAAGTAGCATCTTCAATAGTGCGCAAGCACGTAGAAGTGAATCCAATTTCTTCTATGGTTTCGGAGGTTCTTGTAAAAAACACATCTCCTTTTTTTACCGAATAATTTATTCTGTCGCTCTCTGATGAATTTGCTAATCCAGTTCCTGTTTTCGGTAGTTCAAAATTTTTATAAACATCTCCATAACTAATAAAAGGATAACCTGTTCCAAAATATTCTGCACCAGCACTAATACCATTTTGAAATTTACCAATATATTTCAACTTCCTTACTTCCCAATGTTCGGGAATATCTCCCAACGATTCAATGCCGCTTGGTTTCACTTTAGTATTTGGGTTTAAGCCTTTGGTTACCGCATCATTGATAATCCCTGCTTTTTGTTCGTTAAGCAGTTTTATCAATTGCTTTTTTTTTCTGATGAAGCGGTCAATTTTGATAGTTTTGTAATCCAAGAAATTGGCGATAGCGGTTTGTTCGGAGAAATTAGGAAAAGGTAATTTTAATGAACGTAAATCATCTCTTGATATTTTTAATCTTAATGTATTATATTTTCCTTCACCTCTATCTATAGCAATTAGACCTTTCCCAAGACTATATAAAAAACTTTGTACTATTCTACACCTAAATAAGTACTCATAGAATTTGGTTGAATTAGAATGTTTCAAGCCACCACTATAAGTATAGTAGATTGGGCTTACACAGCCGAAATAGTTTGAAACGCCAACTGCTCCCACAATCATGTTCATACTATTAAATACTAAATCACCTTTGTAAGCTAACTTATATTGGGTATAATCATCTTTAAAACGATCTAAATTTGTAGTTTTTTCAGCATATAAAGTAACTCCCTTATCAATCGAAAGTGATAGTATTTCTTTACTCTTGATAGGGCTATTTTTTTCGTTTCGTTCTGTTAAAATATTTTTAAAGGATTCAACCTCCCAATGTTCTGGAATATCGCCCAGCCATACAATGCCTGATCGCTTGTATTTATCGTACGGTTTTACTTCTTTCATTATGAAATAATCTCTTTTAGTAAACCATCCGTTTCTTGTTCTAGCAATAAAATATCAGCAGCAATGTCTTTTAAACTACGTAAGCCTTCATATTGATAAAAATACTTATTAAAAGCGATTTCGTAACCTACTTTCATTTTGGTTTTATCGTACCACGCATCGGCCGCAAAAGGTAATACTTCTTTTTTGAAATAATCGGCAATGCTATCTTTCATTGGTACATTTTCGATGTCTTTCAAATTGCTGTTGCTTTTTGGTTTGCCCTTGTTATCTGTTATTATTTTACCATTCTCGTCTTTTTCGGGTTGATGTACTGTGATTTGGTAAAAGCCAAAATCTTCATTATCAAATATTTTGCTGTACTCGTTTTCTTCAAAATCAAAATACATTTTTTGTATGGCTTCGATATGTGGCGTTTTCAATTCGTTGCGTTTGCTCCCCAAGCTTTTACGCATCTTTTGAAAAAATACAGCCGAAGAAGCATTAATGAGTTGCACTTTCCCTTTTCGCTTATCTTCCTTTACATTGCTGATAAACCAAACGTAGGTAGCAATACCAGTGTTATAGAAAATATCGTTTGGCAATTGTACAATACATTCCAACAAATCATTTTCAATAATATATTGACGAATACCACTTTCGCCACTTCCTGCATCACCAGTAAACAACGCGGAGCCGTTGTGAACAGAAGCTATTCTGCTTCCACCATCCGCAGGGTCTTTCATTTTAGAAAGCATGTGTAACATAAACATCAATTGTCCGTCGTTGCTTCTGCTGGTCAAACAAGTCACCTCTGGTTCACCTTTAAAGTTTTTAATGGGAAGATTGAAGCGTTTATCAACAATGCTTATTTTCTTTTCGGTACCAACATTTAAGTTTTCTATATCTTGCTTCCAGGTCGTTCCATACGGTGGATTGGTTAGCATGAAATTAAATTTCAAATCTGCTTCAAAACCATATTCACTAAGCGTTGAGCCAAACTTTATTTTGTCAGGGTCTTCGCCTTTTAGCAACATATCGGATTTACAAACAGCATACATTTCGCCTGTGTTTTCTTGTCCGTATAAATGAAACGTTGCTTTAGATTTTATTTCTCCTTCGGGGTTTGTAGCAAATATTTTGGATTGTGTAAGCATTGCTCCCGAACCAGCACAAGGATCATAAACCAAAAAAGTTCCTTTTTGAATTTTGTCTTTAATAGGCAGATAAACCAAATGTGTCATCAATTCAATGATTTCTCTTGGCGTAAAATGTCGCCCTGCGGCTGCATTTGTTTTTTCGTTGAATCTACGTATTAAGTCCTCGAACATATAACCCATTGCCATCGGTGATATTTTCTCAGGGCTTAGTTCTACTTTTGGGTTACAAAATTTTTCAATTAATGAGAATGTAATTCCAGTACTTTCAAAAGTTTCTAATTGGTTTCTGAATTTAAACTTGATTATGATGTCTTGCACATTTTCAGAGAAGCCATTGAGGTAATCTAAGAAGTTGGGGTCAATGTTTTTAGGATCCGCCAACAGTTTTTTCATAGTAAACTGGGAGGTATTATAAAACGCCAAACCCGTTCCGTGCTGTTTACTTGTAAGTAATCCTGATAAATTATCAATTTTATCTTTAAACGCTTCATGTGTTTTCAGCACCTTATCTTTAGTTGATTCAAGTGCTAAATCCAAACGTCTCAAAACCGTCATTGGAAGTATTACGTCCTGGTACTGATTTTCAAGAAATTTATTAATCAATACATCGTCTGCAACTGTCCAGATAAAGTTGATGATGGGTTGAAGGGTTTGTGTATTTAAATTCATTATTTTATATTAAGCTTCTTTTTGTCTGTTTTCTATTCTTTCTTTGAAGTTGCAAAAATACTCACACCTTTTAAATTCAATAGGGTATGCCAAATAATTTGCTTATCTTAAAGTCTTATGTTCTAGTTTTGGGGATCTATAAAAATCTTTGAAATTCACATTAAATCTTTTAAGAAGCTACGTAGTTCCTAAATAAATGCAAAGAATATTTTCGGTAATCCGCAAAAGCTATTATAAAATACCAAACTTAACGAATTAAACCTTTTATTGGTTGTTAAAAGTCACGGTAAGGATCATAGTATTGATCTATCACCTATGATATTCGATATATCTTATTAAATAAACTAAATAGACGAAATTCTTGTATTAGATTCATAATTTTAGAAACCTCTAAATATCTTCTCAAGATTAACAATAATAATATGCAGAATTTAGCTTCTTTTTTAACTCGTTTACAGACTTTTAATCTCGTTATCGTTACCAAAAGCGAACTAAAAAATCCGATGAAAGAAGATGGGCAGAAACCAGCATATAGTCTCGCACACGAAACCCACTATTATGATTCTTTCACCTATAAAAGCGAAATCAGGGTATTAAAAGACATGGCGTTGATTGATCTTCTGTCTCTTAATGATATCAGCTTAAAAAGAGAATTTGAACAGCTCAAAAAATTAAAGTATAGGTTTAAATTGATGTGGGCAAATTTCCATGAGCATTATAATGAGTTTAGAGAAGAATATCCCCGAAACTTCATATTTTCAATCCAACTCCAATATTTGTTCATCGTTAACAATCTGCAATCAGACTATAAGGATATTTATATTGGTGATGAGTTTGTGGAAAGTCTGCTTGATACCTTGAAGATCAGGGACAAGTTTTTAAGTGAGCTGGTCAACGAAATCGATGAAATTATAAATCCCCGTGAAACGTTCGAGGAATGGATGGCTAAACAGGAAAGCCCGCAACAAACTGAAGATGTCGCCCCCGAGCAGCCCCCAAAAATCCCATATAATCCCGAAGCGGGTCGGCCAAAATTCAATCATCAGTTTACAGGTGATTTTCTGAAACTGATAAAGACTTATTTTTCAGAAGAACATTTTGTACAGCTTACTGCGCTTATAAAATTGGATGAACAGCCTATAACCCAACTGATTTTTAATGGCAGAGGCAACCAACTTGCCGATGCTTTTAAACAGCTATATGAAGCGAACCTCATTGTTGGATGTAATAAAGCAGAGCTTGAAAAATGGGTTCTAAAGCACTTTTTATATAGCATCAGAGATAAAGTAAACGAATATACGGAAGGCTGGCTAAGTGCGGTCATATCTTCTGATACCAAGGTTTGTAAATCACCGATTTTAGAGGTAAGGATAAAAGACAAGGTTCCTTTTCTGGTTCCAACAGTCCGAAACAAAAAAAACAGTAAATATTAGTAGGGAAACAGTAAGGATACGGTTTAACGTGTTGTAACCCTACAAAACAAGCCACTAACATTGCGGTATCAAAACAAAAGATACCGCTTATGAAGTACACATTTGAAGAACTACCACAGGCCATTAGCGTACTGCACGAAAAGGTAGATCGTATTAAAGACCTGCTGCTTGAAAACAGGTCGCAAAATCCCCAACGTCCCCGAGACGATTTATTGACCATCGGGCAGGCTGCCGAATTTCTCAGCCTGTCTGTACCCACACTATACACCAAAGTGAGCCGGAAAGAAATCCCCGTGAACAAGCGGGGCAAAAGACTTTATTTCTCCATGGTGGAACTATCAGAGTGGGTAAGATCGGGCAGGAAGAAAACTGAGGAAGAAATCCAGCACGGGATTATCCATTCACCTACGAACAGCACGATACCGCCAACATAGCTATATGTCCCTTTAACCTTGTAGATACATTGCTAAGTAGATATGTATGCATATAACAACATAGCTATATATCCATTTAACAACAGTTTATGTATAGCAAAAACCACCGGAAAACAAGTTAATTCGAGGCAGCACAAAAACTTGTGGGGCTTTCAGGGATGCTCTTATTTGCGGTAGAAAGACGGTTCAGGCAGTCAGGCCCCTTTTCGGGGCTGAGCAAGCGGAAGTTGGGCAGAGCCCTACTTGCTTGCCCTTACGCTATCGCTACAGGGGTTTCAAGTAGCCTCCGGGGCTACTTTGAGGCTTTGCAAGCCTTTTAGAAACCATAAACGGTATACTTTCAGGTATACCAATTAGCTAAACTAGCAGATAAGCAGTTAGCCAGCTAATTAGATATATGATTAGCCAGCTAATCAGCAAATTTAAATATTAGAGAGGAGCGCAATTTATGAAAATGGACATCATCACAATGGAAGACCTCCGCCAGTTCAAAACAGAACTGTTGCAGGAAATGAAGGGCATTATCGGACAAAAGACCGAAAGCCAGCAAAACGGCGAATGGCTAAGAA
>Ga0182006_1000229_pt1 | contig 53391 bp, 47 predicted proteins | sample Sormic07211104_1_FD_123022 | JGI IMG/M metagenome (GOLD analysis project Ga0182006, IMG submission 123022) | Rhizosphere microbial communities from Sorghum bicolor, Mead, Nebraska, USA - 072115-104_1 MetaG | ecosystem: Host-associated > Plants > Roots > Rhizosphere | place: USA: Nebraska...
ATTGCCGCGATTGAACCTACCATAACTAATTTAATTTATATTAATTTGTAAAAAATAGTTTTCTATTAATGATGTTCTTCTACTGCCATACCAATAAACAAGGCAGTTAATAATGTAAAAATAAAGGCTTGTAAAAATGCAACCAGTAATTCCAATACATCCATAAATAAAACGAATGCAACTGAAACCGGGGCAATAGCCAATGTTTCGAAAATAAAAATTAAGGATATTAAACTTAATACGATAATGTGCCCCGCAGTAATGTTTGCGAACAAACGAACCATTAAAGCGAACGGCTTAGAAATAATACCAATTAATTCAACAGGAATCATAATCGGATACAACCAGAAAGGAACATCTGGTTTAAAAATGTGTTTCCAGTAGTATTTATTACCATTAATATTAACAATGATTAAAGTTCCAAGTGCCATTACAAAAGTTAAGGCAATATTGCCCGTAACGTTAGCGCCACCTGGGAAAATCGGAATCAAACCAAATAAGTTGTTGAATAAAATAAAGAAAAAAGTAGTCAATAAATAAGGCATAAACTTAGCATATTTATGACCGATGTTTGGCTTAGCAATATCATCTCTCACGAAAACGATAATTGGCTCCATAAAAGATTGTAAACCTTTTGGTGCTTTACCTACACGTTTACGATAAGAAGCCGCCACAGAAATAAATATTACAAGTATTACAAAAATCGCAACAAACATTGCAGCAACGTTTTTAGTAATTGAGAAATCTAAAACAGACTTACTTGCTTCCTCATCAATCTTTCCATCAGCACCAACTACCTTTATATGATCTTCTTCTAAACGATAATTATTGTATTTACCGTTATAATCATGCTCGCCATGATGGAAGTGACCAGAAGAGAAGAACTCTAAACCGTTAGCGGTATATAAAATTACCGGAAGAGGCAATGAAGTATGCCCCCAAAGGTGCCACATATGCGAATCGGCAATGTGTTCCATAATTACCTTAGTTGGCTCGAATTTTTCTTCACCATGTTTAGCAGGGCCATGTTCACCAGAAACTGCTTCGGCAGATCCGGCTACAACACTATCAACAGGAACAACAGCGCTATCAACCTGGGCGAAAGTATCAATTTTGATAGATAAAAACGCGATTAAAAGCGTAAAAACAACAATTAGTCTTTTAACTTTCGACACAAAAACTTGGTTACAATCCATTTATTGGCAGTTTTTTACTTTAAATTTTGGTGGCGCAAGTTACGTAACAAACAGTAAATTTCAAAGGCCGTAAACAATAAATATAAAGAAAAAAAATTAAGCAGAAATACAAGCCCAATTCCCTTCGCTTTTATACTGTAAATCAATACAAAAGCCATACAAAAAATCATCTTCACAGCAATTGATCCCATAATAGCCATCACACCTACTTCAGGATCGCGTTTTACACCGATATCAACAAGCATATACGCTACATAAGTGATGCCGGCCAAAAAGCCAAACATTACCCAAAAGTTATTTACAAACAATTGTTTATCAGGAAATACGACAGGTAAAACGGCAATTACGCCTATTAAAAGGCCTACAAAAATGAAATAGATACTGGTAAATTTGGCTAGAGTCAATGTATAATTTCTTAGCAGATAAAAACTTTTGCAAAGATAAGGTTTTTAGTATCAAGTAAGTAGTTAGAAAAGAATTATTGTTGGAATGGTTAACTGTTCAAACTGGTTAATCGGTTAACCGAGGTTAAATATCCTATGCTAAATTGCGAAATTGGATGGCGTAGTAGCTGAAAACTGCCAACTGAAAACTTACGGCTTGGTGGCCTGCCTAATGGCCTGGTATAACGCAATCCCTACCCCCGCTAAAGCAAAAGCAGCAGTAATTAAATTAGTTTTGCTGTTTCTATGCTCGTCAATCTTATAGCCAATAAAAGTGAGCAGACCAATGGTAGCAATCATCTGGAAGCCAATGGCAGAATATTTGGCGGCTGCATTTACCTTTTTCTTTGTATTTTCTTCTTTCGGATTTTCCATTCGTTAATGCAATAATTAAATTAACTTTGAATAATTAAAATTTGTTGCCAAATAAAATATTTTTCTACATATATTGTTTATTGTATATCCACCTTAGAGATTTATCATACTTGAAAAATTACGCTAGCAAAAACTTAAATCCCTTCTTCATCTTTTTTAGTGTCCTCCTTATTTATGGCTGTGTCGCAAATAAAGATACAGCAGTAGATCGCAGGTTTCAAAACTTAACGGCAAGATATAACTATATCTACAACTCCAATGTTTTATTAACCGAGTACAATGAGCGCCTATTACAAAGTTATGCCGATAATTATGAGAAAACCCTGCCTGTTTACCTCGATCCAGAGCCACAGGTAAATCTGGTGCTCACACCAGGAATGGCCAATAAACAGCTCGATGAAGTAATTACAAAAGGACAAACCGTTATAAACGATAAAAGTTTTAGTAATTATATTGATGATGCCTATATGCTTTTGGGTAAAGCAAATTATTTAAAAGGCAATTATTTTATCGCATCAGAATATTTCGATTATACGGCAAAAACCTATAGTAACGATTTAAGGACATTCGTTATGGCGATGAACTGGAAAGCGCGTAGCCAAATGCAATTGAACAATATGGTACTTGCCGATAAAATTCTTGATACCATGTTGCGTGCGTCTGATGGGTTAAAAAAAGATCTTGCAGAACCTTTGGCCACCGCCGCTCAGATGCGCATTTATCAGAAACGCAATAAAGAAGCCATCCTGTTTTTAGAATCGGCAATTGCCCTTCCAGCCGAAAAACAGCTGCGTATACGATGGCGCTTTATCCTTGCGCAGTTGCAGGAGAAAGAAAAAAATCTTCAGGACGCCTATGCAAACTTCACCAAGGTTGAAAAAAGCAACGCACCGTTTGAGATGTATTTTCATGCCAATTTAAACCGAATTAAACTAAAGGCATTGCTCAGTGGTATAAAACTGAATAAGGAAGAACAGCTGCTTGCTTTATTAAAAGACGATAAGAATTTCGATTATACCGATCAGATTTATTACCAGGTTGGAGAACTTTTCTCCGCCGAAGGAAACTTTGCAAAAGCTGAAGAAAACTACCACAAATCAGTTGCAAAAAGTACCAGAAACCAAACTCAAAAGGCGTTGTCCTATTTAAGAATTGCCGACTTAAACTTTAAAGCGTTTAACAACTACATTAAAGCAAAACTGTATTACGATAGTACAGTGATGATCTTACCAAAAAACTTTCCTGACTACAATAACATTGTTAAAAAGGCTGATAACCTGAAATATTTAACTGATAGGTACACCATCATTGCTAAAGAAGATACCGCTCAGGCTATCGCCAAACTTCCTGCAGGCGAGCGCGAGGCGAAGATTAAAGCCTATTTAACCCCTAAGGTTGAAGTGAGCAATACTGGAGGGGTAATCAGCAATCAATATTTAAATGATCCGGATTTCCCTAATCGATCGTTAAATGCTTCGAATAATACTGCAGGGAACACCTTTTATTTTAACAATAATGCGGCAATAAGCAATGGCTTTGGCGATTTCAAAAAACGTTGGGGCAACAGGCAGTTGGAAGATAACTGGAGACAAAGTATCCGGTCTTCTGCCCAGGAAACCAATCAGGTTTTGGCAGGAGGAAATGTAGCCACCGGAATAACGCCTGCAAATGGAGAAACGAACCAAACAGCTGTAGACCAAACCACATTAGAAAAACAGTTTTTGGATGGTTTGCCAACTACTCCGGCTCTACTGGCTACCTCCGATCAAAAAATCATTGATGCTTATTTTGAGATTGCCAGCTTCTACCAACAAGAGCTGAACGACAAAGCAGAAGCAAATAAGATTTACCTGGAACTGATTAAAAGATATCCGGACAATAACCACTTGGTTGCCATTTATTACAGTTTACATCTAAATTACAAGGGTGTTGATGAAGTAAAATCAGATCAATACAAACAATTGGTGCTTACAAAGTTTCCTGAATCTAATTTTGCAAAGAATATCTTAGATCCATCGTACTCCGCCAAACAAACGGAGATGGAAAACATTGCGATTAATAACTACAATGTGGCCTTTGATGCCTACGCGAAAAAAGATTATGCAAATGTGATAAAACAGGCTGACGATAACATTACTGCTTTCCCTAATAATGATTTAGCACCACAGTATGCCTATTTAAAAGCAATCGCTGTCGGCCGCACGGCTAAGGTTGATGCCCTGCTTACCGAATTTAATTTAATTACCACGCTTTATCCAAACGACAAAATTATTACACCATTAGTCCGCGATCATTTAAAATACATTGAGGCAAATTTGGAAGAGTTTAAACAACGACCGCTTGCACTTATTGATTTTGATGCCAATGCGCCACGTTTTGTAAGTCAGGCTACGCCAATAGCTGTGCCAACAAAACCTTTAGTAACTGATAATACCATTGTTAAAACAGCAGCACCTGTAACTGTATCTAAACCTGTTGAGGTTAAACCAGCAGATCCGACAAAACCGGCCAGCATTTTTAGTGCAGCTAAATCAGAAGAGTATTATTATGTGATCGACGTTGCCGACGCAACTTTAACTTTAAGTTCTTCGCGTTTTGGAATAGGCCAGTTTAACCGTGGCAATTATCCCGACAATGATTTGGAACATAAATTGGTAGAGTTAGATAATGACCAGCTGATTTACATTACGAGTTTTATCGATCTTGAAGACGCCAAAATTTACGAATCAAGCATTACAGGCCAGTTAAAGAACATTATGAAAGTTCCAGCTAACCTATATAAGGGCTTTATCATCAGCAAAGAAAACTTCGAAAAGCTAACAGACCGATCGCGGATTAACGAATATCTGGAGTTTTTAAAAGACACTTATAAGTAAGCGTAGAATATTTTAAGCTTGATGCTAAAAATCGATTCTATAAAAAATTAATAAATTTGCATCCAAATCTTCTATTCTGGAGATGATTGGAAAATAACAACACAAAATGAATAAGTCCCTTTCTGCACAAGAAACAAAAAGATATAGTTTAGTCATCTGGAAAATTCTGATCGGGGGAATTGCCCTGTTTGCCATTTTCATTTCCATGATCGGGTTGGGCCTTTTTGGTGCGTTGCCCTCTTTCAGGGATATTGAACACCCAAAAAGTAATCAGGCTTCAGAAATTATTGCAGAAGACGGACGGCCATTGGGCACCTATTTTGTTCAGAACAGATCGAATGTGACTTATAAGGAAATTTCTGAAAATGTAATTAACGGATTGATTGCGACGGAAGATACCCGTTTTAAAGAACACTCGGGCATCGATTTTAAACGTACTTTTACCATTATCGGATATAATTTAATCGGCAAAAAGCAAGGTGCAAGTACCATTACACAGCAATTGGCTAAAAATCTTTTTCCAAGAGAATCGAACCTGAATTTTTTCTCCCTCGTGTTAACCAAATTTAAAGAGTGGATTGTTGCCGTTAAACTAGAGCGCAACTATACCAAAGAGGAAATTATCACGATGTACTTAAATACGGTCGATTTTGGTAACCAGGCTTATGGCATAAAATCGGCAGCAAGGGTTTATTTCAATACTACGCCCGACAAATTAACCTTAACACAGGCAGCAACCTTAGTGGGCATGCAAAAAGGGATTACCATGTATTCTCCCACCCGCCACCCTGAGCGCTCAAGAGACCGCAGAAATACCGTAATGGCCATGATGGTTAAATCAGAGCTCTTAACCCAACAGGAATTTGACGAACAAAAAGAGAAACCCTTAAACCTGCATTTTAATGCGGCAACAGTTAACGATGGTATTGCACCATATTTCCGTTCGGTATTAAAGAATGATATCAAAAACATTTTTCAGGAGCAGTCGATTACTAAACCCGATGGTACACCTTACGATTTAGACCGCGATGGTTTGAAAATTTATACCACATTGTATTATGATATGCAGGTATATGCCGAAGAAGCACAAAAAGAATACATGAAAGTGTTACAGGCACAGTTTATCGCCAGCTGGAAAGGCAGAAACCCGTTTAAGGATAAAGCTTTACAGATTGAACAGGGTATTAAACGCTCTGATCGTTACAAATCGTTAAAACTGGAAGGTAAATCAGAAGATGAAATCAAAGATGATTTCAATACCAAAACAGAAATGACCATTTTTACCTGGAAAGGCAATATTGATACCGTAATGAAACCGATCGACTCCGTTCGTTACTACAAAATGCTGTTGCGTAATGCGATGATGACCATGGACCCGACCAATGGGCATGTGAAAGCGTGGGTTGGAGGGATTAATTACGAACATTTTAAATACGATCAGGTTAAAATGGGAACCAGGCAGGTAGGCTCAACTGCGAAGCCGTTCACCTATGCCGTAGCAATTGAAAATGGTTATTCTCCTTGCTACACTGTACCAAATGTACCCGTAACGATAGATGGCTATGGAGAGCCATGGACGCCAAGAAATTCGGGCAAACCACTGCCAGGCAGCATTACTTTACAAAAAGCCCTCGCTTACTCTCAAAATTATGTTACCGCCTATTTAATGAAACAGGTTGGCCCGGTTGCAGTATCAACATTGGCAACCAAAATGGGGATTCCTAATGTTCCGGCATTTCCTTCCATCTGTTTAGGTACTTTCGATTCATCTGTCTATAATATGGTAGGCGCTTATGGCGCTTTTGCAAACAAAGGAACCTATACCAAGCCGATTTATCTATTAAGGATAGAAGATAAAAATGGTGTAGTATTGTTTTCTCAAAAGGAAATACCAAAACCGATCATGAGCGAAGAAGTTGCTTATGTAATGACCAGAATGTTAAAAGGTGTAGTAACTAACGGAACCGGGTCGAGGCTGAATTATAAATACAAAGTAAACGCACCTATCGGAGCTAAAACGGGTACTACCCAAAATAACTCAGATGGTTGGTTTATGGCCATCACTCCTCAATTGGTAACAGGTATATGGACTGGCTGCGAAGATAGGGCATTCCACTTTATCAGTACCAACCAGGGTGAAGGTGCCAATACCGCGCTGCCAATTTTTGCAGGTTTTATCAAGAGGGTATATGCCAATCCTGCCTTAAAAATTAGTCATGCTGATTTTGAGGCACCAAAATCTGGCGTTTCGATTACCTACGATTGTAACCAATACCAACAACAGGAAGAAGGCGCAACCGAACTGGATGAGAAATTAGGGTTTTAATGCTTTAGGATTTGCGTAAAGGATAGCAGTGGAAATCCTTTTGTTGTCGCCCTGAGCGCAGCCGAAAGGGAACAAAAGATTGGAGCGGATAGCCTGACCTTTTGCGCAGCTTAGGGGCACGCCCACATTATAAATTACACTAAATCGACGTCCACTTAATCAAAAGTATCCCTTCCGAATCTTATTTTTGTAATAATGAGCAGTTTCGACCATAAAGCAGCATTAACCGCAATTCCGCATAAACCTGGTGTTTACCAATATTGGGATGCCGATGGAAAGCTCATGTATATTGGAAAGGCAAAAGATCTGCGTAACCGGGTGGGTTCTTATTTCAATAGCGACAGGAATCAGTTTAATGGCAAAACAAGGGTGCTCGTTTCCAAAATCCGTAAAATTACATTCACCATTGTTGATACAGAGATTGATGCCTGGTTACTCGAAAATAGCTTAATCAAAAAGCATCAGCCAAAATTTAACATCAACCTAAAGGACGATAAAACGTATCCCTGGATTATTGTCAAAAATGAGAATTATCCCCGTATTTACTGGACAAGGAAGGTGATTAAAGATGGTTCTACCTATTTCGGTCCTTATGGTTCGATAGGCATGATGCATACTATTTTGGATCTGATTAAAGAAACCTATCCCCTTCGTACCTGTAGTTTGCCTTTAACGGAGAAAAATATAGCTGAAGGGAAATTTAAAGTTTGTTTGGAATATCAAATTGGGAACTGTAAGGGTCCTTGTCAGAATTACCAGACCGAAACAGACTACGATAAAAATATAGGGGAGATTAAAGAGATCCTGAATGGCAAAATCGGAAATGTAATCCGCGAGGTTAAAGGCGTCATTAAATCGGCATCAGAAAACCTGAACTTCGAACTGGCGCATCAATATGCAAGGAGGTTAGAAGTACTGGAGAAATACCAGAGTAAATCTACCGTGGTAAATAGTGCCATTACCAATGTGGATGTGGTGAGTATTGCATCGGATGAACGTTATGCCTTTGTGAATTACCTGAAAGTGATGAACGGAACGATTATCCAAACGCAGACCATTGAGGTTAAAAAACAATTGGATGAGAATGACGATGAGATTTTAACGCTGGCGATGTTGGAGTTCAGAACAAAATTTAACAGTACATCGAAAGAAATTATTGTTCCTTTTGAGCCGTCGTTAGAAGATGAAAGTTTAAAATTTACAGTACCTAAGCTTGGCGAAAAGAAAAAACTCCTGGAGCTTTCGCAGAAGAATGTATTGTTCTTTAAAAAAGAGAAACTTAATCAATACGAAAAATTAAATCCCGATTTACGCACTGATCGTATTTTAACGACCATGCAGAAAGATCTGCGCTTAACCCAGCTTCCAAAACATATAGAATGCTTTGATAACTCCAACTTTCAGGGCAAATACCCGGTTTCTGCGATTGTTGTTTTTAAAGATGCAAAGCCATCGAAAAAAGACTACCGCCATTTTAACGTAAAAACGGTAGAGGGTCCTAACGATTTTGCAACCATGGAAGAAGCTGTTTTCCGCCGTTACAGGAGGATGTTGGATGAAAACCAGACTTTGCCTCAGCTTATCATCATTGATGGTGGTAAAGGGCAGCTTTCGTCCGCGCTGAAGAGTTTAAAGTTATTGGGTATAGAAAACAAAGTTACCGTAATTGGTATTGCCAAACGTTTGGAAGAACTATTCTACCCTGGTGATTCCTATCCCTTGTATCTGGATAAAAAATCGGAAACCTTAAAAGTGATCCAGCAGCTTCGTGATGAGGCCCACCGCTTTGGAATTACCTTCCACCGCAAAAAACGCGATCAGGGGACACTTAAAACAGAACTGGAGCAGATTGAAGGTATAGGCAAAACTACTGCAGATAAACTGCTAACCCATTTTAAATCGGTTAAAAAGATCAAAGAAGCTACCGAGAAAGAACTGGCAGAAGTATTGAACAAAAAGCAGGTAACTACCTTGCTGGCCCACTTTAAAGAAGCGTAAATCTGCGCCGTAAACGCCAACAGACCATCGTGTAAAAATCTTAACACAATATTAATCTATTCTTGGTATGCCTTAAATTTTTTTTCGATAAATTAGGACTGTTAATACAAGTAAACATCTATCCCTAATTTACATGAGTAACAACATCCTGGTTACAATTACCAAGCTTTTATTTGGTGTATTGTATTTTACCGAATCAGAAAGCCCTTTTAAAGCGGCTGACTGGGGTAAAGTCCCTCCTGCAGAATTATTGCAAAAAATTGCAGTTCAATACCATTCAGCTCCATCCCATTTAAAACTCCTGGATCACGCTGTATTTTTCAACCACCTCGTTTCAAAGGTAGATGTAGCCGATGCACCTATGGTAGAAAATGCCCATAAAATAACAGCGTTTTATTCTTCATTAAAGCAAAACCTTTCCAATATACAGGTCATAAGAGTAGAGGGTGCCAGCAGAATACCTGTTCTGATTACTGGCTATTTACCAGATGGCAACTGTGTAGTTATTGAAACATTTGCTGTCGAAACCTAAGCAATCAATCCCATCCATTAAATAATCCCAAACTAAACATGAAAGCATTAAAAAAATTAAGCTTACTGGCTGTCCTATGCCTTGGCCTCGCTGCCTGTAAAAAGGAAAACCAATTTCAACCTGAAACCAACTTATTCGAACAAAAATTAAACAGTAAAGCCGCTACTGCCAGCACACAGGCTATTGCTGCAGGTTTTCCTGAAGATTTCGAATCTGGTACAAAAGGAAGTTATGCCACGGCATCAGTAACCTTAGGCAGTGGAAGTTGGAGCCTTAACGATGCCTTGCTTGGAAACCTTGCTGCAGATGCGAAAAACGGCAGTCAATCAGTCCGAATACGCAATACCGGTACATTGAGTATGAATTTCGACGTAAACGGAGCTGATGTGGTAAGTATTGCCCATGCCAAATACGGTACCGATGCCAATAGCACCTGGCAGCTTTGGTATTCTACCAATGGTGGCTCGAGCTGGTTACAATCAGGCAGTACCATTACCAGTAGTACCACAACATTATCAACCGTAACCTTCAATACTGCAATTGTTGGGAATGTACGTTTTCAGATCCGTAAAATCAGTGGCGGTACTGCCCGCATCAACATAGACGATTTCAGTATTTCCACTGGCGATATAACCAATCCGCCAACCACACCAGGAGATAACAGTAACCTTTTATTGGGTAACCCAAGCAATGCTGTTGCCAGTACTTCTTATCCAGAAAATTACCTGATGGAACGCACTTATTATACACTTTCTTACAGCAAAACAAGGGCTACACCTAATTGGGTAAGCTGGCACATTGGATCATCTGATCTGGGTTCAACTCCTCGCCAAGACGATTTTAGAGCCGACAATACTTTGCCTTCTGGATGGTACCAGGTATCGAGCAGCAGCTACTCCGGTTCAGGTTTTGATCGTGGCCATAACTGCCCTTCAGCAGATAGAACAATCTCTGTAGCCGCAAATTCTTCTACGTTCTTAATGAGCAACATGATGCCTCAGGCACCAAATAATAACCAAGGACCATGGGCCGATCTTGAAAACTACACCCGCTCGCTGGTAACAGCAGGTAACGAAGTATATGTTATTTGCGGTTCTTATGGATCGGGCGGTACAGGAAGCAATGGCAGCATTACTTATACTATCGACAATGGCAAAGTTAATGTACCTTCTAATACCTGGAAAGTTATTGTGGTATTATCCAACGGCAATAACGACTTAAGCCGTATTACTTCATCTACGAGGGTAATTACAGTAAATATGCCAAATACAAATGGTTTGAATACCAATTGGAAAACATACCGTACAACAGTTAATGCGGTAGAATCTGCTACTGGTTACGATATTTTATCAAATGTACCTGCAGCTATCCAAAGTGTAATAGAATCAGCAACAGATAACCTATAAACATTTTATTTTTAAAGAAAAGCGCGGTAATCCATTAACTTGGATTGCCGCGCTTTTTTATTGGCATTATCAAACTGAGCCAGTTTAAGAATTAAAGATTATTTCATCTTCCCTTTCTTCTCAACTCTTTGTTCGTAATGGGTGGATGTGGTACAAACAAAAAGCTCCGATTTTCATCGGAGCTTTTTGTTTGTATTTAGTATTCCCAAAGACCTTGTTCGTAATCAAGAACAGATTTTTTAATCCTTTCTGATTCGTATAACCTTTCTCTAGGATCGGTAATAATATCTCTGATCTTATTGTCGCCGGGATTTGATTCTTTTACAATATAGCTGCTGAATAAGCGGCGGATAAAGAAATCATCAAAGCTCAATGCTGAAGCATCGTTATTGGTATTGATTAAACGTTTCTTCGTTAAAATCTCTCTGGCCTCTGGATAGTACACCCAAAATACCGGCTGCCATTGTTTAGAAACCTCATTGTACTTTAATGGAGCAATACCTACAATACGCGGTTCGAAAACAGAACGTTTAGTATCGAAAATCCAGTCTTCTTTAATTCTGAATTTCAAGAATAACTCCGGGTTAAAATCATTAACTACAGTGGTAACCGTTCCGGTTTTATTGTTGGAAACCTCTGCTGTTCCTAAAGCCGATTTAGCCGCAGAATCTGCAGACATTGGATTAAGAAAAGCATCATCTTCGTTCAACGCACTATCAATTGGTGAATACGCTGTCAGTTCGTCTTTTTTAATTGCGGCAATCAATACATCAATTAATCGAGATTTAGGCGATTTTAAGGCTGAGTTAACCGTATCACGTAAGTCAATTTCTCTCCAGATGCGTTTTGCATAAAAAACATCCTCTTCTCTTACATCTGCCAAAGGAACCATTTCAGTACTGTCAATATCCTTACGGGCATAGAAACCATCTTTAGGTGGTACCTTAAGTTTCTTTTTAGCTGTTTTAACAGGAGCTTTCACTGTATCTACCACAGGAGGTGCAGCCACTACTGGCGCAGCTTTCTTCGGCGCTAACTTGGTTGGCTTTTTTTGTGCAAAAGCAAACGAGGTTAACAACACTAAAATAGCAATACTTAAAATCCTTTTCATCTTCTTTTTATTTTACGCTAAACGCTAATGAAGGCAAAATTTTCTGGCGTCCATCTGGCCCTATAGAAACAATATCTTCAAAAAATACCCTTGTACCAGGCGTAATCGAGTTTATTGCACCTTTAACCGCACCTGCAAAACTGCCACCACTACCAGGAATGGTAACTGCATCAGAACGCGGTTTTATAATTGTTAACTTATAACGCTGTATTTTAAACTTCACATCGAAAGGGAAATCATCCAGATCTGCCTCAATTTCAGTTTCGCTTTTTAATTGTACCGAAGCTACATCACCTCCAGAACGGCCACCAACCTTAGCTACCGGAGTTGGAATACCTTTAACCCTGAATTTTTGTGAGCCTAAACTAACCGTTTTACCTGCATTGTTCGCTGATACATTGATTGAGACTTCCTGACCAACAAGGCTTCCAGGTACGTTTACACTAAAGTTTCCGTTACCACCAGACATTGAACCACCTGAAATAGATGCACGAACGCTTTCTAGTGGGAAACCTGCTGCCGATACCGTAAATGGATTCGGAATACCTGCATAAATTACATTCAGTTTGGTTGAAGAAACAGATGCAGATGGTTTCGCTACCTGATAAGTTTGTGGTTGCGTTTTATATTCTTTTACCTGACCATCAGTTTGGCGAACACGAACCGTACCAACCCAAGTAAACTGCCCAACGCTACTTGTACCACCGCTATAAGTTCCTTTACCATCTTTAACAGATAATTTACTTCCATTAACGGTAATATCAGGAGTTGATCTCGAATCGCTGGCTGTTAAAAATACTTCAGCAGTATATGGCTGACCTTGGATTACATAGGAAGTAGGTGCTACTGCAACTGCTGCAAACTGATCCAAATTGACCTGTGCTTTGTCCATATTTCCGAACAATTTTTTAACTACTTCTGCTTCAGCATTTTTTGTATCTGTTTGCAGTTTGGTTAAAATTGTCATTGCAGCAGTTAATGGCGTTCCCTCACCAAAGTAAGTTTCCTGCCAGTTTCCTTTCCTTTTTCTTGCAGGATCTTTAGCTTCAAGAGAGAATGAAACATTTGCTCTATCAGCCGGGTCCAACAAAGAGATTAATTTTTCGCGTGTAGCGTTAATTCTCTTTTTCAATTCATCCGCTTTCTTTTGATTAATCATGATATTCTGTGCAATATCCTGATTTGACCTATTTACCAAATCATCAGTTTCCGGATCGATTCCATCACCTGCCTGGGTAAATTCTTTTTTAATGCTTTCAATATAATTATTTAAGTCATCAGCTGCCTTCTGTGCCTGTTTTGCCTTATCGTAAATTGGCTGTGCACGGGCTGGCTCTTCTTTCAACTTCGAATTTTCGAAGGCAGAAAATAACTGATTAATACTTGTATTTACATTGTTTTTAGAAGTATCCAAACTATCATTGATATTTTTGAATGCATCTAAAATGGTATCTGATACGTTTAAGGCGAGCATAGCCAACAATACCAAATACATGATATTGATCATCCGCTGCCTTGTTGTTTCTTTTCCGCCTGCCATGTTTGATGTAGCTTTTCCTTTAAAAATTAAAAACTAAACAAATTATACACGTGGGCCGTTCATAGCCGATAACATATTGCCATAAATTGCATTAAGCGATGATAGGTTTTTAGCCAACTTATTCACCTCTTCTTTAAACTGTTTCGAATCTTCCATCGATTCGTTAAAGTTCTGCATGGTTAGCGATAAGTTCGAATAGAATTTATTCATCGATTTTAGATGCGCACTAGAATCTTGTAATTCTAATTCATATACCGCATTTAAAGCTGATAAATTTTTAGCCAAATTGTTAACCTGATCATGATAAGCCTGAGAATCTACCGTGCTCTCACCCATCGCTTTCAAATTAGCAGTGGCCTTATCAAAAGATGCACTTAAATTATCGAAGCCAGCTGAAGCTGTTTTAATTTTGCCTGTAAATTCGTTTGTTGCGGTAGATGCATCTGCAACATTAGAAATTGTTGCTACTTTATCACCAAAAGTACGCAAACCAGACCCTAAACTTTCAATCAATTCAGGACCGATTTTAGCATCTGATAACATTTTATCCAAAGCTGCTGTATTCGACGCTGTTGCCGCAACTGGCCTGGCCGAGGCCGTTGGTAATTCTCCTTTGAAATCTGCTTTTAATTCAGGATAAACTCTTTCCCAAGCTGGTTCTGGCTCTGGTGGAAAGAATCCTGTTAAAAAGAATAAAAATGCCTCTACGCCAAGACCAAGACCGATCATGTAGTTACCCATAATTCCACCAATGTGTAGAATTTTAAATAACGCTCCGATAATTACAATACTTGCTCCCCATGAAATCGCTACGTGTAACCAGCCTGGTTGTTTCTTTGCTGCCATAAAATTTTGATGTTTTTCTTTAGTTTTTAGTTTGTTTGGTTTAATGTCTTAAGTCGGTACCAGGATAAGATGAAACGCATCTGAAACCAATGTATGATCTTTGTGTATCCTGATATTCGTATGTTGCTACCGCATTTTGTAGAAAATAGCCTGTATCTTTCCAAGAACCGCCTTTTACCACTTTACGCTTTTTGTATTTGCTGTCGGTTGCACCAGCATCATAAGTAAAATTCGGGTTCAAATCGTGCAATAATGGGCTTGCGCCTTTATTGTACGCAGTTAATGTCCATTCAGAAACATTACCTGCCATGTTGTACAAACCATAATCATTAGGGAAATATGATCTAACACCTACGGTATAAATACCCCCATCGCTCGAATAATCGCCACGGCCTGGTTTAAAGTTAGCCTGTAAACATCCTTTGGTGTTTCTGATATAAGGACCGCCCCAAGGATATTTGGTTTTGGTATTACCACCCCTTGCTGCGTATTCAAATTCTGTTTCGGCCGGTAATCTATAATCTGATCTGGATCCTACGGGTAATTTTCTTGCGGTGGCAACGCCATCGTACAATCTTGTTCTCCAATGAGAGAATGCTTTTGCCTGCTCCCAGCTTACACCAACTACAGGATAATCATCGTAAGAAGGGTGGTTATAGTAACCACGTACCATCGGATCGTTTTGTGAATAAGAATAATCTGTTTTCCATACCATGGTATCAGGATAAATAGCAACGTTATAACGATCGATATAATCCTGGCGTTTGCTGTTTGGATCTTTATGCCCTAGAGCAGCTTTCTCCATATTCAATTCGGCATAAGAATATTCGAATTTACGAACATCTAATTCTTTTTTCCCCGGAAGTGCATCTAAGCCTGAGTAATACATACCATCTAACTGACTCACTTGAGCGGCAGCTGCACCCTTACCTTTATTACGCCAAATGTTGGCACCGTTTGGTCCAACTTTCCTCCAGTCGATGTATTTCTCTCCACCAACGGCATTTGCGGCATTTCCTTTGGGTGTAACCATAAATTGTTGAGGGTTGCCCATCATCACAATTGCAATCGAATCGCGTACCCAGTTGGTAAACTGGCGGTATTCTGCATTGGAAATTTCGGTCTGGTCCATAAAGAACGCGCTAATGGTAACCATTTTACTTGGCCCGTTCTGAGAGAAAGTAATATCTTCATCCGATCCTCCCAGTGGAGTATGCCCTGGTGGCACATAAACCATTCCTAGTGGGATTCTATCGTTTTTAAATTTTCGGTTATAAGCACCAACCAGCTCGCCTTGGCCGCCATGACCACAGCTTGCTAGCATTACAGTTATACCTACAATAGCTAGAAGGTAGATTTTCTTCATATTTTTTATAGTGTGCACAGCACGATTAGGAGCAATTTTATCAAAAATCACTGAAATTATCAACAAAACCAAATATTTTACATTAAATCATTACTTAAAGGCAATTAAAGTTAGATTAACACTTCTCCAACAGCCTTAAATTTCGTTCAAAAAAAATGCGTAACTTTCTTATTGACAGTAAAGTTACGCATTTATTATGTTGACTTAAAATAAATTATTTATCGTATTATTTATTAGATATTTTGATGTAATTTTCTATAGCCATTGTCATTGATGGAACGCCTGGGGTTGGCGCAGCGATATCCACTATCAGGTCCATATCGGTACAAGCCTTACTCGTGTTAGTTCCAAAAGCAGCAATCCGGGTATTATTCTGTTTAAAATCAGGGAAATTTTTAAACAACGACTGGATACTTGACGGACTAAAAAACGCAATAACATCGTAGAATACTTCAGCTAAATCAGATAAGTCGCTCACTACTGTTCTAAACAAAACTGCAGGGGTAAAATTATATCCACTTTTTTCCAAGAACTTCATCGTGTCTTCGGTAGCCATATCAGAGCAGGGATATAAAAACTTCTCGTTTGCATGTTTTTTTAGCACTTCTGCTAAATCTGCTGCAGTTTGTTTACCAAAAAAGATTTTACGCTTCCTATACTGAATATACTTCTGTAGATACAATGCAATAGTCTCAGACAGACAAAAATATTTCAGTTCTGCTGGCACTTCATAACGCATTTCTTCGCAGATTCTAAAAAAATGATCTGCTGCATTACGGCTGGTAAAAATTACTGCCGTAAAATCGGCCAGGTTAATCTTATCCTTTCTAAAGTCTCTTGCGGGTACACCTTCAACGTGAATAAAGGACCTAAAATCAACTTTTAAGTTGTGTTTTTTGGCCAAATCGTAGTAAGGAGATTTTTCTGTTTCAGGTTTTGGTAAAGTAACCAAAATACTTTTTACTTTGCGGATTCTAGAGTCGTTCTTTTCTTGCATTTTCCTTTTTCCTGCTACAGTCCTATCGTTTTAATTAGTATTAGGATAGGACATATTTCGAGGGCGCAAAAGTACAAAAATAAATGCATTCTAGAAAACTTATTATTAGAAAGTATCGTTATACCTGCCCGCAATAGCTGAAAAGCAAAAATAATGCCTAACAGTAAGAAAGCCAACACGATATACACCCCGCCGTATTTGAGTGGCGATAGGGCAAAAGCAACAACTAAAGGAATAAACAATAGCGATGCATTAAAGTAGCTGAGGTACAAAATTGAGATGTATTCGCCCACCGGTTTCTGCACATTGAACAGATAACCCAAAAAGCGTAAAAGAACCAGCTTGAGGGCATAAAAAACAATTATAGTAATCGATATACTAAAAAAGAATTTAAACCCATTCTTTGCCTGATACATATCATTCCACTGCGCTACAAGAAAAAAGAACATTCCAAAAACGAAACCAAACTGCACAAAAAGCAACAAAAATGGCCACGAACTAAACAGGTTATCCTCCTTGTTAATATTATTCAAAATCCTGTTACTGAAAAACGATTGAACGATTGCCGATAATTGTTTCGAAAAAGCATTTTTGAGAATGGCAAAGATGATGAGCATGCCAAAAATAAATCCCAGCAAACCAACGTTGCCTTTTGGGATTTTTGTGCCCAATTGATAGGGATTTGCCTTTTTCTTTAAGTGCTGGTATTTCTTTTGCCAAGCCAGTAGATCGAGTTTAGGAAAAAGATATTCCTTTTCGATGGTATCGAGCAAAGCCCCCTTATTAATTAAACTATCGGAAAGCACCCAGGTATGATGAACAAGCGAATCAGTCGAAAATTTCTGTCTGGCGAGAGTTGCCGAATCGGGCCGGTATCGTCGATATTGATATTGACTCACCGCTACACTATCTGTTTGAACAGGAATTTCTTGTGCGGCTACAAAATTAGCAGACCATACAAACGCGAACAAAAAGAAAATAAATTTCGGCATGCTGTAAATCAAAACTTAAGGATGCAAAAGTAGTCGAATAATCATTGTTTACCTAAAGAAAATAAATGGATTTAGAATATGCTGTATCTTTGCACCAATGTCCGGTATCTACATCCATATCCCTTTCTGTAAAAAGGCCTGTCACTATTGCGATTTTCATTTCAGCACTTCCTTAAAATATGCTGATGAAATGGTTGATGCAATCTGCAAGGAGATTAAAATGAAAAAAGACCGGATTAGCGGACAGGTTGGAAGTATTTATCTGGGAGGGGGAACGCCTTCTATTCTGTCTCAGGCAGCACTACAAAAGATTTTCGATACGATTAATCATACTTTTTCAGTTGATTCAAATGCTGAAATTACCATCGAAACCAACCCTGATGATTTAACTGTTCAGAAGTTAAAAGAACTAAAACAACTGCCCGTTAACCGCTTTAGTGTGGGCATCCAATCTTTTTATGATGAAGATCTGACCTGGATGAACCGGGCACACCAGGCCCAAGAAGCTGAAGATTGTATCAGAAGAAGTCAGGATGCCGGTTTTGAAAACCTCACCCTCGATTTAATTTATGGTTATCCTTTGCTTACCGATCAAAAATGGCTAAGTAATATCCAAAAAGCAGTTGAGCTTGAGGTTCCACATATTTCGGCCTATGCCCTAACAGTAGAACCTCGGACAGCTTTAGCTCATGCCATTAAAAACAAAAAACAAACTCCCGTAAACGATAATCAAAGTGCCGCTCAGTTTGTAATTTTGATGGAGAAATTGATAGATGCAGGATTTGAGCACTATGAAATTTCGAATTTTGCCAAACCGAACCATTATGCCGTGCATAACACCAATTATTGGAAAGGTGTAGATTATATTGGCATAGGTCCATCGGCGCATGGCTTTAATGGCCAGAACCGCTATATGAACCCGGCAAATAACGCCATGTATATGGAAACGTTAGGCCATAACAAACTTCCTGAAATTGTTGAGGAACTGAGTTTAAACGACAGATTTAACGAATATATCATGACTTCGTTAAGAACCATGTGGGGAACTGATTTACAAAAAATAAATACCGATTTCGGGAAAGACTTTTTAGCAGAAACAAAACATAACCTAAAAAATTTCGAGGATAAAGATTGGTTAGTGGTTGACGGAGACAAGATTTTTTTAAGTCAGAACGGAAAATTATTTGCTGATCATATTGCTTCAGAATTGTTTATAGTGGGAAATGAATGATTGAATTGAGTAGGATTGAATTAGAGAATGACTGATTTGGCGGGTTAAACAACATTCACTCATTCAAAACTTAGTTATTCAATAATTAATTAAAATGTATGTCAAAAATTGTATGGATTACAGGCGCATCATCAGGTATTGGCGAAGCCTTGGTATATGAATATTTTAAAGCGGGCAACAAGCTGATTATTTCGGGAAGAAACCGTGATGAGCTGTTCAGGGTAAAAGGAAATTGCCAAAACTCTTTTAATGTACATGTTTTGCCATTCGATTTGAGTGAAACAACTACACTGGAAAACAAAGCTGCCGATGCCATCCGCATTTTTGGAAAAATAGATTTACTGATCAATAGCGGTGGTGTAAGCCAGCGGAGTTTAGCACTGGAAACCAATCTGCAAACAGAACAACACATTATGGATACCAATTTCTGGGGAACAGTGGTACTGAGCAAAGCAGTTTTGCCTCTGATGATCGCCAACGGTGGTGGACAGATCGCTGTAATTAGTAGTCTTGTTGGGAAATTCGGCACGAAATTTCGCTCTACTTATGCCGCATCAAAACATGCGCTGCATGGTTATTTCGATTCACTCCGATCGGAAGTTTACGATAAAAACATCGATATTACCATCATCTGTCCAGGTTTTATCAAAACAAATGTAACCTATAATGCGCTTACCGCAGATGGTAAGCCCTTAAATAAAATGGGTGATGCACACGAAAATGCCATGACTCCGTCCGAATGTGCCAAACAAATTGTAGTGGCTGTTAGCAACAAAAAAGAAGAGGTTTATATTGGCGGAAAAGAAACCAGAGCAGTCTTATTAAAACGCTTTTTCCATAAGCTTTTTTCTAAAAAAGTAAGAACGGCGAAGGTGAACTAGCACTGCATTTTTGAGGTTCGCGTTAAGCGTGGAATACAAAGTTTATGAAGGATGCGACTAAAGGAAGAGCCCAATTTATCTAAACTCGGTTGAAGCGATATCCTTTTGGCATAATTCTGAGCATAGTCGAAGAACAGCCAAAAGATTAAGCGAAAAACGGGACTAGCCGCCCCGAAGAATCACTACCGTATCTTTATAAATAAAAAAATAAAACATTAACAATCAACACATTGCAAATTATTTTTCATTTCTAAAAACCAAGTATCTGTAAGCCATCGTAAATGGAACCAAATAACAGAAACTTAAAATTAGAAATAATGAAAAATTTAATCTTATCCGCATTTGCCGTAATTACAATGGCATTCACTACTCAAGTTTACGCTCAAAAAAATCCAATGGTTGGTGGCGCAGCCATGTATTCGACTAAGGATATTGTAGATAATGCCGTAAATTCAAAAGACCACACTACACTGGTTGCTGCAGTTAAAGCAGCTGGCTTGGTAGAAACTTTAAAAAGCACGGGTCCTTTCACAGTTTTTGCACCAACTAACGCTGCATTTGATAAACTTCCTGCGGGAACTGTAGACAATCTTGTTAAACCGGAAAACAAAGCAACCCTAACCACTATTTTAACTTACCATGTTGTTGCAGGGAAAATGGATAGCAAAACAATTGCAAAAGCAATTAAAGCTGGCGGCGGCAAAGCCGAACTTACAACGGTACAGGGTGGCAAACTTTGGGCCTGGATGGAAGGTAAAAAATTAGTACTAAAAGACGAAAAAGGCGGAATGAGCACTGTAACCATTGCAGATGTTTACCAGAAAAATGGTGTGATCCACGTTATTGATACTGTTTTAATGCCGAAATAAATTTTAGACATCCTTATAATCAGTGTAAAACGTTCTGACATTTGTCAGAGCGTTTTTGCTTTTATAAAAAATCATCTTTTAAAATCCATCGTTATTTTTTCATCATACATATACACAACACAGGAAGATATCCTTATTAAAAACATACGTCACGTCCCGTGTGATTATAAAACTAACGTCCTTTCTTACACGTAGGGGCGTTTTTTATTTATCATCAATATACTTTCTGACTTTTTTTGATGAATTGTCAGTTTTTTTTCACGTTTTTGCATTTGTAATGTTTAGTGTTTTTTAACTATTTAATTTTGCTGCATTAATAGTTTTTTAACATGAAATTCAATTTATCTCCGATAGATGTAGTTGAAGACATATCTAAATCAGATTTCGAGCTGAACTACCTTAAACCGCGTAAACCATTGGTAATAAAAAATATGGCTAAAAAATGGCCTGCTTACCAAAAATGGACGATGGAATACATGAAAGAAGTTGTTGGCGATAAAACGGTTCCGCTTTACGACAGTTCTAAAGCCGATCCTGCTAAACCTATAAATGCCTCTGCTGCCGAAATGAAATTTGGCGATTATATCGACCTGATTAAAGAAACACCGACCGATCTGCGTATCTTTTTGTTCGATCCGATAAAATTTGCACCTAAGCTACTCGAAGATTATATCGCACCGAAAGATTTAATGGGCGGTTTTTTAGATAGTTACCCGAATATGTTCTTTGGCGGTAAGGGATCAGTAACGTTTTTGCACTATGACATTGATTTAGCACACATTTTCCATACGCACTTTAATGGCCGAAAGCATGTAATCTTATTCGATTATAAATGGAAAGAACGTTTGTATCAAATCCCTTATGCTACTTATGCCTTAGAGGATTATGATGTAGAAAATCCCGATTTTGATAAATTCCCGGCTTTAAAAGGTGTTCAGGGCGTTGAAGCCTTTTTAGAACACGGCGATACTTTATTTATGCCAACCGGGTACTGGCACTGGATGAAATACCTGGATGGTTCTTTTTCTATTAGCTTAAGGGCATGGGACAAAAGCTGGGCGGTAAAAGCAAAAAGCTTGTATAACTTAACTTTACAGCGTAAATTTGACGACTTTATGAAAGCAAACTACCGCGAAAAATACATGCAATGGAAAGAAGAACTTGCAGTTAAAAGAGCAAGTAGAGCACTAGAAAAGAATTTACCAAAGTAAAATAATGAAAGAATTATTGAATGATAAGATGAGACATTAATCTCGCACAAAACATTCACTCATTCAAAACTCAATTATTCAATAATCATACATGCATCCTAACATTATAAAAATCCAGGAAAGAATAGCGCCGCTTAGGCAGGAAATTATTAACCACAAAGTTTATTCGGCCATTAGTGAAATAGAAGATCTTCGGGTTTTTATGGAACACCACATTTTTGCCGTTTGGGATTTCATGTCGCTGCTTAAAGCCTTACAAATTAATTTAACCTGTACTACTTTACCCTGGTTCCCGGTGGGAGATCCTGTTACCCGGCAACTGATCAATGAAATTGTGGCCGGTGAAGAATCGGATATAGATGCCAATGGGGCAATTAAAAGTCACTTCGAGCTGTACTTAGATGCAATGGATCAATGCGGTGCCAATACAAAACCCATCAATATCTTTTTACAGGAACTAAAAAACGGAAAAAGTTTTAATGAAGCTTTCGAGAAAGCGGATGTTCCTGCAGCGGCAAAGGATTTTGTAAATGCGACTTTCGAAACCATTAACAGTGGAAAAACACATTTACAGGCCGCAAGTTTTACTTTTGGCCGCGAGGATTTGATTCCAAACATGTTTTTTAGCATGGTAAATGATCTGAACAGTACCCAGGCAGATAAAGTTTCTATCTTTAAATATTATTTAGAACGCCACATCGAAGTAGATGGCGATCACCATAGCCATTTGGCACTCTCCATGACAGAGAAACTTTGTGAAAAAGATGAGGCTTTTTGGGCTGAGGCAGAGGAAACCACAAAACAGGCACTACAAAAAAGGATCGACCTGTGGGACGCTGCCTATGCCGAAATTGTTAAAAATAAAGTTGAGGCGTAATTACTAAATTGTTAAGTATTTGCTAATTTAGATTACGTGATTTTAGTCACATTTACCTGTTAACATCAATTTTGTAAAATAAAATTTACACATTTGTTGTTCGGCACAAATAACCGATTTTAAGCGCATGAGTTTCATTTTAAAACCTGTTGATATCGTTGAGAGCATCACTCCCGAAGATTTTAAGAAAAATTATCTGAAAACTAAACGTCCGTTAGTAATCAGGGGCCTAACCAAAGACTGGCCTGCCAGAGAAAAATGGACGACTGAGTATTTAAAGGAAATAGGTGGCGAGCTTGAAGTTCCACTTTACGACAACTCTAAAGCCGATCCATCAAAACCAATTAATGCAGCTACGGCACATATGAAATTTGGCGATTACCTTGACCTGATCAAACGTGAGCCAACTGAACTGCGTATATTCTTTTTTAACCTCTTTAAAAAAGTACCAAGTTTAATCAATGATGTAAAAATCCCTAAAGATTTAATGGGTGGTTTTATCGAAAGTATGCCCGCTATGTTTTTTGGAGGTTCTAACTCGGTAACTTTTTTACATTACGATATCGATTTACCACATATTTTCCATACACACTTTGGCGGTAGAAAGCACATCGTTCTTTTCGACAACAAATGGAAAGACAGATTGTATTGTCTGCCAAATGCAACTTATGCTTTAGAAGATTATGATGTAGCCAACCCCGATTTCGAAAAATTTCCGGCATTAAATGGCGTAGAAGGTTATGAAGTTTTCTTAGAGCATGGCGATACTTTATTTATGCCAACCGGAATGTGGCACTGGATGAAATACCTTGACGGATCGTTCTCTTTAAGCTTAAGGGCTTGGGATCAATCAATTACACGCAAAGTAGCCAGCGTTTGGAGCTTATTTACCCACGGTGCGATAGACAGTTTAATCAAAATGACTTTCAAAGAAAAATACGCCCACTGGAGAGAGAAAAAAGCAGTTAAAATTGCTGAAAGAGCTTTAGCTAAAGGCAGACCATAGAAAATATTGAAAAAGTAAAATACAACGGGGCATCGTTTACGATAGCCCCGTTTTTTGTTATTATTGCGTTTAAACACCGAGAATTAAAAAATCAGATACTAAAGATGGAAAACAATATCCTTAGCGAAAAAGAAAAAATGCTGGCAGGAAAAGCATACCAGGCAGGTGATGCAGAGCTGGCAAAAGAAAGATTGAAAGCCCGCGAAATTGTTTTCGAGTTTAATAACCTCGCGCCAAAATTTATCAAACAACGAAAAGAATTATTAAAAAGGTTATTCGGAAAAACAGAGCGGATGTTTTATGTAGAACCTCCATTTAGATGCGACTATGGTTACAATATCGAAATCGGCGATAATTTTTACGCAAATTTTAACCTCGTTATTTTAGACTGTGCCAAAGTGAGCATTGGTAACAACGTTTTTATTGCACCAAATGTAGCCATTTATACGGCAGGGCATCCTATCCATGCACATTTACGCGATCAGGAATATGAGTGGGCGCAGGAAATTACTATCGGCAACAGCGTTTGGATTGGGGGCAATGTGGTAGTTAATCCGGGAGTAAAAATAGGCTCAAATGTGGTCATCGGGTCTGGAAGCGTAGTTACAAGGGATATTCCGGATAATGTTTTCGCAGCTGGAAACCCATGCAGGGTAATCCGCCAGTTAACCGATGCAGATAAGGATTATTATTACAAAGATTTTAAGTTGGGGGAATAAATTAACATTAGACCCCTGCTTTTACTTAACTAAACGGCGTCATCCCGACAGGAAAGCCGTGGAATGGAGAGATCCATCTAGACAGATTGATCGAATTCGTTCCCCGCCGCTCAAAATGACGACCAGGGGGAAAGCTTCGTTACCTACACAACTTTAACCCTTCATCCATTTTATATCTCACCTCTTCCACACTTAGCTGCTATGATCGGCGATCACCTTCCATTCGCCCTTAATTTTTTTGATCAAAAGCGTAAAATATCCTTTAAGTTCGTCCTTTTCTCGTTTAACATTCCAGCTGCCCAGCACAAAAGCCAGGTCGGGTTTCAAAAATTCGACTTTTTTAATTCCAAACACTAAAAAACCCATTGCTGCTTTGTCAGGATAGCCCTTTTTATAATTATCCAATGTTTTCTGCCAGCCATAAGTTGGTCCGTTTTTACCTACAAAAAGTAAACTATCCGATTTTTCATAACCCTGCATAAAGGCTTCAACATCGCCTTTGTTCCAATCTGTACGTTGCTTTTCGAGTAAATTAAGTATGGCCTGTTTATCTTTCGGATTTTGAGCAAAAGCGCTAAAGGAAGTTAAAAACAGTGCAATTACAAGTATTCTTTTCATGGTTATTTAAGTTGAAGTAAAAATTAAAGATATGAAACAAATTATTTTGTTCCATGCGTAAAAATTCTTTATTTACGCTTCTATAAATCTCCTATGCAAAATAAAGTAATCACAATTGGCGAAATACTCTGGGATGTTTTCCCGGAAGGTAAAAAAGCTGGCGGCTCGAGTATGAACGTTGCGCTTAATTTACACAAACAAAGTATAGACAGCAGTTTTATTAGCGCAATTGGTGATGATGAAAACGGAAAAGAGCTATTCAGTTTTCTGGCCAGCAATCATTTTGCAACTGATTTGATCCAGGTAAATGCCGAATTACCAACCAGTACGGTGGTGGTGCAGTTGGATGAAAACCATCAGGCCACTTATACGATTAAACAACCTGTAGCTTGGGATGACATCAAAATCAGCGACGAAAACATAGCAGCCGTAAAACAGGCAGATGCCTTGGTATATTGTAGTTTAACCTGCAGGGAAGAAAAATCTAAAAAAACCATTCTTAGACTTTTAGAAAATGCTAAGACTAAAATATTCGACATTAACCTTCGTGCGCCTTTTTATACAAAAGAATTAATTAGGGAGCTTTTGGCAAAAGCAGATATTCTAAAAATAAATGAAGATGAAATTTTATGGGTAAAGGAATCTTTTGGCTTAAGCGGTAATACCGATGAGCAACTTTTAAAGCAGCTTTCTGGTCAGTTTAACATTGAAATAATCTGTCTCACGCTTGGCGATAAAGGTGCCTGCGTTTTAAAAGATGGCAAATTGTTTAAACACCCTGGTTATAAGGTACAGGTGGCCGATACAGTTGGTGCCGGCGATGCCTTTTTAGCCACATTTATTGCCTGTTACCTACAGGGCTACCCTATGGAAACCACATTAGATAATGCCTGCAAAGTTGGGGCTTTTGTAGCCTCGCAAGCTGGGGCAAATCCGAATTACAATAAAAAGATTTATCATATGGCGTTGGGTTAGCTTTATTTTTTAGCCACGGAAACCCAGATTGACACGGAATTTTTATTTCTAAAACGGTGGGGTTTGCGTTAGGGATTGTAAGGGTTCAGTGCCGATTAAGCATCTGTTTTTATTTAATTACGGTATGCTTGCTTGTTTCACAGGTCTTCATCGGTACCGGAGCGAAGCGCAGCCCTGCAAAGCCCGCCCCCTTGCGCAGCTTGGGTAACGCCCAGATCAGTTTGACAGTTTTCAGTTGGAAATTCAATCTGCTTTGGTCTTTCGACTTTTACCTTTCTGCTTGTCTCAAAAATGACACCGCGCTTAAATTAATGCAAAGCGAAACTTTTATCTTCGATAAATCGTTAATACAAGCACATGAGAGGTTTTCGTTTTTCTGATTATAAGCCTGGCGATGCGCCAAAGGGTGGGTTTGATGAGTTGCTGAAATTATTTAGCGAACTGCTGAATTATACAGCTGGAGATGCAGCAGAGGCTTTAAGCTGGCTGAACGAGCTCGACAAGCAATATAAACTAACCAATAACGATTATGGTATTGGTAATTTTATCGACGACCTGAAAGACAAAGGTTATCTTACGGAAGACAATCAATCTGGAGAATTTAAAATTACAGCCAAAACCGAACAGACGATCCGCAAATCGGCCCTTGATGAAATTTTTGGGAAACTAAAAAAATCGGGAAGGGGAAATCACAACAGTAACCAATCGGGTGTTGGCGAAGAAAAAAATGCCGATAGACGCGAATATAGTTTTGGAGATAGTTTGGATCAGATTGATATGACTGCCTCTATTCACAATGCGCAGATTAACCATGGCATTGGTGATTTCACCTTAACTGATCGCGATCTGGAAGTAGAGGAAAAGGATTTTAAAACTTTAACTTCTACGGTATTGATGATCGATATTTCGCACTCGATGATTCTATATGGCGAAGACCGTATTACTCCTGCAAAAAAAGTTGCGATGGCCTTGGCCGAGCTGATTAAAACGAAATACCCTAAAGATACTTTAGACATTGTGGTTTTCGGAAATGATGCCTGGCCAATTAGCGTGAAAGACCTGCCTTATTTACAGGTTGGTCCTTATCATACCAATACCTATGCGGGATTAGAACTGGCTGCTGATTTACTCCGTCGAAGGAAAACGCATAATAAGCAGATTTTCATGATTACCGACGGAAAACCAACCTGCTTAAAAGAAAATGGTAAATACTATAAAAACAGTATGGGTTTGGACAGGAAGGTAATTAATAAAACCTTAAACATGGCTGCCCAATGTAAGCGCCTGAAGATCCCGATTACTACATTTATGATTGCCAAAGACCCTTACCTGCAACAGTTTGTGCGCCAGTTTACCGAAATTAATGGTGGCAGGGCTTTTTATAGCTCGTTAAATGGCTTGGGCGAATATATTTTTGAAGATTACATTAAAAACAGACGTAAGACAGTTAAATAAGGTAAAAGGCAGAAAGGTGGAAGGTTTAAGGCAAACCCAAAGCCGGAAACACCTACCTAACGAGTCTAAGAAAACATTTTAAACAGGCGAAGATTTAATGGTTGAATGCCGCGCGCAGCAACCCTAAACCCTAAACCTTAAACCGATTTTAAAAAGATGCAAAACACCACATTAGCCGAATTAAAAACCACAGGATATAAATCGAGATCTGTAAAAGAAGAGCTTAGGGAAAATCTGATTAAAGTGCTCCGCGATAAAAAAACTGAATTTGAGGGCATTATCGGCTACGATGAAACGGTGATTCCTGAACTGCAAACAGCCATTTTATCGCGTCACAATATTTTACTTTTAGGTTTACGTGGGCAGGCAAAAACGCGTATTGCCCGTTTGATGGTAAACTTATTGGATGAATATGTGCCTTATGTTGCCGGAAGCGAAATTTTTGATGATCCGTTGAGCCCGATTTCATGGTATGCTAAAAACGAAATTGCCATAAAGGGCGATGATACCGAAATTGCCTGGTTACACCGCAGTGAAAGATACACTGAAAAACTGGCTACACCAGATGTTACCGTTGCCGATTTAATTGGCGATGTTGACCCCATTAAAGCTGCCACATTGAAACTAACCTATAATGATGAACGTGTAATCCACTTTGGTTTAATTCCGCGTGCACACCGCAGCATTTTCGTAATTAATGAACTTCCGGATTTGCAGGCACGTATCCAGGTGGCATTATTTAACATGCTGCAGGAGAAAGATATCCAGATCCGTGGTTTTAAACTGCGTTTACCCCTGGATATCCAGTTTGTATTTACCGCAAATCCAGAAGATTATACCAACCGTGGAAGCATTGTTACACCTTTGAAAGACAGGATTGAGAGTCAGATTTTAACGCACTACCCTAAAACCATCGAAATTTCGCGCAAAATTACTTTTCAGGAAGCAAAATTAACCACCGACCAAAAAGCCAATATTGAGGCCGATGGGTTGGTAAAGGATTTAATCGAGCAGATTGCTTTTGAAGCACGTAAAAGTGAATATATCGATCAAAAATCGGGTGTTTCGGCTAGATTAACCATTTCAGCATATGAAAATTTAATCAGCACTGCTGAAAGAAGAATGCTGATTGCAGGTGAGAAAAATACTTTTGTACGTTTATCCGATCTTGCCGGAATTATACCCGCCATAACCGGTAAAATAGAACTGGTTTACGAAGGTGAGCTGGAAGGGCCGGCGCATGTAGCTACAACCTTAATCGGCAAAGCGGTTAAAACTTTGTTTGCGCGCTACTTCCCGGATCCTGAAAAAGCAAAGAAAAGCAAAATAGCAAATCCTTATACTGAAATAACTGAATGGTTTACGGAAGGCAACAATGTAGAGGTTACTGATGTTTTAACCAATGCACAGTATAAAAAAGCACTGATGCTGGTACCGAACCTTTACGATCTGGTAAAGAAGTTTCATCCTAAATTAAGCGAAAATCAAACTTTATTGTTAATGGAGTTCGTATTGCATGGTTTAGCTGAATATTCGCAATTGAGCAAAAATTATTTAAATGGTGGCTTCGGTTTCGCTGATATGTTTGGCAGTTTATTTAATGCCGAATTTGACGAAGAAGAGGATGAAGACGATTTCAGATAAAATTAATGGAGTTTAACGGATATCTTTTATCGCTGAGGTTAAAACAAGAACACCTTCCTAATGGATATCCGTTTAATATACCCTGCTTAAAATCTTTTGAAAAGTTAGACTTCCATCCCAATGTTACATTTTTTACCGGCGAAAACGGGGTTGGAAAATCAACCCTGATCGAAGCCATAGCGGTTTACCTTGGTTTTAACGCAGAGGGTGGAGGTAAGAATTTCAATTTTAAAAGCACAGTAACACATTCTGTATTGCATAACTTCCTCAGTATAGCCAAAGGATTTAAACAAATTAAAGACGGTTATTTTTTAAGGGGAGAAAGTTTTTACAATGTTGCCAGCGAGATTGACAAACTTGATGAAGACGACCCAGATATACCTATATCTTCAGCTAAGATAATCGCTTCTTATGGAGGCATTTCCTTACATGAACAATCGCATGGGGAATCTTTTTGGTCGCTATTTATGAACCGTTTTAGTGGCCATGGTGTTTATATACTCGATGAGCCCGAATCGGCACTTTCTGCCACTAAACAAATTGCCATGTTATCTAAAATCAATAATCTGGTAGGCAAAAATGCCCAATTCATCATCGCCACACACTCTCCGATCTTATTATCGTACCCTAATGCCTGGATATACGAAATGTCGGAAAATAAAATAGCTAAGGTTAAATACGAGGAATCGGAAGTTTACAGGGTTTATAAAGCCTTTTTAGATCACCCTCAACGAATATTAAATAATATATTTACTTCAAATACTTAATTTAGACAGGTCAAAAGAACCTGTCTTATTTTTTAATTAAACTCGAATAACCCGATCGTATGGGAAGACTACCTTTCATCATTGCTGCCTGCATATTCATCATTGCTTTTGACATTTATTGTTACAAAGCCATTATCGCTGTTTTTAAAAAATGGAAACCGACTACTAAAAAAGTATTCGCTATTGCCTATTGGAGTTATAGCTTACTTTTGATTTTCGGCGTTTTTTGCGGCATTTACCTCAACCTTTTCCTTACGTTAAGGGCCATTATTTTGGTTGCCTTCTTTTTAACCGTTGCCTGTAAACTGGCTATGCTTCCATTTTTGATCTTGGATGATTTACGAAGGTTATTCATTAAAATTTTCAGGAGGAACAAAAAAAGTGAAGTTTCAACAGTACAAAATACAACAGCAGAACCCATTTCACGCTCTGAGTTTCTGGTTAAAGCCGGATTGGTGGCAGCAGCAGTACCCTTAACTTCATTAAGCTGGGGCATTGTTTCTGGCGCATACGATTATCAGGTACGACGGGTAAATTTAATCCTCCCTAACCTGCCCAAAGCTTTTGACGGCATTACCATGGGGCAGATTTCGGATATCCACTCTGGAAGTTTTTACAATAAAACAGCCGTAAAGGGCGGGGTAGAAATGCTATTGGCTGAAAAACCCGATTTCGTTTTTTTTACCGGCGATTTAGTGAATAACCTGACCAACGAGGTAAGAGATTATCAGGATATATTTTCGAAAGTAAAAGCACCTTTAGGTGTATATTCAACATTGGGGAACCACGATTATGGTGATTACTTTTTTGGCAAAGAATCTTCTCCTGCAAAGGTAAAAAACCTGAAAGATATGGTTGATGTGCATAAAGTAATGGGCTACGATTTACTCATGAACGAAAACCGCAGATTAAAGGTAGATGGAGAAGAAATCGGAATTTTAGGTATCGAAAACTGGGGAATGGGCCGTTTTCCTAAATACGGAAAAATGGAGCAGGCGGTTCAAAATACGGATGATTTACCTGTTAAACTTTTGCTGAGTCACGATCCTTCACACTGGCGTGGAGAGGTTTTAAAAAAATACCCGCAAATAGATGCCATGTTCAGCGGACATACCCATGGCATGCAGTTTGGCGTTCGTTTTAAAGAGGCTCAATGGAGCCCCGTGCAATACATTTACAAAGAATGGGCAGGTTTATACCAGGAGCAAAAACAACAGCTTTACGTTAATGTAGGCTATGGCTTTTTAGGTTATCCGGGCAGGGTTGGTATTTTACCTGAGATCACAATATTTACTTTGAAGAGCGCTTAGTAAATAAAACTCGTCATTTCGACTGATTGCAACGAAATGGAGAAATCTATTCTTAGTGATGTCAGATGTTACCATCTGACATGTATATAACCGTCAGATGTTACCATCTGACGGCACAAAAACTCATTATTCTCTTTATCCCGCGTTAAAGCGATAACCTACCCCTCTAACAGTCTGTAACAATTGTGGATTATCAGGATTCAATTCTATCTTTTTACGTAAGCGCACAATGTGCATATCGAGCGTTCTGGTGTTTACATCAGAGTTATAACCCCACACCACCAACATCAATTCATCACGGTTAATTACTTTACCAGGGTTGCGCAAGAAATAAAGCAAAATACGGTTTTCCAATATCGTTAACTCAATTTTCTTTCCATCTCTAAACAACGTGTGGATGTTTGGATGGTGTTCCATAGTACCAAAACGGTGAATTTCAGCTGTATCTTTATTCACGATAAATTTAACCTTGCTCTCCAACATGGCTACCAAAACATCCATATTAAATGGTTTGGTAATATAATCAGATGCCCCAAAGTTATAAGCGTCAATTTTATCTACATCCTGTGCTTTGGCAGTCATCATAATGATCAGGTTTTCGAAACCTTGCTTACGTGCATTCTCGCAAACTTCGGCGCCCTGTTTACCCGGCATCATCCAATCCAATAAAACAATATCTGGCTGATCGGCAACAATCATTCTTTCTCCAGCTTCGCCATCATTTGCTTCGAGCACAGTATAACCTTCAGCCTTTAAACGGTGGGCCACAAGAAAGCGAAGATTTTCATCATCTTCTACGATTAATATTTTTACTTCTTTTGACATTTGTATGTGTTTTATGTGGTTGTAATGTTGAAACGCCGCAAAGTTCGAATGTTGAACCTAACCTTATCACATTTCAACCTTTAACCTTCCTATTTTAACTATTATAAGGCAGTACAATTTTAAATTCAGTACCGCTTCCTACTTTGCTTTTTACAGAGATTTCTCCCTCCATAAAGTTAACCAGTTCTTTGCAGAATGCCAAACCCAGGCCCACACTGCCCATCTGGTTATATTCATTCTGAATTCTGAAAAACTTCTTAAATATATTGTTTAATTCTGATGCTGCGATACCTATTCCTTTATCGGCAAACCGGAAAACCAGTACCCCTTTGATCAGCTTCGCACTAATGTGCAATTTTTTCTGTTCTGGTTTCGAATATTTGTAGGCATTTTCTGCCAGATTATCGAATAAACTTCCCAATAATACCGGATCCGTAATAAAGGTTTTAAAGCCCACCACCTCATAGGTAATTTTGAAATCGGGATGTTTTAATGTATGCGATTCGATTGTACTTTCAATAAAATCTATAATATTAACTTCTTCCTGATTGAGTTTAATCGCCTTGTTTTCGATCTGCGTAAAGGCCAGCAATTTGTTCATTAAACCATTCAGTTTGTCGGCTTCTTCATCCAGTATCTTGCCATAAAGCTGCTGTTCCCTCTGGCTTAATGTGGTAGCACTTTTAATATTGTTTCCCGCAATCTTAATCACGCTGACGGGCGTTTTAAACTCATGCGTAAGGTTATTCACAAAATCGTACTGCAGCTTAAACATTTTGCTGTTGATGTTGAGGTTACGGTAAATCAAAAAAGCAACCAATAAAAGCACACCATATACCAATAAAAGCACCAAAGCTATCGGCATAAAGTAAATAAAAATTTCTTTCTTGATGTAAGATCTTGATGAAATGAGGTATAATTTAAAATCAGAAAATGCACCTGGCAGGGCAATTTCTGTATTGATATTTTCGTCAGAAGTATCAATCGGGTCATAAGTCAATGGTTCAATCCTGATTGTTTGGTACAATAATGGTCTGGTATTGATGATCTTTATTTTATGCGCATCGAGATTAAAAACCAGTACATCTTGTTGATAAACCGGCGCCGGATTTAACTTTCGCCTGATCATATCTTTGTAGGCCCTTAAATCTTCACGGCGGGGAATATTTAAATAGGTGATTTTATTTTCATTGGAGTTAACGATAGAAAAATTAGTAAACAATTCTTCTTGTGTAGGTACTGATGCCGTATCCAGATCCTCAACAAAAGTGGCCAGTTTAATAGCTATTGCATTAAAATCGCTCCCCACATTAAAAGACCTCGTATCATCTTCGGAATATAGTTTTACCGAATCGGGCTTAACACCTTTGCCAAACTGAAAAATAGATTTAGGGCCAATACCTAAGTGGTTTGCATTGATCCCATCCTTTACCGGAACATTCTTTACCTCTGTATCGTAAAAAGTAACCTTCGAAATGAAAGGATACTTTAACATCACCGTATCTACAAACTTTGCTGCTGTAGAAGAATCTAAAAAGCCACTATAATATGAAATCTCGGGCATTTTATTCTGAAAGAAATCATTATAAGGCTTAATGCTTTGCTCTAGCACATTTACTTTCTCAGATACAAAATCGTTCTCAATCGATTTCTTGCTGTAATTAAACGCTAAAAAAAGCGATAGAATAAAAAGAATGGAAATGAGTACAATGAAGGTTATCCCGAGCGAGAAATTTTTACGATATCCACTTTTTTTATCTAAGGCCATACCCTATTTCTTACCTAGATTTTCCTGTAAAAATTCTTCTAATGCTTTGTACAAAGCCGTTCTGCTCTGTTGACGTACTATAGGGTTTGGGCCTTCCTCCTTTTCGATATAGGTTACCTGAACATTCCGTTTTTTCAGCTCTTTGATAAACTGAACACCTTCTGCTACGTTAACACGAGGATCTTTAGGATTCTGTGCGATGAAAACAGGCGATTTAAACCGATCGGCATGAAAAACAGGCGATGCAAACCGCATATAATCGGTATCGGTTACCGGATTGCCAACAATTTCATAGTACATCTGCAAATTCGCTTTTAAAAACGGCGGGATGGTTTTCAGGTAACTAAACAAATTAATTACTCCAGAATTTGACCCACCACATTTATAAAGATCAGGATTTTTATACAAACAATTTAATGCGATATAACCACCAAAACCATTGCCATAAATGGCGATTTTTTTAGGATTGGCAATTTTTTGTACGATTAACCATTTTACGCCATCATTAACGTCTTCCTGGATTTTATCGCTCCACTGCTTAAAACCAGCGGCATAAAAAGACTTACCATAGCCGGTAGACCCACGATAGTTTACCTGCAAAACAGCATAACCACGGTTAGCCAGGAACTGCACTTCGGCATTATAGCCCCAACTATTTCGTCCCGCAGGGCCATTATGCGGCAGAACCACTACAGGCAAATTAACAGGCTTTTTATTTTTTGGCAAGGTTAAATAGCCGTTAATGGTTAAATTATCAGAACTTTTAAAACAGATTGGTTTCATGGCACTCATATCGCCCTGTTTAATAGAAGGGCTGATATCAGTTAGTTTTTTAAGTTTATTCTCACCAACGGTATAGAGGTAATAAGAACCCGGATTTTTATCGGTAAATGTTCTTACTACAAAAACCCTATCCATTTTATCTTTATCCATAATTTTCCATTCGGTACCTGGCAAAAGCCGGTCTATTTTCGAATAGGTAATTTTGGTACTATCATCAAGGTAATATTTTTCCTTTTTCCAGGTTTCGCAGGTTACAAAAAGCATTTTCTTTTGCGGGCGCGAATATTTTGCATCTACAACGTTTAAGGTGTCATTTGCAAAAAGCACCTGTTTCTCTTTACCGCTTTTTAAATCGAGTGCTACCAGTGCATTCTTATCCCTGTTTACATTAGAAATGGCATAAAGTACATTTGGTTGATCTTCTGAGAAGGCAACTGGTTGTAAAGTGGTTTCAAAATTATTGGTAATTACCGGAGCAAAGGCCTGGTTTTCGTTTTCGCGGTACATTAAGGTTTCATTTACGCCGTCGCTCGCTACAGCAATTTTTAGTACCCCCCTGTTATCCGTCATCCATTCGGTAATATTACCGGGATTTTTGGCAGCAATATCCATCTTCCCATTCCGAACATTTAAGCGATAAACATCAAAAACAGTAGAATCGCGCTTGTTGGATGCAACAATAATATATTTATCGTCAATTAACTGGTCTTCTATTACCCTTAACCTACTTTTCTCGTTGGCACTTAGCTGAACCTGCTTGCTTCCATCTTTATTGATTACGAAAATATCCGATTTACGCTCTTTAGATTCATCTTCAGTATAATAAATCAACTCATTATTACTGGTCCAGAAGTGGAAACTGATATTTTTTCCATTTAAATGGGTTAACTGAACACTGTTTCCGGTGGCAAGATCTTCAACAAAAAGATCAAGTTTTTTATCATGAAGTTTTAAATAAGAAAGACTTTTCCCATCCGGAGAAATGCGATAGTAGGCTTTATCCTGCGTTTTAAAAAAATCGTCTACAGGAATAATCTCATTGTTAGAGCCTTTACAAGCCCAAATCAATGCAACCATTAACAATAGAAAAATCCTGTTTAGCATAAATAAATCCTTTACGGGATGACAAAAATAAGTATCACAACAACTTAACCGCGATTTACACCAACAATGTTACTTATGCAATCAATAATAAGTCGTGGGTCAATTTAGTATTTATAAAATATCTACAAAATAAAATACAGGTAACATTTAAAATACGTTTAATATGAATTAACGGTTTGGCTAAAGATGTATTAAAATGTTACATTTAAAACTTATAATTTAGGGTCTATGAACCGCTTGTTTTTCATCGTATTCTTATTTCTATCGCTTGGGGGCAATGCACAAATCTTTCGCCCCAATCAGCAGATTGCGCCTGATGAAAGTAGTCTGGCTATTCAATATTATCAGGATGGAGAATATGAAAAGGCGGTTGTACTACTGGAAAAACTCTATGCCATTCCCAATAATGAAGCCTATTTCGATATTTACTTTAATACATTGTTAAAACTGAAACGGTATGATGCTGCAGAGAAAGTGGTTAAAAGAGAAATCAAAAAAAATCCGCAGAGCGATATTTATCCAATAGCATTAGGCAAGCTTTATCAAGAGAAAGGCGATACACAAAATTCAAATAAAATTTTCAGTGATGTGATCAGCAAACTTCCCAAGGATGAGTTTAAGATCAGAAATTTGGCCAACAGCTTTTATCGCTTCGAAAATTACGACTATGCAGTACAAACTTTTAAGCAGGGCAGAAAACTGTTGGGCAACGACCAAATGTTTACCTTCGAGTTATTAAATATCTACCGTTTTAAAAAGGATAAAGCCATGCTCATGCAGGAATATCTTGATGCACTCGGAACAATGCCGCAGCTTTTACCGCAGGCTGAAGCTGTACTCGCCTCTATTTTTGAAGACAAAAACGACTATCAAACCTTTCAAGCAGCCATTTTAAGAAAAATACAGAAAGAACCAGATGCCGAAATTTATATTCAGTTGCTTACCTGGAATTATATTCAACAACAGGAATTTGATATGGCCCTGCGCCAGTTAATTGCCTACGATAAACGTACTAAGGCTGACGGCGGTACCCTGTTTAATGCCATTTATACCTTTGTTGATAATGGCGCTTACGAAACAGCGATTAAAGCTTACGACTATTTGTTAACTAAAGGAAAGAATAACCAGTATTATCTTCCTTCAAAAATAGAAATGCTGAATACCAAGTATAACCTGCGTACCAATGGGAAATATACAGTTGCCGACCTTGATCTGTTGGCGAAAGATTATCAGGCTTTATTAGACGAAAACGGCAAGAACAGGAACACACTTTTTGCCATAAAAAAACTGGCAAACTTGCAGGCTTATTATTTAAATCAACCCGGCAGTGCAGAAAAAGAACTGGAAGAAGCGATAAAAATGCCCGGCATTAACGATCAGGACTTAGGCCAGCTAAAACTCGATTTAGGCGATATTTACATTTTAACCAACCAACCCTGGGAAGCTTTTTTAGTGTACGAGCAGGTGAGTAAACAGTTTGAAGGACAACCCGTGGGAAATGAGGCACGTTTCAGGAGCGCCAAACTTTCCTTTTATCAGGGTAATTTCGAATACAGCAATGGTCAGTGTTTGGTTTTAAAGGCGGCAACTTCGCAGCTTATTGCAAACGATGCCTTGAACCTGAGTTTGCTGATTAACGATAACATTCAAACCCCCGCAGACAGTAATGCTTTAAAAATGTATGCTGATGCAGAAATGCTTTTATTTAGAAACCTGCCCGAACGTGCTGTTAAGAAAATGGATAGCATTGCGATAGCCTTTCCGCAAAATAGCTTAACCGATGCGATAATGATGAGTAAAGCAAGGATTTTCATCAAGGCTAACGATTTTCAAAAAGCTGCCGATATTCTGAAAAAAGTAACGGAGGATTTTAAAGATGGTATCTGGACAGATGATGCCCTTTTTACCTTAGGCGACCTTTATGAAAAGAAATTGGACTACATTGCGCAAGCCAAAATTTATTTTCAGAAACTGATTACGGATTACCCAGGGAGTATGTTTAGTGCCGAGGCCAGAAAAAGGTTTAGGAATTTACGCGGAGATGGAGTTTGATTAGCTCATTAGTCATTAGTTCATTCGTAATGGTTAATCGGTTAATCGGTTAATTGTTATAACTGGTTAATTGATGCCAAACGCCTATCGCTAAACGTCAAACCAATCTACCGTTTCCAGTCCCAAATCACAACATTCCATTCTACAGCACTGCCATCGGTATAAGTATGAATAACCTCGAAGCCAATACGTTTATGTGCATTCATCGACCGTAAATTGATGGTGGCAATTTCGGTGATTGCAAAATCATATTTAGATTTAAAATATTCTTTATAAGCATGATAACATTGATCGAATAAACCTTTTCCTCTATAATTTTGACTAACACAAACCTGTCCTACAACAACATAAGAGAAAGAAGAAACGGGTTTACCCTGGTATTGAATCTGATAGAAACTTTCGTACATTTCAACCAGTCTTGGGATGTCATTTTTAGACTGTTCGGTCATGGCCAACACATAAGCAATAACCAACTCTCCATCTTTTGCAATAATATTGGGTTCATGTTGATGCATCTTTTCCAGATCATCAAGCGAATGTGAAACCGTAACAAAACCCTGTTCCTTTATTTGTTCGGGGCTTAAATCTTTTTTTAGGTTTTGTTTTTGGAGTTCAAGAACCCCTTCAAGTTCTTTAGTGGCAGATGAATTGACAATGGTAATCATTTCTGAATGGCAGATAATTTAGGCATCTAATGCAATGATAGTTAACGTTAGCAACAAAATGAAGCAAATGCTTGCTAATATTAAGATCCTCGCACCGTGCTGCCGATCAGTTAATGAATAAGAAAAAACTTTCTCACCCGTACGCAGTGTTCTTTTTTTTTTCATTAAATCCCAGCCAATAACCAGTCCTAAAATCCCTCCGAAAATTGCCGTCAGGTAACCAGTATAAATGTAATTGCGGGTTGAGTTATCTATTTTTTGAGAGTCGTTAGTTCGTATCATGCTTAAAAAGAATGGGAATTGACAAATTTAAACGATTCATATCACTTTAAAGAATAAAATCCATTACCATCAATTTTTTAACATTTATATATTATTTACCTTTGCACCATGTTTTTATATAATGTTACGCTCATCTTAGATGATGCAGCTGCCGAAGAATGGTTACAGTGGATGCAAGATGTTCATATCCCTGAAGTGATGGCTACGGGCATGTTTATTTCCAACCGTTTATTAAAGGTTGTAGATTCACCGAACGAAGGGGTAACCTATTGCGCCCAGTACGTTGCCGAAACATTAGAAAACTATAATAAATACCAGGAAACATTTGCACCCGCTTTACAGGCTGAACTAAACGAAAGATACAAAAACCGCTTTGTGGCTTACAGAACTTTGATGGAGTTTATACCCCCAACCCACTAAAGGGGGCTTAAGCTCTAAAAATATAAGTCCATTTCAGGAGATTTAGGGGTTCAGCTTCTCATTATTCTTATGCCTATCGGCGTCACGGATGCTCTTTTTTTCCAGGTTCTTTTCTAAAGCATCGGTAAGGTTTATGCCTGTTTGATTAGCCAGACAGATTAAAACGAACATTACATCGGCCATTTCATCGGCGAGGTTTACCTCTTCGTCGCTTTTTTTAAACGACTGCTCTCCATACTTACGTGCCATAATACGGGCAACTTCTCCAACTTCTTCCATCAAAATGGCAGTATTGGTGAGTTCGTTAAAATAGCGGATGCCTGTAGTTTTAATCCAACGGTCTACGGTTTCCTGTGCTTCGTTAATGGTCATGTTTTTCTTCTTCTATTTCTGATTGTATTCTACTATTAATATCAATATTTGCATCTTCGAGTAAAAAAACGCTTGCTCCTTTTTCTCTGGCATATGGCGTTCTTACTTCACCAATTTTAGAGATCTTACCAAAATATGGCTGTTCTTTTTTACGCTGGGGATCCTCTTCATTTGGCTCCCTTATTAAGATTAAATGTTTAATCGGTTTATCCATTTTAAACCAGTACAAGTAATCGGCATTATAGGCAACGGCATTGATATTTTTAAATTTCGAGTAATAATTGATAGCCCCAGCCTCTCCGTAATTATCAGCACGGATCAACAAAGCTGATTTATCTTTAACCCTGGCATAGGCAATATCGGTTAAGGCAGCCATTTCTTTCCAGCCCTGCATATCGGCAAAATCCTGAGGAAGGTCGTGCTGTAAACCGTCTTCCCAACGCAACATGCCAATTTTAGCAAATTTCTCGTGTTTGGCTATAATCTGCTCCGGACTTAAAACCGGATAAGCAAATTTCAGGGTGAGGCTAAACAGTGCGATGGGTAAAATGACCATCAATACTTTCAAATATTTTTTCCAGCCATTATTAAATACGAAGCTGAAATATGTACAGCCAGCAGCGATAATTACAGGATACAAACCTGCAGCATAATATCCTTTTGCCCTAAACCAAGTGAACAAGATAATGGAAATGATAAAGCCGAAAATTATCCAACGCAAAGCCGTAAATGGCTTATAAAACAGCAAGGCAATAATCCCAGCCAAAACAATAAAAATAATATTGAAGTAGTAGAGCAACTGATCTTTCAGAAAATCGACCCGGTTAATTTTATCCAATTGCGTTGCGGCTAATTCTTTCATGTGACCAACAACCGGAAAATGATGTGTATACTGCCAGATGAGGTTAGGCAATATCATTGATAAAGCCAGCAGGGCAGCTAAATAGAGATGTTTATTCCTGAAAACCTGTCGTTGGTTTGAGATCAGCAAAGCGGGGATTACACCTGCTGCCAAAAACACAATGCTGTATTTATTTAAAAAGCCCAAGCCAAGAGCAATGCCTGTAAAATAGAGAAATCTATTTTCTTTCGTATCAACAAACCTGATGAGAAAGAAATAAACAGCCGTCCAGCTTAAAATATCGAAGGCATTAGGTTGAAAAAGTAGATCTAAACGTCCGACAGCACAGCAGATCAAAGCAATTGCCGACAAGACTTTCGCGTATAAATTACCTTTTAGGGCATCTACAATTTTCCAGGTAAAAACCAGGGTTGCTGCACCAATGCTGGCTGACACCAGACGAACTGCAGCCTCGCCACTACCCAGTAATTTAATAATCAGCGCAAATATGGAGGTTACTGGCGGTACAGATTGAAAACCCCAGGCCAAATGATTTGCCTGGTCTAAGTGTAAAAACTCATCGCGGTGTAAACTATATGCTGCATTGACCAGAAAGAAAGGTAAAATCAGTTTTAAAATAACGAAGAAAACAAGAACACCTAAATCCACCCGAGTGGCATTTGACTTTTTAAGATTCATATCATTTTCCATACTTGTGCTACTTTCAGGTAATCTGGCCGTTAAAACTGCGCCTATATGCTTATTCTTTATCCTTCGTATCAATCAAAATCGTAACTGGTCCATCATTTAAAAGTGCGATTTTCATATCAGCCCCAAAAATTCCGGTTTTTACTTTTTTACCCAATAAAGCAGATAATTTTTCGATCATTTTCTCGTAAAGAGGAATCGCCACATCTGGTCGTGCTGCCCTTGTAAAACCCGGACGGTTTCCTTTCTTTGTGGATGCAAACAAGGTGAACTGACTAATCAGCAAGATATCTCCACCCACATCGGCAAGTGCTTTATTCATCAGTCCATTTTCATCACCAAAAACACGCATCCCGATAATTTTCTGCGCCAACCAATCCAAATCCTCTAAAGCATCGGCATCTTCTATGCCCAACAACACTAGAAATCCTGTTTCAATCGCTCCTGTTACCTCACCATCAACCGTGCAACTTGCCTGTGTAACTCTTTGTAAAACTGCTCGCATTTTATACTACTTTTGCTCAATAAAATTGATATGCGCAAGATAAGTATTTTAGTGGTTTCTGTATTTCTCTTCTTGGGTTGCAAGCAAAAATCAATTGTTCATCCAACTTTTTATTATTGGAAAACAGATTATAAAAACAAAAAAGCAGAAACCAGTTATCTAGATCAATTTAAATCTAACTCTTTGTACGTGCGGATTATGGATGTAGATTTTAATCCCGATCTGCAACTACCTGTACCTGTTTCGCCAATTAAATTTTCGGATCCTTTGCCTAAACAGGTTAATATTATTCCAGTTGTATTTATCGTTAACCAGGTTTTTGACAAGATTGACACCATGCAAACAGCGGTTATGGCCAATCGCATTGCCAAATTTGTGGAGGCTAAGGTAAAACAGTCAGGAAAACAAAATTACCACGAACTTCAGATCGATTGCGATTGGACCAAAGGCACCAGAAACAGGTATTTTAAATTCCTCGAACAATTAAAGGGAAATGCGCTTTTAAAAGGAAAAACCATTTCGGTAACCCTGCGTCTGCATCAGGTTAAAAACATTGTATCAAGCGGCGTACCTCCTGTAGACAAGGCCATTTTAATGTGTTATAATATGGGTAACCTGCGTAAATATGGTGAACAAAATTCCATACTGGATCAGCACGAAATGGATCTCTACTTAAAAGATTTCCTGGAACAATATCCCTTACCACTTGATGTGGCCTTACCCATTTTCGAATGGGCAGTGGTATTTAGGAACGGGGAATATGCGGGTATCTCCAAACGGATAGGCAAAACACAAATCGAAGATAAAAAACTTTTTAAACAGAGCAGAAATTCAATTCTCCATGATCTTTTGGTTGATTATCCTGCAGCCGGGTTAAAAAAAGGAGATGTGGTAAGGTGGGAACAGATTTCCACTGAAGATTTACTTTCGACCTCTAAATTTTTATCCCGACATTTAAGCCCTAGGACTCGAAACCTTGTTTTTTACCATTTAGACACCGACCTATTAAAACATTTTACCAATGAAGACGTTCAAAAAGTTATCGCTAATTTTTAGTATATTCCTGATTACTTTTTTCGGCGAAATTGCCGTAAATCTTGCCTGTGGTGGCGAGATAGATCCTTATGATTATTATATTTCTTACTTTCACAACAATGTTGAAGGAGATGAATATTCGCCTTTTGCCTATAACCAGATGGTTTACCTCAACAGCGAAACCGATATAGAAAGTGAGCCAGATATCAATAGCAGAGAGTGGGCGAAATACCTTAATATTAAAAAAGAGGATGTGCTAAAAGTAATGTACAAAACTGATAGCGCAACTGATGCAAAACTGTTAAATTTTGATGGCAACGTTTCGCAACTGCCAGACAGTTTACAACAGAACAGTTTTATCCAGGTATTAAGCAAGCGTAAGGAGCCCTTAAAGTATTACCTTTTCGCAAAGAGCTGCGAACCTTTGGCCAATGTAGATTTTAGTCTTTGGGACCCTAAACCCCGCGATACAGCGGCTATGGGTTCGAAAGCGCAAGAAGGCCTAAAATTAACAGTAGCAGAAAAAGACGATTTTCTGAAACTGCGTTACGCTTACCAAGCCGAGCGGATGTTTCACTTCGCAGGTTATCATGCCGAAAGTAAATCAACTTACGAGAAATATATCAAAACCAGTAAGGTAAACAGTGCCGTTAAGGGCTGGGCACTGGCATTATACGCGGGATCTACCCGCAGGTTGGGCAATCTGGAAGAATCTGCCTTTTTGTTCTCGAAAGTTTTTGCAAGCAACCCTGAACGGAGAATACAGGCCTATAAAAATTATTATTACACCAGTTCGCCTGTTAATGGGGCGCTAAAATACGCCAAAACCAATAACGAGAAAGCCAATATCTGGGCGATAAACGGATTTGGTGATGCTGATTCGGGTATAGAAAGCTTGAATAAAGTTTATCAATACGAACCAAAAAGCCAGCTTAACGGCGCACTGTTGGTGCGCGAAGTAAATAAATTAGAACAAGATCTTATTGAGGCGAATGATATAGCCAAAATTGGTTATAACTATTATTTCTCGGATAGCGGCAATTCTAAATATAAAGACAGTTTAAAAAACATCAATTTAAAACACCTGAATGAAATCAGGAATTTTGCAGTAAAACTGGCTACCGAAAAAAAATATCCACAGCCTGAGCTAGGCACTTTAACCGCAGCTTATTTATCGTGGATGGAGAACAAAGATTTTCTGGCGACAAATTACCTTGCCATCCTAAAGCCAGATAAATTACCAGAAAGATTACGCGACCAATACCGCATTACCGATTTATTGATCAAGGCGAAAAACATCAAAAAAGGCAATCCTTTTAATGAGAACGATTTATTACCAACCTTAAAATGGCTTGACGAAAAGCGTTTTGCAGAAAACAGCGAGCAGCCTAAAGGACCATATTACTATGATACCGATCGTGCCAGTAAACGCTTTAGCAGAACCACGAGGAATTTCTACCAGCAAATATTGGCACCAGCTTATTTGAGTATGGGCGATACTGCAAAAGCAGCATTAGCAATGGTTAAAGGCGACCTGGAGTATAAAACATTAAAGGAGAATTCACTTTTCCAGAACATGAGTTATCAGAGTATTGCTTTTTGGCAGAAAAACTTAAGTCCGAAAAGCATGCAGGGCTTAGCTGTTTATAAAACCAGGGCGACAGGCAATGATGTTACCGCTTTGTTGGCTTCAGCTTTAAACCAGCTTAAAAACGATGATTTTTATGAACTTTTTGGCACAACTTACTTGCGCACACATCAATATGATAAGGCTGTGCAAATGTTTGCAAAGGTTTCGCCAAGTTATAAATACTTTAGCCCAGAGAACTGGTATGGAGATGAATCCAACGCAAAGCTTTATGCTAATCCTTTCATCGAAACGATAAATGATTATCCTAAAAAATATGTAACGGCTAAAACTTCGGTTACCAAAAAGGCTTTTGCTGCAGAGATGCTCCGCTTGCAGAAATTAACCATTAGTGATAAAAAGAATGCCGCACTTTACTATTATAAAATGGCTAACGCAGTTTACCAAACTGGTTATTTTGGTAACAGTTGGTTCCTGATCAGTTACGATTGGTCATCATACGACAATAGTAACCCGGCAAAATATGTATACGATGGCGATTACAAAAAAGCACAGACCGCAAAAGCCTGGTATTTAAAGGCCAGGGCACTAAGTACCAATGCTGATTTTAAAGCAAAATGTACTTTTATGTTGGCAAAATGTTTGCAGAAACAGATCATCATGAATGCGAACCCGCTATCATTTTATTATTACGATAAAAAAGATGTAAAATGGAGAAACTTCATCAAGGCAAATTACAACAATCCTTATCTTAAAGAATTAAAATTTAATTATACCAAAACACCTTTTTATGCTGTTGCGGCAGGCGAGTGTAGTTATTTAGGAGATTTTATTAAGCCAAAAACGCAATAAGCCAGTCGACTACGCCACTATTAACAGCTTCAAATGAACGGTCGTCATCTCGACCGAAGCAACGCGGAGTGGAGAGATCTTTAGAGCTAGATTTAGCTTCGCTGAGCCTTCGGGTTCTCGACTTCGTTGCACTTCGCTCGAAATGACGAATCTATATTAATGAGAAAACAGTCTATTTTATATTAACTTGCTTGGTTATTTTAACTAAACCCTAAACCCTAAACCCTAAACCCTAAACCTACCACCTAATCAGTGCGCTGGCCCAGGTAAAGCCTGATCCGAATGCGGCGAGGCAAACCAGATCGCCATCTTTAATTTTGCCTGCTTCCCAAGCTTCGCACAAGGCAATGGGAACAGAAGCTGCTGTGGTATTGCCATATTTCTGAATGTTGTTAAAAACCTGATCATCATTTAAACCCAACAACTGTTGCACATACTGACTGATACGCAGATTTGCCTGATGTGGCACCAACATATCAATATCTTTCTCTGTTAAATTATTAGCAGCCAAAGCCTCTTTAATTACCTCTGGGAATTTTACCACTGCTTTTTTAAAAACTGACGGGCCATCCATATAAGGTAAAGCTGCGCCACTGTCTAAAATTTCCTGTGTCATAAATAGTCCCCCCAACTCCTGTTCTGGATAGGCAGGTTTATCTTTTAACCATTTATTGGCATGAGAACCTGGATAATACATGGCCAGGATTTCGGCATCGGCACCATCGCTATGCAAGTGCGTACTTAAAATTCCTTTTCCAGGCTCGTCTGTAGGTTGCAGTAACACAGCACCAGCACCATCGCCAAAAATCACCGATACATTACGGCTACGGGTTTCAAAATCCATTGCAAACGAATGTTTTTCGCTTCCCACTACCAGCACATTTTTATACATACCTGTTTTTACAAACTGATCGGCCACAGAAAGTGCATAAACAAAGCCCGAGCACTGGTTGCGGATATCTAAAGCACCAATTTCACCCATGCCCATTTCGCGTTGCAATAACACGCCACAACCTGGGAAATAATAATCGGGGCTTAATGTGGCAAAAACGATAAAATCGACATCCTTAGCGGTAATCCCAGCCCTTTCGATTGCGATTTTGGCCGCTTCAATACCCATTGTAGTAGTGGTTTCCTCATTTCGATCGGCAAAACGGCGTTCTTTAATACCAGTACGCTCCTGGATCCACGCATCGTTTGTATCCATAAAACGGCTTAAATCATCGTTGGTATATACATTTTTCGGAACGTAGTAACCTATTCCGGCTATTTTAGACTGGTGCATGCTATTATTTATATTTTGGTTAAACAAAGTTAATCATTTATTGCCTAAGCCATTATTATTAACAAAGGAACAAAATCTTGTTACTCGATACTAAATACTTGATACTAATGTTTATTTTTGCACCATGTCTACAGAAACCAAAGAAGAGACCTTTACGCTCGAAGAAATTTTAACTTCCCTAAAAACCGTACATCGCCTTATTTTGTGGAATGATGATATCAATACTTTCGATCATGTGATTTACTGTATGATGAAATATCTCGATTATAACGAATCGCAGGCTGAAAAAATTGCCTGGAAAGTGCATAATGACGGAAAATGCCCAGTTTTGGAAGGCTCATTTACCGAAATGGAAGTTTATCGTAAAATTTTACAGCAAGAAGGACTAACAGTTTCTGTTGATTAGAACAACGTTTTAAGGCTATTTTCCGGCGAATCGTCATGCTGAACTTGGTTCAGCATCTTTCCTGCAAAATAGACCCTGAAATGAATTACCTTCGGTGAGCTGGCTAAGGCTCGGTTCAGGGTAAGAACCTGCGAAGAAAGCAGTCCCAGGCATTATCCTTCCAAGCCCTTCAAAAGTTCATTTAACCCGGCCTGTGTAGTCTGCGTTTTATCTTTAGCATACCAGCCATGAAGTTTTTCTGCCAAAACCGGCATTTCAGTATTTTCTTTTCTCCACTCCTTTAAAAGCTCCTGCAAAATTTGTGGCCTTGGCCCCCAGGTTCCTAAAACCTGATCTGCTGATTCATTTAACACAATTAAAACCGGAATAGCTCTTCCTCCATTGGTTAAATGTGCATCTATTAATGGAAGGTTTTTATCGCGAAGAACAAATTTCAGATCAATTTTACCTAATGAAGCAGTTGCGATTTTATTGAAAATCGGAACAATCTGTGCAGCATCGCCACACCAGCCTTCAGTAATCACCAAAAACTTATAATTTTCTTTAAGATGATCAATGGTCGAAATCAACTCATCATTTAAGCTGATCGTCTTATCCACGCGGCTCATCCTGTGCACATTCATTTTAGTATAGTGCAAATCGTAGGTTACATCACCGGTTGCCTTTCCCTCTAACAGAAGTTGATCAATCAATGCACGGTAAGTTAAATAGTCAATACCTTGTTCTTCAAAAATTTCGCGATAATTTATCATAAGATTTCCTTAAAATACAGCGCAAAGGAAAGGAGAAATTCAATGAAAATAATCACGGGTTTGCAAGAATCGCTTCGCAGAAGATGACACAGATTTTAGGATTACACAGATTTGACGGCGACCATAGATTGACATTGTTTTTTACAACTCTCCATCCTGACACCTGCAAGATTTTGAGTTAAGTAAACCCGATTGAAATGGAAAGCCCGTAAACGAGGTACGAGTGCGGACTTGGAATGAAAAGCGGGGCTACAGCAACCGAAGACAACAGAAACCTGCTTTCCATGTCTATAAATTACGCTTCAAAAAAGATCCTGAAATAAATTACCTTTGGTGAGCTCGCTTAAGGCTCGGTTTACTTCGTAGCTTTTCGCTGCGCTACAGGTCAGGATGACGATTCCGTCACTAAGCTTCCATCAACTTACTCACATGCTGTGTTAAAGCCACAAAATCTGCCACAGTTAGCTGCTCGGCGCGTTTCTCAAAATAAATATGATCGTCCATTTTATCTTTAGGCATCACTGCAGAAACAGCATTGCGCAAAGTTTTTCTCCGTTGGTTAAAACCCGCCTTAACCACCCGCCAGAATAATTTTTCATCGCAATCTAATGTCTCCACTTCGTTTCTGGTTAAACGGATTACTGCAGAGTGCACCTTTGGCGGTGGATTAAATGTACCTGGTTTAACCGTAAACAGGTATTCAATTTTATAATAGGCCTGAAGAAACACACTTAAAATCCCGTATTCTTTGTTACCTGCAGGTGCAGCGCAACGTTGGGCAACTTCTTTCTGAAACATCCCAACCATTTCTACAACCTTGTTGCGGTTATCTAAAATCTTAAATAAAATCTGTGACGATATATTGTATGGAAAATTACCAATAATGGCAAACTGACTTGGAAAAATAGCATCGAAATCGAGTTTCAAAAAATCGCCATTAATCAGGCGCTGGCCAAGCTGAGGATATTTTTCATTTAAAAAGTGGAAAGACTCGGTATCGATATCGATCAGATAAGTTTCTAAATCTTTGCGTTGTAACAAAAAATCAGATAGGATTCCCATTCCCGGCCCTACTTCTAAAACCTGATTGTATTTATCGGTATTCACCAAAGCCTCAACAATGCGGTTAGCAATGCCTTTATCGGTTAAAAAATGTTGCCCTAAATGTTTTTTCGCTTTTACTAAACTCATACCCCAAACCCCTGAAGGGGCTTTAAAAATTAAAATTCTTTGCAAAGATAGGCTTATTATTTCTTTGCAAATCACTTTGCGTACTTTGCGGTTTCATTTTTTTTAAAGGGTTTAAACGAAAATCAGTAATTTGCGCTAAAATTTTCCAGTAATTATGAGCGATAAACTTAAAATTGGCATCAGTATAGGCGACGTAAACGGCATAGGTTTAGAGGTAATCATTAAAACATTATCCAATCCTGCCATTTTAAATTATTGCACTCCAATTGTTTATGGCCATACGAAGGTTTCATCTTTTCACAGAAAAGCGAATAATTTAGGCGATTTCAGTTTTAATGTAGTTAGCCATGCCAACCAAGCACAACCAAAAAAGGCAAACATGATTAATTGCTGGGAAGAAGATGTAAAAATCGAATTAGGGCAGGTAACGCCAACAGGCGGGAAATATGCACTTTTATCACTTGAGCGTGCAACAGCCGATCTGGTAAATGGCGATATAGATGCACTGGTTACTGCGCCGATCAACAAACATAACATTCAATCAGAAACTTTTGCTTTTCCCGGCCATACCGAATACCTGCAGGAAAAAAGTGGCAGTAAAGATGTGCTGATGTTTTTGATCAGCGAAAATTTACGTGTGGGTGTAGTTACTGGCCACATTCCGGTGAAAGATGTTCCAACCTCGATTACAAAAGAGAAAATTATCAGTAAATTAAAGCTGATTAACGAAAGCCTGAAAAAAGATTTCTGGATTGAAAAACCAAAAATTGCTGTTCTGGGTTTAAATCCACATGCCAGCGATAATGGTTTATTGGGCACTGAAGAGGCTGAAATTATTACACCAGCCATTCAGGAAGCTTACGACAAAGGTATCGTTTGTTTTGGTCCGTATCCTGCCGATGGCTTTTTCGGCAATGGTAGCTACAAACAGTTCGATGCCGTTTTGGCCATGTACCACGATCAGGGCTTAATTCCTTTCAAAACATTAGCTTTCCATAATGGCGTAAACTATACCGCTGGTTTAAACTTCGTCCGTACCTCTCCCGATCATGGAACAGGCTACGATATTGCAGGTAAAGATTTGGCGGATTCGACTTCATTTACCGAAGCTTTATTCTCGGCCATCCATATTGTAAAAAACCGTAGGGAGCAAGAGGAGATGTTGGGCAATCAATTGCGTACAGGCGGTAAAGTAGTTGAAACACAGTTTGATATTAAAGATGATGCTTCTTAAGGTAGAAGGCTGAGGGTAGAAAGGTGGAAGGTTTTAGAGCAGAAAGGCTAAAGCTGAAAGACCAAAGCAATTGTCAGAAGCGATAACACACTTCGCCTTCGACTTCGGACATCTAACCTCTGACTTTCAAAACAGAGTATCAAAGGTGATCAAGCTTCTTTTTTTTTTGCAAAGCAAGGCCTTGTTTTTCATCGGTTCCGAAAGTCCTGCTATGCGTTCCAATCTTTTTGTGATTATTATGCTGAGCTTGTCGAAGCACCTTAACAAAAAGTATTTCCACTACTATCAGGTTTATTTTTGGTAAAATTGTGCATCAAATTAAAAATGAGCGGCACTAAAAAACCCAATTACATTCTCCCCACAATTGTTATTGCACAATTTCTCTGTACATCGTTGTGGTTTGCTGGCAATGCTGTATTACCCGATATTGTTAAAAGCTTCCCAACTGAAACAAATCTACTGGCCAACCTCACCAGCATGGTACAGTTAGGTTTCATCAGCGGAACATTAGTTTTTGCTTTTTTTGCCATTTCCGATATTTTTTCACCCTCGAAAGTGTTCTTTATCTGTGGAATTACAGCTGCCTTGTTTAACCTCGGCATCTGTTTAGCACTAGCCGATGTTCATTTACTGCTGTTTTTTCGCTTTTTAACTGGTTTTATGTTGGCTGGAATTTACCCTGTCGGCATGAAAATAGCATCCGATCACTTTAAAGACGGGCTAGGCAAATCGCTAGGTTTTTTAGTTGGTGCTTTGGTTTTGGGTACCGCCTTCCCTCATTTATTAAAAACATCTACTGCAAATTTTCCCTGGCAGTATGTAATCTTCGCTACTTCGGGTTTATCTCTAATTGGTGCAATTGCTATTTTATGGTTTGTACCAAATGGTCCATTTAGAACTGCCGGACAGAAATTCGATTTCCGTTCTTGTTTTAATGGCTTTAAAAATCCTGATTTTCGATCTGCTGCTTTCGGCTATTTCGGGCACATGTGGGAACTTTATACCTTCTGGGCTTTTTTACCCGGCATGCTGCTGCTTTACAACACCAAACATGCACATGCAACTTTAAATATCCCGCTGTTTTCGTTCTTAATTATCGCATCAGGAGGTCTGTCTTGCATGATCGGCGGTTTGCTCTCACAAAAATTCGGTGCAAAACGGATTGCCACTATTGCGCTGTCCATTTCTGGATCATGCTGCCTGCTCTCGCCAATTTTTCTTTTCAGCGGCTCGGTATATCCTTTTCTAATATTTTTATTTTGCTGGGGCTTGTCTGGCACGGCAGATTCGCCCTTATTTTCTTCCCTCATTGCCCAAAATGCACCCGAAAGTTTAAGAGGAACTTCGTTAACACTGGTAAACTGTATCGGCTTTGCCATTACGATTATTAGCATCCAGGTGATTAATCTTTTAGCTAAAGAAATGAATTCGCATTATCTTTATATGGTTTTGGCTGTTGGCCCAGTTTTGGGGCTATGGGCACTAATCAGCAAAAAATCGCATTAGGCCCGATTTCCAAAATCTCTTATATTGCAAAAGCTTTGAGCGCAAACAGTATTATAGCATATGGAAAACAAATTATCACCCATTATAAAACCCGAAGAATTAACCTGGTTAAATCAGGATGAAGAAATTATAATTATCGATGCCAGTGCCGGTTCAAAGGCCAGATATGATAAGCAGCATTTGGCTGGAGCACTTTTTGCCGATGTAAATGATGACCTGGCCAATATCGGAGATTTTGAAGTTGGCGGAAGACATCCCCTACCCACTGCAGCGCAATTTTCTGCCGTTTTACAAAAACTTGGAATTACCAAGCACAGCCATGTGATTGTGTACGATGATAAAAACGGTGGTAACGCTGCTGCAAGGCTCTGGTGGATGTTAAAAGCAATTGGTCATGAAAAAGTACAAGTTATTGATGGAGGCTTCCAGGCAGCTGTAAGAGCAGGTTTCCCAACCACCGATAAAGTGGAGATTCCCAAATCCGTTGATCCTTACGAAGTAAAAGACTGGAATTTACCGCTATCCGATATTAAAGAGGTTGAAGCAGTGGCCAAAACCGACGATTATATTGTAATTGATGTGCGTGATGCCAACCGCTATGCAGGCTTAACCGAACCGATCGATTTGATTGCAGGCCATATCCCTGGTGCGGCAAATATTCCATATACCGAAAATTTAGATGCTACAGGTGCTTTCCTCGCTCCCGAAATATTGAAAGAAAAATATGCTGAAGCTTTGGCTCATGTTAAACCCGAAAATGTAATTGTACATTGTGGCTCGGGCATTACCGCTTGTCATACCCTATTGGCTATGGATTATGCAGGTTTACCTATCCCTAAGCTTTATGTAGGATCATGGAGCGAATGGAGCAGGAATAACAAAGAAATGGTACTGGCTGACTAGCCTTCTTACAGACCTTACAGGTTTCGGAAACGTGTAAGGTCTTACAGTATTTCAATTAACATTCTGAAAACCTGCCCGATTAACATCAACAATTTTTAAAAAACATTTTTAATCTAATTATTTTATCCCTACATTTGCAGGCTAAAATTTTACAGTACTTTGAACCCACTAAAACAATTTTCATTACCGTTTACCGGATTAAAATTGGGAACTCATCAGTTTGATTATGAGCTTGATGACCGCTTTTTTAATGCATTTGAGTATTCGTTAATAAAAAGCGGAAATTTAAAAGTAGACCTGGAACTTGAGAAACAAGAGACCATGTTGCTTCTAAAATTCAAAGTTATTGGTACCGTAAATTTAGATTGCGATAAATGTTTATCTGAGTTTTCATTACCTGTAAATCTTTATGAAAGGCAGATTGTAAAGTTTGCCGAAGATGAACTGGAGAGCGATGATGAAGAAATTATTTCGCTAAGCCGTAAAGATACCGAGATTGATATATCTGGTCCTTTATACGAAATGATTAACGTAGCAGTACCTTATATCAAAAACTGCGAGCAGGCAGATAAAGATTGCGACCAGGAGATGATTGACCGTTTAAATCAATTATCGATCGAAAAGCAGGCTGAAGAAAATGAACAAACAAGCGACCCACGTTGGGAAGCCCTTAATAAGTTAAAAAAATAATTAGATTATACACCAATGGCACATCCAAAACGGAAAATCTCGAAACAGAGAAAAAAT
>Ga0182006_1000230_pt1 | contig 53105 bp, 37 predicted proteins | sample Sormic07211104_1_FD_123022 | JGI IMG/M metagenome (GOLD analysis project Ga0182006, IMG submission 123022) | Rhizosphere microbial communities from Sorghum bicolor, Mead, Nebraska, USA - 072115-104_1 MetaG | ecosystem: Host-associated > Plants > Roots > Rhizosphere | place: USA: Nebraska...
TATCAATTCTCTGAAAGGAAACAAGGGTTTGTTTTATGATGAGTTCGCAATCATCCTCTTTACTCACATCGGCTTGTACCGCAACCGCTCTGATGCCATATTTTTTCTCTAAATCAGCAGTAATTTCGCAAAGGGTAACGTATTGACGGGCAGCTAAAACCAAATTGGCCCCACGCCTGGCAAATTCTTCCGCGCAGGCTTTTCCAATTCCGCTTGATGCCCCGGTAATGATAATTACTTTATTTTTTAGGTTCATTTGTAGTAGTGAGTATTAAAAGTAGTAAGTATTGAGTAGATGTAATAAGTATCTAGTATTAAGTATCTAGTATCAAGAAACAGGTAAATGATAAGTCCCAATCTGTGATTTTATGCCTGATGCCTGCTACTTTATACCTAATGCTAATTATTTCATCATTGCAGTTTCGTAAGGTACGCGGGTAATGATCGATCGGCCCAGGGTAATTTCATCGGCATATTCTAGTTCGCCTCCGAAAGCAATTCCACGTGCAATGGTGGTTACCGGTACATTAAATTCTTTCAGCCTTTTATAGAGATAGAACAAGGTGGTATCTCCTTCCATATTCGGACTGAGCGCCAAAATCACTTCTTTGATCCCTCCTGCTGTCATCCTGGCTACCAAACCATCAATAAACAGATCAGAAGGCCCTACTCCATCCATTGGCGAAATTAAACCACCTAAAACATGGTAAACCCCAAAATATTGTCCGGTATTTTCAATAGCCATCACATCACGCGTATCTTCTACCACACAAATGGTTTCTTTATCCCGTTTATGCGATGTACAGATTTCACAAATTGAGTAATCGGAAATATTATGGCAGGTACTGCAGTGTTTAATCTGTTGTTTAAGTTTAATAAATGTATTACCAAACTGATTTACCTCCTCCTGCTCCTTATTTAAAAGATGTAACACCAAACGTAAAGCTGTCTTTTGCCCTACACCAGGAAGTTTTGAGAATTCGTTTACCGCATCTTCTAGCAGTTTGGATGAAAAATTCATAGTGCAAAAATAGATAAAAAGGTTCATTGGTTCAATAGTGAATGGTCATTGGTCAATAGTTTATTGATCAATAGTCCATAGTAAATGGTAACTGCAAATTGCCAACTTAAAACTGGATATTGGTTCATTGGTCAATAGTGAATAGTTCATTGGTCCATAGTAAATGGTAACTGCAAATTGCCAACTTAAAACTGGATATTGGTTCATTAGTCATTAGTTATTGGTCAATAGTCCATAGCGAGTGGTAACTGCAAATTGCCAACTTAAAACTGCAAATGGCTATCATGCACTTTGACTTCGGACTTCGGACTTCCGACTCCGGACTAATAACATATTGCTTGATTTGATAGTTTTCTTTACATTTATCAGCTTAAATCAAAAATATGTCACCAACCATTCTCTTGTGTTTTCTAATTGGCTACTTTCTGCTACTGATTATCATTTCGTTTGTAACTTCTCAAAAATCCTCAGACAACAGCACCTTCTTTGTTGCCAACAGAAATTCTAAATGGTACCTGGTGGCATTCGGCATGATTGGAACAGCACTATCTGGTGTTACCTTTATTTCGGTACCCGGAGAAGTTGGTGCACCTAGCGGAAACCAGTTTCAATATTTTCAGTTTGTGCTGGGTAACGCGGTTGGTTTTATCATTATAGCTACCGTTTTACTGCCGCTTTATTATCGGATGAACTTAACCTCTATTTATGGTTATATTGAGAAGAGATTAGGTCATTATAGCTACAAAACAGCTGCCTCAATATTTCTATTGAGCCGAACTTTAGGATCAGCAACCCGACTATACCTCGTCGTAATCGTATTGCAACGTTTTATTTTCGACAGCTATGGTGTTCCATTCTGGTTAACGGTACTCATTTCGTTGGCGTTGATATGGTCTTACACATTTAAAGGTGGATTAAAAACTATTATTATTACTGATACATTGCAGACCTTCTTTCTTGTGCTTTCGGTTTTTCTCACCATTTATTTTATATGTAACAGTCTTGATTTCAATATTCCACAGGCATTTGAAACTGTAAAAAACAGCAGCTATTCTAAAATATTCTTCTTCGATGATTTCCTCATCAACAAGTTCTATTTCAGCAAACAGTTTATCGGTGGTATTTTTGTAACCATTGCCATGACAGGCCTTGATCAGGACCTGATGCAGAAAAACCTGAGTATGGGCACCATCCAGGAAGCGAAAAAAAATATGTTCACCTTTACCGGCGTGTTTGTCATCTTAAATATTTTCTTCTTAAGTGTCGGTGCATTATTATACATCTATGCGAGTAAGAATGGTATTGATATTCCTTTAGATCACGTTACAGGTAAACCTCGTACGGATTTATTGTTCCCCGAAATCGCATTGAACAACTTAGGCTCCGTTCCGGCCATTATCTTTATGCTGGGCTTAACCGCAGCCACCTTTGCCACAACAGATTCGGCGCTAACGGCTTTAACCACTTCGTTCTGCGTAGACTTTCTGGGCATGGCTAAAGCAGAAAATGTAAATGCCGAAAATGCTGTAAAAAAACGCCATACCGTACACATTGTTTTTTCTGTTTTGATGTTCCTGGTGATTATTGTAATCAATGCTTTGAACAGTTCATCAGTTGTGAGCTTAATTTTCACCATTGCTTCTTATACCTACGGACCGCTTTTGGGCTTATATAGTTTTGGGCTTTTTGTAAAAAAACGCGGTCTGCATGATAAATTAGTGCCAATAGTTTGCTTATTATCACCTTTTTTATGTTACTTGCTTGCAAGCAATTCTGCTGAAATATTAGGAGGATATGTTTTTAGTGTTGAACTGATTTTAATCAACGGTTTAATCACATTTATAGGTTTGTTATTCATCAGCAAAAAAACTGATGCACAGACCAGATTTTAATATTAGAATAACAGTATATGACGAGTGAAGAAAAAATTAGAAGTGCTTTTGAGAACAAAGACTGGCAGGAAATCAAAGTAACCGATTCCTGGCAAATTTTTAAAATCATGGCCGAATTTGTAGACGGCTTTGAAAAACTAGCTAAAATTGGTCCATGCGTTACCATTTATGGCTCTGCGCGTACGGCTCAGACAAACCGATACTATCAACTGGCAGAACAGTGTGGTAAATTGTTAACTGATAGAGGTTATGGTGTAATTACGGGCGGTGGACCTGGTATTATGGAAGCCGGTAACAAGGGTGCCCATACCAATGGCGGTAAATCGGTAGGTTTGAACATTGAGTTACCATTTGAGCAATTCCATAATAAATATATTGATCATAATAAATTACTGGAGTTTGATTATTTCTTTGTCCGCAAAGTAATGTTTATGAAATATAGCCAGGGTTTTGTGGTATTACCAGGTGGTTTTGGCACTATGGATGAGTTATTTGAAGCCTTAACCCTGATCCAGACCGGCAAGATTGCCCGTTTCCCGATTGTACTGGTAGGCGTTGATTATTGGGGTGGACTAATCGACTGGATTAAGGGAACCATGTTACAAAAAGAGCATAATATCCATGAAGAGGATTTAAACCTGTTCAGACTGGTTGATACTGCCGAAGAGGCTGCAGAACATATTTTCCGTTTTTACGATAAATATGTGCTTAAACCGAATTTCTAATTTATCGGTTAACAGTTACAATTGGTTAATTGCCAATTGAAAACTGAAAACTGCCAACTGAAAAGTGCTTACCAACAATAGGCACTTTTTTTATGTAACAACTCTAAACCTCCTGCATCTAAAATAAAACATAATTAAAATGTCAAAATTGATCAACTGGAAGAGCGATTGGTTTAATGGAAATTTTAAACTCTTTGCAGATGGGCTTCAGAAAGGGGCCATAACTTTTGGAGTTTGGACGAGCAGTGCTGAAAGTGTGTTTGACGATCAAAATTATCAGTTTGTAAGTGAGGGATTCTGGCAATCAAGCACGAAGGTAATCGACCGGAAAACGAGTGAAGTGATCGCTGTTATTACGTACGATAGCTGGAAATCAAAAGCATTAATCAGCCTGACAAACGGAAAACAGTATGAATGGAAATCAACAGGCATCTGGAAATCACAATGGACCGTAAGTAATTATCAGGATGAACACATTATGTATACGTGTAGTAACAATAGTGGGGTAATATCTTCAGATACGGATAATAAATTACTGATGATTGCGGGTTTATTTATTAAACAGGTTTACAACAGGCAGCTTTTTATTCTGATCGCCTGCATCGTTCCGATCATTACGACGTCAACACTTCGTCATCATTAGGATTTTTAATAAAATTCTTTGGGCTGAATAAGCACGCTAAATAAAGATTATATACTATTAATTATCAAAAAATTAACACCATATTAATAAAGTTTTTACTGAACTTATTTTTGTTTCGAAAATGCTTTATATCGTACTGGATTTGATCAAGGTAAACTTCAAAAATATCAGTAGTTATATCGACTTTATTCTTCCAGGAATACCAGCCCACATACCTTATTAATGAGTTAGCACCGAAGTATTAACAGGCATTTATCTTTTAGTTTTCAAAAACCGTTCGTCGTTTAACTTTCAATATTGATCGTGAGGCGAACCTAAGGGTATTTACAGTAAAAATTCTATAACTTTTCAATCAAGGCTACGGCCGATTTAAAAATATCTTTTTATCGCTTCCAGCATTTCAGCAGTTAATTTTCCATTCGTGGCTAAAATTTCCCTTTTCTCAAAGTAGTCATTACCTCCAGAGAAATCGTACACTTCTCCGCCAGCTTGCTGAACAATGAAACACCCGGCTGCAAAATCCCATTGCTGCAGGTTATATTCAAAAAAGGCATCGAAACGTCCGCAGGCAGTATATACCAGGTCTATAGCTGCCGCACCAATCCTACGCACTCCGTGGCTTTTCTGCATCATTTCAGCTAATAATTTTAAGTATTTTTCTTGTTTATCAAACTGATAATATGGGAAACCCGTAGCCAGCAAGCTTGACTTTAAATCTGGATTGCCGGAAACCCTAATTTCCTTTTTATTCATCAGAGCAGGTCCACCTTTATACGAATAAAACATCTCTCCCCGATTTAACTCGTAAACCACACCTATTGCAGGAAGCCCATCTTCATAAAGCGCTACACTAATGCCATAGGCCGGGATGCCATGAATAAAGTTCGTTGTACCATCTAAGGGGTCAATGATCCAGGTATAGGTTTTCCCGATGCGGTTAATGGTTTTTTCTTCGGTGATAAAACCTGCATCAGGAATTAATTTTTCCAGATTTTGAACAAGTTTCTGCTCTGCTGTTTTATCAACATAAGAAACCATATCATTTAATCCTTTATATTCTATTTTCTGAACATCAAACTGCATGGCTTCTTTGCGGATAAAATTTCCGGTAAGCTTAACAATCGAGATCACTTTATTGCACAGTAATTCGTAATTCATAATTATTTAACAACAGAATAATGCTGTTGTTGTATTTTAATTGAATTTATCAGGTTCTTATTGGGCTAATTGGTTCTTGTTCCGCAAAGCATAAGCACTTAGTGCAATGCCCCCCACAACAAGAAAAGTTGAAATCATTTCTGCCTGTGTAAAAGATAAGCCAAAAACATGGTACTTGGAGTTTACACGAATCAACTCAATACAAAAACGTTCAACACCGTTCAAGATCATGTAAATACCAAACATTAAACCAGGCGCTTTTATTTTATCCCTTATACTCCACAGAAAGGCGAAAAGGATTAAACATATAATCACTTCGTAAAGTGGTGTCGGATACACGCCTTGTGCCAATTCGTTACAAAACTTACCGGTACAGCCTGGAATGGGAATACCCTCGCCTACCACATTGTTTGGATATTTGTAAGACCATAACCAATCCGGCAGCCAGGAGAACGGTTTTGGGTTAGGATTTACAATGCCCCAATCGCCATCACCTGCCATATGGCAGCCAATACGACCAACTGCATAAGCCAGCATCATGCCGGGTCCACCTACGTCCAACATATGTAAGGGTTTAATGCCGTTTCGCTTTGCAATGATCAATACCGCTGCGCCACCGCAGATTAAGCCACCATAAAAGGTTAAACCGCTAAACGATAATAAGCGTTCTATAGGATGTTGAACAAAATCATCCCAATATTCCAGATTATCAAAGAATTTCGCCCCTAAAAATCCCCAGATAGCCGCCCATACAATCAGGTTACTCATGATCTGATATGGGTGGATGATTACCTGTGTTTCTTTTGGTTTATCTAATTTATGCTTATTCTTTTCGGTATAATCCCAGTAAACAAATAAGCCAGCAAAAAACAAACCACCAATTATATTTCCCTGGGTCGACATTAAAACCGACTGAGCATCATTTACAAAAAGTTTATAGTTCAGTAATGCGTAAACCAGCTTGTAACCGATAACAAAGCCAAAAAGGCCGTTCATAATCAATTCTGACGTGGTTGCGGGCTTACCCACTATAATGGTCTTTTTAATTGGATGGAGTATGCCTAATGCTTCTTTACGTTTAAGCTCTTTGGTAAAAGCCCAGTAACCGGCAACAAACGCGAGCGCCACAAAAACACCGAATGTATTAAATGGAAGCGGTAAATTAATGCCGAAAAGGTATTCTAAAAAATGTGAAACGGTAGGAAACATAGAAATATTTTGTTGCGAAGATAGGAAAGAAAGAGTAAAGACCAAAGTGGAAAGACTGATGTTCAAGGACGAAGGCTAAAAGACTAATAATTTATGGAACACGGTATTTCTATCCCATCGTCCATTTTTTACATCGTCCATTTTACACCTTAACGTCAAAAGATTCTTCACTGCGTTCAGAATGACAGTAAAAGATATTTGACAGAAACTTCAGACTAAGGACTGAGGACTAAACTAATGATGTGCCAGCGTAGTTTCCAATTCGGCTACTTCCACTTCTCCGTCGGCAATAATCCCTAAAAGCTTAACCGCTTTCAATTCGTTTACCATAACCGGATCGTATTTTGCCCGCACTTTTACGTAATTTTTGGTAAAACCGTGCATATAACCAGATTTCTGATCTGCTTCAAAAAGTACTTCTCCTTCATTACCAATTTGCGATTCGTAGAAAGCCCTACGTTTTTTATCAGATAAGATATGAAGCATTTTACTGCGTTCATTCCGTTCACTTCCGGCTACAACACCTTTCATTTCGGCCGCTGCAGTCAGCTCACGTTCAGAATAAGTGAATACATGCAGATAAGAAATATCCAGTTGATTTAAAAATTGATAGGTATCCAGAAAATCTTCTTTCGTTTCGCCGGGGAATCCTACAATTACATCCACACCGATACAACAGTCTGGCATTACCTCCTTAATTTTAGCAACACGTTCTACATACAGATCACTCCGATAACGGCGGCGCATTAATCCCAAAATTTTATCAGAGCCAGACTGTAAAGGAATATGAAAATGCGGAACAAACCTTTTTGAAGTGGCTACAAATTCGATAATTTCGTTGCTTAATAAATTTGGTTCAATAGAGGATATCCTAATTCTTTCAATTCCTTCCACTTCATCCAAGGCCTTAACCAGGTCGAAAAACTTGTCTTCGCGTTTCCCGTTTCTGATTCCGAAATCACCAAGATTTACACCCGTTAATACAATTTCTTTAACACCGCTTTCGGCAATCATTTTAGCACGGTTTACCACATTTTCAATGGTATCGCTACGGCTTGCACCGCGTGCTAAAGGAATAGTACAATAAGTACATGGATAATCGCAGCCATCCTGCACTTTTAAAAAGGTACGCGTTCTATCGCCAATTGAATAGGATGCAATAAAGTTGTGGTTAACTTTCTCTATATTCTGCTGATGAACAAGCGCTTTTGGCTGTTTTGTTAAATCAGTAATGTATTCAACAATTCTGAATTTTTCGGCCGCACCTAAAACCATGTCAACACCTTCTATTTCGGCAATTTCCTGAGGTTTTAACTGGGCATAACAACCTACAATGGTTACAAAGGCATTTGGCGAATACTTTAAAGCCTCTTTAACAACTTTACGGCATTTTTTATCCGCATGTTCAGTTACAGAACAGGTATTGATTACATAAACATCAGCCTGGTCCTGAAATTCTACCACAGCATAACCGGCATCGGTAAACAAGCGACCGATGGTTGAAGTCTCAGAGAAATTGAGTTTACAACCTAATGTATAAAATGCGACCTTTTTCATTGAAGCTGCAAAGATAGGAAATTAGATTTGAGTATGGAGATATGGAATTAGAGATTAAGGGTAAATTACAGTCTATTAACAAAGTAGTTGGCAATTTTAAGTTTTCAGTTGACTACAAACTGAGAATTGCAAACCGAGAATTGCAAACTGAAAACTATTTCTCCTGCCACCGGTAGCTTTCCTGCTCGAAACCCGCCAAATCCAATACCCTACTCACTACCGTTCCGGCAACCTCTTCTATCGTTTGGGGTAAACTGTAAAATGATGGATTAGCCGGACAAATAATGCCTCCAGCTTCAGTAACCATTTTCATATTGTTAATGTGAATCAGGCTAAATGGGGTATCTCTTACTACAGCTATTAATTTTCTGCGTTCTTTTAATACCACATCTGCCGCTCTGGAAATTAAGTCGTTAGATATTCCATGCGCTATCCTGCCCAAGGTACCCATAGAGCAAGGGACAATTATCATGGTATCATATTTAGCCGATCCTGAGGCAAAAGGTGCATTAAAATCATTTTTGTTATAAAAGTTAAACGCTGTAAACTGGTTATAATCCTGATTTCCCAGTTCGAATTGCCAAACTGCTTTTGCATTATCACTCATCACTATGCCTACTGCCTCTATCTGGTCTCTTAATTTCAGCAACTGATCAAACAAGACCTTTGCATATATCGAACCGCTGGCACCCGTAACGGCAACAATTACTTTCTTTTTCATCATAACCACAAAAGTAGTTTATCTAAATTGATTAAAACAAAAAAGGGCCAGAACAATGTTCTGACCCTACATCTACCTATGAAAAACATACCCTCGAAAGGGTAAGAACAAATATATATAATTTTTTAAAAAAATATAAACAAGAAACGCGAAATCGTTTAAATCAGTCGTTTAGCTTTAAATTTAATCACAAACATCTGATTTACAGGATAATAATTTTAGACAAATTTACTTAAAAACTTTTTAACAACTTAAAAAGACACTTTTTTTATTAAAATTGACAATAATATTGTAGTACAAAATATACAATTATAATCATTAGTGTTTCAATAAATAATGAGTAAGAAGATTTTCTATTCTTAAATTTACATTTTTTTGATGTTGACCTAACCTGCTACCGATCAAAATCTCAATAAGCTGACGCTTTCAAAACTTAAAAGTTACTGGGATTTTCTTTAATCCGGTGTAAACTACCGTAGTATAATTCCCCCGTATAGGTTATATCGTATCAAATATGATAAAGATCTGTGAATCGATTGGAATTTAGTGTTTAACGGTTATATTTGAGAAAGTGTCATCTCAGATTTATGATAGATTTAGCTTCGCCATTTTTAAAGGCATTATTAAAACATGCTACAAACCCTGTAGTCATTTTTAAAATTAAGCCGGTATTAGTAGTGGTAGAACATAATGACGCTTACCAGGCTTTAATAACGTGTGTTGGCGGGAAGTCAGAATCCTATAATATCGATATTATCCCTGACCTTCTATCTGATGATGAAAGAACGACACTGATTAAAACAGTTCAAAACGTAAGTGAGCTCAAAACCAGGCAAAGCCTGACGGTTCATCCTATCTATTCAAACTCCCCGCATGTAAAATGGGAGCTCGAATTCTCGCCGGTATTACAAAGCAACCGCCCTGTTGAATACCTCATTTGCTCATTAAAGGAAATCCCGGTGAACGAGAACGACCTGGAGCACATTTTACTTGAGCTTTCGGAAAGTGAAATGCGTTTTAGGGGCTTTTTTGAGCAAGCGCCCTTAGGCATGTGTGTTTTGAAGGGACCCGAACTCATTACCGAGTATGCGAATGACAATATATTAAAGCTCTGGGGCAAGAGTAGAAAAGAAGTTATCGGAATATCTTTGGAAGATGCAAGACCGGAATTCCAAACACAACAGGCGCTGGTAAAACGTGTAAAAGACATTTTCAAAAACAAGCAAACGCTAACAATCAATGAACTGAAACTCTCCACTCCGGTTTCGGATGGGTATTTTATTGCGCTTTATGAACCCTTAAAGAATGATAAAAACGAAGTAACCAGCATCCTGTTGATTATTAAAGATATTACCGAACAGGTAAATTTTAAAAAAGAACTTCTTAAAGCGAAAGACATTTTAAAAATAGCCATGGATGCCTCTGAAATGGGATCATGGAATATCGACCTATCAAACAAACAGGTGCTATTATCTGAAAGGGCGCAACAGATCTATGAAATTGAGCATAACAGGTTAGATATCGAGGAGGCCAAATCCATGATCTGCCAGGAAGATATGGGGCATCTAACCCGGGGTATCATACGCGCACTACACAACCGCGATGCCTTTAACATTGAATATCAGATTAACCTTAAAGGCGTTAATGAAAAGCGCAAATGGATACGAACTGCGGGAAAGGCTTATTACAACGAAGATGGAACGGCTATTTATATCGCGGGGGCAATTCTGGATATTACAGAACACAAACAGGATGAAATAAGAAAAAATGACTTTATCAGTATGGTTAGTCATGAGCTTAAAACACCCTTAACTTCTTTAAGCGCCTACGTACAGCTTTTACAATATAAATCTAAACAAACAGATAATGTTTTCTCTGCTCAAATACTTGATAAGATAAATATTCAAATGAAAAAAATGTCGATAATGATTGATGGTTTTCTGAATGTTTCCTTACTAGAATCCGGTAAAATATTATTGAACAAAACAAATTTTAACCTTACTGCGCTGGTTAAGACCATTGCTGAAGAAACCAGGATGGTTTCGCCTAGCCATTTTATCCAGGTACTTGGCCCGGAAGAATTGATTGTACATGCCGATATGGAAAAAATCGGAAGTGTTGTGAACAACCTGATTGGCAACGCGCTAAAATATTCCAGAAAAGAATCGCTGATTGCAATAAAATGTGAAATACAAAACGATTATGTAGTTGTAAGTGTGGAAGATGAGGGTCTGGGCATTAGAGAAAATGATCTACCGCGGCTTTTTGACCGTTTTTATCGCGTAGAAAGTCCTGATACCAAAACCATTGCAGGCTTTGGGGTAGGCTTATATATTTGTGCTGAAGTAATTGAAAGGCATAATGGAAAAATATGGGTAGAAAGTAAAGTAGGAAAAGGCTCTATATTTTATTTCAGTTTACCTTTTTCAACTGAGTAATGAACTCAAACCTTTCCGAAGATATGATTGAATATGTTAATCTCTATTTCTTCAGTTGCTCATCACAAAACATGCTCTTGCCATCCAATGTCAAAAACATTTTCAAAGGTATTATAAGCACCTAACAGCTATTGTTGAACCAACTATTAAATTCTGGCGCTTATAAGCACAAAAGAGCATCGAAAAGGGAAGAAAAACCCTCGAAACCAAAAAAGGGCTGAAAATTTAATTTCAACCCTTTGTAATTTCGATTAGTTAAGCACTATTTTTGAGATTGCTCAGGCGCTTTCCCGATCAGATCCATAAACTGGTCCAGTTTAGGCGTGATGATAATCTGTGTACGTCTGTTTTTCGCTTTTCCACCAGCGGTTGCATTATCTGCAATCGGGTTAAACTCCCCACGTCCGCCCGCAGTTAAACGCTTGGGGTCTACTGCATATTTGTTCTGTAATACCTGCACTACAGATGAAGCACGTAAAGCACTCAAATCCCAGTTGTTTCGTATATTCGGCTGAGAAATAGGCACATTATCTGTATTACCTTCTATCAGTACATCATAAGTGTCGTAATCTTTAATGATCTTGGCAATTTTACTCAATGTTTCGCCGGCTTTATCTGATACTTCATAGCTACCAGATTTATATAACATATTGTCAGCCAAAGATATATACACCACACCTTTAAGCACCTGTACATCAACATCTCCCAATTCTTCACGACTCAGCGAACGTGTCAGGTTATTGGTTAATACCATATTAAGGGAATCGCTTTTATTTTTGGCGTTTACCAGTTGTTTGATGTATTTGTTCGAACTATTAATTTCATCAACCAGTTTTGAAATATTTACATTCCCCTGGCTGCTGGAATTTAAACATTTGTTCAGTGCCTCCTGTAATGCCGCTACGTTAGCCTTTTCTGATGCAATCTGCTCTTCCAAACTTCTAACCCTGCTCGTACTTCCGCTAAGTTCGCGCTGACTATCCTGGTATTTATTGCTAAGTTCCTGATTTCTCTCTCTTAACTTCGAATAGGTATCCTGAAGCTCGGCATATTTTTTATTGCTCACACAACCTGCAGCAAGCGCCAGGGTAAAGAGCATTATGGGAATTGATTTGTATAATTTCATAATATTACTTTATTTATTATTACTGCATCAGCAAATTTCTTGCCGTAATGTTTTAAGTGATCATGAACTGACGTTAAATGATGTTAATTTTTACCGAATCAAAGCTTGCCAATGCCTTATATGTTCTTAATCCTATACTTCCTGACTGATATTGGCTGTCTGATGCCGAAAGTACAGGCCTGGCAGATCCATCTACAAAAACATCGAATTTAGAACCATTAGCTACTATCCTCAAAATATACACTTTATTCGTCTCAACAGAGTATTTTTTTGAACCTATTACGGTCCATTTTTGCCCGTCGGCTTTTCCGAACACTATGGTTCCATTAACCTGATCTAAACCTACATAATAGCCCTGGTAAGCATCCGGACCAATGGCAGGTTTAGCCACCCTGAACATTAACCCGGCATCGCCTTTGGTATCAATCTTAACTTCTGCCTGGTAAATAAAATTCCTGAAGTCTGTATCATTGGCTACGTATTTAGACCCGTTTATACCAAAACCGCCAGAACCAGGATTGGAAGAAACGTTCATTTTACCATCTTTCCAAAACCAGCCACCGCCATAAAAAACCCAATTGCTGGCCATCCCCTGATCAAAATTCTCAACTAAGGTTCTATTTATCATTTTAGGTTGACCGATTACGGGAAAACAACTTAAACGGATATTTTCAGAACCGTAAGGCACCAATACAATTTCCTCAGGCTTTTCTACAGACGCAATCGGACTATAGGGCACATCAAAAGCAGCAACCTTATTGTAATCTAAGCCCCATGAGGGAATCTTTTTAGCCAAAACCTTTATTTTAAGCGGTGCATAGGCTGCTATAAAAGGATTTTCCGGCATTTTTGATCTGAACAAACTGGCCTGGTTCAGACCATTTTTATCAATCATCAAGCCATAATTCCATGCCGATTGTGGATGGATTTCATAATCGGTAAAGCCTGCAACAGCGTGCGTTTTTGTCACCCTGTTTTCGGCCTTAATTTCTAAAGCATAAACAATCGGGCCACGCTCCACACTTACAGAATTATTGACCTGTTTGCTGGTAATGATTTCCATTGGAAAGTTAAGTTCCAATTGATCTTTATTTTCCCATTTCCGTTTTATGGTAAACATTTCTCCGGCCTTTACTCCCCCTAAGATAACACCGTTTAACTTAACGCTAGGCTTAACACTCCAGGCCGGAATTCTTAAAATCAGGGGAAAAAACACAGGATCGACAAGCCCTACTTTTAGTCTGATCTGCTCTTCAAAGGGATAATTGGTTTCTTCTGTAATTTTTATCTTTTTATTTCCGGCAACCATCGTTTCTATTTCCATAGGACCATAGGTACTGAATGCCAAACCTTTCTCTGATGTGGCCACAACACTATTTTTCACATAATATGGCCATCCCATGTGCATGTTATAGCGACAGCAACCAAAGCCCGAGTACGGGCTGGAAACAATTCCGGAGGCATAATCCTGATTAAAGCCGTGCTCACCATATATACTCTGTACCTGGTTGGGTAAGGTGTAATAAGAATGGTTTTTAAAATCACGGCTAAACTGAGCAGGTAAAGCATTAAAAGCAACTTTTTCCAGCTGATCGCCAACTTTCACCTCATGAACAACCCTGGCAGCCGTTTCTAAACTCTGCATCCATTCTACTACCGTACAGGTTTCTACCCCTTCTATGCTGCTGTTACCGGCAAGAAATTCTGTTCCAGAACCTAAACCTTCTGGCTGGCCATGGTCGTGCATAATGTGGCTGATGCCCTTCGTAAATGCCTGAAGGTTACCGGGCGAATCTTGAAGCTGGGCGTAAACTACGGGGAATTTTAAAGCCTGCGCCACATTAACCATATGTTTTGGCTGAAAATCGTCACCAAAAAAGTAAAATCCGTTGTTGGTGTAAATATCGATCCACGGATAGGCCTGTTGTTTTAACTTTTCTACAAGCTTTAACAAATAATTTTCGCCGGTTTTATTGTAAAGCCAAATGGCAATTTCCATGTTATCACCTGCTCTTGCTTTAGCCCACTCACTTAAAGGATTGGCATCGAGGTGATCCAGTTCATATTGAAAGTACTTTGAAAGGAAAGGAATAACCCTTTTATCATTGGTGGCCTCATAATAACTTTGCAATGCATACATCATTGGCATACGTGGCCACCAGTCTTTCATTTTAGGAGGACCAAATAATCCATTAGCCTGCTGGTTATTCAACGTCCAATCGATATACTTTTGCGCTTTCGCTTTTAGCATGGGATCATCTAAAGTATAGGCCAGCGCAACCAGGCCTTTAACGTAATAAGGTACGCGCTCCCAGCTGCTACCCTCCCCGCCTAACCAATCGGTATTTTTGCCCAGATTGTCTTTTTCCGGATACAGCTCTTCGGCCATGCCTGTTGCCCCATCTCTTTGTTGCTCCAGCTGCTTTAATAACCAACCCTTCGCCTTGATACTGCCTAAGGGCAATTGCACATAAACCTGCTGTTTTAATGGTGCTTTATTAAATTCAGTTAAGCTTTGTGCCCTTGTGTATTTAATTGATAAACCGGCCAGCAGTACACATAAGGGGAATATTATTTTAGTCATAAAAGGTATATTGGTTAGAAATTTATAAGGTAAAACTAACAAAACTGCATAACTAATAAAACGATTTAGTATAAAAGATCAGGAACCGCATATCGCAGGTAATCCGATAAATTAACCCCGACAACTTATATGAGATAAATCGTTGGGGTTATTTAAAAACGCTTTTTTAATCTATTTTTTGCCAAAGGTAATCCCAGGCCAGGTATCGGTTCTAAATGGCGATGCGGGTAAACCATCATTACTCACCAGGTTACATACCGGATTGTTTCCCCATGCATAACGAACGGCAACGGGATTTGCTACCTGATCGTTACTGACGATAATCTGGTTCCCTTTAATGCTTGCTTTGGCCCAGTAAAATTTCTGATCTGCGCCAGCAATTGCAAAACCAGTTGGCGCTGCTCCATCTGCTGTTTTTAATCCATTTTGGCTATTGCCAAACGATAATATGATCTGTTTTCCTTCAATTTTATTTGACTGGTAAATAGGCCCAGAATAATTTATTTTTTGTCCATATGTTTTAGCCAAGGCAATTAAAGCCAGCCTCCTGCCTACCTCCTGTTTATTTTTAGGGTGGATATCTTTTGCATCGCCGATATCAATAATCGTGGCCATGCCTGTATTTGGCAAAGCCATTGTTTTTTGCTGCGCCTCCCTTAACTCGGCCCATGAAGAAGCTGTTGGCTTTTGATCAATCTGCATATAATTGGCCAGCTGTACGAAATAGAAAGGAAAATCGCCCTGTCCCCATTTCTGTCTCCAATCTTTAATCATCGTTGGAAATAACGTGCGGTATTGGTAAGCTCTATCGGCGTTTGATTCGCCCTGATACCAGATCGCTCCTTTGATGGAAAATTGTAGGTAAGGATGGATCATGGCGTTATACAAAACAGTTGGTCGGTTAGGACCATTCTCTTCATATGGCTTCGGCTCAATATTTTTAAAGTTCAAACCTATTTTATATTTCCATTCGCCGGCCAACGAAATCTTCTCCGTTCCATTTGTTAAATTTAAGTCCTTGGCATTACCATATAATCCGCCACCGCCACCACTATCAAAAACCCTCACTGTAATGATGTTTTCACCAGCTTTGAGCAAATCAGCAGGTATAACATAAGTTCTTTCAACGTTATATCCTGCAGTTTCGCCAATTTTCACACCGTTAATAAAGGTAACATCGTTATCATCAACAGTGCCCAAATTAAGTTTTGCTCCTTTTGTTTTCCAGTTTTCGGGGATGGTAACCTTTTTCGTAAACCATACTACTCCATCGAAATCTTTAAGTGCGGCATCTTCCCATAAGGTTGGCAACGTCATATTTTTCCAGCTATCACTCGCTGGTAATGCCCATTTCATCGTTCCATTTTGATTACCTGAATCTTTATCAGTAGTAATTTTCACCCATTTCAACAATTTATCTTCGTAAGAAATTGACGATGTGTTTTTAGCCATTTTCTGTATCTGATCAACTGCTGCAGAAAAATCTGACATCTTTTTTAGCGATTCAGCACTCGTCCAGGCCTCTGCCACTGTTCCTCCCCATGAAGTATGGATCAGGCCGATGGGAATTTTAGTTTTTTGATACACTTCGCGGGCGAAAAAGTATGCAGTAGAAGAAAATCCGGCAATATATTTGGGGTTACATTCCTGCCAGCCGCCGAAAGCCACTTTAGCATCGTTAAGCGGAAAATTACTGGTAACATGTTCTGCCTGTAATAACCTGATGTTGGGATAGTTTGCTGCTGCAATTTCTTTTTCGCTATTGAGGATTTTGCCCCAACCTGCCAGCGGCATTTCCATGTTCGATTGCCCGGAGCAGATCCACACGTCGCCAATTAATACATTATTGAGTACCAATAACTCGCCGTCTGATATGGTGATGGTATACGGACCACCATAACCTGGTGTTGCTACTTTAAGTTTCCAATTTCCATTGGAATCGGCAATAGCGCCATAATTAATTTTGTTCCATGAAACCATTACTTTAACGGCTTTACCTGCATCTGCTTTGCCCCAAATTGCGGCATTTGTTTTCTGCTGTAAAACCATATTATCACTAAAAACCGAAGGCAATGATATTTTTGCTTGTGTAAATGGTGATATGAAAAGTAGTGATGAAATTAGAATTAGGATGCTTAGCTTGCGGGTGCTCATATTTTGAACTGTTTTTTGGTCATTAGAAAGCTAATGTACGTTTTATCTAAGTTAACATCAATATTTTTAGTCACTCTTCACCAAAAAGTTATCATAAAATTGGGCAATTTTGGTAAAATTTAGTTTGGGTAAGCGCATCATTTTACCTATTTTGCAAGCCTAAAAGAACAATGTAGCTTTTAATAGTAAAGCCTTAAGTGTTCCCTAAAATAAGAGATTAATGGTTAAGATTTTCATAGGTGGCCTTCCTGACAATATCCAAGAAATGGATTTGGCAATTTGGGTTAGCCTTCATGGTAGGGTTGAAACAATTAAAGTAGTTCGTGACAGGGCTACGGGAAAATGTAAAGGCTATGCATTTCTGGAAATTTACAGTCTTCCTGACGCCAAAAATATCGTATCTACCTTAAATGGAGAAACTTTTAAAGGTAATGTAATTACAGTTAAAATATCTGAAGATGAAAGTGGTGCTAAAACACCAAAGCCAAAAACAAATCCACACCCAAACCCCAATTTTAAGAGTAAAAGACCCAGGTTACAACGTTAATGATCTCGTTGTTTATTTTATATCTATTCCAATAAAACTTCAAAAGCTTTTTTAAACAGGAAGCGAAAATATAACGATCAAATCATTAGCTTCAACCGGGCGGACTTAGAGGAAAGATCCTGATCAATTTAGCAGGAGATTTACCAGAACAAGATGTCCTGATCAGTGGATAAACCTTGACAATCTTAAGGCATTATGCACATTAAAATTGTTAAGGTCAATAACTAATTGCTACCAGTATACGCTATACAGCGCAACCAATAGCCCGATAATGATTAAAGCACCAACCGCAAAACCTCGGCTTGTTTTAAACATTTTAGCATCAATGGCCAATCCTTTAGCTTCGGCCTTAGCTTTATTGCTTACCAAACTAATGATCACCATACCGATGATACAAAATACAAATACAAAGCCCATCCGGTCTAAAAACGGAATTTCGTATACACCATCTGCGTTTTTGACAGAAAAACCCATTCCAGCTAACCAGGACAAATCGGTTACTATTGGTAAGAATTTAAGTAAAACTGATAAACCGAAACCGCCTATTGTAGCAAATAATGCGGCTGCTGATGTAGTCCTTTTCCAAAAGAAACCTAAAATAAACATGGCAAAAATACCCGGAGATACAAACCCGGTATATTCCTGGATATATTCAAAACCACCTTTCTTGTCTATCCCCAAATGAGGCGCAATCAATACACCGAGAATCATGGCTACAACGATAGAAATCTTGCCTGTTGTAACTAAATTTTTCTCCGAGGCATCTGTTTTTAATACTTTTTTGTAGATATCTAAAGTAAAAATGGTGGCAATACTATTTGCTTTTCCTGCCAGTGAGGCTACAACCGCAGCGGTTAGCGCAGCAAAAGACAGTCCTTTTAATCCCGCAGGTAATAAGTTCAGTAATACCGGATAAGCACGATCAGGAACAACAGAACCACCTTGAATCATTTCAGATTGGAACACGCCGTCTTTATACAGCACATAGGCGGCTATACCAGGCAATACCACAATGATAGGCATAAGCAATTTTAAGAAAGCGGCAAAAAGAAGACCGCCACGAGCAGTTTCTAAATTGGCACCCAATGCACGCTGGGTGATGTACTGGTTGCAGCCCCAGTAATTCAGGTTTACGATCCACATACCCCCAATCAATACACTTAACCCTGGCAAGTTGATGTAATTTTCGTTATCTGGCTTAAAAATCATGTGAAAATGCTCAGAAGCCTTAGTCGTCATTAAGCTATAACCTTCAAATACGCCGCTTGTACCATAATGTGTAGAAACCAGGTTCAATGCCAGATACGTTGTTGCCAAACCACCTAAAATCAGGAAAAATACCTGAATTACATCCGTGTAACCGATTACTTTCATCCCGCCGAGGGTAATGATAATAGCAAAAACGGCAATGGCATACATACAGAACCTCAGGTCGAAACCAGAAATACTGCTTACGGCAAGGGCGCCCAGGTAGAGAATAGAGGTTAAGTTTACCACCACATACAGCAATAACCAGAAAACAGCCATAATCATCGCAACGGTACCATTATAACGTTGGTGCAAAAACTGCGGCATGGTGGCTATCTTATTTTTTAAATAAACCGGTATAAAAAATACAGCTACAACCACCAGGGTTAGCGCACCCATCCATTCATAGGTGGCAATGGCCAATCCCATTTTAAAACCTGAGCCACTCATCCCGATAAACTGCTCTGCAGAAATGTTCGATGCAATTAAGGAAGCGCCAATTGCCCACCAGGTTAAAGAACCTTCAGCAAGAAAATAATCTTTAGAACCGGTAGATTCTGACTTTTTCTTGTTGTAAATATAAAGCCCGTAAGCAGCCACAATAACGAAGTAAATTGCAAAGACAATGTAATCCTTCGTATCTAATAAATTGTTTTTCATTGATTTATTGGGTTAATATCCCAGTTGGGTTATTTAGTTTTTAATTGAATAAACTGGTTCCATTATCGGTTTGAACGATATAAGCATCCAGCTTGAGGCCGAATTGCAATAAATATTTAGAAGACAGTTCTTCGATCAAATCTGCTATTTTATCTTCTTTAACGATATTAATGGTACAACCACCAAAGCCACCGCCCATCATTCTGGCACCTAACACTTCATCCAGCGGTTTAACCTCCTCCACTAAAAAATCCAATTCCTTGCAGCTTACTTCATAATCTTTGCTTAAACCTTCGTGAGTTTCGAACATCAGATGCCCCAAACCGTGCAGGTTGCCATTTACAAGTTGCTCAGCCGCGGTAAGTAAACGCCCGATTTCTTTAACTACAAAACTGCATTTTTTAAACACTTCCTCATCTTTTGGCTTAACATGTGCTTCCAGCATTTCAAGCGTTACGTCCCGCAACGTATTTACGTTAGGGTAATGCTCTTTTATCCAGGCTACACCCTGCTCGCATTGTGCCCTTCTTTTGTTGTAGGCTGAATCGGCAAGCGCATGTTTTACATTGGTATTTAAAAGTAAAAGTTTATAACCATCTAACTTCAGCGGAATGTAGCTGTGCTGCATTGACCGGCAATCGAGCATGATGGCCTGATCTTTCTGGCCAAATACAGAGGCAAATTGATCCATAATACCACAGTTAACACCAGCAAAAGTCTGTTCGGCTTTTTGTGCAACCAAAGCGATATCCAGTTTTGGAACCTCAAGCGAAAAAAGCTGATCGAGCGCAAAACCTGTTGCACACTCCACAGCTGCTGATGACGATAAGCCTGCACCCAACGGTACATCACCATCAATATAAAAATTAAAACCTCCTAAAGCATACCCTCTTTCTTTTAGCTGATCGGCTACACCTAAAATATAGTTTGCCCAGCTATTTTCTGATTTCTGTAAATTCTTTATGGATGATATATCAAACTGCTGGTAACTTTCTGAAAATAAATGAATTTCGTCATCCTCTCGTTTCGATATGGCAACATAGATAGCCTTATCAATAGCAGCAGGCATTACAAAACCGCCATTATAATCGGTATGTTCGCCAATAATGTTAATCCTTCCCGGCGAGCGAACTAAAATGGGTTCGGCATTGAAAAGTCTTTTAAATGTACTTCTTAAATCTTGTGCATTCATTTATTAAAATTTTAATCTTCAGCCTTGCTGGTTTTATAGTGTATAGTAGACATTTCTTTAAGCCGGTTTGCTGCAAACTCTGGCGTAATATCGCGCTGAGGGTTGGCAAGCATCTCATAACCTACCATAAATTTTTTAACCGATGCTGAGCGCAACAAAGGTGGATAAAAATGCATATGCCAATGCCATTCCGGATAATCTCCAAGATTTACAGGCTCCTGGTGCATACCTGCCGAGTAAGGGAAAGAAGTTTCGAAAAGGTTATCGTATTTCGTTGTAAGGATTTTGATGGCCTCGGCTAACGATTTCTTTTCTGCAGCAGAGAAAAGCTTAATGCTTCCTACATGCCTTTTGCTGATGATCATAGTTTCATAAGGCCATACTGCCCAGAAAGGCACCAATACTGCAAAATGATCGTTCTCAAATATGATGCGTTCGTTTTTCTTTTGCTCCAGTTTTAAATAATCAGCAAGTAAACTTCTTCTATGGATGGCATAATAAGTTTTCTGACGATCGGTTTCCTTGGCAATTTCCATTGGCACATCACCCAGCGACCAGATCTGACCATGGGGATGTGGATTACTACAGCCCATTATTTCACCCTTATTCTCAAAAATCTGAATGTATTTAATCCACTCGTTGCCAGCCAGGCTGTTAAACTCCTGCTGCCAAACATTAACTACAGCGGTTATGGCTTCTACACTCATCTCGGGAAGAGTTAGATTATGTTTAGGGCTAAAGCTGATTACCCTGCACAGCCCGCGTTGGTTGTTGGCTACCAACAAATCGTCTTCGTTCATCTCTCCGGCTGGTGTATCTTCCAGCAGAGCAGCAAAATCATTGTTAAAAACAAAGCTATCTGTATAGGATGGGTTACTATCTCCGTCTGCCCTTCCGTTTCCAGGGCATAGATAACATTTTGGATCATATTCCGGGCGGTTATCTGGGGTAATGTCTTCAACTTTACCTTGCCATGGCCTCTTAGTGCGATGCGGTGATACCAGAACCCACTCACCGGTTAATATGTTAAGCCGGGTATGCGGATTATTGTCAAGTTCGAATGTTTGGTTCATTTTATATTTTCAACTGGTTAGAAAAAAGAAGGCCACATGGCCTTCTTATCCAAGGTGCCAAATTATAAAATTATTATTAATTGTCAAAACGACAATTAATAATAATTTTTATTTTCGTAAAAATTTGAACATATTAAGCCCTTTAAACCTTAATAAAAAATGATTGAATATTCCAGGCAGCCGCATTATCTTGTAGCTGTTGATTGCATCGTGTTTGGATTTGATGGCGAACACCTTAAGATTTTGTTGGTAAAACGTGGTCTAGAACCCGAGATCAACAAGTGGAGTTTGATGGGTGGTTTCGTGGGGCCTAGTGAAAGCCCGGATGATGCAGCAAACCGGGTACTTAAAAAAATGACAGGTTTAGAAGGTGTTTACCTGGAGCAGATGCAGATTTACGGGGAACCTCATCGTGACCCGATTGAAAGAACACTTTCTGTCGGCTATTTTGCCCTTATTGACATCCACAAATATGAGGCGCAATTAAACGACGATTATGAGGCCGAATGGTTTTTGATCAACGATAGGCCCAAACTTATTTTCGACCATGACAAAATGGTTGCTGATGCCCGTAAAAAATTAAGGTACAAAGCGGCCCTACACCCTATACTGTTCGAAATGCTGCCTAAAAAATTTACCATTCCACAGCTACACATCCTTTTTGAAGAAGTAAATGATACTAAAATAGATACGAGGAATTTCAGCCGGAAAATTACTTCTACGGGATTATTGATCAAGCTGGCAGAGAAAGATAGAACGGGTTCCAAAAAAGGCGCATTCTATTTCAAATTAGATAAGAAAAAATATGCCGCCAATGCACAGGCCTTCTTAAGCCTGGTACCAAACTTAAAGGTGTAGCTTATTTTTGCATTTTGTAACACCTATTATCAGGGCGATAAAACAAAAACCAACCCTTATTCCTTTGCTTAGGTAAATTATACCTTAAATATGGCAAAGCACAGAAAACGACCTTTCCAGCCAATAGAAAACTATGGCGTTATCGGCAACCTTAAAACTATAGCGCTGGTTTCGCTAAATGGCTCAATAGATTTTTTGTGCGCACCAAAATTCGATTCTCCCACCGTTTTTGCCTCAATGCTCGATTCGGAAAAAGGAGGTTATTTCTCGGTTGAACCACAGCTTGAAAATTTTACCAGCAAACAACTTTATTTACCGGGAACAGCAGTGCTGCTTACCCGTTTTTTCGCTGAGCAAGGCATCGCAGAGCTTAGCGATTACATGCCGGTATCGAAGGAAACTGATTTTCCCAGCGCTATTGTACGGCAGATCAAATCCATCAGGGGCAATATAACGTTTAAGGTTTTCTGTGTACCGGCTTTTGGCTACATGAAGAGTGAGCATACGGTTTGGCATGAAAATGATGAACTGGTATTTTTTTCAGAAACTGAAAAACTAACCTTAAAACTAAAAGCGGATGTGCCGTTACACATCAAAAAAGGTACTGGCTATGCTGAATTTACCTTAAAGGAATCGGAAACGGCGCACATCATTATGGAAATTATTCAGGATGATAAAATTGCCGCTGATTTAGCCCATTATAAAGCACATGGTTATCGCAAAACCGTAGATTACTGGCGTGAATGGATCAGTCAAACCACCTATCAAGGACGTTATGATGAAATTATAAAAAGATCGGCAATTACACTAAAGTTGCTTACATCAGCAGAATTTGGTTCGGTAGTGGCCGCGCCTACTTTTGGACTGCCTGAAACGATTGGTGGAAACCGTAACTGGGATTACCGTTTTACCTGGATCAGGGATGCCGCTTTTACCATGTATGCATTTTTAAGGCTGGGCTTTTTTGATGAGGCTACTGCATTTATAGACTGGATATTTAACCTTTGTCAGAAGATAGACCTGCAACTGGTATATCAGATTGATGGCAATACGAAAATAAAAGAAATAGAAGCCGATCAGTTTGAAGGTTACCGCTCGTCGAAGCCCGTACGCATTGGCAATGAAGCAGCCAGTCAGTTACAGATTGATATTTATGGAGAACTGATTGATACGGTTTACATTTACAATAAATCACATAAACCAATTACCTACGAATTCTGGAAATTGATCGAAAAACAGGTTCAGTGTGTAATCAAGCAATGGAAAAAACCTGATCACGGCATCTGGGAAATCAGAAATGAGAAAAAGGAGTTCCTTCACACACGTTTAATGTGCTGGGTAGCAATGGATAGGGCAATTAAAATTGCCGAAAACCGATCGTTTCCTTACCCGGAGCAGGAATGGCGCGGTATCCGCAGCGAAATTTACAAAGATATTTATCATAATTTCTGGAATGAAAAGTTAGGGGCATGGGTTCAGTATAAAGGCGCTACCCACGTAGATGCCAGTGCCTTATTGATGCCGTTAACACATTTCATTTCACCGTTGGAACCCCGCTGGCTTTCGACCATGAAAGCAATTGATAAAGAATTACTGCTGGATGTATTGGTTTACCGATATAAAAATGGCATGACTAAAATAGACGGACTACAGGGCGAAGAAGGGACTTTTAATATGTGTTCTTTCTGGTTTATTGAAGCATTGGCTAAAAGTGGAGAACTGGAACGTGCGGTTGAAAATTTTGAAAAGATGATCGGTTATTCCAACCATCTTTTCCTCTTTAGCGAAGAATTGGGGCAAAAAGGCGAACACCTGGGTAATTTTCCACAGGCCTTTACACACCTGGCTTTAATCAGCGCAGCTGTAGAGCTTAATAAACAACTGAGCCGCAAAACGGGTTAGCCTATTGCTCTTCGTAATGATAGGTCAATCCACCATCGACATAATAAGTTGAGCCGGTTACATAAGCGGCATCATCAGAAGCAAGGAAAGCAACCACGGCTGCCACCTCTTCTGGTTTACCCATTCGTTTTAATGGAATATTTTGAAGCACTTTTTCCAGTTGTTCTTTATTGTCTAATAAATCCCGGTTAATTGGTGTTGCAACCGCGCCGGGCGCCACGTTATTGATCCTGATGTTAAACTGTGCTAATTCTGAAGCAAGATTTCTGGTGAGCATCATTAAACCACCTTTACTGGCACAATAGGCAGCAAAATTTGGAAATGCGATTTCTTCGTGTACAGAACTCATGTTGATTACCGTTCCTGGTAATTTGTTTTTTCTACAGTAGTTTACAAATGACTGGATGCCAAAAAAAACACCTTTTAAATTTGTATTCATGATCAGATCATAATCCTCTTCTGTAACCTCCCAAAAACAGGCATTTTTTTCTACGCCTGCGTTATTGACCAAAATATCTAAATGGCCAAATACCTCTACAGCATCGTTAATCAACTTGATGGCTGCATTTGCTTTACTTAAATCAGCTTCTAAAAAAGTTACCCTTCTGCCCAAATCCTTTATATCTGCAATAAGCTTCTCACCCCTTTCATCAAACTTATGTCCGTTTAATATAATATCACAGCCATCTTTGGCCAATCTTAATGCACATGCAGCGCCAATTCCCTGGCTGCTTCCGGTAATCAAAGCGATTTTGTTTTTAAAACGGTCCATAATAACAGGTTATAATAAATAAAGGAATTAGCGATAAATATGTTTGCGTAAAATGGAAGTAAATTAATATGATTAACAGATGAAATATAAGCTCTTTGGAAAAACATCGTTATAGCTATAATCATTTATTAGTATGTTTGGGCAACAAACACACAATAAACATAAATTAATCTTAAAACATGAACATTACCAAAAACCTTTTATTTACCACGCTTTTGGCGTTGTTTACGCTTACTATGTATTCTTGTAAAACAAAGAAACTGGCTGCAAAGCCTGTTCCGAAACCCGTTGAAAAAGCAGCGCCACCAGTGGAAGCAGAAAAACCAGCGCCTGCTCCCGAGAAAGAAGAAACTCCGGAACCGGTTGAAAAACCAAATTTTAACTTAGATAACATTCAATTCGAGTTTAACTCATTCGTACTTAAAACATCATCATTCCCTATTTTAGATAAAGCGGTTACAGAGATGAAAAAATCGCCGGATACGAAATTTATCCTCAATGGCTATTCATCTGCCGAAGGTACGCCCGAACATAACATGCAGCTTTCTGTAGATCGTGCAAATGCCGTAAAATCATACTTTATAAATGCTGGTTTAAATGGAAATAACTTTACTGTTGTTGGCCATGGCGAAAAAAATCCCATCAGCAGCAATAACAGCGAAGAAGGCAGGATACTGAACAGAAGAACTGAAATAAAGGTTCAGAAATAGTTATTAAACATCAAATAGAAAAGGGCCTTGGTTAAGTTTCCATGGCCCTTTTCTATTTACAGGCAGTCATTTTCATGAACTTTTTTCTGGTTACTGCTCGTAGAGTTAAGCATAGTGTCTCTATGGATTTCCTAACTTATAAGTTATATTAATTAGATAATCAAAGCGAGTCAGAGACTCTTTTCCATTCTTTAATCCGTAGTGCCCTTCGGAACACTACGGACAGGAAGGGATAGAATGGCGACTAAATAAGTCCATACCAAAGCATTAAGATGCCCAGTCAAGCTGAGCATGGCGACATCGTCAAATTCAATTCTTTTACTATTAAGACAGGCTCTTTTTTTTCCCATGCATTACCTTCATCTTTAATATATTGAAAAAAACACGATAGCACTCTAAATATACACAGGCAAATAATACAGCTGATTGCGTTCGGTTAATTGTTAAACAGGTTAAGCTTATTACAATTGGTTAGTCGTTTAAATTGGTTAATTACCAGTGCAAAATTGAAAACTAAACAAACACTCCCCAGATCAATTAAGACCTGGGGAGTGCTATATTACCGAAATACCTCAATAACCGGGGTTTTGAGTCAATACTGCATCTTTATTTAGCTGTATTTCTGTTAATGGGATAGGTAATAGTAAGTTTTTTGTGGTTAAACCTGTGATTGGTTTAGATGCATCATTCGAATTTAACCGAAGCGCACGTTCTACTAAAGTTCCTGTCCTCATTAGCGTCATTCTTCTATTTTCTTCGCCAATCAACTCTCTAGCTCTTTCGTCAAGAATAAAATCTTTGGTCATTTGAGCAGCCGTAACCTGATCTGCACCAGCCCTGGTTCTCAATACATTAATGGATGTAGCGGCATCTGCTGTTTTACCTTGTGCCACCTGTGCTTCGGCCAATAACAAATATGTTTCTCCTAATCGCATTAGTATAAAGTCTTTGATCATGGCATACCCAAATGTATCATTAGGATCAAAAGCTCCCCATTTGGTTGTGCTTGGACAAATATTAATCAATGTATCAGGGCCGGTAAAAGGGACCTGTTTGCCATAAATACTTGCATATTGAGCAGCAGGATTATTATAATAATATCTTCTGCGAATATTGTATTTTGAATTTCTGATGTCGTTACCTTTATACAAGCCATAAAGTACCCAGTTACTTAGACGCAACCTACCAATTGAACGCCCACCTAAAGAATCGGCCAAAACCATGCCTGCAATGTTATAATAAGCTGCACCCCATACCCGGCGCTGTTGTGGGTTATCTGTTATTCCACCAACTACACTGGTCGGATTCTCCTGCTCCAATACCCAAATAGCTTCGGTATTTCCCTGCGACCTTCTCTGGTTACCATATTGGAACATGTCTGAATAGTAATCACCAGCCTGACTGGTTTTAACACCATACCGCGCTTTTATCAAGCTAAATTTACCACTTGAAATAATGGCTTGTGCCTGTTGTTCGGCCAAATCTGGTTTTCCGATTCGAAGATAAACTTCAGCAAGAAGTTGCATGGCCATAAATTTGTTCGCTCTTCCGTACATTTTTCCTTTGGTATTGGTTTTCACCGCTTCAATATCAGGCAAATTGCTTGAAGCATAGATCAGATCGTTCACGATCTGGTTGTTTACATCGGTTAGCGGAGCACGAACAAAATCGGTTTTCGGACCTGATAACGCATGTAAAATTAAAGGAACTCCACCATAGCATGTTGCAAGGTTATTATAAGCATATGCTCTGAAAAATTTTGCTTCTGCACTAACTAAACTCTTACCTTTTGTACTTATACTGGTTACTCTTGGATTTTCGATCCCGTCAATGATGATGTTGGTAAGATTAACCATAATATAATTTCTGTTCCAGGTACGGGCAGAGCCTATATCAGTAGGTGTTAAAGTTGCATAATTATAATAGGGAATTTCAACACCTTGCTGGTTGTTAGTGGCATTTGCCACATCTGTACCCACCTGCCAAACGCTTGGCCAACCTTGCTGATCGGACCAGGAAAATATAGTACTGGTATGGTTGTACAAACCGATCAGTGATGCTTCAAACCCAAGAGAGTCAGTAAGCGTTAATGGTGTGTACGAAGAAAATGGTTTCTCATCCAGAAATGCTTTTTTACATGATGAAATTGTAAAAAACAATACGATTGATGATGCTATGATGATGCTGTATTTTTTCATGATAATTAAGATTAACGTAATGAAACATTTAAACCTAGTACAAACGTTTTGGTTAAAGGATAGTTGTTTGTCCAATCTCCCGAACCTCTAGTAGAATAGTTATTCTCAGGATCCCAGCCCACCCAATTGGTAAATGTATGCAGGTTACGACCGCTAGCATAAACGGTTAAACCGCCCAAATGAAGTTTATCCAACAGGTTTTGTGCAAAAACATAACTTAGCGTAACATCCTTAATACGAGTATAACTGGCATCCGATGCATATCCATAGCCTAAGGTATTATTGTAAGAAAGTGCAGGTCTGGTTTGGCTTTGGTTTTCAGGGGTCCAGTAACCAATCTCCGCCGGTGTATTTCTTCTACCTGTCTCATCTCCATATGTTAAATCAGGGTTGTTTTTCGTCATGCCTTGAGCTGTTTGAACGAAAATACTCAGGTTAAAGTTTTTATAATGGAAAGTGTTAGTTAAACCACCTGTCCATTTTGGTGCTGTTTGTCCAAGAATTGTTCTATCATCTGCTGTAATTTTACCATCACCGTTTAGATCGGCAAATTTTAAACTACCTGGCTTAGCTGTGGATCTTGTTTAGATACATCTTCACCCGTTTGCCAAACTCCTGTCATTCGGTAGTCATAAACCACACCAATCGGGCTACCAATAAACCACCTGTTTCCAAGATCTGATTTACCATCGCCATACAAATCAACAATTTTATTTTTGTTAGTGGCAAAAACAACGCTGGTTTCCCAACGGAATCCTTCTCCTTTAAAATTTTGAGTATTTAAAGTAATTTCCAAACCTTTATTTGATGTTTTACCTATGTTTTCAAGTACGTTTGCATAGCCCGTTATTATAGGTAAACTCCTATTTAACAATAAACCACTGGTTTTATTCTGATAAGCTTCTACACTACCAGAAATCCGGTTGTTCAATATGCCAAAATCTAAACCTATATTTGCTGTTTTAGTCGTTTCCCACTGCAGCGAGGTATTACCCAGGTTAGCTGCAATAACTCCTATTGTACTGATTCCATTAAATGGCGACCGCGAAGAACTTTCAGTAGTAATGGTTCGGTAAACAGTAACCGCTTCGTTACCAGTTTTACCATAGGATAGTCTTAATTTCAGATTGTTAATTAGTTCAACATTTTTCATGAAATTTTCGTTTATAATATTCCAACCGATAGCTGCTGATGGGAAAACACCATATTTTGTTGTGCTTGCACCAAATACCGAGGAACCGTCTCTACGGGCAGTTAGGGTTAATAAATAACGGCTATCATACGAATAAAAAACACGTGCCATCTGAGAGTTAAGACCGTATCTGTCGCGATAAGAGGCACTGGTTTGTGTTGCGCCTGCGCCGAGATTGTCTAAACCAAGTTCGTCATTAACAAAACCGGTAGCACCAGCCGTAGTTTCATTGTATTTACGTTCCTGAGCACTATACAACGCAGTAACGTCGAAATGATGTTTTTTAATGTCCTTCGTGTAAGTTAAAATATTCTCTAACGTATAGCTATTTGTTGATGAATTGAAACTTCTGGCAGTGCCAAGCATATCATTGGCTAAACGACCAGTATAGCTACCTTCGCGTTTCGGAAAATAAGTATAGCCTGCATTTAGCCTATATTTTAATCCGGTTAGTAACCCAGGAAATTTAATCTCAGCGTACCCATTACCATTGATATTAGTGGTTCTACTTATCTGAGTTGTGGTTAAGCCCAACAGCGGGTTTACATAGAGTTGCTCAGGATCCATTGGATAAATATTGTAGGTTCCGTTGGCATTATACTCTTTCCCATATGGACTCATGGCTGTTGCAAGCAAAAGATTAGCCCTTCCTCCGTCATAATTGTTACTGGATAAGAATAGCGATGTTCCGACAGTTAAAAAGCTGGTTACATTTACGTCTAGGTTTGAGCGTAAACCAATTCGCTTGAATTGATAACCTTTAACTACCCCTTTCTGGTCAAGGTAATCGCCTGAAATAAAATATTTCACATCAGGGCTTCCGCCAGAAATGCTTACGTTATGATCCTGAATTTTTCCTGTTTGAGTAGCTTCAGCTACCCAATCGGTAGTTGTACAAGCATTATAAGCGGCTAGTTCACCATTGTTTGGCACCGGTTTGGTTTGTGTTTGCCCCGTTTGCTTCATGTAATCTGCGTATTTCTGTACATATTCAGCACCATTGCGCGGCTCCAGAATATTTGTAAGATTTTCGACGCCATAATATCCGCCGTAACGGATAACCGGCTTGCCAGAAGTACCTCTCTTTGTGGTGATTAAAATAACCCCGTTTGAACCGTTTGTACCATAGATAGCTGTAGCGCTGGCATCTTTTAACACCTCAACCGATGCAATATCATTCGGGTTAATGTCATTTAAAGATCCGCCTGTTTTACTTAAAGGCACTCCATCTACCACTACGTAAGGCCCAGCTGCAGCTGTAATAGAATTCTGTCCCCTGATTAAAGCACTAGGTTCTTTACCGGGAACAGATGATGTAGTGGTGATATTTACCCCAGCCACTGCACCTTCAATTGATTGAAGAACATTAGTTACGGGAAGTTGCGATAGCCTTGCTTTAGGTACAGAAACAATTGAACCGGTAACATCTGATCTTTTCTGAGTACCGTAACCAATTACGACAACATCATTTAAACTTTTACCTGCATCTTCTGCCAGGGTAACATTAAACTGTGTTTGATTATTAATCAAAATAGTTTGGGTAACATAACCGATAAAAGTAACCACTAAACTTTCTCCGTTATGAGCTGATATTTTGAAATTCCCATTGGCATCGCTGGCCACCACTTGAGCAGTTCCCTTAATACTAATGGAAGCACCTGGAATGGGGTTACCTTTATTATCTTTTACTTTTCCAGAAATTGAGATTTGCGTGTTTGTCTGTGCAACTAAATCGTTTGATTTACCTAGGAATAGGATTAAAGCAAACAAAAACATTACCGCACACTTAGTTGTGGCCAGTAGTTTTTTTTTCATTTTTTAAGATTATTTGGTTAATTAATAATTGAACCACGAAGGAATTCAAAAGGGTAGCTTATCGTAAATATTTCTATCAAATATTTAATCAGACGACATGTATGAGTTATGCATGAAAAAGGATGAATTGATTACAACAAAGTAATCATAAAATTACGGCACAGCGCGGGGGTAATACGGTAATAAATAGGGGTTAAATCGTTATTTCTCGCTTTAATTTAACGCTTCAACCCCTATTTTACAATTTTAAATGTTTAATCAACATTTAATTTTTTAAGCGTGTTTAAAATCGGCTGATCAATCGCCTTTAAAGTATTTTGATCTGGTTTAAGCAGTTCGAGAACAGAGATCTCATTTTTGCCTTTTTTCAACCATTCCTGTGGGACATAAAGTGTTTGTTGCGGACCAATTGCCCAGTACTTTCCTAAGTTGTGGCCGTTAACCCAAACCACTCCTTTGCCCCAATCGGTCATATCTAAATAAGTATCGGCTACCGTTGAAATCTGAAAAGATCCTTTTTGTAATGTTGGACCATATCCGTTTGCTTTTGATTGACGGCTTGCAGCTACCCGATCGTTGCTAAAAGGAAAACCATACATAGCCCAACCTTTAATCTCAGTACCATCAAAAGTTACCTGCTCTGTAATTCCTTTTTTATTTTCAAGCAGATATTTCCCGAAATTTATACGCCCCATATTCTCCACAAAAATATCAAGTTGTACCTCTCCCGCTGGAAGATCTAACGATAAGGTATTCTGATTTAGCCTGCGGTCTAAAATACCCACTCTTTTTTGATTAATAAAAACGAGTGCATAATCTCGCAACTGTTTAAGCTGCAACTCACCTTTTCTACCTCCTTTAATGGTAGTACGATACAATACATAACCATAATCCTGACTCAGATCTTCGAAAGTTAAAGGGGTGTTATTTTTAACAGCTTTAGGCAGCGCATTAAATAACGCTACTTTAGTCGCCAATTTAAAAGGTGCAATGGCCATGCTAGGTTTTGCAGTTGGAACCGGAGGTAAACTTTGTCCTGCGGGAAGGTGTTTCTCGATCACACTTCTAAATGCCTTAAATTTTTCGGTTACATTTCCCGCTTCATTTAAAGGTGCATCGTAATCATAACTGCTGATTTGTGGCTCATAAGGTGAGGTATCTTTATAATTGGCACCATTCATAAAATCCCGGGTGGTACCTCCGTGAAACATATACATATTGATCGAAATACCTGCTGCTAGAACAGAATCTAACTTTTGGGTATATTGTTCAGCCGGAACGGTATGATGAGGAGTTCCCCACCAGTCGAACCATGCAGGATACCATTCAGCAATAAAATACGGACCTTTGCCACCGTGATTTTCATTTACCAGCTGCCTGATTTTCGACGGATTATCAATTCCGTTCAGTGCAGGCAGTAATCCATCTAAATGTCCATCCTTTACGTCTGCAGCAGGATCGCAGGTATAAAGTAAGCCATCAAAGCCTGCTTCTATAAACATTTTCCGGTTGATATCTAAATAGTTTTTATCGGCAGCATAAGAACCATATTCATTCTCTACCTGTACCATGATGATGTTACCGCCGTGGTTAATTTGCAATGGTGCCAATTGTTTACCTACTTCAATAATATACTTTTTATATTCATCAAGATATTGTTTTTCAGTACTTCTTACCACAAGGCCTTTTTCAGTTTGCAACCAATATGGATAACCGCCAAACTCCCATTCTGCACATACGTAAGGACTTGGTCTTAAAATAACCCATAAACCTTCCTGTTGCGCAATTTTCACAAATTCTGCAATATTGTTATTGCCTGAAAAATCGAACTTGCCTTTTTGTGGTTCGTGCAAATTCCAGAAAACATAGGTTCCAATGGTATTTAAGCCCATGGCTTTGGCCATTTTCATACGTGCCCGCCATGCTTCTTTCGGCACACGAGGGTAGTGCATCTCACCAGATATTATCTGAAAAGGTTTTCCATCCAATAAAAACTCTTTTTCTCCCAGCTTAAACGTATGTTTAGCTTGCTGCGCAAAAGCCGATAAGGAGCAACATAGCGCCACCAGCCATAGTAATTTTGCTTTCATTTTTTTGTTAAAGTTTGTTTAGAGATGACCGGAATTTTAGGCAAAAAAGGCCTATTTTACACATTTCTGTGCAATCCGGTCATCTGGTTTATATAATAAATTTGTTTTTTTTTACTTTTTAAACACGCTCAGATCCCACTCATCCGCCCAGTTTATCGAAATCTTATCATTTTCAAATTTAACCGGCAACCATAAATAACGCCCGTCAATTGCATTTTTGGGTGCCCATTTATCTGCCATGAAAATAAATTCTCCCTTTTTTCCCGGTGCTGGTAATACGTGCGTACTCTGTCCGCCAAAGGTTATATTAGCGCCTTCTCCCTGGCAAGGATTTCCCATATAATTCCATGGTCCCCAGATACTGCTTGCTTTGAACCATCTCGCTGCATTTGGTGCCCAACCTGTACAGCCTGAACCAATCATATAATAAGTTCCGTTTTTCTTGAATAAAGCTGGTGCTTCAGTTTGATGGCCAACATAAATTCTGATAAATTTTCCGGTATGCCCCAAATAATCAGGCGTTAATTCAGCCAGATGCAGCGTTAAGTTCTCTTCAGAAGAAAATACATGATAAGCCTTTCCATCATCGTCCACGAAAACAGTCATATCCCTTGCCATCTGTCCGCCAGGAAAATCCCTGCAGAAAAAGCCATCGCTTTCATTGGCTGGTTGCTGGCAGTTTACCATATCTTTTACATCTGTGCCTGCTGCGTAAAAAGGCATTTTTCCAGGATTTGGCCGGTAACTCTTGATAAACGTATATGGTCCGGTCGGACGATCAGCTACAGCTACGCCAGATCTGGCTGCTGCATAACCCTTACCCAAAAGCTCCAAGTGAAACCACATCACAAACTTTTTGGTTTTCTTGTTGTACACCACTTTCGGTCGTTCGAGAATACAGCCTTTGGCAATATCACTCGTTAAATCGTTAGAAACCGGCAGTGCTATACCTTCATCCTTCCAGTTGTACAAATCTTTTGATGAATAGCAATGTACGCCTACCTGTGCCGTATTTCCAATTTCTCCTTCGATTTTATGCTCTCCAAACCAGTAGTAAACACCTTTATACGCTACAATTCCACCGCCATGGGCATTGATATGTACGCCTTTGTCATCTTTCCAAATTTTACCAGGAGTAAAAGAGGTATAGGTTTGCTGCGCAGAAACATAACCGCTTAATCCCAAACTTAGGGCGATAAATCCTATAACAAAACTGATTTTCTTATTCATTACTTTATAAACTAATTTTTAACATTCTAAAAAGGTGTTTCCCCTTATCAATTTCAATCGTGTATCAAATTTTTATCTATTTTAAACTTACACTATGATCATTCTCGAAATTTTCGCCGCTCCAGATCTTTTGCGCGCTCCATTTCTCTGCCGGATTCGCCCAAAAGGGATCTGATGCCGGTAAACCTAAAGGCAAAAAGATATTTGATGCGATATACGGACTGCCCTGATTGTTATAAAAATCACCGAGATTGGGTTGATCGCCGTACAAACCTATGGTTAACCAGCCATTTTTATAGGTTGAGGGGCTTTCCAGAGTTTTTCTGATTACAGCTGTTAGCGCACAACGTACCTGCGCCGGACTTAACTGTTTAGGCAAGGCTTTACGCCAGGCCATGTCGGCCAGGTGGTGAAATGCAGCTCCCCTGTAAATGATGGAGCGACCAGTAGCCGGATAAGTACCGTCGGCATTAATTAATCTTTCCTGAATGATGGCATAGCGCTCATTGCGCTTTTTAACTTTTTCGAACATGTCTTTATAACCGTTCGTTTTGGTCCCGATGATATTGGCCAACATAGCCAGATACGGATGGATAACATAACTATTGTAATAATCGAAGGCGAATGAGGTCCCGTCGGTATACATGCCATCGCCAGTATACCATTGTTCCATTTGCTGCAGCGCGTAATCAACACGCATAGGATCCCAATTGTATCCAAATCTGGCTAAAAAAGCCTCATTCATCGCTGAAAACAGCAGCCAGTTTGAAAAAACAGGTTTAAATCTTCTGGTCGTTACAATAGATTGCATCATCAGTTCCTGATTTTTCTTATCCAGGTTTTCCCATAACCAAGGCGCACGAACCAAAGCAAGCGCTATGTAAGAAGCATCTACCAATTGCTGCCCGCCAATATCAAAATCCATGAAATCTCTCGCATTAGAATCCAATGCATTTTTTAAGCCTTTAATGGCCCACTCCCGGTATTGCTTTCTTAAAGCCACCTCTTCTACTGAACCTCCCTCTAACTGCAACCATGGTGCGATACCGCTTAAAACCCTACCTAAAACCTCCACATATTGTACTTTAATGCGGTGGTCTCTGTTATCAATATGGACAGATGTAATTTTAGGCATGGCGATCCTCAAACTATCTTCAGCCAGATTATATAAAACGGGTCTCACCATCTTATCCATCTGTTGCAACCAAAATTGTCTATCCGTTAATGCCGTGCCCTTATTATTTCTGGCTTTTTTCTGGGCAAAAACAGCGCCACTAGCCCAAATCAACATTAAAGCAATAATTAAAATATTCTTAATTCTCATTTTTAGCAATAAAATTTATTGTTTGTTTGATAAATAGCGGTACATTTCACCACCGGCCAACAAAAATGCCCCTACGCCAAAATTTGCCGTAGAATTTAAATCAACCACCTGACCGGGGATAGCCTTTTCTCCTATTGGCTGTACATAACCCAATTTTCCATCAGGTTGCAATGCGGTTTTTGTTAAATATGACCAGGCTTTCTGCGCGACAGGTAAATAGGTTTTCTCTTTTAAATAACCATTATTTATGCCCCATAATAAACCATAGGTAAAAAATGCGGTGCCACTGGTTTCTGGTCCTGGCGCATGTAACGGATCGAGGATACTTCTTGTCCAATAGCCACTTGTTTGCTGGCTTTTGGCAATTGCCTTTGCCATACTCCGGTATTTGGTTAGGTATTCATTCCGATGCGGAGCTGTAAGTGGCAAGTCTTTCAACACTTTTGCCAAACCTGCAAATACCCAACCATCTCCTCTTGCCCAAAAGTCTTTTTTACCATTGACAGTTTTATGTTTAGGATAAACATATTTGGCATCGCGATAATAAAGCTTTTCCTTCTTATCATACATGATGCTGTTGGCATACATAAAATATTCATACAGTTTATCCAGGTATTTTTGATCACCGGTTACCTTGTAAAGCTTAGTCATCACCGGCATCACCATGTACAAACCATCTGCCCACCACCAATAATCTTTGTTGGGCGTACCCATTTCATATTCCATCACCTCTTTTGCCCTTGCAATTTTATATCCCTCGGGTTTTAAGCGGTATAAATCAATATAAGTTTGAAAGCAGATCTGCCAGTCGCCAAATAATACATACTCATCTGTTTCGCCATATTTATATTTCCAATTGGATTTATCTGTCGATTTTGCGCCCATCCATTTGTTGTACCCAGCCCAGTCTTCCGAATATTTTTGATAGGCTTCATTTTTCGTCACCTCATAGGCCGCCATGTTACCGGTATGATAAGCCGCGTGATCCCAAAAGGCTCTCACTTCTGGTTTATTGTGATGTTGCCAATAAGTATTTGCGCGGTTAATCACTTCCAGCACTTCTTCTTTTGACAGTTGATTTTGGGCATTTACCGTCAGACTGATCAAGAAAAAGGTAAAGAAAAAAACTTGATTTAATTTCATAACGTTAACGTATTGGTTTAATGCCGCCTACTGTTGGTTTAACAGGTATGATGGTTCCGTCAGCATTGAATTCCATTTTATCGATACAAACTTCACGGTTATAACCGGCAGCGTCTCCCATTGAAATCCCCTTTGGACGGGTAAATCGGTGGTAAACCATATACCATTCGTCTTTGCCGTTTAACTTGATTACACTATTGTGCCCGGTGCCATAAATCTGCCGAGCAGCATCTTTTACCAAAATCAGATTGTTTTCAGGGATAGTTATTTTTCCCGTAGGCGAATCAGAAAAGCCATATCTTACTCTGTAATTCTCACTTCGGGTATCATCTTCAGACCATAAAAAGTAATATTTCCCGTTTCGATAAAACACTTCAGTGCCTTCTCTGAAACTATTATCTGGCGTGATAACTTTAATGGCACTGGTGTCAATCGAGATCATATCATCATTTAAAGGAGCAACAGCCATGTAACCGTTTCCCCAATATAAATAACTTTTGTTGGTTTTAGGATCGTTAAATACATCCGGATCAATCTCCTGACCACCTTTAACCTCTTTTGGTCTGCTGGCAATTAGCGCTTTTCCACTATCCTTAAACGGACCGGCGGGATTATCGGCCACCGCAACGCCAATCTTCTGTGCGGCAGAAAAGTAATAGAAATACTTGTATTCTCCATTTACTTTCTTTTCAATAATGGTTGGTGCCCAGGCGTTCCTTTTCGCCCATGATACATCTTTTTCAAGGTCTAATATCTTGCCTTCATCTTTCCAGTTAACCAGATCGGTTGAAGAGAAACATTTAAAATAAGTGCCGCTCCAGTTATTAAAGCCATCACTGGTTGGATAGAGGTAATACTTAGCCGTTTTATTGGAATATAAAATTTCCGGATCGGCATAATATCCTTTTAACACAGGGTTATTTGCTATGGCAACCCTTACCGAATAGGTTTTAGGTTGCTGACCTGGAATGCTTACCTTAACGTTTACAGGGCCTTTAGAAAAATCGAGTCTGCCTTTTGGCATGATATTGATCTGGTTGAAGGTATCAAACTGCGGATCAAAAGCCTTTAAATCTGTATTATAATTTACAGGTAGGTAAAGCGTTTGGTTTACACGATCAACAACAATGTTGTTTTGATTGATTGCCTGATTTCTTGCGGTTTGAAGAACAGACTCAACGGTATACCACTGTTTAAGGAGACTGTTTAACTCTTGTTTATTAATTGGTAAAACAGTTCCATGCCTGGGGTGAAAATCCATTTTTACATCCTGGTCTATTACAGTAAAATGGGTCAAATCTTTACTCTTGGTAAATTGATAATGGCCTTTCATATAAACATCATACATCAGGATATATTCATCACTGTGGTTTAGCTTAAAAACACCGGCACCTTCTACGGCTTCCTTAGTTTGCTGCAAGTATTTGTCCTGTAATACGTAACCTTCTGTCAGTTTATCAGATACTGCCTTTTTGATGCCATTGCCATTGCCTTCGGTTTTAAAGAACAGGTTATATTTCCCTTTATCGTAAATAATATCGCCATCGATACAAGAGCCATTAGTAGGACTAAAAAACAACTGCTTCGGAGCAGTTTCCAGGTCGGTAAAGTCAGCATTGGCATAAGCATAATAAATTTTATCAGGTTCGTTGCCATGTTTCATTGACCAATATACCATGTATTTTTTAGCCGTTTTATCGTAAATAGTTTGCGGTGCCCAAACGCGTAGCAAATTTTCATTGTTTGGAAAACGCTTTTGAATATTAACAACTGCGGATGTCCAATGGATCAAATCGTTTGATTTCAATAAAACCATTGCCCTGTTCGAATCCCAGCCATTGGCAGAAACCATATCAGTGGCTACCATATAAAAGGTTTTGCCATCTTCACCACGCAAAATATGCGGATCGCGCACGCCACCGGTGCTGCTGATCTTTTCTGAAGAAATGACTGGATTATTGTTATTTAACGCCTTATAGTGATAACCATCTGAGCTTACTGCGAAACGAATGGCTTCCTCTCCTTTCGCATTACCAGTAAAATAAGTGAATAAGTAAGCTATATTTTCTTTTTCTCCGGCATTTTTTTTTGGTTGTGCGATGATTTTGCCTGATAAAAAAATCAGCAATAAAAAAATACGATATTTTGTTGAATACTTCATGTCTTGTAATTAACTTATTTTCCAGGTTTCCATTCCAATACCTGCACCGGGGTTGGCAACTGATCTGCCTTTCCTTCTCCATCTATCTGGACAACATTTTGTAAAAATAGGCTCAATATCTTTTTGTTTTTCCAAAGTTCGGTGTCATAAGTAGGCTCCCAATCGCCCAAAGAAGTTTGAGTAAGGTCTTTGATTGTCCAGTCATCTGCTCCAAGGTTATTATTTAAAGCGATAGATGCCACATTTTGGCGTTCGGCATCTCTAAACAGTAAACCCGCCGCATAATGTTTTCCCTTGCCCCACACCACAATCTGCGGTCTCGAAATTGGAATCTGCTTGGTACCGGTACCACTCAGGCTAAAAGTTGTTTTTCTGAAATTCAGGTTGCTTACTTTCCAGTTGGCATCTGTTTTAAAAACAAGGTGATACTGGGGACCGGTTTCGTTCGGTCCGCGCCAGTAACCAGCAATAAACACTTTACCTTTTGCATCAGCAAACATCGATGTTTGGTTAATCAGCTCGCTTTTCTGTGGAATCTTGACCGTATACTCTGCATTTGTTGCTGTAATGGGAAGCGTGTATTTCTCGCCTGTGGATTTTAACCAGGTGGTGCCACCATCTGTTGATTTAGCATAACATAAATCGTGGTTACTGGCCACATCCGGGCTTTCGCGCCATACCCATGATAAATGGATGGTTCCAGCCTGATCCACCGCAACCTGCCAATAGGCATTTCGCTGTCCTTCGCCATCAATCATTCCGTCCTGTACGCGTGTCCATTTTTTGGCCTTTAAGTGATAACGATTAATCATCAAATTTCCGTTTCCGGAACCTCCATCGCGGTAAAAAAATAACAAATCACCATTAGCCAGTTTATAGAACTCAGGATAACTGACTTTATTTTCCTTTACGGAAAGCATTTGCTCCATATTACCTAGCGTTAGCGAACCTGCTGAAGTAGATTTGACGTAGTTTAAGTTATTGTTATGCTGGCCCCAGGCCATGTGAAGAAAACCGTCACCATCTACCATAATACTAATCGACTTATGCGCGTCGGTGGCATCGCCTTTGTAAGGTGTGGTAACTACCGTCCACTGGGGTGAGCCGATTTTGCGTTTGGCCAATACCACGTTTTGTTCATGATCATAATAAGCAGCATACTGGCTGCCCTTAAAGCTGACCAAAGCATTTTTACGAAAAATAACCGTATTTACCGAATTATTTGCCCAGCCGTTACCAGCAATAGTACTCCATTCTGCTTCCTGCGCAGCGCCCACCATTCCGATGCTAATGAACGCATAAATTAGAAACGTGCTTTTAATTAGGGACTGATACATTATTAGGTTAAAACTGCTCGGTTTTTTATCATTTGGCAAACCCGAAGTACCGAAATTTTTAGGCTTTACATAGGGGGCTAAATCATACTTTGCAGGGGGCGTTTTAAGCTAAATACCCTTTAAAGCACAAAAAAGCGTAACTTTTATGTTGTTCCATTAATATTATAATATTTATGAAAACTTTTACGGTGTTTCTTTATAAACTCAGACGGCGTTAGTTTAAACAGTTTCTGAAACTGTTCCCTGAAATATTTGCTATCATTGATACCCACTCTAAAGGCCGCTTCGTTAATATTTAGATTGGTATTGATTAATAATTCAGCAGCCTTTCTTAGCCGTATAAAGCGGATAAAACCATTTATTGATTGACCTGAAGTAGCTTTGATCTTTTTATAGAGATTTGAATGGCTCATTCCAAGATCAGATGCCAGCGTTTTTACATTGAAGCTGTCTTCCATTAAATTTTCCTCTATGATCATGATGCACTTTTGAAGAAAACCTTTATCTTCCTGAGACACTTTATGGGCATCACTTTTTAAGGTTATTTCATTATAGAAATAAGACTGAAGATTGGTCCTGTTTTTAATGATGCTTTTAATTTTAGCGGTAAAAAGCTCTTTATCGAACGGCTTACCGATAAAATCGTAGGCACCCACTTCAATTCCTTTAAGTTTTACTTCAGGACTCGGATCGCCGGTGAGCAGAATCACCGGAATGTGGCTAAGTGCTGAATCTTCTTTGATCGCTTTACAAAGTTCTATACCGTTGAGGCCACTCATGTTTACATCAGATATCACGATGTCTGGCAGAAACTCTTTACAAATTTTTAAACCTTCGGTACCGTTTTCGGCTTTGTAAATTTTAAAAGTATCCTGAAAAATCTGTTTGATGTAATCGATAATTTCAGGATTGTCATCAACAACCAAAATGGAGTGCAGATCTGAAATGAGCAATTCCAGGTTGCCAACGCTCTCGGCATCGTTTATTTCTGCCTCTTCTTCTTGTGCAATCAGTTCATTTACATAGGTTAATTCGTTTTGTAGAACGCCACCATGCTGGGCGTCTGGTTCTCCAAACGGGATATCGATCAAAAATATGGTGCCAAAACCCTGGTTGGAACGGAACGAAATTTTACCTTTATGCAGTTCCACAAAGTTTTTGGCGAGGTAAAGCCCGATGCCAAAACCCATTTTCAATGATTCGTTCGACATTACCTTATAAAATTTGTCGAACAGTTTTTCACCCACATGTTTAGGTATCCCAGGGCCGCTATCGCTCACTTCGATATGCACACGCATGCCAACAGTTTTAACACTGAATTTCACAAATCCACCTTTAGGCGTAAATTTTAATGCATTAGAGAGTAAGTTAAAAAAAACAATTTCAAGTTTGTCTTTATCCCCATAAATATCCAGTTCCTCTTCTTCGCAATCAAAACTATATTCAATTTGGTTCTGCTTGGCCAGATAATTGAAACAAAGGAAAATCTCCTTTGTAAATTTGGCCAGGTTAATCTTCACAATTTTTAAAGTATCATTTTCACTTTCCGTCTTTCTAAAAAGTAATAACTGATCTACCAGGCTTAGTAAACGCCTCGAATTTCGATAAACTACGCTTAAGTCGTTACGCTCCTGTCCCGGTTCTTTTTTATTTATAATATCTTTAATCGGGTTAACGATTAAAGTTAAAGGTGTTCGCAGCTCGTGTGAAATATTGGTAAAGAAATTTAACTTTTTCTCATTCAGATCCTTTTCACGCTCCATTTTAAAGTTGGTGAGTTCTACTTCATGTTTTAACCTCCTCTGCCGGTTGCGATAGGTTTGAAAAAGATAAAATAACGAGGAGCCTATAATAAGGTAAATGGTATAAGCCCACCAGGTACGGTACCAGGGCGGTAAAATTTTAATTAATACAACTTTTTCATTGTTGCTCCAGGCCCCTTCTGTATCAGTGCTTTTAATATGCAGTTTATATTCTCCCTCGTTTAACCTTGAATAATAAGCTGTGCTCAATTTATTTACATAATTCCAGTCTCTATCCCAGCCCTCCAGGTAGTAGGCATAAGAAATCTGATCCTGAAAGGAGAATTCTATGGCCGCATAATCAACAGAAATGACAGCAGCACTAAATGGGATTTCTATACTTTCTAAATTAACGATAGAGATATCGTTATAGACAGAATCCTGATCAAGGGAAATATTATTGATCCTAAAATCTGTCAGCACCATTTTAGGTATTCTTCTTCTTTTCTTGATTTTATCGGGAGAAAAAAGATTGAAACCACCAATCCCACCAAATAACAAATCACCATTGGTGAGCTTTAATGCTGCATTGTAGTTGAACTGATTGCTCTGCAAACCATCAGTGGCATAGTAATTTTTAAAATTATGGCGTTTAATCTCAAATTTGGATAGACCATTGTAAGTACTGCACCATAAGTTGCCTTGATTATCCTGAAGGATATTAAGCACTGAATTACCTGGCAATCCATCACGCTGAAGGTATCTCTTTATATTTTTTGTTTCCGGATCAAAAAGCAATAACCCTCCACCTTCTGTGCCGATCCATAGCTGATTGTTCAATCCTTCCTGAATAGCCCTGATGGCATAGTTGATCTTGGTATAACGGTGTTTTTTGTCGATCGGGTCAATTTCGATCAGTTCTGTATAGTTTCCTGCCCAAAGCCTGCCTTTCGAATCCTGGAACAAGGTATGGATATCCTTTAATTTGTGATCAAAAAGTTCAAATTTATCGATGTTTTTGTTGTAACGATACAATGCACCGCCCTTCGTTGTACCTGCCCAGATATTGTGTTGTTTGTCCTGATAAAGCTTCCAGATGTTGATGTCATCAACGCATGTATATGTATTAAAACAATTATAATGAACAAACTTTTGCGTTGCTTTATTAAAACGGTCTATTCCTCCGCTAAAACTGGCTACCCATACATTATGGTCCGCGTCGTTTAAAATACTGGTAATAAAATTACTGGTTAAGGAATTTGGATCGCTCGTTTTAGTATAATTGATAAATCTATTTTGCTTTTGGTCCCAAATGCTCAGGCCACCTCCATCGGTGCCGATCCATATGTTTTTATGCTCATCTTCACTAAAAGAAAGTACAAAGTTGTTAATTAATGAATTTCTATTTAACGGATCATTTTTAATCGTGGTAAACTGTTCATTTTCAGGATCGATAACATTAACACCACCGCGTAAGGTTGCAATCCATTTTCTGGATTCCCCGTCTTCGTAAACCTGGGCGACCGAATTACTGCTGAGCAAACCTTTTTCTTTTCCGGCAGTCAAGTAATCCGTTTTATGGGTTTTTGCATCGTAAATAGTAATTCCTCCGCCATCAGTTGAAATCCAGAGCTTTTGTTTTTCATCCAACAATAAACTCATGATATTTTCGTCACTTAAATGCCCGCTAAACCTGGTAAGGCTACCTTTGGCTTTATCTAACTGAAAGAGGCCACGTTCGGTACCAACCCAGAGCATCTGGTCGGTTCCTTTTGTAATACAAGTTACGGAACGTATGGCATTGGTTACTAAACGGATGGTGTTTTGACCATGATCATATCTACAAATGCCAACATCCTTTATAAAAAGCCAAAGGGTTTGATTTTTATCGCGATACAACGCTTTTACCGTAAAATCAAAATTTTTAGCAAACGGGATCCTCTCCGCTGCACCACTGTTCTTTTCAAGCATAAACAGCCCCTTTTCCTCGGTGGCTACATAAACTGTTGAAGCCTCACTTATGGCAATGGAATTGACGGCATAACTTACCTCGTTTTTTCTGCCCCTATCCTGATAAACGAGGTGATGAAATTTGGAATCGGCATAATCATAATATGAGACGCCCTTTTGCGTACCCACCCATACCCTGTTTTTCCTATCTCCTGTTAATACCGTAATATGGTTATTGATCAGCGAATGTTCATCTTCCCATCCATTTCTGAAAACTTTAAAGTGATAGCCATCATAACGGTTCAATCCATCATAGGTACCCATCCACATAAAACCATAATGATCTAAATACAAAGAATTTACCACATTGTTAGACAAGCCGTTTTCTACCCCCAGGTAAGTTAAAGGAATAGCTGAAGACTGGGCAAAACAAATACCTGCAGCCATCCAAAAAATAAGTATATAGCAGGCAGTTTTTTTATTTAGAAGGAACATAGAGAAAACAGTACTGTGGTATTATTTGGTATGGAACGAATATACGTATTTTCTTCACACACTGTCAGCAGCTATGATTTAGTATTAAATAGCTTAAAGCGCAAGATTTTTAATACATTAATACAGGAGTACTTAGGCTAACCCTGTGTTTTCTATTTTCGATGAACAATCAGGCATCTGGGGCTTTTAAAGATTACGCCGTAAACTACCTCACATCAGAATGACCAAGGTTTTTCGTGGGATTAACCTCATCACGAATGAGTTGTTTTAATTCTTTTATTTCAGGGAAACGTTGTTGTTGTTTTCTATCAAAAATCAACTTTCCACCAACTTGAACGGTAAAAACGCCTGATGTTTCACTCGGAATTAAGGTTACACCCTTTACATCATCTACAAAAGTGCTTAAAATTTCTTGTGCCATGTATGCCGAACGCAACATCCAGCCACATTTAGGGCAATAGGTGATATCAACTAGCGGTTTTTCCATTTTTGTAAGGTTACAAAAAATAGACCAGCCGCCAGCTAATTGTGTTGCTATTTTATTTGTGGAAAACTTAAATTATGCCTGCTTAGCTTAATATTTATACCTGTTTCAGTATTTTTTTTGTTTATCTTCTATATCGTGGGTGATATTACTCATTCCCTCAGCTGATCTGAATTCATCTGCTTATCTACTTGTTCCGAATCCAAAAAGTAAGGTTAAAGCTGCCACAAGGTTTCCGTTCTTTGTTATTGTACCATCAAAGTTGCGGCCAAATGAGAAAATAATTTTCTGGTTATCGTTCAGTGCATAGTCGGCATTGGCAACCAGCCGCCACGAAGGTTTTATGGTTCCCGACGAAAGTATGCTACGATAAATTGCCTCCGCACCGCCGCCAAATTTGCCCTTTGAATAAATAAAACGCAAACCGGTATCGAAGGTAGACAGGTTGGCCACGTCGTTTTTAACATTATCCAGCGCAAATATTTCATCCGGGTTATAGAGGTATCGTGCAAGACCTAAAACAGAACTTCCATTGGCCCAATTATAACCAAAGGTACTCCATACGCCTGAGTTGAATATTTTCGAATTATTGAATCTTTTATCCCTGAACTCCGCACTTAAACCACCGGCAATATCCACAGACAGACCCTGGCGACTACCGGTAAAAGTCTTAGCTTCAGCCTGCAAATCGGCTTCTAATTTCGACTGTTGGGCGAGTTCGGCCTGAATATCCTCCTTAAAACTTTTATTCAGTTGGCTTTTTTCGACTTCGTTTTTAGAAAATTCACTTGTGGAGTCATCCATCATCACTACCGCATGAGATTTTTTTTCTTCTTCAGTTAGATATGGCAGGTGAGAAATGGAATCCAGCAAATAAATATTCCTGATACCCAGGTATTGGTAACGGGCAGATTTCCTTTTCTCTTCCAAGCCAATTTTATAGCTCATCAGCAGCGCTCGCTGTTTCTCGTGGATGGAGTTTAATTTCTCTTTGGTTTCGGCATTGTACTGTGGACGCACAATAGAGAATTTTAAACCCAGGGCGCCATAGGTACTGGTTGGTTTGAAATTGTTGAAAGCCGAATCGGGATTACGCAATGCCAGCGAAACCACAAAACTTTGTCTAAAATAATCTTTAAAGCGTGTTGATTGTAATCCTTTTTTTCCAGTGGTACTAAAGTCTGTGCCTTTATTGCGGAACAGGTAAAAAGGCGCAATATCTACTGCATAATTAGATGGAAGTTTGGTATATGATGAACTGGCCGATTGTAATGAAAGCATAAAATCGCTTAAATCCGTTGGCTTTTCGATATCGGTAACGGCAAAACCCAGTAATACCGAGGCTGGCGAGCTCGGTGCCTTGAGCAAATCGAGTTTCACTTCTTTAATTTCTTTTTGATCTGCTTCTTGGGCAAAAGCGGTTGCTGTTAAGGTTGCGAGGACAATTAATATCAGATATTTCATAGCGTTTAAAATTGATAAAAAGTAATTTCTACAGTGTAAACAGCTGAAGCGCCAGGTTGTACCTCCTCCTGCATTTTATAACCTTTGGTTACAAAGCCGCCTTCTAATAAAACATATAAATCGGTATCGTTATGGTTTGGCGCTGTATCAGTAATTACAGTAACGATATTCAGCACCTTTTTGTGGAGGTTATTATTTTGTCCGATTATCTTTTGATGGAGGTCGCCAGGATAATCTTTCAAAATCAGCTCTTCGCCTAGCGTAATTAAACTGGCGGCAGTTTGTTCTATACCGCCGATAATCAGGCTTAATTTAATGTCTTCTGAACTTCTGTTCAGGATGTAGGTTTTAACCAGATCTGTACTCATGTTGTAAAGCGTTTGGGTTTAGTATTACATTAAGTGATTAACTTAAACAATACAAGCAAGTTACAGAATAATTACTGCGATATAAATACCTAATATTAGGGATTTAAAAAATTAGACGACAGCTTTCCCCAGATGAGATTTAGCAATTGATCAACTATCTTACAAATGTCAGCGTTCCAATAAGCCTTATTGCCTGAATTGTCACGCTATTAAACCAATAGATTAATAATGCTTTTCTACTTTCCCTGCCTCAACGGTATGTTCATGCAAGCAAGTAGCTGTTTAGCCCAAATGAACTGAAAGCATGGGGCAACATCAGAAAGCTCAGCCCCTTTAAAGGTAGCTAGTGCAGCTGCCATTCTTATAAATGGAACAAAAATCGGTTTTCGGTAAAATCTTTTTTAGAGATTATGATCGCCTTTATTTTTAGGCATAGACTCATTTAACACCTAATTAAGTTTTTTCGACAAAATGATTAAATCATTTTTCAGCGAATTATTAAGCAAATCAACCAGTATCTGCCTACAGGATTATACTTCGTTTAGAAACGAGCTGTTGTTATTTTCTTTTACGCTTTTTCTGTTTTTGCCACCAGATCATAAATCCCGTTATTGGTAAACTCGCCGCAACCAGGGCCGCTAAAAGTGAAAGAATTTTGTTCGGAAGACCAAAAAGCCTTCCCGTATGCAGATCGTAATTGGTGGCCTCTATTAAATCGGCCCCATTATAATCTTTGAACAGTTTGGCCCTGATCATTCTACCGGTAGCTTGCTCATAAAAAAAGGTATTTTGCTTGCGTGCCCATTGATACGGATAAATCATCCTTAACCTTAATTCTCCTTTACCCCGAAGCGAAAGACTGGTAGATATCGCACCGGGATATTTAATTTTTGCTTCGGTATATATTTTATTGTAGCGCACAGGTATAGGATCTATAGTTGCGGGTTTGGGCGAAACGATAGCTTTTCCCTGCCCCAGTTTACTGCCGGTAAAAAAACTTGCTGCATTTTTTACTTCTTTAAAGGCAAAGTACAAGCCTGTTAAGGCAGTAATCAACAGCACAAACGATGCATAAAAACCCAATACATTATGCAAATCATAATTGAGCCGTTTAAATGAAGCTTTTCTTTTAATCGTTAACGATTGTTTTAACAAACGCATTTGGCCAGGAAACCAAAGGATCAGTCCGGTAATGAGCATCACTACAAAAATAACTACCGACCACTGGATGATGAACTTGCCTGTTTTACCCAATAACAACGAAATATGGATATGCTCTACTACCTGTAGCCAGTCTTCACCTCCCTTTTTAACCAAACTGCCATCATACGGACTGAAATAATAAACTTTCCCTTTTTTGCTAGTGAGTTCTACTGTCGCATTTGGCTGGGCATCTTCTACCCTTACCAGCCTGAGTTCATCTTTAGGTGAAAGTTTTTCAAATGCTGAAATCACTTTATCTAAACCCACAAAAGGCTGATCCTGAAGCCTTACGTACCGAAAATCTTTTTGCGTAAAATCCCTGATCTCTTCTTCAAAGATATACAGCGCACCAGTAACACTAATAATAAATACCACCAGGCCAGTTGCCAGGCCGAGCCAGAGGTGAATGTTCCTGATGGCATTTTTAAATGTTCTGTTCTTCATTGCTTAAAAAGCGTAACCCAGTGATAAGTTAAACCTACGCCCGTTACCACGCACATAATTAACATTGCTGCCATAAAACTGAGAAATAGCAGGATAATAAACTTTATTCAACAGGTTTTCTATGCCTAAAGATAGTTTTAACGGTTGTGTAACCTGGTATACTGCTGCAACGTTAAATAAGTTGAAAGCTTTTACCGGTCCCTCACCAATTAAATACTTTCCTGCAGCGTTCGTTTTAAAACGGTCGCGGTTTCCTACACGCATCCAGTTCACATCCAAACTTAAGTTTTTAATACCCGAATATTTCAAATAAACAGTAGTTTTTGATGGCGGGATACGCGTTGTATTTAAATACACATCTTTCTCACCATTAAAGTTACCGTCATTATCTACATCTCCTTTTCCTTCTACCTGCGCATAGTTACCGCCTATACTCAACTCGCGTAGTAACTGGTAATCAGCCTGGATTTCAAATCCATATACCCGCTCGGGAATCCGTTGAGAAATATAAGTACCATTTACCTCTAAAAGATTAGCACCTAGTTTAGAAGTGCTGTAATAGTAAGCAGCACTGAAATTAAGTTTATCTATACTGCTGCTAAAACCTGCTTCATAATTGTTTACAATGATGGGTTTGGTTTCCAATTGTGCTAACGTATTGCTTTTTGCAGCCCTTAATACCCTGCCCAACTCAAATACTGAAAAAGACTGTGCATAACTGATAAAAGGATTAAAAAACTTGAATTTAGAATAACGTGCGCCGGCATTAAATACCAAAGCATTGTAATTTAACTTACCGCCCTGTACCGCTATACTTCCGGCACCGTTTGCACCGGTAGCCAGGGTATTAAAGTCGTCTACATCAATGTTGATATTTTCTACCCTTAAGCCTCCTTTTATGGTTAAATCGTTAATTAATGTTGCTGAAGCCTGCAGATAAGGCGCAAAGTTTACCATATTCATATCAGGCACCCATAACCGACCATCAGTTAAGCTTTGCGCGGTTTTATCGTTCATTAAATCCAAACCATAGTTTAACTGCATCGGTACCTGAGCTGTTAAATTAAATGGTGTATTCAGGTTTACCCTTGCCCCTTTTTTGGTAGAAGTAATAGCCGATTGGCCGCCACCGAAAAATGATGCCGAATTAGAATAAATGGTATAGAAATCCTGGTAATATACGTTGGCTGTTAAATCAGTTTTACCAAAAATCTGTTGATTGGTGTATTGTAAATTGGCATTATGGTTAAATCTTGTACCTTCATCTTCACCTAATCTGGTGCCATAGATCCCAATAGCGGGCGACTGTCCGTAAATGCCTTCTTTGGTGATGTATTTAGAACGTTGTCTGGAACTGAAATAATTATACATGAGCTGCAAACGCTGCTTTGATGTGAAGTTATAACCTAATTTTACAAAACCATTGTAAGATCTGGTTTCGCCTAAACCATATTCCGGCGAAATCACCAAACCATCAGCATCACGGAAAACACCGGTTTTTTCGAACATGCCACTTACTATGTAATCAAATTTACCTGTTTTACCATATAGCTGCTGCGAAAAACGGTAACCAATAGTACTATCACCTTTTAGGTTTCCTGTGATTCCGGCCTGAGAATAACCTCCGAATGATTTTCCCTGGTCGGCCTTTTTGGTGATATAATTGATCAAACCACCTTCTGCACCATTGCCGTAAATCGCGGTAGCACCTTTAATCACTTCAACGCGCTCAATAACAGATGGATCTATGCTGCGGATATCCCTTCCACCTGCCCTTAATGGTGTTGATTGTGGGATACCATCAATTAAAACCAACACATTTCTACCACGCAAAGTCTGACCAGAGTTGCCGGTTTGATTGGTTGAAAAACCCAATCCGGGTACGCTGTAAGAGAGTATATTGGCTAAGTTTGGGCTAATTGTTGATTGTGTATTCAGTTCTTTTGCTGTAAGCACCGTTACCGATGATGGCGTTTGTGATAATGACTCTGGCCTTCTGCTTGCCGAAACAATTACATCATTTAGCCCTTCAGCTTGTTCTTTTAAAACAAATGTGACAGAAACCGTATCATTCGCAGTAACCGACACTTCCTGTTCGAACAGATCGTAACCTGTAATTGATACTTTAACCTGCTGATTACCTGTAGAAACAGCATTCAGTTTAAATACGCCCCTTTTATCAGAAGTAGTTTTAAGGTTTTGTTTCTTAACCTGTACATTGGCGAAAGGGATACCGTTCCCTAACGAATCTACAATTTTCCCTTTGATGGTTCCTTGCTGTGCTTGCGCAAACAAGGTAACCGTAAAAAGTAAAATAAATGCTGTGACAAAAAATTTTAGATATAGTGGCTTCATGGAATTATAAAAATTTCGGCAAATCTAACATTATTTAGACTTGTTAAAAATAATAATTCAAAAAAGAGTTTTAATTTGATTTAATCTTGTCCCATTTAGAATCAACGAGGCATAAACATTGATTATATGAGATTATTTAAAATGGTATCGATTGATAAAGATGACTTGATTTACGTGCTAAAAAAACACTTGTAAAACAAATAGTTAAGCATATAACACCAATAAAAATGAGCATTTTTTTAAGTGTTTCCTGTCAAACTGAGCATGTGACGATTTTATCTATTTAAAATGATCGCCAGTATTTTTTCAGGGGAGCTATTTGTCTTTCTTTATTTGCCGGTCCCCGCTCCTACCTTGCTCCGGTTAATCCACCGCAATAAGATTTATGAATAATAAGACACTTCAACTGCAAACCGGCAAATGATAACTGAAACTTGTCCTAGCTTCTGATTGCCTCAACGGGATCTAGCCTTGACGCTGAATAGGCTGGCCAAAAACCGGATATAGTGCCAATAATAATGGATATACCAATGCCTAAAGCAATATTATTCAGTCCTAATATAATATGAAAATCTGTCGCGGCACCGATGGCCAGAGCGAGCAGAAAGACGAGTAACAACCCCAGTAAACCACCTAAAATACAAAGCGAAATAGACTCAAAAATAAATTGAAGCAATATAAAATAGTTTTTTGCACCTAACGATTTCTGGATACCAATAATATTGGTACGTTCTTTAACCGACACAAACATGATATTGGCAATACTAAAACCACCAACCAAAATCGAAAATCCGCCAATTACCCAACCTGCAATATTAACCATCTTAAACATCGAGTCCAACTGATTAGAAATAATAGTGGTTTTATTTAGCGCAAAATCTTCTTCCTTGCCGGGCTTGATTCTATGGATGGAGCGCATTAACCCCCTCAATTCGCTCTCTACCTCTTCAAGGCTTACATTATCATTACCGCGAACAGTAATTTGCGGGCCATAACGTTCATTTTGGATGTCTAAAACACCCTTTGCAAAAGTAATGGGAATATTTACATTTTTATCGAGCGAAGTACCTAACATATCCTCCCCTTCTTTTTTAAAAACACCAATAACCGTTAACCTTCTCCCTAAAATCTGTACCTGCTTACCCACTGCTGCATCTCCATTAAAAAGTCCATCGGCTATGTCAGAACCTAAAATACAGACAGGAGATCCATTTTTACTTTCATTTTCAGTAAAATAACGTCCATCCTGAAGCTCGAAATTCCAGGTTTTATTAAAATCGTGCGATGCCGCCCAAACCGAAATTCCTTCAACCGAGCTACTTCTATATTTGATAACCCTATCGCTAGCCGATATTTCGAATGTAACGCCTTGAGCATTTTCAATCCGCTCGCGGAGCGCTTCGAAATCACGCAATGAAGGCTGAGGGCGGTTCATATATTTCCACCAAGGATAATTATCACCAAAACTCCATGGCCATTTTTGAATATAAATGGTATTAGAGCCTAATTTATCTACACTGGCCTGCAATTTTCCACGAAAGGTATCTACCGCAGAAAATACAGCTATAATGGTAAAAATACCGATCGTTATAGCCAGAAGCGATAACATGGTGCGTAATTTATTCTGGCGCAATGCATCAAATGCAAAACGGAAACTCTCGCCTATTAGCCTAAAGATTATCATAATTACAGGTTAGATGCAAAGCCTTTGAAAAGGTTACAGATCATGGTCAAAACTAATTAATTTTATGTCTATTAATACGCGGATAGCATTGTATATTTTGATTTAAAATGATCAAAACATAATATACATAAATTGCGTTTGATAAAATACGAAAAAGAAAAATTAAATTCGTATTTTTGCACCTCAAAAAATTCATCAAGAATGAAATTATCACAATTCAAATTCAACTTACCTGA
>Ga0182006_1000232_pt1 | contig 52928 bp, 52 predicted proteins | sample Sormic07211104_1_FD_123022 | JGI IMG/M metagenome (GOLD analysis project Ga0182006, IMG submission 123022) | Rhizosphere microbial communities from Sorghum bicolor, Mead, Nebraska, USA - 072115-104_1 MetaG | ecosystem: Host-associated > Plants > Roots > Rhizosphere | place: USA: Nebraska...
CTTGTGAAAGGAGATTTAAACGGGATCGCAAAAGCAAGGTTATTGAGCCACAAAGTAATGGCAAACATCAAGGGCAATCTCTTTTTTGCACTTGGATACAACATTGTAGGTATCCCGGTTGCTGCCGGCCTGCTCTATCCTTTTTTCGGGATTCTGCTCTCACCAATGATCGCAGCCCTTGCTATGAGTTTGAGTTCCGTTTCCGTTATCCTCAATTCCCTGCGCCTTAGGAATGCAAATATCGATTGATTTTTAGCAACGGATAAACTGGACGAGAATTTTCTTACTGGCCGGAAAACTGGCCGGAAATGCTTAGGTTATTTATAATTAGCCATTAGGCCATAACCAAATTGGGGAGATCAATATTTATAAAATATTAAAATTGTTTCATGGGCAATCCTTTACCACCTTATCCTTTTACCTAATTATGAATCCACTCTATATTAGCTACTTTCGGCCATCAGTATCAAGTGATCAGGCAGTATGTTGTATATTTCAGCGCAAGTGGCTCTTCTCCACTTTCGTTGGTAGCCTAGCCCCTGAAAATGGTACGATCAGCCTAACTTTTAGGCAATATTGATATGAAATAAATATATGAAAACCCATGTCAAGAAGCACCAGTGAAGGGAAAAATCACCTGCAACAGCTATTTAATCTTCAAACTTAACATTTGATCTCAGCCTATAAAACATTGTGCTACAGATCAGCGGAAGTCCATAGCATAAAATGAATATAAGACTTGAAGGGTTGATTAAAGATTTGTTATGTATTAATAATGGAAGTGTGAGCGCGCAACCTAATATACCAAGACATATCAATATGGTTTTGATCCAAACAATACTAAGTTCTGTAGCTGCCAATCCATAAGAAGCAGCATAATATACAACCAAAGTCGGCAGCGATAACATCATTGAATATAGCATTGTAAAAAGTAGAAATGTTGGCATAAATGACCACTCATTATCTCCAGATGGGGCCGAAAGGATGAGAAAGGTAATGACAAAGACAGACCCCAAAACAATCGTTGTGAGCCATACCTTGAGGGCGAAAACCAGCGTACTGCGCATTAACCTAAAAGTAACTATCGCTCAGCTATTTTCAAAATATTAAAAAAATTACACCCAGCTAGCGCACACGTGCCGCGTGTGCAAATTCCAATTATCTAAAGCAGGTCTTAGTGCCTCGGCATCAAAAAGGGCTAGCATGTGCTATTGTTAAACCTTAAGAATTTAGCGCAGTAGGCGCCATGCCGAACTTTTTTTTGAAGGGTCTGTACAACACTCCCTATTATCTCATCCATTAAGATACGCCTTAAAGTTTCATTTCTAAGTATGTTGCTTCGATATGATTTCCGACAAAAATTAATATCTTGTCACAACTTAATTAACAATCATGCTCAATCTCCATCCGTCTGATTTAAATGTCTTAAACATTTAATCGCGAGTAAGGTAAAATGCTTATTTGTTAAGCAGGTAAAAATTTTCTGTGCATTGTAATTTTATATATTGGAATTAACGGCAAACCTATGACGATACAATACTACAAAAGACATTTTGAAGAAAATCGGATTGAAAATTCTGAATTGTGGGGAACTTGCGACTATTATTTTGAAACTAATCAATACGGTGAGGTACTTCGGCAGATAGAGGTTTATGAAAATGGTAAAAGATTAAAATACAGCGAACAAATGAGTGAAGACGAGTTTGGTTTTCTTACAGACCAAGCCCTCAACCTTGTAGATTTTGAAGAATTCGCAATAAATCAAAATGACTTTGAACGCCAGTGGCAAAGGTAAATTATATGATTGGTGATGGCGGTATCGCATCATACCAAGAGTATGAGGTTTTTATCTATAATTAGTTCAGGAACCTTTAAAATACCATCATCATGACCAACTCTGAATATAAAAAGTTAAATAATTCTTTAACAAGTTTTGAACTCATTAAACAAAAAAGTGAGCAATACTGGGAACAAATCGATTTGGAGGTTTCTTATGGATTTCAGATCCAACAGAACAGTAAGTGGAAAAAGGGGCTAACTGACGAGCAATTAATTGACTTTCAGAAGCAATTAGGCATACAATTCCCTGAATCGTTGAAAAGCTATTATAAAACAATGAATGGACTTGATAAACCTGGATTGGACAATAATGGAGGAAAAGGTGAAATTGAGTTTGGCCCAACTTTTTATTCGTACCCTGATGATATAGAAGAAATCAGGTCAAACATTAATTGGATTTTGGAAGCTAATACAGTAACAAAAGAAGTTATTATTGAACAAAATGTACCATTTCTTTTCCCATATCTTGGTCATAGATTTCTTGTTCTGAATAAAGAGCAACATGTACTTTCAATGCACAGCAGAGATATTATATATTGGGCATATAATTTATCCAAGGGAATTGCAAGGGATATATTTCCTTTTTTTACAAAAGGAAACTTAAAAGAACTTGATGGAAATTCTTTTTGGAATAAAAAAGTACTGTTATTGGAACAACTTAACAGCAAGTCTTTTTAAAACAAAAGTGTACTATAAAATATGACAGCAAAAGATTTATTGTACAAAATCCTGGATTACAACCATTTGTGGTCATCGCCGGAGAGAAACAGCTCCAAGCCTGCGAAGACCAGACTTATGCAAATCGAACTGTTATTAGAAGCTTTCGGGCTAACAAAAAAATATGTAAATCCACTTGTTCAAATAAAGTATGCCTTTACTGGCAAAAAAGAAAAGTGGAACAGAGCAGTGCAATTAAACGGGTTGACCAATCTTGAATATGTGTTACGTGGCGAGTTCCTTCGCGATAGAGAAAAGGAAGTAAATAAAGAATTATCTGATAAAGTACTTTTAAAAATACGCGATTTGTATCCCGACCTGACTGAATATATAAAAAACAAGCCTTTTGATATAGACTGGCTCTACAGTGACCTTCTCAATTTCAGGCAAGAAGTTTATAATCTGACTTATCCAAATGGGGGTATGTTGGAAGGGTTTTCAGTTGGACTTCATTATAGCTTTTTTCTACAAGCACAACTGAAAGAAATAGTAAAGAGTAATCTTTCCGAAATTGATGAAACGCTTTGGCAGATACTTGATCCTCTTAAAAGAGATATAAGTAAAGATGAAATTAGTTATCCTGACGTAGACTTAGATAATATTGACCGTGAATGGAGAATGGAGAACTACTGAATCTCTTTTTTTAAAAAATTATTACTGCCGTAAATCCTCCATTCGCCAAACCAAAAACATTAACAATCAGCTTAAAAGACACTCCACAAATGAAAGAACAGGAAAATTATACCGACAATTTTAAAGAACGGAGAGACTTTTTTCAGAAGAACTTCCCTCTGAACATTGGTCTACAAAGAAAGGATGTAAATAGTTTAGATGTTCTAAAAAACTCTTGCCCTGTCTGTGGTTATCTAACTCTGGAAGAAAGAAATTCATTTGATATTTGTGGGATATGTTTTTGGGAAGACGATGGCGTTGATGACTTTGAAGAAAATGAAGACAGTGGGCCAAATGATACGACCTTAAAAGAAGGGCGGGTAATTTTCCAGGAAGCTAAGCATAAACTATTGAACACCAAATTTAGTGATAACAATTTAATAGAAACATTGAAAAACAGTTTTATAACACTTGATCATTTCATTGAACAAAACAATGCTAAGACAGATATCATTAATATGCAAAATGAAATACTTGACTTATTGACAAAAAACGATGTGTATGGACTGGAAAAACTATTCGACAAATAAAGCTGAAACACAGCAATATGAGCAGACTAAAAAAACATAGGGGACTTAGACGTTATTATAAAAACCTTAGGGTAAAAAACAGCAACTGGTCTGCATTGAACTTCGACAACCCTGAACAAGCCTGGTTTGATTTATGGCATACACATTTTGATTGGCGTGGTTATGGCAATAATAGTTTTAAAAAACGCAAACCTCATCTCGACAAACTATTTAGACATTTTGATCTACTCGCAGAAAAAGCAAAGTCTTTGCAAACTGATTATCAAATATGGGCAACGTTGATCGATTTTGACAGCTATCACGATGCCTTATTTTTGCACACTCCGAATCCGAACCATAGCAATTTTCCCTGGACAATGAAAGATCTTTCCAAAACAACTACTTTATCGAACAAGGAATTAAACTATTACATTGATCGCCTGCCAGGCTATGAAAAACGATACGGACAAGCAGATGAGGCCTTTTGTGTGCTTTTCAAGAAAAATCTTGGCATCCCTGTAGTACCCGTCTAGTTATCTAATTTATAAATTAGCGTTAATTTAAGGATAGCTATCCCCAACTAACGCTGCCGAAAATCGCTGGGTGTACACTGATATTTATCGCGAAAGCTTTTAGTAAAATTTGCCAAATCGTTATAGCCACATTTAAAAGCAATGTCTTTAATCCTTTCGTTAGAAATTAACAACAGGTCGGCCGCTTTTTCGAGCCTTTTGGTTTTGATATAATTGGCTGGCGTATCGTTGTAATGCCTGGCAAATTCGCGTTTAAAAGACGATAAACTCAAATTATTAAGTTGTGCCAGGGCTTCGATACTGAGTTGTTCAAACAGGTTGGCCTCAATAATTTGCTTAAAAGTGTAGGTAGCAGGCGAAAAGAGCTGTGTAAATATGGTTTGTATGGCCCGGGCATTAGCGGTTTGGGCCAGCAGCAGGATAATTTCTTTTAACTTTAAAACCAGTATATCTTCGTTAACCAATGCCGGATGCTGAAAATAAAACAGCAGGCCTTCAATATATTTTTCGATTAAAAAATTATTGCTTAAAATTTCTACACTTTTGTTCGAAACCATCCGGTCGGGTGCATGAAGGATGACCGGCATCTCCCGATCGTAGATCCGCTTTAAAATATCGGGATGAAAATTAACGACCATAATTTCGTTAATCCCCTCTTCATTTAAGTTACTGATGGTTTTGCTTGCTTGTATACAATTTAAAAACAAAGCATGTTTATGCGGTATATTTACCCGGTCTTCATCGCGGTGATACTGCATTTCGCCCTGTAACATGTACAAAAAGCAAGCATTATCGGTAATCGGAAAATCGAAGGCAAAAGGTGCCTTTATCCTGATGTTTTGGATAATGGATTTACCAAACAAATCGTATTTTTTATGGTCAATGATCATATTTAAAAAACCTTCAGCTATAAAAATAGAAAAACTAATGCATGGTTTGGCTTTTCTTCTCCCCTTGCATTAGCTTATCCGAAAATCACAAGCTTTGCTTTATCGTATTTTCAGCGCATTGCGCTGTTTAATGTATTGGTAGATGGTGCCAGCAATAAATGCGATTAAGAGCACCAGTAATGTTTGGGCAATGATAGGATCGGTAGGGTTTTTGGCCAGTGGATGCCCCAGCGGAACCCGGGTAAAGGTTTCGTTCACAGTAGGAATGAGCGACAGAAAGAAGCTGAAAGAGAGTAGAAAATTTTCTATATAACGCGCTTTATTATTGACACTGTGCTTTACTGAAAGCCAAAAAGCCACCACCACTAAAATAAAAATGAATACCGAAAAAATATGCCCGGCATTAAAGCCTCCATGTTTGGAGATTCCCAATGCAGTTAAAGCTGTAACAGTAGTGGTATAAAAGTATATTTTACCACTAAGATTCGTTAAATCAATTTTGCCAAAGCGTACAAATGAAATGATTGCTGCTACAATGGCCACGATACCAATGATGGTATGAAAAATTCCTAAACCTGATAGTCCCATAGTCTTTTTTGTTGTTATGTAATTGTTTTACAAAAATGGCTATAGTAAGGTAAGGGAGTTTTGCTTATTCGTTCAATTCATTGGTAATCTGGTTCAAGTTGGCATTTTTACTAATTGTGAGATTGAAATTCTGCGTATGTTTTTGCTCTTCTGAGACCATTAATTCATCTGTTATTTTTTTTATTTATAGCTTTCAAATATATCCCCTTCCTTTAAACCGGAAAGAGCAATTTTTATTGGCGCTTTTTTACCGACAATCTATAACATGACCGTAGGCACCCGTATTTCTTGGTGATATAAAGGGAATACCCAAATCTGCTGAACGCAATATGAGCAATGCCCCCATAAAGAACATAAACCAGGGAATAAGTTTATTGGTGTTGAAGCGGATGTATTTTTTCAGGAAGATTCCCCCTAACGAAATCATGAGCATTAGTGGCGTAGTACCCAATCCAAAAAGAAGCATGAAAGTACCGCCAGATTTAATACTACCGGTATTTAAGGCAGTTGCGAGTGCCAGATAAACCATTCCGCAGGGAATGATGCCATTAAACATTCCGGCAAACAATCCCCACAACGGCAAATTGAATACTTTTCCCATTAATCTGCTTAGCGGATGGAGCACCCACGACTGGAACTTAGAAAACCTATTTCTATAAGCCGCATTAAACTGTAGCGCTGTAAATAAAATCAGTATAGAACCGATTAGGATACTCAACATTTTCTGATCGCTAAAAATGCGGATACTACTCCCTAAAGCACCCACCAACAATCCTAATACAGTGTACACGGCAATTCTGCCAAATTGATACAACAAAAGCTGTAATCCACTTTGAAAGAAATCCTGTTTCCTGAATGGCATACCCAGCATGATCGGCCCGCACATTACGGCGCAGTGAAGGCTTCCAAAAAGCCCCATCAAAAATGCCAGTGGTAAAAAATCCATCATAGGGTGATGTTATTTTTAAACAGATAATCTTTTCCTGAGGAGTGCCACTGGAGGTTTAAAAACCACCTTCCCTTGGGCATTTTAGTTTTATCAACCAGAATAAGATTGGCTGTTCCAGAAGTATTTCCTTTTAGTTTAATATCATCATCACTATTGCCAGGCCGCATTAAAATGAGGTTGTAGGTAGCACGATCTTTAATTTCAATAATAATCTGAGTTTTTGTAATGGTAATTTTAGGGCTTGCATTATCGTCTATAACGTTCACTTTGGCATTGTATTCTGCATTATAATTGATGCCCTTTTCGTAATAATTTTCTTCGATCAACGCATCCCGTCCGTGAACATGGAACATATAAACTACCATCCCGACAATAAACATCATGAATGCAATCATTCCCAACACTATTTTTGTTCCCCAGTTCATATCTCTTATTTTTTAATCTTGGATGAGTGAATTTTGAATGATCGAATGGCAACATAACTCCACATTCAATCCTGCTCTCATTCTCTAACTCAATCATTCAATTCCTTCCGGTTGCGCGAAAAAACTTGTAGTTGCTGTGCTTAAAACTTTTCCATTGGCAATAACTTCGAAAACAGCATCGGTTTTATATTTTTTAATGGCATTATTTTTCCTGACGAGAAAGAAAGTAAGGTGCACTGAACCTTCTTTTGGCAAAACATCAGCTTTTTGGATAAAATCAATTTCATCACCATCATTTTGCGACCTAAATCTGAATTTTACTGCTTTATTGGTTTTGTTGATCAGCTCTGCATTATAAAGATTGCTCGTTTTATCTGCTCCCCTGCTTTGGTATAAAGTACCACTTGCTCTTAATACCGTGGTCTGGATATCTTCTCTTTTATAGATCAGTAAAGAAAAAACCATCATTACCACAAACAGTACGGCAGCATAACCGTAAGATTTTAAGCCAATTTTATAAGGCTTACGTTCCTTAATAAAATCCTGATTGAAGAAACCAATCAGATTTTTGGGCCTGTTTATTTTAAGCATTACCTCGTTGCAAGAATCGATACAGGCCGTGCAGTTTACACATTCGAGCTGTGTACCTTCGCGGATATCGATATCCGTGGGGCAAACCTGCACGCAAAGTCCGCAATCAATACAATCTCCCGTTTTTAAAGCTGCGTCCTGTTTTTGAAGATGGCCCCGCGGCTCGCCCCTGGTAAAATCGTAGGCTACCACCAGACTTTGATTATCTAACAAAACGCCCTGTAACCTACCGTACGGACAGATTACCGTACACACCACTTCGCGTACATAGGTAAATACCCCATAGAATATAAATGTAAACAGCCAGATGGATACAAAGCCAGAAATATGGCCTGATACGGGCTCCGTTATAATTTTAAGGAGTACATCCGAGCTGATCATGTATGCCAAAAAAGTATTTGCAATGGCAAAAGAAATCACCAGAAAGATGAAATGTTTACTTACTTTTTTGAATATTTTTTCTGCGGTCCAACCAGCCTCGTCTAATTTCTTTTGCTTGTTGGCATCGCCTTCAATCCAGTATTCGATCCTACGGAAAACCATTTCCATAAAAATTGTCTGCGGACAGGCCCATCCGCACCATAGCCTGCCCAATACTACCGTAAAGCACACAATGAACATGATAAAAATGAGCATGGCAAGGGCAAACAGGTAAAAATCCTGTGGGGTAAAAATCAATCCAAAGAATACAAATTTTCTTTCTATAAAGTTGAGCAGTATCAGTTGCTCACCGTTAAGCTTTACAAATGGACAGGCAAACAAAAATAAAAGCAACACATAACTTACCCATTTCCGGTAGGTATATAACCTGCCTGAGGGTTGTTTAGGATAGATGAAATTTCTGCCCTCAGCTTTATTTTCTTTTTTATTTTTTGGTAACATTGGCCTGGTTCACACTGTCGGTTGGCGTTTTCATCTCATTGTCTTTTAAATCTTTTGCTTCGTATTTCTCACCCTGTGGTGCTTTTGCGCCTGCAGGATTTGTCCCTTTTAACGACAGAATAAAATTAGCAACTGCACTAATCTGTTTTGGGTTCAGGTTTTTCTCCCAACTAACCATCCCTTTTTCTGGCACCCCGTATTTAATGGTTTTGAAAACATTGTTTATGCCCCCACCATGTATCCAATACTCGTCGGTTAAATTTGGTCCGATAATGCCCTGGCCTTTATCGCCATGGCAAACCACACAGTTAGTTGTAAAAACAGTTTTGCCCTCAACCAGTACCGTTGGCGTATTATCAACCTTAACCGAATTCTCATCAATGGTATTGGCTGATTTTTCGAGGTAGGCTGCTTTTTCTATCTTCGCTTTGGCCATTTCATTTTCGTATTCTTTATCCTGCAGGTCTCCATAGCCACCAATGTGGTAATAAAAAAGATATGCGGCAGCAAAAATCATTGTACCGAAAAAAAGGAAGTTGAACCATGCCGGAACAGGATTGTTCAGTTCTTTTATACCATCGTAAGCGTGATCGATGACCAGATCCTTTTCTTCTTCAATTGGCCTTAGGCTTAAAAGTTTTGACCAGATTGAAGGTTTAACAGGCTGTTGCTTTAACCAGGTATCGTAATTCAAAACCGGCTCCTTTACCGGCTTAGTGTATGGTGTCGGATTTAACTGTTCCTGATACATTACCTTGAATGCATTTAACAAGGTTACTGAAACAACAAGAAGCACAACTGCAAAAACCAGTAGGATGATAATCAGTATTTCCGATTGGTTTAACCCCAAGCCTGCCTGGGCAGGTGTTACGGTTTCTGCGGCTTTCTCATCCGCAGCAAAGGCTGTAATCGAGATAAACAGGAATAAGAGCAATAGTTTAATCTTCTTCATATGCAATAGGTTGATTGTCTTGAATGGGAAGCTGGCTCATTACTTCGATATGTTTTTTATTTAGTTTGAGCAGGTAAATACCCACGATTACAAAAAACACCATGAACATGAGTAGAGAGGTGATGAGGTATATTTCGCCGCCGGCTAAATCTTTGATCTGGTTGAACATATTTTATTGATTTGAAGGAATGGTTTCTTTATTGGCTTTAATATCGGTACCCAAACGTTGCAGGTAAGCAATAATGGCTACTATTTCCCTGTCGCTTTTAACCTTAATGTTATTCTGTTTTAAATCGAGGGTAATCTTTTCGGCCTGAACTTTTAAATCATCGTTAGCACGTTTATCATAATCACCGGGATAAGGAACGCCCAATGTTTGCATGGCCCTGATCTTGCTGGCGGTGGTTGTAATGTCGAGTTTCTGCTCAATCAGCCATGGGTATGGCGGCATAATACTTCCTGGCGACATTGAAGTTGGATCGACCAGGTGATTGTAATGCCAGGCATCGGAATATTTCCCGCCTATGCGATGAAGATCAGGTCCTGTTCGTTTACTCCCCCATAAAAACGGGTGATCATATACAAATTCTCCAGCCTTGCTGTATTCTCCATAACGTTCGGTTTCTGAACGGAAAGGCCGAACCGTTTGCGAATGGCAGTTTACACAGCCTTCTCTGATATACAGATCTCTTCCCTGAAGTTCGAGCGCTGAATAAGGTTTTACGCTGGCTATGGTCGGCACGTTAGATTGAATGGTAAATGTTGGCATCATTTCTACCATGCCCCCAATTAAAATGATGATGAGTGATAACACCATAAATTTCATTGGCTTACGTTCCAGAACCCTGTGCCAGGCTTTATCCGCTGAAGAGGTTTCGATGATAACTTTGCTTAATGGCATGGCTTCTGCCGGTTCATTGGCAAGCAATTTAGCCCCTAACATGGTTTTGGCCAGGTTATAAGTCATGGCAATTACCCCTATTAAATACAGCGCCCCGCCGATTGAACGTAAAACATGCATCGGGATAATCTGCAGTGTGGTGGCTAAGAAATTCGGGTACTTTAATAAACCTTCGGGCGTAAATTCTTTCCACATCAGCCCTTGGGTAAAACCTGCCCAATACATCGGCACAGCATAAAAAAGTATACCCAAGGTACCTACCCAAAAGTGGAAACCTGCAAGCTTTTTAGAATATAGTTCTGTTTTGTAAATACGTGGAATTAACCAGTACAGTACACCGAAAGTTAAAAAGCCGTTCCACCCTAAAGCACCAACGTGAACGTGGGCAACAATCCAATCGGTAAAGTGGGCTACACCGTTAATCTGTTTTAAAGATAATAACGGACCTTCGAAGGTGGCCATACCATAAGCGGTAAGGGCAACCACCATAAATTTAAGGGTTACATCCTCTCTTACCTTATCCCAGGCACCACGTAAGGTTAACAGACCGTTGATCATACCGCCCCAGCTTGGCGCAATTAGCATGATCGAAAATGCAACGCCTAATGATTGTGCCCAACCGGGCAATGAAGTATATAATAAATGGTGCGGGCCGGCCCAGATGTAAATAAAAATAAGCGACCAAAAATGCAGGATACTTAATTTATACGAGTAAACGGGTCTCCCGGCCATCTTTGGCAAAAAGTAATACATCATGCCCAGGTAAGGTGTGGTTAGAAAAAATGCTACTGCATTATGCCCGTACCACCATTGTACCAATGCATCCTGCACGCCGGCATATACGTAATAACTTTTCATGAAAGAAATAGGCAGCTCAAATGAGTTTACAATGTGTAATACCGCTATGGTAACAAATGTGGCAATGTAAAACCAGATGGCCACATATAAATGACGTTCCCTCCTTTTGAAAATGGTACCGAACATGTTAACACCAAAAACCACCCATATGATGGTGATGGCAATATCAATCGGCCATTCGAGTTCGGCATATTCGTGCGAAGTGGTAAAGCCAAGCGGCAGGGTGATTACTGCCGATAAAATGATCAATTGCCAGCCCCAGAAGTGGATTTTGCTCAACACATCGCTAAACATCCGTGCTTTTAATAAACGCTGGAGCGAATAATAAACCCCCATAAAAATGGCATTGCCCACAAAGGCGAAAATTACGGCATTGGTGTGCAGCGGCCTGATCCGGCCAAATGTGGTATACTGACTGCCCATGTTCATTGCAGGTTTGAAGAGCTGCATTGCTGCGAGCAGGCCAACCGTCATGCCTATAATTCCCCAAACCAGGGTGGCAATACCAAAGTTCCGAACAATCTTGTTATCGTAAGTAAATTTTTCTAACTGCATAATAGAAGCTGAATTTTTGTATTTTTTGTACACCAAAGGTATTCTCCGGTGGATAGACAAAGGATGATGATGCTTAGCTAGAAAAATGATCTTCTTCACTTTTTTCGGCAACAACTTCATCATCGAAGAGCATGCGGATACCTGGGGTATGTACATCATCGTTCTGACCAGTTTTGTAAGCCCAAAAGAATGCACCCAAAAAAATTAGCGCCATTAGCACACTACAGCCAACTAAAAAGTAAAGGATGTTCATATTAGTTTATTTTTACGGGCAAACCACCTGGTTGCCAAAGTGGTAAAAGAGATGATGGTAACCGTGCTAATCGGCATCAGTACTGCAGCTACCAAAGGATAAAGTGTGCCCTGCACAGCAAAGTAAATACCAATACAATTATATGCGATGGCTATTGCAAAGCTTGTTTTAATAATCTTCAGCCCGTCTTTACTTAACTGGATAAAATCTGGCAGAAAATTTAAGGCGCTGCCTTTGAGAATGGCATCGCAACCGGGGCTGAAACTGTTAATATTATCGGTTATTGCAACCCCTAAGTTACTCTGTTTCAGGGCTCCGGCATCATTTAACCCATCGCCCAACATCATTACTTTATTTCCTTGCTGCTGAAGCTGTAGAACAGCATTCAGTTTTTGGTGCGGGCTCTGGCGGAACCTGATGGTTGCATTTTTCGTGAAAATAGTATCCAGCATCCAGCGGTCTTTATCGGTATCGCCTGATAAAACCTGCAAATCAAATCGAGAAAGTTTTAGAATCATTTGTTCCAGCCCTGGCCGCCATTGTTGCCTGACATCAAAACACCCTTTATATACATGATCGATCACAATATGTACCCCGCTCTCAGCGGCAGATGCTACCTGGATCGGCAGCATTGACAGATGCCCCGCATAAATACTTTGGCCGTTAATTCTGGCCGTCAAGCCTTTTCCAATTACCTCTTTATAATCGCTGAGCGAGTAAAACCGGTCGACATTTAAAGCTTTAATGATATGCCTGCTCAAGGGATGTATAGAATTCCGCAACAATGAGGCAACAATAATCTTTTCTTCATCGGTTATCATTCCGCTAAAGATGATCGCTGCATTTTCATTACTGGTCAGCGTGCCTGTTTTATCAAAAATCAGCGTATCGCATTTGGCAAGTTCCTCAACGGCATCTGTATTTTTTACATAAAAACCTTTTTTATCAAAAACCGATAAAATTGCGGATAAGGTAAATGGCGTGCTCAAAGCCAGTACGCATGGACAGGCTACAATAATTACTGCTGTAAATGCAGACCAGGCCTTATGGCTGTTGTTTTGGAACAACCAATATGCTGTGGCCGAAAATGCGATCAGGAAAACCCCCAGACTAAAATATTTGGCTACGGTATCATTAAAATTCTGTTTTTTGCGTTCACTTTTATAATGTTCTCGGTTCCACAGTCCGGTTAAATAACTCTGTGAAACAGGCTTGATCACTTCCAGTTCTATCGCTTCGGCGGTCTGCCTGCCACCTGCATAAATAATTTCGCCCAGAACTTTATGTACCGGTGCCGATTCACCCGTAACAAAGCTCATATCCATCCAGGCCTCACCTTTCATTAGAATCGCATCTGCAGGAACCAATTCTCCGCTCCTGATCCACAGCCGGTCACCGATCTTGATTTCGTTTATGGATACTGGCTTTTCTTTACCGTTTTGCAATGTGGTTACGGCTATCGGAAAATATGAACGGTAATCGCGGTCGAAAGAAATATGATGGTAGGTACGCTGCTTCAGCCATTTGCCCATCAAAAGTAAAAATACCAAACCTGTTAGGGTATCGGCAAAACCCGGTCCGATGCTAAAAATGATTTCGAAAGCTGTCCGCAGAAACAGGACGGCAATAATCAATGCTAAAGGGGTATCCAGATTAATATGTTTATGCCTGATACTGGTAATTGCGGAGGTAAAATAATCACGTCCACAGTAAAAAGTGGCAGGAATGGAAAAAGTAAGGTTTAGCCATCCAAAAAGTGATTGAAATTGTTTCTCGAAACCTGAAAGGCCAAAATACTCCGGAAAACTAAAAAGCATAACATTGCCCATTAAAAAGCCAGCGACAGCAATTTTTAGCACTAAAGCCTTGTCTACCGAGCTGCTGTGTGCTTTTACCACATCCTGCAGATTGATCGAGGGGCCGTAGCCGATCTGGTTTAAAGCTTCTACCAGTTGTCTTAATGAGATTTCCTCATGGTTGAAACTTATGGTTGCCTGTTTTTTAATGAAATCGATACGTGAATCGAATATGGCTGGATTGATTTTATAGAGGTGTTCCAACAACCAGATGCATGAACTGCAGTGAATGGCTGGAATGTAAAATGTAATGATGCTCGAACTTTCATGTTTGTAATCGAGCAGCTGGTCGATAATTTTTGGCTCATCCAGGTATTCTAAATGGCTTTCATTTTTAAACTGTTGGCCTGGTGTACGATTGTACACATAATAATTACAAAGATTGTTTTCTGAAAGGATCTTAAAAACAGCCATGCAGCCAGCGCAACAAAAATCTTTATCCTCTGCCTGATATTTCACCTTGGGCAGATCTTCGCCACAATGATAGCAAAGGGCACGTGTTGCAGTTTTATTTTGATCTTCCATTTTAGACGATACTTAAATTGATGAGCTGAACAATTGGGTTTTGGGCTGTTTGAGCCACAGTTTCTCATCAAAGGCCATGCACACGTTGCGCAAAAAAGATCGCCCTTTGGTGGTAATCCTGATTTCTTTTTCAGTTACCCATACCAGCTTATCGCGTAACAAAGGCAAGAGCCTGCCATACACAGGCTCGGGAATACCTTCTTTATAACTCGTATTTTCCCTGCACATCATGTTAAGGATATGTTTTCTTACCTCAAGATCTTCATCGGTAAGTAAATGCCCTTTTTCTACAGGCAATGTTGCCTGCGATATTTTATTGAGGTAGCTTTCTACCGTTTTGGGGTTCTGTGCAAAGGCTGTCCAGCTATCGCTGATGGAAGAAACGCCCAATCCGATAAGTAAACGGGTATGCTGATTGGTATAACCCATAAAATTGCGATGGAGTTTCATATCGGCCATCGCCTGGAACAATGAATCGGTTTTTAGTGCGAAATGATCCATACCAACATCTTTATAACCAGCTTCATCCAGTAACTGCCTGCCAAGTTGGTATAGAGCAAACTTTTCATCCCCAATAGGAACATCTTCTTCCGCATAATGTCTCTGACCGGGCTTTAACCATGGCACATGCGCATAACTGTAAAAGGCAATCCGGTCTGGCAGTATATCAATTACCTGTTTTATGGTGTCTGTTAATCCATTAACAGTTTGCCCTGGAAGGCCATAGATCAGATCAAAATTAACAGAAGTATAACCGATTTTCTTTGCTTCTGCCGTAACCTCAGCTACCTGCTTGGGCGTTTGAAAGCGGTTAATCAGGAACTGAACTTTGGGATCAAAGTCCTGAATCCCTAAACTTAACCTCCTAAACCCGAGTCTGTATAGTACTGTTAAATGCGTATTAGTCGTGTTGGCAGGGTGTGCCTCGAAAGAAAGTTCTGCACCTGGCGCCAAGATTGCATGCTCCATAATGCCATTGATGAGGATTTCGAGGTTTTCTGCACTAAAAAAAGTAGGGGTTCCGCCACCCAGGTGCAGTTCCTTTAGTTTAGGTTTCTCCCTCAAAACTTCTACATACATTTTCCATTCTGCCAGTACAGCATTTATATATGGTACCTCTACACTATGGTTTTTGGTTATCCGGGTATTACAACCGCAATAGGTGCACAGGCTCTCGCAAAATGGAAGGTGGATGTATAGACTGATCCCTTCATCTTTATGGCTTTCATAGGTGTTGGCTACATTGGCTAACCAACCATTTGCAGTGAAATTTTCAATATCCCAATAAGGAACAGTTGGGTAACTGGTGTACCTTGGTGTGGCAACATTGTATTTTTTAAGTAGTGCAGCAGTTTCCATTATTTGAGCGCTTTTAGGGTAGAACATTCGTTTTGACAGCAGCACGCATTACCTACGCATTTACCCGCAGCCCATTGATCGAGGTTTTTGATCACCTGCTCCATCCGTTGTTTAGCGTCGGCATCACCAGATGCCAAAGGAACGTTTGCCACTTTGATCCCGGCTGAACCCGCAGCTTTTAAGTCGAGGTGATCTGTTTCGGAAGATGAGGTTGCAATATATTTTATGCCCAGGGTTTTTAGTCCCAGAATCATCGCCTTGCTTAGTTCATCGTTATTAAAAACCAACAGGGCTTCCTTTCCGGTTGCAAATGAAAGCGTATCAATAGTTAAACTGTTGGCAATGATGGTAATGTCATGTTTTTTATAATTGGCCAATACCAACCATTCCTTTTCATCGGGTTTGATGTTGTAAGCTATAGCTTTCATATACAGAGTTTATATGTACAAAACTATAGCGGAAGCAAGCCGCAACAGGTGAGGATGCTTAGAGAAAAAAATGATTTTAGTTACATTTTTTAGTTTGGCGTTTAGCGGCAATTAAGCGATCTCAAAAACGAACAAATGAATCACCTAATGCGATTGCTTTACCGATAATCGCCACAGGCTGGCGCCCACTTCCAGCCATCCAATGAAGAATAAGACTATGAACCATTGGCTAATTACCAGTGGACCAATAATCAATAAATTAATTACATTTCTTCACACAAACGTTTGTGTTTATTCAAAAAAAGCTCAAAAACAAAGCCATAAAATACTAATAATCAAATCATTTAGAAGAGCATTTAACAAAAATGATTTGTTTAACCCATATGAAGACTACATACAACTACAAACTTCACAAAAGCTGTATTACCTATAAAATGATGTCTTTTTCCCCTGCAAAATATAGCGGTATTGAGCAAACGTTTGCGCTGAGAATCTTAATTTTTATCAATTGTTAGTCGTTAACTTCAATTCTGGTTAGTGCAAAATATTCCTTGTTTTTTATTGTACTAATGTGCCTGGGTTGGATTAGTGACCGTGTGTGAAAATTATAAAACCGACAGTTGAAAATGGGGCTGGGTTAAGCAAAAAACCATCTGCATGACAGATTGGTAAAATGTGTGCAACTTAATTATAAACAACCATATACTAACCAAAATGAAAAAAACAAGTTCACTTGCCACGGGCCTGCTATTATTGCTGAGCCTGTATTCGTGTAAAAAAACAGAAACCCTCGCGGAAACAGAGACATCAAAAATTAAAAACGCCATTGCAGTTACCGAAAGTTTGGGCGGTTCGTCCCTAAACGTCGGTTTAGGTGGTAATGCCTATACCGCTGGCACAGGTGGCTTAATTAATGATACTGGTTTACATAATTGGACATCAGCAAGCACGGTTACCAGTGTATGGTTCCGTTTAGGACTTACCGGAAGTTTAACGGTAGCGGTAAAAGGCACTGTACCTTCAGGAAGCAGTAACATTAAGGTAACTATTAACGGCACTGTATTTAATAAAACCATTACCGGTACTACTGCCACCACAACTACCATTGGTACCGTAAATATTACAGCTGCTGGTTATGTGCGGGTAGATATACAGGGGGTGAGTAAAACAGGTAGTTATTATGGCGACATTTCCGACCTGGTGATTAGCGGGCCTGCTGTGGCTTCCAATGTGCAATATGCCAATACCGTAGCTGATTATTATTGGTCGAGAAGAGGCCCATCGTGCCATTTAAATTATACCGTACCATCGGGCACAGAATGGTTTTACAGTGAGCTGAATGTGCCCAGCGGACAAGACAAAATCGGTTCTTATTTCATGGCCGATGGTTTTAGCGGGGGTTATTTTGGCATGCAGGTTAACTCAGCTACAGAAAGAAGGGTTTTATTTTCGGTATGGGATCCATCAACCGGCAGCACTACTTTGGTAAGGAAGGGAAGTGATATAACTTCTAATGGCTTCGGCGGCGAAGGCACGGGCGGACAATCTTATCTCTTATTTAACTGGGTAGCGGGTACTACATATAAATTCTTATTGCGGGGCAAACCCGATGGTGCGGGCGGATCGGATTATACAGCCTGGTTTTATGCACCCGAAAACGGTACCTGGAAGATCATCGCACAATGGAAACGTCCAAATACAACGGCATATTTAACAGGAATGTATTCGTTTATCGAGAACTTTAACCCAGACCAGGGCTACCTGCAAAGAAGTTGTAACTACGGTAATCAATGGTATAAAACCAGTAGTGGCAATTGGACAGAGGTTACCAATGCCAGTTTTAGCTACGATGCTACTGCATCAGCTGAGCAACGTATGGACTACCAGGGTGGCGTTACGGGTAATAGCTTTTATCTGAAAAACGGAGGTTTTTTTGCCTCTTATACAGCTTACGGAACAGCTTTGAACAGAAGCGCTACTGGCATAGCGCCAAGTGTTAATTTAACCACTTTACCATAAAAACAACCCTATCCCGGGAAATGTAAAGTATTACCCGGGATAGGATTAGTTTGAAGTTGGCCGTGCGGAATCGATTTAGCATATTGCTGCGAAATAGCTTGCTGCGACTCCTTCAAGCCCGGCCCCACAATGGCCAAGCGAACCAACAATCGCGTTACTGTTTAATGTTTCTGAGTTTTTCTATAGAGCGGATATTTATGGCATTGCCTGTTTTATCGATCAGTTTTTCATCTTTAAAATCAGCAAGCATTCGGCTTACGGTTTCGCTGGCCGTACCTACCAATGCAGCAAGGTCATCGCGCGAAATCCGGATGGTACAGCTGTCGGAAGTACCATCACCAAATTTCCTTGCAACCTGCAGCAATGCTTCTGCCACACGCTTTCTTACTGAAGAATAGGCGAGTTGAAGCATCTGCTTTCCTTTATCGCGTACATTTCCTGATAACAAAGTGATAAATGTTTTGGATACGGCCTGATGGTTGAGCAGGTACTCCATAAAATCGGCTTTGGGGATCTGTATAATGTCTGATTCGGTTAAGGTTGCAGCATTATCGGCGTACACTTCGCCGTTGCACAAACTTTCGTACCCAAAAAAATCACCGTCATGATACAGATTCGAAGATAGTTCCCTGCCATCCTTAAAACGTTTATATGTTTTTACCTGCCCTTTAACCAAATAATACAAATGGTTAGGTTCATCCCCTTCTACATAAATAATCTGCTTGCTGGTAATTGGCCTTAATTTGCCCTTTTTACGAAGCTCATCCATGACCGTTTCACTGTTGCCTGCAATTGAATTAAAGCCAGCTGATTGTTGTTTCTTTTTAAACCTGCTTTCTATAGCCTTAAAAAGTTCTATATCATCAAACGGTTTGGTGAGGTAATCATCTGCACCCATTTCCATGCCTTTTCGCATATCTGCCCGCTCGGTTTTTGCCGTAATGAAAATAAAAGGAATATTGGCCGTTTTCTGGTTTTTGTTCAGTAAGTATAGTACACCATAACCATCAAGTTCTGGCATCATGATATCACAGAGGATCACATCAGGCAAATGATTTAAAGCCATTTCTACACCTAACTTACCATGTTTCGCGGTAAAAGTTTCATAACCGGCCAGATCCAGTACCTCAGCAGTACTTTCCCTGATGTCGTCATTATCTTCAATAATCAAAACTTTCTTGTTCATGGAGATTGGGTGTTTAATTGTAAATTATTTACCGAGCGCAAAGGTGAGTGTAAAAACAGTACCTGAGTTTTGTTCGCTCTTGCAGCTTACGGCTCCGTTCATCAAACCTACGTATCTTTTCACAATGTTCAGGCCTAAACCCGTGCCAGGGATGTCGCCCGTATTGTGTGCCCTGAAAAACGGTTCGAACAGATTTTGCTGATCTACTTTTGGAATGCCTATTCCATTGTCTTTCACCTCCAAAATGAGTTCATCATCTTTTAAAATAGAATTAAACTGGATCAAAGTATCTGCGCCAGAGTATTTTATCGAATTGGAAATCAGATTAATGACACAGTTTTTCAACAGGTTCGGATCGAGGTAAACTTCGGCGGTTGTACCTGTGTGTTCGTAAATGATGTGCTGGTTCTCTTTGGTCATCATCTGCATTTCTTCAGCTATTTCTTCGGCAAAACTGATGATGTTGAAAGATTGTGCAGATGCTTCCACTTTTCCCGCTTCAAGTTTTTCCAATGAGAGGAAATCGTTCAGGATCGTAGTGAGGTTGTTGATGGAGTTTTTTATTTTCAGCGTATGTTTTTCTACACTGGCCACATCATGCCTGGAGGTATATTTATCGATTAAAGAAGCCGATAATTGTATCGAACTGAGCGGTGTTCTAAACTCATGCGAGGCCATAGAAACAAACCTTGTTTTAAGCTGATTAAGTTCTTTCTCTTTCTGAAAAAGCGCCTGCATATTTTCTTTGGCCATTTCGAGTTCGGATACCAGCTTTACCAGATCGTGTGTGCGTTCTTTTATTTTAACCTCTAATTTTTCGGTGTAACTTCTGATCTGCTCCTCATTGGCCTTTTCTTTACTCAGATCGTGGATAAAACCGGTGTAAATTTTACGGTCGCTAAATTTTATTTCGCTTACCCCCAGCCTGAAAGGAAAAACCGAGCCATCTTTACGCTTTCCTGAAACTTCCCTGCCAATACCTATAATGTGTTTCTGTCCGGTATGTTCGTATCTGGATAAGTAGCCATCATGCTGTGAATGATCGGGCTCTGGCATTAAAACCGATACGTTTTTTCCAACCAGTTCTGCTCTGCCATAACCAAAAAGCTCAAGTGCAGCCGGGTTTAAATGTTCTATAATTCCCTTGTCATCAATGGTAATAATCCCATCAATGGCATTTTCAATAATGGCATCTAAAAATTTCGATCTATCCATGTAATACATCAGTATATCCTTGTAAATATAGAAAAGTTATTCCCGATCTTTTTCTGCTTATTCAACAATCAATCCGTCCAGTTTGTCTTTCGACTTTGCGAGCTGTTCATAAAATCCTTTTAATTCTCCGGATGCCTGATCTGCAACCTCGGCAAAAAGCTTTTTATAATAATTAATCCCTTCGGCCAGCTGGAGTTTGAATGCGTTTAACTGCTTCCTTTTTTTATCGCTAAAATGTTGAAGCTGCTGTTTAATATCATCCTGAAGATAATCGATATAGAGGTTGAGCTCTTTAATAAAAATATGTGGCCTTTCTATTTGTGCCAGCAGGTTAATTTTTCCGTAAATATGGCCAACCATTTCATCGAATGTATATACATCAGAAAAATAGGCCAGGTTTGGCCCCGGGCAAATGGCTACTGCGGTACTTTCTTTGGGTTTAGCCATGTTATATTTGAGATAGGTAGCGGCGCATAAGCCTTCACAAAGGCAAACTTTTTCAGTAACCAGATTAAACTGTTTTTGATATTCATCTGCCGATAGGCCAGCAGTTTTGAGGCTTTTGATTTTTAAGTGCTGGTATTCGCGGGATGCCGTACAGATGGCCTGCTCGGTAAATTCGGTATTGTTGCAAAGGTATTTTTTGGTGCACGGGCTTCCGGGCCTGCCCTTTTCAATCCGCTCGGTGCGCTGAAGTTCTATTGTACTGTTTTTAAAATTATTGAACCGGATACCCAGCGGAGAGGCCCCGCTCAGGTAAAAATCGCTTTCTGTTGAGCTGGCCAATTGCGCCAATGTTTCGGCATCTACATTAGTTACTTCGGGTACCAATAGGAACGGGCTTCCCCAACCTGTGGCATCGAGATTGTAATGTTGAAGGAGGAAATCGTGTTCTGCAGCGGTGCCAATACCACCCTGAACACTTACCCGCTGTTTGGGTGGGTTTTCTATTTGTATGCCTCTTAGTGCCAAAGCAGATTGGTACATGTTAAAAAGCTCAGCAAGCATATCGTTTTTTTTGAGCTTAAATTCTTCCAAAATTGGCCCCAGTAAATAACCTTCTGTTGCAAATGCATGCCCACCACAGTTTAAGCCCGACTCTATCCTGAATTCTGAAACCCACAAACCCTTTTTTGCCAGAAATTTAGCCTGGATCAGGGCCGATCTGAAATCGCTTACTTTTAAAATGATTTTCTTTTTCAGATTCTTGTTTTCATCTGGAAAAAAGTCACCAAAGTTTTCCATATAGCTGTATAATTTCGGATTCATACCAGCAGATAGCACAACTGAGGCATTCAGTTTACTTTCGGCAAAACCACGTAATGCACTTAAGGCATCGGTATTGAGATCGCCAGTGTATTGGTCATCTACATAATTCATTTTATCTACCTTGGCCATAATATTCACATCAATAGCCCCCATCCGCATTGCATTTTTTAAAAGCGATTGGAAGATCTGCTTGGCTTCACCTTCGGGATAGTCCAGCATCAGTTGGTAACCATGTTTTAATTTAGACGTATCAGGCAGTAGTTCGAAATAACGGCATATATCATTTCCGGCACTAAAATCCTGCTTTTTTAAGGCTTTAAAATCGTCGGTTATCGTTTCCAGCAAAAAATTGAGGTAGGCGGTGATGCGTTTACTCCGGCTATCAGCTGCTCCTTTTGGAATTGCTTCGAAATCAACCGACCGATTTTTTGAATGATAGGCACGCATGCGCTCGATCAATTCATCATCAACAATAGACAGCACGGATGAAATGCCGTACCTAGCAACTTTTAATGGCGTATCGATAGAATAACCGAGGCCCAATACGGGGATATGGAATGAATGTGGCATGGTGTTTCGTTATGTAATCTGAGGTTGCATCACAAAGATAGATTTGTCATCCTGAGCCTGTCGAAGGACCTGCTTAAATACCCTTTAAGGTGTTCCGACAGGCTCAACATGACAGCATCTGGGGCGAAATTGCCTTTATGATACACCCTCAATGGTTTCGACAGCAAAACTACTATAGTTGAGCTCATCTGGGGATGATGCCTGTCAAAACGAAAAGTGAGTAGGGTCACTTTTAACGTTTTTATAATATGCCTTTTGGAAAGTTTGGGATATACTTATTTTACTAAAACCGGTCATTCAACGCTATCGTTTATCTCGAACCTACCTGTTTTAAGGTGCAAGATAATTTTGAACACAATAATATCTTCATCATAAGCATCTGTTTTGCCAGTTCCGTGAGATGGTTGCGCTGAAGGGGTATTGGTTAAAGGCATCATCCGATGGATAATTCCCTGAAGGGCTCTTTGTTTTTCTGCAGCATCCGTAATTTCTTCAAACTTGCCCCAGCACACCACACTTTGCCAATTATAAGTATCGCGGATCTGATCGGTCTGAAAGCATACCTGAGGGTTGCTTTTCATCATCCTGATTTTTTGCCCTGGAGCAGAATGGGCGTAAACCATGCCGCTGCTATACACATAATTAATCGGTACAATGTAACTTATCCCATGGGCATGGCAGGCCAAACGGCCGATATATTGTTCTTTAAGGAGCTTTTCTATGTCCTCTTCTTTTAATATTCCTAACATCTTCTTATTCGTTAAATATTGATTGATAAACACCTAATTATCAGAAACATCCAAAACAATCCGTCCCTCAATCTCACCTTTTTTCATCTGTCCGAATACTTCGTTAATGTCTTCCAGTTTTGCTGATTTAACCTGCGCCCTTACTTTTCCATCTACCGCAAATTCGATCGCTTCCTGCATATCTTTTCTTGTGCCGACAATAGAACCCCTGATGGTTATTCTGTTCAAAACGGTATCGAATATGGGAAGGTCAAAACTGCCCGGAGGTAATCCATTTAGTGATAAAGTACCTTTTCTGCGTAATGCCGAAAGCCCTTGACTAAAAGCAACAGGTGTTACTGCCGTAACCAATACGCCATGCATGCCACCGGTTTGTTTTTTAAGAAATTCACCCGGGTCATGTTCTAGCGCATTAACAACAATGTCTGCACCGAGTTTCCTTGCCATTTCCAATTTATCGTTTGAAATATCAATCGCGGCAACCTGAAAGCCCATGGCCTTTGCATACTGAACACCAAGATGCCCTAGTCCGCCGATGCCCGATATGGCCACCCACTCTCCTGCTTTAACCTCGGTTTCTTTTAAGCCTTTGTACACGGTAACCCCCGCACAGATAATGGGTGCCATTTCTGCAAAATTTACATGCGAAGGGAAATGGGCAACATATCTCGAATCGGCAATGACATACTCTGCAAAACCTCCATCAACGCTATAGCCGCCATTTTGCTGCTCATAGCATAATGTTTCCCAGCCTGTTAAACAAAATTCGCAACAGCCACAAGCGCTGTATAACCATGGTACGCCAACTACATCTCCTTCTTTAACACTTTTAACATCGTGCCCCATTGCAGCTACCAACCCAATGGCTTCGTGGCCGGGCACCAATGGCATTTTTGATTTTACCGGCCAATCGCCATTACAGGCATGCAGATCGGTGTGGCATACCCCACATGAAATTACCTTAACCAAAATCTCATATTGATTGAGTAGTCTAACCGGAAGTTCTTCTATGGCCAGTGGTCCTCCATATTCATGGATAACTGCAGCTTTCATTGTTTTTGGATACATCGTTTTTTGTTTATGATAGATTTAAGAAAAGAATTTATTCATTATCAATCCATTACATCGGAATGTTATGTGATGGCGGTAAAACCAACAGCGGGATCTGAATATGATCTGACATGTTCAGGGTGTAACTACCTTTAAGCAGGCGATGAAAAAAACCGTGTTTTCGATGCACCATGGTCAGGATATCGATCTGTCCGTTTTCTACGATCCAGTCTAAACCGTCCTTAATCCGTTCACTGTTTATATGCCTATGGTAGATATTTCTATAGTTGACCCGATCGGCAACCCGGTTTAAAAAATCTTCGGTTGTATGTTTATAACCTTCTGGTTCTGATTTTGAATTACCGGTATGTGTAATGAGTATATCGGCATTAAAAGGTTTTGCAAATTCGGCAAGTGTACATAAAACGGGGATATCACTATGGCTAAAATCTGTCGCAAAAGCGATTTTTTTAGGTTTCTTAAAACCGTATCCCGCAGGTACAAACAAAACAGGTATTTCCTGCTCGATAATTTTTCTGGCAACACTGCCCATAAGCGTTTTGGTTAACTTATCTGCACGGTTTAATCCGGCCACAACGAGGTTCATTTTACACTCGGTAAAATACTTGCTAACCTCTTGTTCAACCTCGCCACGAACAGATTTCCCAAATACTTCTGCTTTAAAACCAAGCTCATGATGCGCCTTTTTATATTTTTCTTCAACCTTTTCAACCAGTTTGCTTAAGGCTTTTTTAGCATCGTCTTCTATCCGCTTATATTCTTCAAGCGGCCATACCAGAGATGCCGCAGCAGGAGAAAACTCCGGAACCTGAAAAACATTTAACAGTTCTACCCTGGCACCAATACCATGGGCGAGATCAGTTGCATAATCGGCTGCGTTCTCTGCAGTTGCAGAGAAATCAACAGGTACCAGGATCTTTTTCATAATGGGTCTTTTTTGATAGGTATAAAGTTTGTAAAAAGCCTATGTTAAAAATATGAGCCACATCAGTTATTAAAATGATTCTCCCAGTGTTACCATTTAAGTGTCCGGTCATTATATGCTAAAGAAATATTTAGACTAATTATCATTACCACAAAAAAAGATTAAATCATGATGCTTTACGTAATTTTAATGTTTCAAAATTATACCCTTATACAAAATGAGTGTCCATATAGGCTTAATGATCTGGAAGGAAATGAAGCAGAAAGATATCTCTGTTTCAGACATTGCTGCCGCCCTTGAGATCAGCAAAACAAAAACGCAGGAGATGCTGAATACCGCAACGATCGATATTCTTACTTTGGTCCGCTTGAGTGAAATCCTGAACTATAATTTTTTCAGCTATTACGAAAGTGGAAAGGTTTTCTCGAAGATCGAGTTACAGGAAAAAAAACGGTTGACAGCAGAGGTTGACCGGTTAAAGGCTTTGCTCACTGAAAAGAACAAAGCCCTCGAACTCCAGGAAAGGTTAAACAAGATTCAGCTCAGCACGATTTCACTGTTAGAAAAAGGGCAGTTTAGATAAACCGGCTTACTTAAACTTTAGATTTAACGATACGATATTGGAAACCAGGCTTGTTGACCTGGAATAGTGACCATATCTCAATTCAAGCATATTTAACCGCTGCCAACCGAAAACGCCTTTAGGTGGAGCAAACCTGATACCTGCACCATAAAAATCACTGGTCAGCGTGGATAGGTCATAATCACTGGTAAAGTATTGATCCGATGGCGAATGCTGGCTATAAGGGGCAAAGTATTTGGTTCCCACCTGGTTATTATAACGATAAAATGGGCTTATAGAAAAGAACGAATTGATCTTAACAGGAATTTCAAGCTCTGCCGTGTGTGCCCTTATGCCCCAGTTATCCATATAATATCGATAAAATGTGCGGATCACAAAACGGTCATCCAAAAAGTAGTTCATCCGCAATCCTATTGGTAACTTATAACGCTTATCGGGCAGGGTTTCAGCACGCATCGAACCATCTGTAAAATAGTCCCGTTGATACTTCGTAGCCAGCAATCCTTTTTGATAAGATGGCTCTAAAATCAGCGAAGCCTGAAATTCCTTGTTGATGACCTGTGAGAGGGAAAAGGATGCACTGAAGGAATTCCTCGGCGCAGTATCATATTGCTCACCGCCTCTTCCGGTATTTGCCGTTCGCAGTTCTATCGGTAAGATTACCGTCCATTGATCTAGAAAGGCCTGAAGTTTAAAGTCAAACTGGGTATTTTTGTCTTTTGATAAACGGGTTAGATTAAAAGCTGCACCCATCGACTGGTAATCGAACTCCGTTGAATAAGATCCTGTAAAACCAAAGGAATTTCCGGTCTCTTCATTCGAATGTGTCCAGTTGAGTGAGGGATAAATACGGGTATCCGCCGAAGAAGCTGAAGAAATGGTACTAGGATCGATCTTATCAGAAGATGCCGAAGTATAATGATCTACACCGAGTTCGAAAAGAAAAGTATTTTTTTTACCTCTTTTATTGAACTTGGACATTTGAAGATCTATGGTATTGGCAAAATCGCTCAGTTTCTCAGTTCCGATACCACCTGTAACGGCAGAATTATTACCATTCTGGTGGTAATAGGCCGAAACCAGGTTGATCTCATCTACTTTTAACTTCCGCGACTGATATTTACTGCTATCTGCTTTTACAGGCTCAGGTCTGGTTTGTGCATAGGTGCTCAAGATACCGAAGTACATGAAAAGCACATGAAGATATATTTTTCTCATTTTCTAATCGCCGTGTTAATTACAGCCACAGCCACCACCGCTTTTGCCTCCGTTGGCACCCGAGGCACCCTCGCGGTAAAGCTGAAAACTTTGTTCAAATTTTTGGGCTTTACGGGCCGAAAGAATCATGTCTGCATCATTAAGTTTACTTTTTTGATAAGGCTTTACGCTGCTACAGGCACTAAGCAGGCTGCCCAGCGAAACTGCGGTAACCATTGAAAGGAAAAATGTTCTGGAACTTTTCATATTTATATCACATTAATATTGTTTGAGGTATATATCCGGTCATGATCATCAATTACAATACAGGCCACTTGTTTAATCTGGTTGATTAGTTCGAGCCCTACTTTTACGCCCATTACCACAACTGGCGTGGCCAGGGCATCTGCCAGTTCGGCACTGGGACAGATAATACTCACGCTTTTCACACCGCTTACCGGGAGTCCAGTCTTCGGGTCGATCGTATGCGAGTAGCGCTTCCCACCTATAGTAACATATTTTTCGTAGCTGCCAGAAGTGGCAATCGCCATGTTGCTAATCTTAAGCGAAGAAAATGGCCTATCGGTCTGGTCCGGATCTGCAATACCTACTGTCCACGAATGGCCACTAAGCTGTGTACCCCAGGTAACCAGATCGCCTGCAGCATTTACAATTCCACTGTTTATCCCCATTTGCTGTAGGATGAGTTTGGCTTTATCGGCTGCATAGCCTTTGCCAATTCCGCCGAACCCGATGCGCATACCCTTATTTTTCAGAAACACTGTCGATTTTTCCTTATTCAGGATCACATTTCTGTAATCGATGAGCCCAACAGATGCCAAAGCGGTTGCTTCATCAGGTAAACTGGTCATGTTTTGATCGAAATTCCAAAGCCGCTTATCTATCGATCCATAGGTAATATCAAAAGCACCATCGGTAATTTCTGATATCCTGATCGACCGTTCAATAAGCCCGATCACTTCGTCATCCACATTTACAGGCTTTAACCCTGCGTTCTCATTGATCAGACTGGTCTGACTAAGATCGCTGAAAGTGGTTAGCAGATGTTCTATTCGCCTCACCTCTGCTATTGCAGCATCTATCGCCACATTACCTGCCTGCCCGTTTTCAGCGATGACAGTAAACTCAAAGCGGTTTCCCATGAGCTTGAGGATCCGGTTTACAGCAACTGGTTTATCCATCCTGAAGTTATTTTTTAAGTTTATCGATTTCAGAAACGAAAGCCTGTGCACTCTCGTTAGGAAATCCGTCCCAGCTTTTGAGTACTTTTCCATTTTCATCTACCAGAACTGTGTATGGAAACTTGCCATCCTTGTTATATACTTCTGCTAATGATTCGTTGAGCTTGATCTGTTCTTTTGAAAGCTGATTTTTCTTCTGCCTTGGAAAATCCGCCCTAACCAATAAAAGATTGGTAGCGGCATATTGTTCAAAACTTTCGGATTCTAAAATCTCTTTGCGTAGGCGGATACATGGACCGCACCAATCAGAGCCAGAAAAATTGATCAGGATCTGTTTATGCAAAGCTTTAGCCTGTTTCTGCGCTTCTGCAAAATTCCCCATCCACAATGTTGGAACGGCGAACAGCCAAAAAAGGGCAACAAAAAGTAATTTCATAACTAAGAATAAATTTTTAAAGTTGTACCTGTTAGCCGGGTAGCGCAAAGGTCTAATGAGCGGAAAGCTGGTTTATTTAATAATCTTATGTTTTTAGATAAGGTATTCCATGCTTAAGGCAGTTCATCAGTGCACAGGGAGTAGCAGTAATCCCAAAGCTTTTCAATTTCTTTTTGCTATCCATGGTCTTTTAATAGTGAATATGAGCAATACATTAAAATACTTAACCAATGTCTCGACAGATAACCGTTAGTTAACGACGAGCAACGGCAGAAAAATATTTGTAAAATTCTATCTATAAAAAGTTCTTAGCTTTCCTAATCCTTATAAATCTTCTACTCCAATAGCGCATATGAGTGAAGACCCGAATCCTTTGTAACAAAACTATGGACGAAATCTGAAGACATTCTGAAGTTTAACCGAAGATTATGTTAATTTTTGTTAATAAAAACAGTTAATTGGAATCATATTACGATAGTAGGATTTAAGCAAACTGAATTAGCCTGCCCGTTCCATTTTTAAAAAGAAAGCCACAACCAGTTGATCTTTAGCCCGGATGATCCTGCCTATTTTTTGTGGAGGAATCAGATGAAAATCAGAAAAATTAATGGCTTGTTGTCCTATCAGTTCGATGGTGCCCCGTTTAACATTTATCTGATAACAGATTTCGAATCTTTTTAATACCCCTGATAATGTAATCTCTACATCCCCCTTAACAAAACTATTCTGACCTTCGGAAGGGATTTCTTTTAAGGACAGGAATTTTATCCTTAACACTGGAAACCTGTTCTCCTGCAGTGTATTTAGTAGCTGTTTAGTCATCATCGCACTGTTACAATCAAAATTTTTCACCTCCAGATTTAAAATTCCTGAAAGCGCAATACGGTCTGTTTTATCCTTCGAAACCAGAACGGTATCGGTTTTGGGATACCGCAGGATTACACAGGAAAAGCGGTTTATATTGGTAGATCCATTAACAGTTAGCATACTGTTTTCACTTACTACCCATTTTGAGGTACTTTTGGTTTCCGTTGCAGGCCTCAAGCCGGCCAACAGCAAAAAAAGGAAGATTAACAGTGGCTTCATCATGATTTTTAAAGGCCGGAACAAACCGCTCCAGCCAAATAGTCTATTGGCTAAAATCCTACAACAGCCTGGATAACATAACCTTTGAATTTTCCCTCGCTTCGAAAATCCGCAGTCGGGAAATCTTTATATTTCTGGCTCACATACTCACCTTTTAACAATATGTTTCTGGTCATAAACCATCCTGCAGCAATAGCAATGCGGTCTATTTTTACATCATTATCATAAGTTATTGCAGGTGTTGTTCCGGCAGCTGCCACATTAGGCATCGCGGCGGTAACCACATTGTATTTTGCACCGATAAAGAAATTTTCTGTCTTGCCGAACCTGTAAACGCCATCTATTGCCATTTGCTCAGCTCCCCTGCTGCCAACCTCTGTTTTTGATCTCCCCTTTGCATTTTCATAAGTTGCAAACAGTTCTAGCCCCTGAAATTTTATAAATGCGTTTAGTTGAAGAGCATTAACTTTTTTGGTAAAACCAGGGTTAAACCGTCCGGAGAAAGCATTGGTAGTATTTACTGCGCCGACTTTTTCCAGCACCATAAAATAGTTCGAACCGGTACGGTCGCCGCCGTACAAGGTCTGTCCGCCAGAACTGTTATTGCTATAATAAGAAGCCGCAAAACGCAGCCTCAAATCGCTGTTCAATTGTTTATCAAAGCCGCCTTTTATATAAACGGCTGGTGATTTGTGCACATTTGCATCCTGGGGAGTAGCGATCAGGCTATCGATATTACCTTTGATCATTCCATTGGAAACACCGATTAAACCAAACAGTGCATTTTTTCTCACCAAAACTTCTCCGCCTATTTCGGTTGTAAAGCCATCCATGATGTAATTTTCAATAAACGGGTTATAAATCGTTTGTCCGCCATCCGACCTGCGGAAATGCTGATCGCCATAATTGATTTCCATGTGTCCGATTTTGATGGTTGTTACCGACATAATATCGTCCCATAGTTTGCCCTTAAACGGCAGCTTATCAAACTGGATATAGCCACCCTTTACCCAGGTTTCGTTGTGGTGGCGGGAAGAAAGATAGCTCGTGAGGTTCAGCCTGATCCCATCTGAGAGCTGTACATCCATGAACAGATTGGCATTGGCAGTATTAAAACCCGGGGTTATTTTATATAGTCCGCCCGATGTGTTTTCATGTTTCAGCCCTTGAAAAGACTGGGTAAATCCCGCACCAAAACGGACTTTTATTTTATCAAACACGGCATTGCTATCTTTGGGTGCTTCAAAAACATTAATACCGGATTTATCATAAGGCCTAAGATTGGAAACCTGTGCCTGTACGCCAAAACTATACGAACTTATAATTGCTATAAGGACAGCAACTAATGTAAATTTATTTTTCATGATTTTATCTTAGTGATGAACTGTTATTTTGCTACTGATGCCTTAACATAGTCGAACTCGAAGTGGACAACTAAATTATTACCCACTTTCATTGCGCCAAGCATAAAACTTGGTGGTTCAATACCATAATCGGTGAGCATTAATTTTTCGCTGCCATGGCAACTGATGGAACCATCGGCATTTACCAAAGCCATTACCTTCATTGAAAGGCTCTGTGTTTTCCCGGCAATGGTCAGGATTCCGGTGGTCTGAATCGAATACCTTTTTGCCTGTACCATGGTAACCGTTGCAAAAGTGAGCTGGTAGCTTATTTTAGGAAACTCAGTTGCGTTAAGTGTTTTATAGGTTCGGCCATCCATAGCAGATTTACCGCTTTTGAGGCTCTTTGCCGCCAGGGTAAACTTTAGGGCCGTTACATCTGTCATTTCACCACGGGCATTGAAATTAAATGTACCTGTGCTTTCGAACTGTTTGGATGTTATCGACCAATCGTGGACATTGGATGTGCCCGTTACCTTAACCAAATTGCTGGCTGTTCGCGAAAGCTGATATGTTGTTTGCGCCACTGTTACCAACGGTGAGAGCATAAACAATAAGATGATAGGTCTGATTTTTTTCTGGAATATGTTAAATGTTTTCATAGCAGGGTTATTGGATTAAACTGTTGCTCAAACCTACCCTGTTTTGCGTCAAATTTTATGAGGCGCACCAGATTGAAAACTGATAGTCATCACTTTTCGCCACATCAACATTCTGAAAACCAATAATATAATATCTAAAAATGGCGTTTCGGCTAACGTTCAGCTGATTTCACTCCAAACTGTAACCTCAACTATTTGCCATGCAGTATTAAAGGCATCTTAAAGATTGACCAAAATATATCCAATCAGGCCGCGAGGAACCAATGTCGTTAAGTTAAGTACCGGGGTTGTCAGTCTGAGCGTAGTCGAAGACTTCTTGAGATGATAAATTGCACATAAATGCCCTTCGACTACGCTCAGACTGACATCTTTTTGAGATTTATCCTTTAACTTGATGACATTGGGGAGGGACCTTTTCATTTTTACGTCCGATCAGGTCTCAATTGTATTATAATTTACCTGCGCTACCAATCATAAATTTTAATGAATTATGATCATGCAGCTAAACCAGGGGCCATGCTATAATTTCAATAAATAACATCATCAACAAATGAGCTTATATCCTACTCCACGCAAACTGATGATCTGTATTTCAGGTTCGCTTTTTAAGAGCTTTCGCAAATGCGCCATAAACACATCCATACTGCGGCCATTATAAAAACTGTCTTCTCCCCATATCCTGATCAGCGCATCCTCACGTTCCAAAATGTTATTTCGGTTTTTCAGTAATAATTCAAGCAGGATAGCTTCTTTATAAGAAAGTGAATATTCACCTACAGAAGTTTTTAGTTTTTGGGCAATAGGATCGAGTTCACAGTTTCTGAACCAGTATTTTCTATCGGTATCATTTTCCCCCTTGTTTGCAGGGCCAAACCGTTTTAAAAGTGATTCCATCCGCACCAGCAGTTCATCAATACTAAAAGGTTTTTTAAGATAGTCGTTTCCACCGCTATTAAATCCCATCACCACATCTTCGGTAAGGGCTTTTGCGCTCAAAAAGATGATCGGAATATTGGGATCTGATTTTCTGATTTCGGCCGCAAGGGTATAACCATCCTTTTGAGGCATCATGATGTCGAGTACACAGATATCAGGCTTTTCTGCTACAAATTGCGCCCAGGCAATCGCTCCATCTAAAGCCAGCTTTACCTCGTAACCACTGCTGGTTAAGCCATCGAGCACAATGCGCGCCAAAAAAGGCTCATCTTCTGCATATAAAACCTTAATTTTCTTCATATAAGGGCAAAATGATCATAAAATTACTTCCTTTCCCTATTTTGCTCTGCAGCGCAACACGCCCGCCGTGGAGTTCTACCACCTGTTTTACATAATGAAGCCCCAGGCCGGATCCTTTCACATTGTGGATATTATCCTGGCTAAAAATCCTGAAAAAGCGCTCGAAAACCTGTTGCTGATAAATTTCTTTAATCCCCGGCCCATCATCCTTAAAGCTGATGGTTAACTCACCATCGGCAATGCTGCAGGAGACCTCAATTTTGGATTGGGCCGGCGAATATTTCAATGCATTATCAATCAGGTTATAACATACGTTAGCAAGATGCATCGCATCACCTTTGATAAAATAAGGCTCATCAGAAGGCACAAGTATAAGCTGCGAACGCTTCTCCCGTACCTGAATATCCATCGAAAGAATCACCTGTTTGAGTACGGATTGAATTTCGAAGAGGGTAAATTGCAATTTTGTTTCTCCAAGGTCCATTTGTTCCTGCTTAAGCACCTTTTCTATCATCGCTTGTAAACGCTGCAATTCGTGACGGCTTATATTGATGTAATTCTGCAACTTTTCGGGCTCATCAATTAAATGATATTTACTGATCGATTCAAGGGCCACAGCAATCGTCGAGATTGGCGTTTGGAGTTCATGCGTCATGTTACTGGTAAAGCTCATTCTCGCCTGGGCATAAAGCTGTTGATTTTTCATCAGCCTGATGAGCAGGTAGAACGCGGCTGCTGTAAGCGCCAGCATCAGGAACGACGAAATGAGGTAATACCTCATCTGATAAATGATCAGCCAGGTAATACTGGGCACCACCAGCTGATACTGGTTTTGAAACTTTAGGTTATAAGTATATTTCCCACTGGCGAAAGCAGATGCATCTTTAGCAACTGCTTTCCCTTTCACCAACTTCCCACTGGAATAGTCGTAAAGGACATAGTGCCTATCGATAGCTACGCCCAGGCCATTAAGCCGATGGTTCACTAAACTATCCATCACCTTCAGGTCCCGCTGATCTTCCAGTGAAACTTCGCGTTGCGATTTGCCATCGATAACGGAAGTTGATTTATGATCGGTTTGCTTTTTAGGATTGTTCGGGAACGACATTTTCATTTCTACCACCGAACTATCATTCGTAATGCCATAATGGAACCGGCTGCGCAGGTTATCCACTTTTAAATCATCAAAAGCGTGCCTGAGCACCAGCCATTCCGGTGAGAGGAAAAACTGCTGAAAACGGGTGCTTTTTTCGTGCCCCTTCACGATGCTCTGATAGCTTATCTGCCTCGAAGCATCGCTAACAATAGATTCGAGTACTGTAGTAACCGATTTCTTTTGCGCCAGATACAACTGCCGTATCCATGCACACTGCAGGCACAGGCTAATAATCAGTGTAATAACCGCCAGCGGAAGAACATATCTGGAGCGAAGCCATTTCATTCCCCTAAATTGAACAATTCATTTTATCTATCGAAGTCTGGGCCGAAGATTTAACCATATTTAACCGAGATTAACTTTGCTTAACATGTAAAGCATTTAGTTTTGAAACATGAAAAAGTTAACCCTACTCCTTATTTTCTGCTTCCCTTTGGTCACTTTAGCGCAATTACGTAAAGGTTTGGTAACCGATAGAACTGGTGAACCGATTGATGGAGCAACCATCAGCTTGCAGCGTGGAGACTCGACCCTAGCCATCCAGATTTCAAAAAACGGCTTGTTCAGTTTCCCGCAGTCTTTTAAAGGCAGTTACATATTAAAAGCTAATGCTGTCGGATATAAAAATACAGTTCAAACACTAAATCTTCCCACGGATTCGGTTGTGATCGTGATGATCAGTGACGATAAAACCCTGGAGCAGGTAACGGTATCTGCTTCAAAACCACTTATCGTGAGAAAAATCGACAGGGTGATATTCAATGTCGAAAATAGCATCGTAGCAAGTGGTGCAACGGTTTGGGATGCATTGGGCAAAGCACCAGGCGTACAGACCCGTTTTGACGGTGGCGTAACGGCGAACAACAAAGGTGTGGTGATTTACATGGATGATAAGCCCATCAGGTTGTCGGGCGAAGATCTGGCCGCATACCTCCGGAGCCTGCCTTCGGATAATATTGCCAAAATAGAAATTATTGCCAATCCAACGGCGAGGTATGATGCCCAGGGCGGTGCAGTAATCAATATTATTTCTAAAAAACCAAAAGGCGACGGCTTTAACCTGGTGCTTTCCGGCGGTTACACCCAATCAACCTATAGCAGTTATAACCCAAGTATGGTGTTCAATTATAGGAAAGACAAATTGAATGTATATGGCAGTTATGGCTACAGCAGGCGCAAAAAGGGCCATACGGAAAGTGAGTACATCATTTTCGATTCGCCGGGAAACTATGCCGACTGGCGGAATGATAAATCGGGAATACGTTCGGGAAAGGCCAATAGTTATAAAATCGGCGCAGACTATAACCTGACCGACAAACAGGTAATCGGTATTTTGGTAAATGGTTACAATGGCAACAACAGCAGGCCGAATAATACATTAACGACTATTGTGAACAACCACTCGGCACGACCAGATTCTATTCTTCATACCCAAAACGTTTCTAATGGAAAAGCCTATCAATATAGTTTCAATCTAAACTACAAGATTAAATTAGATACCAATGGCCGGAATATTAATGTGGATTTAGATTATGTTCCTTATCAGAACAAAAACAGCCAGCAGGTGGATACTTATGGCACATTGAGTAATGGCAATCTGCTTCCCGACAATTACCACATCTTTACCCCGTCTAACCAGCATATCGATATCTACTCGGGAAAGCTGGATTATACAGATAAGTTCTGGAAGAAATGGACATTTGAATCAGGCTTGAAATACAGCAGTATCCGCACACGCAACAGTTTTGATTTTTATAATAACCCGGCAACCGGCCCTGAATTGGTACCTAACCGCAGCGACCGCTTTGAATATGCAGAAAATATATCGGCTATTTATGCCAGTATTAGCGGAGATGTTGGCCAATGGAGCTTTGAGGGCGGTTTACGGGGTGAATATACCCGGACAAATGGCAAATCGCTGGTATTAAATACCAATAACCAGAACAACTATTTTAAGCTTTTCCCAACGCTTTTTGTAGCGTATAAAATGAATAAAGACAACGAAATAAACCTCGTTTATAATTCAAGGATCAACAGGCCTGAATACTGGAGGTTAAATCCTTTTAAATCTTATACCAGTCCTTACACTTACCTGGAAGGAAACCCTGCATTACAACCTGCTTTTATTTACAATGGCGAACTGGGTTATACGTATAAACAGCAATATAACATTTCATTTTACCTACGGCGGGTGGTTAATTATTTTAGCAACATCTCGGTACAGGATAACACCTCAAAACTCTTTTATGATACCCAAAGAAATCTAGATTTGAGCCAGGAAATGGGTTTCTCGGCGTCCTTTCCCATTAAGCCAGCTACCTGGTGGGAAATCAATAATTATGCACAGGGCTCCTACCGCCAGGAAAAGTCGGGATATTTACAGGCCCGTTATGATTACCATGTTTGGGGTATTTACCTCAGCACCAATCATGCTTTTACATTGAACAAAACACAGGGCTTGAAAGCGGAAATCAGCGCATGGTACTCTTCTCCTACCATACAGGGCATTTATAAACTTGCACAGCTTTATGATGTGAGCGCAGGTGTAAGCAAGAGTTTGTTTAAGGGCAAAGGCACTTTAAGGTTGGCTGTAAACGATATCTTTTATGGAAATGCCTACCGCATTGATGTTGATTACGAAAACCAACATAATGGTTTTTATGAGAAAAACGATACACGCAGTGCTACTTTAAGCTTCTCGTACCGGTTGGGCGGTAATCCAGCAGCGGCCAGAAAAAGAACTTCGGCCAGTGAGGAGGAAAAGAAACGCACGCAGTAAATTTTAACCACAAATGCACACAGATAAACACAGATTTTCATATCTGTGTGCATCCTTTCTATCTGTGCTTAAATTATCTTTGCTGCTTGGGTCTTAGCGAGATGCTACGGCCAGAATGAGGGACTCTATGTCATTAAGTTAAGGGGATAAATCGCAAAAAGATGTTACCCTGAGCGGAGTCGAAGGGCATTAATTTGCGTTTCATCAATCTCAAGAAGTCTTCGACTATGCTACCATTGTCGTTATTTTGCAATTGCTTACATATAAGATATTTGCGACACTATACATTTCCGCCCAACTAGGCCGTAGCACCGTATCCCCGTTCCACTTAAATCCGGCCTAACATCCCGATAGCTATCGGGATCGGGCTGCACTGCCCAAGCCTACCTGCTGGCTTCGAAAGAAAAATTTTCAGCCGGTGTTTTTTGTTTTTTCATGGGCTTTTATGTTTTCAACGGCATTCAAGCTAGCTGCGCTGGTCTTTTTGACATCAAAAAGAAAGAAGCCTGTCCGGCTAGGACTAGTAAACACCCCGTCCTGCGGACACCCCTCTGAAAGAGGAGAATCATATATTGCACAAGACCAATAATTAAATGTCATTTATATTAATTTTTATAAAATAAATTACCCCTCAGGGTAACGACCTTAATGTTTAACTTATGACATTGAGCGGGGGCTACAATCGGCCTTCAAATACGATTTACCATTTATTTACAAAATTTACATTTTTATTTACAATGCAAATCACTCCATCCGAAAAATATCAAACTAGATTCGCTTAATCAATTTGAAAGGATATGAAACATATGAAAAAAACCATCTATGTGCTGATCTTACCACTGGTTGTGGCGAGCGGATTAGTATTTGCCAATCGTGAAATTAAGCCATCCCCAAAGCCCTTGTCTACCGCTGAGCGGAAAGCCCGCATGGTGGAAGACAAGAAAAAATGGGAGGCCTCTTCTGACGGGATCAGGTACAAAAAATGGGAGCTTTCTCCCGAAGGTAAAAAAGTGCGTGCCAGTCATGATAAAATAAAGGATTACATAAAGGATTTCAGCAATATGGAGGCCGTGGTCACCTCTGTTACTTTTCAGCGCGCAAACGCGAAATCAGGACCAAAATGGCTTATCGTCAGGATCGATGGCGAAGAATATATGATGCAATTTACGCTTAAGGAATTTCAGCAGTTAAATGGCCTGAAAGTTAACGACAAAATAATGGTAAGAAGCCACAGCGCTGGCTATTCGCCCAATCATCCTTATTTGATCGTATCGGGCGATTATATTGAGCAAAATAATAAGGTACTTTTTAAACGTGACCTTAGCAAAAATAACGGTTGCTGAGGCTTCCAAAATTTCGACACTACACAGCTCTCCGCGAAGATTAAAAGCGCATCGAAAGATGGGCTTTTTTTGTTATATTGATTTTGCAGTGGCTTTAGCGAGACGCTACGATCGGAATGAAAGCGTCCATAGTTTAAATAATGTACTTCATTCTTTGACTAACAGCTTCAAATAAGTAAAAATCTTCCCACTATGCTCCACTTCGTGATAGTTAGCGGCTTGCAGGGCCTCGACGTGATTTTTCACTTGAAATCCTATGGGTAACTCAAAAGGCTCATAGTTGACAAATAATCCAGATTCCAGATCTGATTCAAGATTGTTAACCGTATCAATCAATAAATGTTTCACCTCATTAACATCTGGATCAATTTCCTAAGAACGTGGAGACGATCCAATTTTGAAGGATTCCATGAACTCTTTAGATATATACATTTGTAATCCACTACGCATATACATATGCCGCTGTTGAGAAGTGATGCAATGACCTATTTGCCAAATTATATTATTGTTAAAACCCTCTGGAATTTTAAATAATATTTCGCTATTACTTGTTTCAATTAATTGCAATAGCCTATTCCTGCTAGCTCTTAAAATTTCACATTCGAAATGTACATTAATCATTTAACTTGGGTTAAGTCCTCAGGAACAGAAGAATTCGTAATGCTCTCTAAAGTAACTTTTTCACGTTAAAGTTCAAAATTTATCTCATTTTAGGAATCTAAGTGCCTTTGCTAGCGTACAGATGTCGCGCGTGCAAATTCCGCAAAGTTAAGTGTGGCATTTCAAACAGGATGGATCGAGTAATCTTGATACTTAAATCATAACTTATCTTATATTTTTTGTACCTGCTTGCACATTGCCTATCTTCATGCAAATCAAACAAGGAAACCAGTTGAATGGTATGCAAATTAGCAACAAGAAATTTAAATTACCTGCAAGTCAAATCAAAGATCTTATCCCACCTATGGGCGGATGTATGGCCACCGACAAAATCACAGTAGACGGGCTGCCAGTTAAATTCATGTATAGAAAAAAACCAGATTATGAACATGATAGTGAGTGGATTTTTCTATCTGGTACTGAAACACAAGCGTACCTTGATGATCATACCAACACGATGATTTACGAAGTAAATACCATTGCAAACTATAATAATGCAATTATTCCATACCTTAACCTGCCAATTGGAACCGATTTAGAACGGATGGATGGCACAGACACATTTAGTGATTATATAGATGGATAACAATATCAAAATTATCCACCCATCTAAAAAAAGAATTGAAAGGAAATCAAAATTATCATGCTTAAACTGTACAAATTAATAAATAATCAGCTTCATTATTGGGAGACTTGGGATGACGAAAAAACAGCAACAATACATTCAGGTATTGTTGGAGAACTTGGCGAGCAAAATAAAGTTACGGGTGGACTTTTTTCAAATTTCCGCAAGAAAGTGCAAAAGGAAATTGATGCTAAACTGAAAGAAGGTTATGCCGAATTTGATGATGATAAAATGGCTTTCTTGGAAGTTGAATATATTATCGACGGCTTCGGTACAGATGAAGACCTTGATAAACGCCATAGACTTGAAAACCACTTAGACCAACTTTTAGGTTTGACTGGACTTGGATATGCTGATGGTGGTAGTATCGGAAGCGGAACAATGGAAGCGGGTTGTATAGTTGTGGACTTTGACATCGCACAAAAAGTAATCGAAGAAAATTTGAAAAACACAGAATTTGCAGACTATTCGCGGATATTTAAAATGAATGACGAATAATAGTAATCATAATCTAGCGCAAGTCTTAGCCGTAGCCTCAAAAAAGGCCAGACTTGTGCTTTCGTTAAATTAACAAATTAATCTCAATAGAAATTTCATTAGTTAAATATCATGAAATGCACGTTCATCCAGCCCATTGACCTATGCACTAAGAATGCGTTAGTGAGGGTACGCTTTTAAAGGCTTTTAAACAAATATCCTTAACAAGAAAATAATTAACTTCGAATAATCCAATGATATGACAACGTCTCTCCAATCCATTTTTTATACCCTACTAATTATTACATCTCTGGGATGTAACAGCGAAAAAGAGCTGATTCCAGTAGTTCAGCCCGCAAGTATACTTCAAGGCAGCGACCAGATAGCAAATTATATTACACAATATGTCAACTTTGACTCTGATTTCAGTACGTTCGATACGGAAGGAAAAGTGATGGATAAGCAAACATTTCTGAACGAGGTACTTTCTGGGAGTTACTTACCTTTAAGGTTAAAAACCGGTCCGGATGAAAACTCATATCAGCTATATAAAATTAATGTGCTTATTGAAGACTCACCAAAATATTATCTGATAGACCAGGCCCGTCAGGGGCTTTTTCAACTTTCGCTCCTGGAAAAACCAGCACCAAAGTTTGAATTTATAGATTTAGCAGGTCACAAATACAATCAACAAAATACCAAGGGCAAAATTTTGGTAATGAAATTTTGGTTCATAGGCTGTGTTGCCTGTATACAGGAAATGCCTAAAGTTAATAAAATCGTTGATCGATACCGGGACCGTAAGGATATTCTTTTTATTAGTCTTGCCTCGGATAAAGCCGAACCTTTAAAGAAATTTCTAAAAGGGGTACCTTTCAAATATGAAACTGTCGCAAACGCCGATCGATACATGGTTGATTCCATCGGCACCAAGGTATTCCCTTCGCATCTAATTATTGGCAGAGATGGGAAGATCAAAAAATTCACATTACAATATGCAGAGGTTGAAAAGCAACTAAAAACCCTTCATTAATAGCATAAACGCTCTACCTAAACAATAGCCAGAATTTGCTTTCGTAAAACACAGACCTTACACATTCAGTGCAGTAGGTGCCATGCCGAACTTCTTTTTAAAAGCATGTGAGAAATGCGACAGGCTTTCAAAACCAAGCTCGAGGTAAATGGCAGAAGGTTTCTGGTGTTTGCTTTCGATGAGGTGTTTGGCTTCCCTTAGGCGTTTATCCTGCAGCCAATGACGGGGTGGCGCGCCGAAAGTTTTCAGGAAATCGCGTTTGAAACCGGCCAGACTACGACCAGTTAGCTGCGCGAATTTTTCGATGGGCACATTAAAATGAAAGTTGCTCAGCATAAACTTTTCCAGGTCGATTTTATGGGGTTCTGAAAAGTCGAATAAAAAGTTACGCAGTGCCGGTAGGGCAAGTAACAGTAATTTAATTCCTTCTTTCACTTTTAAAATGCCCATTTCATTGGTCATGGTGGCACCCGAGCTTCGGGCATAGGGAACAATAGACTGGAAATATCCTTCTAGGAATTCGTTTGATGGAATCAGGATATTTGGCGGACCAATGTATTTATGGTCTGCTGTTAACTTTTCTTCCAATACGATTTTCCGCAAAAGCTCTTCCTGAAGGGATATGACGATGGTTTCATAGTTTCCTCCCGGCAGTGGCGTTTTGGTGAGCGTACCCAGCTGGTTTTTGCCAATCAACAGCAGTTCTCCTCCGCTCATCGAAATACTTTGCCCGGCGGTTTCTAAGGTGAACTGCCCCGACACCTGCAGTACCAGGGTATGGTGGTTCCAGAAACACACTTTTTCTTTCCGCTGGGCAGAGAGGTAGGAATAAAATATTATGCCTGGGAGGATTTCTTTTGGACTAGTCATTTAACGTTGTAAATAAGTACCGCCACGTATGGCACCTACTGCAAAAGTAGTATTTAAAGTGTTCATTTCTTGTGGTGTAAATACAATATCGAGCGCTTTAATATTTTCGGGCAGGCGCGACCTACGGCTCATGCTTACTAAAGGCATGATATGATCGCCCTGTTCCTTTACCCAGGCAATAGCAAGCTGTGTAGGTGTACAGCCTTTGTTGTGCGCCAATTGTTTCAATACTTCTACTTTTTCGAGGTTTTGAACCAGGTTTTCGCCCTGAAAACGGGAGAAATGGTTATGGTAATCATTTTCTGCAAGCGGCGCTTTCATGTCGCCGGTTAATAAACCTTCTGCAGTATTGGCGAAGGCCACTACAGCAATGCCCAATTCTTTTGCTGCAGGCAGCAGTTCGTTTTCGATCTGACGGTCGGCCAGCGAATAGCCGATTTCCAGCGCACTTATGGGGTGAGTGTCATTTGCCAAACGAAGCTGATCAGCCGTAATCTCGGATACCCCAATGTGACGCACTTTACCTTCTTTAATCAGGTCGGCAACCGTTCCGATGACGTCTGCTACCGGCACGCTGCCGTCCATCCGGCAAGGCTGGTAGAGGTCTATCGTTTCAATCCCCAAACGCGTTAGCGAGTAATTGATAAAATTTTTGATCGCTATGGGCCGCAGATCTAATCCCAGCCATTGGCCGTTGTGAAAGATGGCCCCGAATTTTACGCTGATAAAAGCATCATCGCGCCGGCCTTTAATCGCTTTGCCAATTAACATTTCGTTATGACCGGCACCGTAAAAGTCGCCAGTATTTAAAAAATTAATGCCATTATCTAAGGCTTCCTGAATGGTGGCTATGCTTTCTGTTTCGCTGGGTGTAGCACTGCCCCATACAGAAGACATGCGCATACAGCCCAAACCAAGTTTAGATACGAATGGGCCATTTTGACCCAACTGAATTTTTGTGATGTTGTTCATGAAACAAAGATCAACATTCCAAATACTCAATGCTTTCTTCTACGGCTCAAATATTTTGTCTGTACGGCTCAGCAGCAGGATTTATTCCATTATAATACGGACGCCTTTAATTGGTGATCCATATTGATATGTCTGCCGTAATTTTTACGGATACCTACCGCTTCTGGCGTTCCCGAAAATCGCTGGGCGTGCACTTATGCCTATCGCGAAAGCTTTTGGTAAAATTGGCCAAATCATTATAACCACAATTAAAAGCAATGTTTTTAATCCTTTCGTTTGAAATTATTAGCAGTTCTGCAGCTTTTTCTAGCCTTTTGGTTTTGATATAATTGGCTGGCATATCGCTGTAATGTCTGGCAAATTCGCGTTTAAAAGACAATAAACTCAAATTATGGAGTTGTGCAAGGTCTTAGATAATGAGTTATTCAAACAGGTTGGCCTCAATAATTTGCTTAGACGTATAGGTAGTGGGCGAAAAAAGCTGTGCAAATATGGTTTGTATGGCCCGGGCATTAGCAGTTTGGGCCAGAAGCAGGATAATTTCTTTTAACTTCAAAATCAGTATATCTTCGTTAACCAGTGCCGGATGCTGAAAATAAAACAGCAAGCTTCGATATATTTTCCGATTAAAAAACTGTTGTTTAAAACTTCCGCACTTTTGTTCGAAACCATCCGATCGGATGCCTGAAGTATAACCGGCATCTCCCGGTCGTAGATTCGCTTTAAAATATCGGGATGAAAATTAACGACCATAATTTCGTTAATCCATCCTTTATTTAAATTGCTGATCGCCCATGCATTAGCTTATCTGGTATAAAAGATCCTTTATCCGAAAATCACAAACTTTGGTTTACCGTATTTTAAGCACATTACGCTGTTACTGGTAAATCGCTCCAGCAACAAATGCGATTAAGAGCATGAGCAATGTTTGGGCAATTAAAGGATCGGTAGAAGTTTTGGCCAGTAGATGCCCCAGCGGAACCCGGGTAAAGGTTACAATGGGAGTATACAAGTATATTTTACCACTAAGATGCGTTAAATCAATTTTGCCAAAGCGTATAAATGAAATGATTGCTGATCCTAGCAAAACGTAAAGATTAGATGGCTTATCGAAGATTGGCTCCAAACACAGGAATAACATTCTGGTCAGTCCCTATTTTGTATTATATATAACCTGCTCTGCCAATCATAAATTTGATGCAACTTTGATTATGCTATTAAATTGGCGCCCATGCTATCAAAAAACCTCAGAACTTTAATATATTAGTGTTCAATCAATTTACTGTAATGAAAAGACTAGGTCTCCTCCTTATTACCACTACTTTCCCCTTTTTACTCATGGCACAACAGATACCCTGTAACTGCCTGCAGAATTTAAATGAAGCAATTGTTAAAACTGAGCTTAACTACGCCGGATTTCCGCAAAAAGTATATACTAATACAAAACCGACCTATCAAAACCTGATAACTAGCCTCCGCAGAAAGGCAGAAAATGAAAACAATCCTAAAAACTGCTATTATCTTATTAAAGAGTATGTTCGATTTTTTGCAGACAAACATTTTTCATTAACATACCTCAACAAGGATGATTACGATAAGGAAACCGTAACTGTGGACGAATCTTATTTTAAAACACTAAAACCGGGTATTGGCGCCGAAGGCATATGGATAAATGCTGACAGTTCAATTACCCTTGGGATAAAAAAATTTCCGGACAATGAATACAAGGCCATTGTACTTAATGCAAAAGATAGCATGCTCCATAAGGGGCTTGTCTATTTTATACTAAAACCACATCAGAAAGGCTATCTGCTAAATCAGTACAATGTATTTAACAGTGTAGATTTCTATGCCCAGCAAAGAGGCAACCTGTTGCAGTTGTGGAATTTTTCGCTTTTTGGAAGGGTTTTTCCAAACGAAATGACTGCCAAAGAAAAAAAGGAGTTAGGTACATGGAAAAACAGCAACAATGGACTCGATTATTATAGGTTGGACGAGGAAACCAGTTACATCAAAATCCCGACCTTCTTTAATAACGACAGTAAGATCGAGAAATTAGTTGCAGCCCATGATAAAGCCATCAGGCATAGTAAGTACCTGATCATAGATCTGCGTGGGAACGGAGGGGGCAACTCTGGCTGGAGCTTTCTCTTACCTTACGTTATGACCAACCCGATCAAACAGGACAGCCCCCTGCTTCGCATTTCCCAGGACAATGTGCGGCTCAAAAGATCAGAACTTGAGTATTTCGTCAAAAATCCAGTACCTGTAGATCTAAAAAAATACTATCCTGATCAATATGTAGCTAACCTCAAAAAAATCTACGAAGAACTCCCATCTGCCGAGGGTACGTTTTATCAGATCCCTGGATTGACAATCCCCCTTGATTCTGTTCTTCGCAGTCCTGCTAAAGTTGCACTAATTACCGATGAACTTTGCGGTAGCTCTACAGAATACTTTTTTCATTTAATGAAACAGAGCAAAAAGACAACACGATATGGTAGGAATAGTGTAGGCATGATGGATTACGAAGGGCCAACATCACAAACGCCGCTGCCATGCAAAATGCTGATGCTCATGATGCCGGTTTCAAAATCGAGCTGGACCGACAAGAAGCCTATTGATGCAACCGGATTCAGTCCCGACGTTAAGCTTAACATACCAGGGGACCGGTGGGTTGAATACATTTACAAGGACCTGAAAAGGAAAAACTGAATTAAGATGAGTAACCCTTTTTCACAATTTTCTTTAGGGAGGTTTTTAAGCTTTGTACGAATTCCCTATACCCATAAGATATCCCTGTTCAATATCCTGCCATTGCTACTACCAGCATATAATTAAAAAACATATAGGTTGTGTTCCTGAATTTTTGCCGTCAAAACCTTATCTTCGGCATGTTTTTGATAGGACAATATACCCCTATAGATAAGCAAATGATTATTCCACATTAGAAACATAAGCCCATGTCTGAAACAAATTATCCTGTACCATATAACGAAGCTGAAAGGCTTTTAAGGTTGTCCGATCTCGATATTGATTATGGAAGCCTGTCTGAAAGTTTTAAAGACCTTACCCATCTGGCCGCGAAAGTAGCCGGTACAGAAATCTCATTGGTTAACCTCATCGACGCCTATACCCAGTGGACGGTAGGCAGACATGGCCTTGATTTACAGCAGATGACCCGGGAAGAGTCTGTGTGCCAATATACGATTACACAAAACGATCAGTTCGAGGTACTGGATCTTTCGGCAGATGACCGCTTTAATAAAAATTTCTATGTCGGTGCTCCGCTGTCCCTTCGTTATTATTTTGGCGTACCATTAAAGGATAACGACGGATTAAACATTGGTGCCCTTTGTGTGCTGGATACAGGATTGAAAACATTAGGCCCGGAGAAAATCGAGCTATTGAAGATCATTGCTGCAGAGATCATGAACAGGATAAAAGCCTATCAGACCATGGAGCTGATGCAAAATAATTTAAAAGATCTTAAAGAATCCACCAAAAAAGTTGCTCATGATATTCGCGGACCAATTGCAGGGATAATAGGTTTATCAGAAATTATTACCGAGCAAGGGAAAAGTGCTAATTTGGATCAGGTAATTGAGTTTATCAAACTCATTCATAGTGGAAGTAAATCGCTTTTAGATCTTGCCGACGAAATACTTTCTGATAATGATGAAGTGAAAGGTCCGGGTGTTAATGAATTTGACCTCAGCAGTTTCCGCACCAAGCTTCAGGAGCTTTACGAACCGCAGGCAACCTGCAAAAATATCAATCTGAATATCAATATTAACCCAGACAAAAAAAATATTGTTTTTTCGAAAAACAAGCTGCTGCAGATTAATGGGAACCTGATTTCCAATGCGGTAAAATTTACCCCCAGCGGAGGTACAATAACCGTAGACCTTGATGTAGTGTTGAAACCGGAAGCAAATATTTTACGGATCGTGGTTGCCGACAGCGGTGTCGGAATCATGGAAGACGAAATTGAACAAATCTTAACAGGGGGTATTGGCACAAAACAAGGCACCGGAGGTGAAACAGGTTACGGATTTGGCTTATCACTGGTAAAACACCTCGTCGATAAACTAAACGGTAAAATTTTCATCACCTCTGAAAAGGGACAGGGAACAGTCTTCCGCATTGAACTTCCTCAACGCCATTCGTAATTTTCTGTCTGATAAAAATCTAGTTTCTGCTATCATGAAGCCCAAATTTTATTTATTGCTATTATCAGCCCTGGTATTTTCCAAATTCTCGCAAGCGCAGGAAGGCAGTGCAGACGAGCTGTTTACCCAGGCAAGAGCTGCAGCCTTCGAATCAAAAGACTATCCGAAGGCCATTGTACTTAGTAAAAAGGCTTTGGCTAAAAGTCCGGACTATGCAGATATCAGGATCTTTTTAGGCAGGGTTTATGCCTGGAGCAAGCAACCTGATAGTGCCAGGCAAGCTTTCGCCTTGGTTTTAGCGAAACAGCCGGATAACAAAGACGCACATCTTGCTAATTCTACCCTCGAATTCTGGGAAGACAATAACGAAAAGGCCCTGCTTGAGGTAAATAAAGGCCTTACTTTTCATCCTACAGATGATGATCTCCTGCTGTTGAAAGCTAAAATACTTAACAGCTTAAAAAAATGGACCGAAGCAAATGCGGTTATTGAAGGGGTGCTAAAACGATCGCCCAGCCTCACCGAAGCACGCACACTTGCCGCAAGAGTAAGGGAAAATTCTTCCAAAAACAAGATAGGACTCAATTACGACTTTGTTTACTTCGATAAACAATTCGATGATCCATGGCACATTGTGAGTATAGATTATAGCAGGCAAACCAAATTGGGCTCCGTTACCGGAAGGGTAAACTATGCGAACCGTTTTAACCGCAACGGCCTTCAGTTCGAGGTAGACGCATATCCGCGTATATCAAACACCTTCCAGGCCTATATCAGTGGTGGGTACTCTAACGACGTAGGCGTGTTTCCTCACTACCGTGCAGGCTTTTCATTGTATGCAAACCTACCGGCAAGTTTTGAAGCAGAAGCTGGTTTTCGCTATTTAACCTTTGGCGAATCAACCTGGAGCTATACGGCGTCAGTAGGGAAATACTACAAAAGCTTTTGGTTTAATTTACGGACTTTTTTAACCCCTTCCAACGATCAGGTTTCTCAATCTTTCGCCTTAACCACCCGGTACTATTTTGGCGGTGCCGATGATTATTTTAGCCTTCGCCTGGGCACTGGTTTATCGCCAGATGATCCCCAAAATAATGTTTTAATTGGAAACACGGCTTACAAGCTGCGATCAAATAACATCACGCTCGGTTACCGTAAAGCGTTTAAATCGCTTAATATCCTTATCGTTAACCTCGGGTTAGAGAACCAGGAATACAGGCTTGACACCAAAGGCAATCAACTTGATCTTGGGATTGGCTACATCAGACGTTTCTAATGAAAAGGAAGGTAAAAAAACTATGGATTGTACTGGCTGCTGCTGCAGGCATTCCATTAACGATGTGGCTCTGCTGGTATTTAAGCCCAAAAACCAAAATGGTTGCTGCCATAATCGATAAAACAGTTCTTACAACCGCAGGCCAGGAACACATCTCCTTCCTATGGATATTAAATCAGGAGAAACTAACAAAAACAGCAAGTAAGTTTTATAAAATCGACCACGATTATTTTGGTTTCTTCCCTTTGGAGGGAGAAAAATTTCGCCTGAAGGGATTGGAGCGGTTTAACAATGATCAGCTACAGCAATTAAGTGAGGATATTAACCTGGTTTATTTTACTGATACCTACGGCATTTATCGAAACGAATGGTATACCCAAAAGAATAACAACGAACGCTCCGGAATGGTTTATGGTGGGATGAGTAGCCAGGATATTGAGTTATTAAAGCAGATGAAGCAGAAAAAGAAGCTCATTATCACAGAATTTAACAGCATAGGAAGCCCTACAAGCCAAGAAACCAGAAAGCAGTTTGAGGATATGTTCGCGATGCACTGGACCGGCTGGACAGGCCGCTTTTTTGAAAGCCTTGATACGACAAGAAATAAGGAACTGCCGCGATGGCTCATTAACAATTATAAACGGGCAAATAACAACAATTGGCCTTTTAAAAAGTCGGGCATTGCTTTGGTTAGCGATCAGGACAGGGTTATCATCCTGGAGGATGGCCGCGACTTAAAAAACCCGATGCCCCATATTGTCAGTGGTGAATACGGACAAAAAGTACTGGGCTTGCCTGAAGAGATTAAATATGCATTCTGGTTTGACGTTATTCAGCCGAACAGGGCGATTAATACCCAGGTTGCCAGCTTTAGAATGGATGTTAACCAAAAGGGGCAGGCGCTTTTGAAAGCAAATGGGCTAAGTGCTGTTTTCCCTGCCGTGTTGATGCACAAAGAAACCGATTATCGCTTCTATTACTTCTCCGGAGATTTTTGCGACAACCCGGTAAGCCTGTCTTCCTCTTATTTCAAAGGGATTGGTGCATTCAAATGGTTATTCTACGATACCAGTAACCCGATGGAACGATCGAGCTTCTTTTGGAATTTTTATCGCCCGATGATGACCACCATCCTTGATCAGGAACGGGAGTACAATAAAAAATAGCTATTTCTTCGTCGGCCGATATTTTAAAATTACCGATGGCGGCAGCACCCTGGCCTTTACACCCAAACCTGCATTTTTCCGCTTAAAACTTTCAAAGGCATTTTTTATGCGTTCGTAACCCACCTCATCTTTTACTAACTCCTCTTGCATATTGTCGCCTATTTGATAAAGCGATGTGCCGTTGAGGTGATAAGAGCCCTGGATAAAATCGACCATCTCGGTTTTGGTCTGTATCAACGGGTAACTGTGCACATTTCTGAATGAGCGGGCAGTATCAAGTCCCGATCCGAGCCAGCTTACAGCACCGGGTAAGTCTATACCATAGCCTGACTGAAGATACGCGAGCAAACTTGGCGTTACATCAAAATGTGTAGATATGGATGCGAATTGCGCACTACGCTTTAACAGCGGCGAATAAATAATTAAAGGCACATGATAGCGGTCTATCTTATTACTCATCGGGATTTCAGGCATCCGGTGATCTCCGGTAATTAAAAAAATGGTGTTGGCGTAGTCTTCTCTTTTCTTATAATTGTTAAAAAAGCTTCTCAAAGCATCGTCGGCATATAAAATAGTGCCATACTGTTTTTTGTAATTGCGATAATTGTCTTTCTTAGCTTCGTCGAATCCCAGGTCCGTCATCCGTTGTTCAAACCTGGAATTGTATTTTTCCTGTTCATTAATCAGGAAAGGATTGTGCGTGGTGACCGTTAAAATTACGTTCAGCTCTGCAGGTTTGGTGGCTTTTGAAGGCCTGTTTGTCAGATAAAACCGATATAGCTCCTGATCTCCATATCCCCATGAAAATCCATTTTCTTCCGGCAGCTTAGGGTACCCTGCCGAAAAGGACTTGAGGTCTCTGATTTCATCAACACTGTTCTTTTGAAGAAATAGGTTCATATTATCAAAGCCTGCGTCTCCTCCATAATAGAATGATGTTTTATAACCATTAAATTTCAACAAACTGAACAAAGAAAGATGATCTGGCATTTGCTGCCCCTGCTCAAGAAAACCATTTTTACCGAAAGGCAAAGATCCCATTAAAGACGGTAGGACTGCAAACGTACGACCACCAGCACTTAAAAAGTTTTTCCAGTAAAGGCCTTTATTAGCTAATGAATCGATAAAAGGAGTGAAATTTCCCAGGTAGGCACCTTCATTGGTAAACGCCCGGCCCAAGCCCTCAACGATGATGATCACAAGATTTGGTTTACTGTTGGCTTTATTGAAAAATGGAGTCAGAACATCACGATCGTTCGCTTTCCTGTAAAATGGGTATTCCGAGCCACCCAGGTAGCTAAAAGTTGGGGGCGCAATACTACCGTCGCCGTAATCTCCAATGTAGGCATCAGCATAAATGTCCAAATCCTCATCCCCGGGATAAAAGTGAGTGTAAGAACTGCTAAAAAAGTAATCGGCCTTGTTCAGCGCGAGGTTGTTGACAAAAAGGTTTTCAAAGTTTTTTTTGAAAAGATGCGCTTCGCCACTGGTCATTAGATAAAAAACAGACAGTATAGGTAAAGACCAGGCCAGCCATAACGGAACCTTGATGCGGTTGGGCAATTGCTTAAGTGCAACGGCCAGGAGTGCAATTACGAATAAAAAACATAAAATTAAAGGTATGCTTACAGTACCGGATGCGCCAACAGTTTGCTTGATATCCGCAAAAGAGTAACCATAAAAATCTGCTCCTAAAGGCACCAGGGCGGTAGCGAAATACTGGCAGAGCACCAGTTGAATGAAGATGGTAAAGGCAACAAATACTTTAAAACTAACTTTAGCCAGTTTAGGATGTCCAAAAAACAGCGGAACAAATAGAATAAATACAAAAATCAGCCATTTTAACCAAAAGCTCAGATCTGCCAGCCATGACCACAGCATAAAACTAAATAGCTGAGCCGGGAATTGATGAATTAATCCATTAACCACAACTTCTACAACTCTGATTACAATTAAAGCAATAAGCCAAACAAGGGCGATTTGCAGAAAAACTATGGTTGCTGATTTAAAACGGCTGATCATTATTAAACTTTTTCTTTTGTAAATCCTTTCCTGGTCATTTCTCCCCAGGAATTCTTTTTCCTCAACAGATCGATATTGCCTTTAATAGCCGACCATACCACAAACGGATGGAAGATTAATGGCTCCAGAAATGCAGTAAGAATTAAAAGCAGAAGATTTCTGTTCGTTTTGTATTGGTTATAAGTGAGCACCTCCGTCAATATTGCAAAAACTGAGTATAAAAATCCGAAGCTGAATATAAAAAGCAATAAGCCCAGAAAGAAAGACCACTGGATCAATCCGAAGCTGGCAAAAACAATAAAGGCAATAAATCCGAAAAATTCTACAATAGGGGCTAAAAATTCAAAGAAAAACCAATATGGATAGCTAATCATACCTAAAAGCCCGTATTTGGGATTAAAGAACATGACTTTATGCATCTGCAGGGTCTCAATTGTGCCCCGGGTCCAGCGATTTCGCTGTCGCCCAAGTATTTTAAAGGTCGAGGGCGCCTCTGTCCAGCAAAGCGGATCAGGGATAAAGCTCACTTTGTGCGGAATCCCCTTTTCTTCCATGTATCGTCTCATTCTTACGACCAACTCCATATCCTCACCTACTGTTTTGTGATTATAACCACCGCACTTGACTACGATCTCTTTATCGAAGGCGCCGAAAGCACCCGATATGAGCAGCAAGCCATTTAAGCGGCTCCAGGCCATCCGACCCAACAAAAAGGCCCGAATATATTCCAGCGTTTGAACACGTGGCAGGAACTGGCTGGGAAGCTTAACTTTGAGCAAACGCCCGTTTTCTACAATGCAGCTGTTGGCAATACGAATCACTCCCCCCGTAGCAATCACCCGCTTTTTCGTGTTTTCCAAAAATGGCTTGGCCAGTTTCAGAATAGCGTCCTGCTCTAAAATACAATCAACATCGATGCAAACAATATAATCGTTGCTTGAAACATTTATACCAACGTTTAAGGCATCTGCCTTCCCGCCATTCTGCTTATCAACAACGATTAATTTTCTGTAAACTACTTTTCTGCTTCTGTAAACGCCTCTTACTTCCTTGGTTTCAATCTGGCCGTTAACAAAAAAGTCGGCCTTATAAAGATCATAAACTTCAATCAGCTTTGATAACGAATCATCTTTACTTCCATCGTTAATAATAATTACTTCCAGGTTGGTATAATTAATAGACAATAAAGACCGCACATTCTCGATAATGTTTGCCCCCTCATTATACGCTGGTGCTAATATACTGATGCTTGGTGCCTGCCTGGAACCTGCCAGCACACCATAATCTGTAAAACTATTTTTACGCAGATAGTTACGGATCTCTCCGATCGAAAATGCCGCAATAAA
>Ga0182006_1000233_pt1 | contig 52709 bp, 40 predicted proteins | sample Sormic07211104_1_FD_123022 | JGI IMG/M metagenome (GOLD analysis project Ga0182006, IMG submission 123022) | Rhizosphere microbial communities from Sorghum bicolor, Mead, Nebraska, USA - 072115-104_1 MetaG | ecosystem: Host-associated > Plants > Roots > Rhizosphere | place: USA: Nebraska...
AGGAAGATACATAATATGCCCGTTAATCCAAATTCTTCACCTATTGAAGGTAAGATCATATCGGTATGTGCTTCAGGAATGGTTTTGGCAAAGCCCTGCCCCACGCCCTGACCGGTTGCGCCGCCTGTAGACATGGCCCACAAACCGTTGGCCACTTGGTCGCCGCCATAAACCTCATTGTTCCAGGCATCCTGCCAGATTGCTTTACGATCTCCCAGGCGCTGCACAGGCCCAGGGAAGATGCGGTCCAGGTATGGAATCTGATCAATCGTTAAAAAAGCCGACATGATCACCAACACCATAATGGCAGACTCACTGAGCTGCCTGCGCCCGAAAAACATCAGCGTACCGACCAAAAGCAAAGTGATCGCGGTGGATATCCATATATTTTCAAAAATCCATGAGGCCAACACGTATAACACGATAGCGCCTGCCATGAACATAAAATCGCCCCGGGAGAATGAAAATAGTACAATAAATGTAAAACAAACCACCATTGCCGGACCAAGGTCTCCCAATATCAGAAATAACATGAGGGTTAACAGTATCGCCAGTAAGGCAAAGGAGAAAAATGACCATCGTTTTTTCCAGCTCATATATTCACTGATCAGTTTCTCGTTTACGGCAAAAAATCCTGCAAGAAAAAAAATGATCAGGTACTTTACCACTTCACTGGGCTGAAATCCGAACAGGTTTACCTTTACACCACTTCCTTCTGGTCCGGTTCCGAATAAGATAGTGAGTGACAGCAATCCAATGGCGGCCAATGCCCAGGGCCATCCGTTTGCAGCTGATCGGATGTTCTTAAATAAAAGCAGGCGATAAACCCAGGTATCGGTATTAAAACGGCGCAATTTAATGCACAGCATCAATAAGATGCCTCCGAAACCCATTAACAGGTATAGAAGGGAATCTTTAGCTAAAAAACGGTCGCGCAGTGGATCCTGCAAACTCAGCAGCATCAGGAATGATATGCCCGTGAGCATCATCACTACGGGCAATATGATCTGATCGGCAGTGCTGAATTTCCATGACAGGATAAGGTGGACAAGTAAAAATCCACCGATTAGGCTTCCGCAGATAATCATAAACCACTTGTTGAATTCTTCGGGTGTTCTGATGATCAGTGATTTTTCCTTTTTGAGGATATTAAAGTCCCTGGTAGAGAAAAGCTTTATCGTATGTGGACGCTGTTCAAAAGTGAAAGTGGTATTTTCATCAAGATTTTGTACGCCCTTTGAGGCTCCAAACTGAAAACCTGGTTTTAAAGGCAAGATCTTAAATGCCTGGTTGCCGGGTAAGTTGGCAAAAGTAAATTCCCCGGTAGCACCAGTACGGGCATAGGCGGTAAGCTGTATTAATTTTCGTTTATTGGCAGTATCCAAAGTATAAACCTTTGTGGTGCCATTTGCTTTTTCAGTTATATTTTTGATGGTTTCTGTCGGCTCATCGTTGTAAATACTGTCTTGTGGCAAGATCATTTCCAGACGGACCAAAACACCTGGCACAGCTTTTTTATTTTCTATAATTTCCCCACTGATATCATGCTCACCCATGGCGAGGTTTACCTTAGAGGGGTACGTGCGGGGCTTACGTTGCTCCTGGTCGAATTTAAGCGAATCATCACCCGTATAACCGAGCAGTGCACGGGATGCCAGCACCCTTGCTTTAAATGATTTACCCCCTCTTGCATAGGCCTCGTCTGCAGGCAAAAAGTACCTGCGTTTGTTCACTTCGCCGATATTATCGAGTTCCTGGACATTAGGCGTTGCAGATGCAATGGTTTTTTCGATCAGGTCAATGTCCCGCTGATCTTCAAAATAGTAACCTTTTTTAAGTAGGTTACGCATATGTTCGGCAGGTTTTTCAGCATTCAGGTTAACCATCGTACCGGCTTTTAAGCGTGGTGCAACTTCTGCAAATCTGGGTTGAATAATCGCGTATAACTGGTAGAAGAAGAGTGCGAGAACCGTTGCGGTTGCTAATATGAAGATCCGCTCACGAGCCCGGCTCACTTTGACTACTGCTTTATTTTGCTCCATTTTTCGAATCTGCGGTTTTAGGGGTATTACCTTTTAGTAGAGTAATCTTCATCAATTCTGCATTTACCGGTTTCCCGCCGGGGAAATGAATGTTATTCTGTACAGGGATTAAACAATTGGTAAAGGTGGTATTTTTAAGCAGCAGCGCCTGGTCTGAAATGGCAATAGCGGTAGCGAAGCCTTTAAACTGCAGGCTGTCCAGCTTCAATAGCCTGGATGGAGATATCATGGTGATGGCTGCACCTTTGTATCCGCTATCCGCTTGCAGCACAATACCCTTTGCAATAACATACAGCGTGTCTTTCCGAAAACGTAAAGTATCGCTGATCAGTACCGGACTTTTAAAAATCGAGTCAGATAGTATTAGCGTGTCCCCCAGGGCATGGTCAAATGCATCTTGTAGTAACTGCTCCTGGCTGTTTCTCCCTTTTTGTTTTGGTGATGGATTAAGGGTAGAGACCGTATCTGTAGTGTGCGGGTTCTGCAAATACAGAAATATCGTAGTGCCGAGAAGGATGAGGCATAAAATAACCAACGCTGTGAACCAATAATTTCTTTTGGGCGCTGCATGAGTTTCCGTTGATGGACTTTCAGGCGTCCGTATCGCTTCATTATTTTCTGCTCCTCCGGCTGCCTGGGGCTGTTGTGTAAAGTCTGGTCTGGTTGGTATTACCTTTTGAGGCGCTTTGTTGTTCTGCAGCAGCACAACGGTGATGTTGTCACGCCCGCCGTTTTCATTGGCAAGCGCGATGAGATTGCCTGCTTTTTTGGCAAGTGTATCTCCTTGTAGAAGCAGGGTAGTAATATCCTGCCTGTTTACCATATCGGTCAGTCCATCGCTGCATAATAAGAGGAGATCGCCCGGCAGGAAAGGAGATTGACCGGTTTCAATATAGCTCTCATCGGTAGCAATCTGATCGCTGAAACCGATCGCCTTATTAATTTCATTGCGTTTGGGATGCTGCATAGCAGCAGCCTCTTCCAATCTTCCTGAATCTTCCAGAAAACCTACAAATGAATGGTCTTTAGAGATTTTGATCAGCGATCCGTCCCGTAGCAGGTATAATCGGGTATCGCCAACATGAGCATAATAAAATTGATTCTGCTCAATATCCGCAATTACCATAGTGGCTACGCAGGCCATTTCAGAAAGGTCTGTTGCTGTTTGCTTTTTGGCAATGATCATTTCATTTGTATTCCTGAACGCCACGATCATCTGCGAGATTGGATCGGCTGGACGATCTGTGAATTGCATCGAAATCTGTTCCGTAGCAATACCTGCCGCTACTTCGCCGCCCTGATAGCCACCTACGCCGTCTATTACAGCTGCCAAAATCAACTGATCGCTGGTGAGGGACTTAACAATAAAGCTGTCCTCGTTGTTGTCTCTGGATTTGCCGGTGTCTGTGAGGCCAAAAAAGTGTTTATCCATTTTTATTACGGGAGTTTTTAATGTCTTTAAAATGAACGATCATCAGCGCAACGACCAGCGATAACAATAAAATGGATAGCAGTTGCGACATAAGTTAGGATTTAAATAGGTTTATACCGATTATGCCGTTGAGCAACATCCTGGAGTTCAGCGGTAAAGAAACCCATTGCGGTGAATTAATTTCGCTGCGTGGCACCAAAACCTCGTTCAAAGTAGTAAGTTCGCCGAAAGAAGCTAAATAGAAATTACCGTCTGTTTTGTTGTAGCGAATGTGTAGGTGTGGTGAATTAACCCATTCTGATGCGATCTTGAAAATATTGGAATCTTCACGTCCGTCATCATTTCCCGAAACGATAGTATCTTCTGTTTTAATCAGGAACTCGATTTTTTTGCCCGAAAACTGCTTGTCGGGCACGATGGCTTCCAGCCGTCCGATAAGGCCCTGGTCCTTAGACGGTGTCGTATTGCCCTCAACATATTCCAATTGCGCATCATATGGGATTTCCATATAGCCTTCGCTGTAATAAGTAAAACCCTTTAAAATATCATTGTTGATATCGAATGTCTGCGCAATACCGGTTTGGCGGGGAATGAAGGTTACCCGTAGATTTTCCGATTTCTGATTGTTGTCTGGCAGCAATTTTCCGATAAAACCCTTATCACCCCTTGCGTAATCCGGATGTGATACCAACCGGAATACCCATTTTGAGCCGGATGGCTCAACATTTTTCCCGGCTTGCCGGTGTTCTCTTAAAATCGCATAGAATTTTTTGACTGTTTCCTGCACAATTAAGCCCAAAATCCCCTGCTTATTATCTATAAATTCACGGTAATCTTCTGCGTTGAAGGTGATGATGAATTCATGATAAAAAACAATACGATCGGCAAAAGATAATTCCCTGATAGACTCCTTAAATTTATCTACGATAAAGCTGTAAATGGTTTCCGGAGTGAGTTGCAATGTTTTTTGGTCACTGCTCTTGTTTTCATCGGTCAGAAACCAATCCTGAATACCGATACGCTTCCAGAAATTTGATTTTGTTTCCATAAGTTAGGGTGCCTATGCGGCGGTTAAGGGCATTTTTTTTAAAAAATTAAAACTGTACAGGAGTAACTGAAGTATCAGGGTTAAGGTCTTCTGTACTATCGGCAGCTTTATCTCTGGCTTTTTTGATCTCCGCGTTGATTGCACTATCCACCATCCGCTTTGCTGCTGCTGCTTCAGCCAGCTTGCGCTGGTTCGCCAATCTTCGTCTTTCCTGTGCTGTGGTATCAACTGCAGGGGGGATCGAATCTATAGGCTGAACAGCTTGCTGTGCCTGTGGCTCGTTGCCAAACTGGGAATAGCCCAGAAAAGCGATCAGTCCGATAATTGACATGATCATAAGGGCAAACACAAAATGGGGCAAGAGTATACCTTTTCTTTCAGGGGCCTGCGCTGTACTTTCCAATGCCAATACCTGTTTGCGGAGCATTTCGTTCTCCGCATTGAGCGAATCCATAGCTGAATGGTCTATGGGTAAAGTATTGCCTGCTAAGCTTCCACTAAGCACCGCTTCATGCAAGGCCATTCCATCGCTGTATCTGAGTACAGGATCTTTTTGCAGGCATTTCTCGATTAGGTTAAGGAGCCAATGCGGAACCTGCATTTCACGGGTTTTCTGTTCCTCGGTCCAGTTTGCGGGTAAGTTTGTCTTGCGCAGGTTAATCACGTCAGGCACTTCACTTTCCATATGACCGATCATTACCGAATTACGTCCTGTATCGCTATTTCCAGACAAAGGAAAAGGAACCTGGCCTCCGAGTAATTCATACAAGATGATGCCATAACTGTAAACATCGGTTTGCGGTAGCATTTTGCCTTCGTTTTGTTCGGGCGCCATAAACTCCACCGCACCTGCATGCCTGATGCTACTTCTACGCTGCTCTTCACTCATAATGGCGAGTCCAAAATCCAGTAGCACATAGTTCGCTGTGTGCAAATTGTATTTAACGTTATTGCTCTTCACGTCGCCGTGTTTTACGCCCAGTTTATGGCAGTGCTCAAGAGCGGCAGCGAGGTGTTGCGCCACTTTTATAACTTCGCTTACCGTAAATATCTTTTGGTGTGGGGGCTGGAGCAACTCACAAAGGTCGGGTCCTTCTATGTATTCCATTTCTATAAATGGGAAGGATCCGCTCTCGGTTATGCCGAAACTGAGCATCTTTACAACATTCGGACTGGGATTTTCATTTACCTTTAGCAACTTTGCAACCTCGTTTTCAAAATTGCGGTAATTTTTATCGTCGCGGTTCTCGGTGTATATTGGAGTAGGAATTAATTTCACCGCGGAGTAGATTGCACCGATACGTTTCCCTTTATATACCGATCCTTGTCCGCCTGTTCGCAGCGCTCCTAAATTCTCCAGCCCTTCTGTAATTGTAAATACTTTACTCATATTTCTCCTAATAACAATTATAAGGATTTTTTGTTGCCTATTAATAATATAAATATGATCGGGGCTTACACAGCCCAATCCTTTCTTTGCCTGGCCAGGAGGAAATTCCTACTGTTGCCGGCAGTCCCCGATGTATCACATCGGTTGGTTGAAATAATAACTGACGTTGCTAAAATAAAGTATTCAGGTTTCATCTTATTTATGGAGCCATTATTATGCCAGAACCCAGTTTGGTAACGCAACAAGGTTATTATTACGATTAAAAAGTGGTGGGTCTGAACTTTCGCCGACTCAACTACTGAATTATATGCGTTATTTGGTCAAAGAAACAACTAAAAACCAAAAAGAAGCCTGCAATCAATGATTTTTAGACTTTTAGTTTTTTCAATGATTTCTGATACTGATTTCAGTGGAGCCGAAGGGAGTTGAACCCTTGTCCGGTTGCAAAGCAAGAAAGGCTTTTGGCAATACATCTATTGAAGAATCACTATCATGTACGTCGACAAAGGCTCTTATCTTTTAATTCTTTTCGGGGTGTTCAAAACTTACCAGTAAAGTAAAAAGAAATCTACTCCATCGCTCAGGAAAGAAAACCTGGAAAATTCACAGCGACAACCATCTTTTTGTCTCTGAATTTCTGGCGTTTGTCGATTAGCTCCCCAGGCTGGTATAATGCTGTGATTTGCGCTGAAACGTTTCCAGTGGTTGCACGTCTTAATATCAGAACAATCAATATAAACATTATAAAAATTAAAACTCAAAGCATATGAAAACTTTATTCAAAACATTATTCGCATCATCTTTGGCATTGGTATTATCTACTTCAGCAGTATTATCAGCTAACGCAGCTGAAACCATCAAACCCGTTCACGCTTCAAAAGCATTGAGCTTTAAACGCATTAAAGTAAAGGGAAATGTAGAGCTGACCATTATACAGGGAAAACGTACCGGCATCAGCTATGCAGATGAAAACACCGGCAAAGTTAAGGTTGTACAGAGCGGAGATGGTTTAGAGATCACCTCATTGGATAACAGCACTGCAAAACTTACCATTTATGTAAATGATATTTACCGCATCCATGCAACAGATAATGCTAAAGTGAAAACACAGGGCAAAATCAATACACAATATTTGCAGGTTTTCTTAAGCGGAAATGCATCGCTCGACTTAAACGCACAAAGTGAAGGATTGTATACGGTAATCGAAGATCACGCTGATTTAACTTTAAGCGGTTCAACCGGTGAGCATGTGCTCGTAATGGGTAACAAACAAAAGCTAACCATGGATAAATTTGTTGCAGCAAATACAAAAACCAGCTTAAACACTGAAAATGCACTTGCCACATTGAGCAAATAAGAAATATATATTTTAGTTTAGGCGGTCTGTTTACGGACCGCCTTTTTTGTTTAATCGATACAGATCTGTTCTGGGTCAATCTGAAAAAAAGAAGAATGCAGCCTTCATCACCGATTGATCCTATCCTTGATCTCTATATGGCAATTCCGCATACCATTGCATATCCCGAAATCGTTAAGGTTTCTCAACTTTCAATGTTAATAGCGGCTTCCCTTTTACTACGATATAAGTTGCCAGTTCAGAAGCTTTTACTTTGCCAATATTCCTGGCAGAATGATTTTTTCCAGCAGGAATGAAAAGTACTCCACCCGCTTTCAGCACAACAGGTTTTTCTCCTTCAATCACATATTCCAGCTCCCCTTCTAAAACATTAATAATTTCCTCGCCCGGATGCGAATGCAGGCCAAAGGCCTTACCTGCCTCAAAATCGACTCGTACCTGGATCGCTTCGTATCCCGGCACAGAAAGGTCATGTCGTTGAAGATCTGTACGTTTGATACCAGATTGTTGTGCTATTGCTTTATTTGGCACTAAGCAGCCAAACATGCCTAAAACTGCAATGATGTGTAAGAAGTAATGTTGATATGTTTTCATTTTTTTGAGGTTTAAAGATTTATTTGGCAAGTGCTATACAATCAATTTCGATTAAAGCACCCAGAGGTAAAGCATTAATTTGAACAGAAGTTCTGGCAGGCTTTCTTTCTGAAAGGTAACTGGTATAAATTTCATTTACCCGCTGCAACTGCGAAATGTCTTTAAGGTAGATATTTACTTTAATAATACGCTGTATATCCGAATTATTCTGTTTAAGCAAAATCTTGATGTTATCCATGATCTGCTTAGTTTGTGATTCCAGATCTGGCTGCAGCAATTTTGTTTGCAGATTTATGCCTAACTGGCCTGAAGCATATATGAGCCCATTGGCAATAACAGCTTTTGAATAGGGCACATTATCTTCGCTCAAGGCATGCCTAACTATACTAGCATACGGTTTACAGGAGCAAACAGATATTATAAGAAACAGCCAAAATGCATTTTTCATTTCCTTTAAAGTTTTAAGACAAGAGGCTGTATCATAGGGGTGATTTCAGCTCAGATGCTGTCATGTTGAGCCTGTCGAAACACCTTAAAGCGTATTAAACAGGTCCTTCCACAAGCTCAGGATGACAAATCTATATTTGTGATACAACCCCTGTTATATGGTTTTTAGTGTTTAATGAAGTTTAAAAGTTCTGCGTTGAATTTTTCCAGTTCTTCGATGAACAGGGCATGGCCGCTTTTTTCAAGAGGAACCAGTTTAGCATTTTTAAGCAGTTTACTCATTTGTTCTGCCAGCTCATAAGAACAGATTTTATCAGATCTACCATGTAAAATCAATGTAGGCAACTGAATTTTTTTCAGGTCAGCACGCAGATCTGCATCTCTTAAAGTCTTAAGGCCTTCTGCCATGGCATAGGGTGAGGCCTGCGCCTGGATTGTACCCAACCAGGCACCATAGCCTGGAGCAACACTTGTTTGGTTTGCGGGAAATATCTGCCCAAAATTGGCCAGCAACTGTGGCCTGTCTGTGTTATTCAATTTGATTAAACCGTCTACGTCATCTTTCGTCCAAAGCCCAAAGTTAAAATCGGTTCTTTTTGTCCACATTGGTGCCGCTGCCCCAAATAAGGCCATTTTAGATACATGTGCGCCGTTATACTTGGCTACATAATGAATCACTGTTGCCCCACCCATCGAAAATCCACCAATTGTGGCATTTTTGATATTTAATTTATCAAGAATAACCTTAATATCATCGGCAAAAACATCGTAATTGTATTTACCTCCCGGTTTGTCTGACAGGCCAAATCCCCGTAGCGTAATACCGATTACCCTATAACCTTTTTCTACAAAATAAGCGTACTGATATTCGTACATGGCATCGCTTAACGGCCAGCCATGGATCAATATTAAAGGTTGCCCTTCACCCAGGTCAGTTACATGAAGTTTTACATTTTTCTCAACTTCTATGTATTCCTCACGCCCGTACGCAGCAGCAGGCCTGTTTGTTTGTCCGTAGGTAGTAACGGCAGTCAATAATGTGATCAGCAATGCAATCGTTGAAGTTAAATTTTTCATTTTTATAAATAATGTTTAAAAGTTGTTAATAACGGCAATATGGTTTGCCCCTATCGGTGCGCAAATTTATCCGGCATTTCTTGCAAATCCTGTTAATGAAATCATAACGAAATGTTAATGGAATCAGACCACTTCAGTTTTTTATTATTTTAGCGCAAAATGACCGAAATAAAAAAATATCAGCTCACGGCCTTCACCGGGTTTTTAGTTCTGATGGGGATTCTACTCTACCTGATCTATAACACGTTTGAACTAATGGATCGGCAGTATCAGGTTGATTTGAAACAAAGGTTGAAACAGTTTTACCTAAAAGACATCAAGCAAAATATCTATTCTGGCGGACTTTCCCTAGTAGACTCCTATTTAATCAACAATATCCGTTTATTAGAAAAGGAATATCATAAATCTGGTACGATAAACAACAAGTACTCAGATTCGCTACTTACAGCTATGTTTGAGGACTTACGTGTTAAAAACCCAACGGATTCCCTATTAGAAAAGACAAAAAAACTTCATAAGCTGGGTAGCAAGCTTGAGTACCTCATCGTAATAAACAGCATTAGCCTACGCTTTAGCGATAACAAGCCGATCCCTTTATATAACCACTTAAAGAAATATCCGTTTTTAAAATCAAGCCTACAGTCTCCGCAAGGGTATATTATCGGAGGAAAGCTTAAATTTCCCCGGACTGAAAACATAGTAACTTCGGTGTCAATGGGTCCATCCATTCCGTACTCCTATGATATCACCTTTACTTTCTTTGCCGACAGCAATAATCGGCAATCTCAGATTTTAAAAAGTGCGGCTCCGGTTTTATTGCTTACCCTGTTTGCACTGCTGTTGATCTTTTTTGTCTATTACCTTACATTTAAAAGCTGGTCTAAACAAAAAAAGATCTCAGATATGAAATCTGACTTTATAAACAGTATAACCCACGAATTTAACACCCCTATTTCAACAATTATGGTTGCAAACCGTGCTATACAGAATGAAAAAGTATTTAAAAGCGAAGAAAGCATTACTGAATTTACAGAAATCATTGCAAGGCAAACCAAGCAGTTACAGACCTTGTTTGATCAGGTAATGGACATTACCCGTGTAAATACCGAAATAGAAAAAAAAGAGGTTATTTTCTGCCAATTTTTAACTGAGGTAATACAGGATTACCGTGTTAAAACGAATGATAAAAATGTATATTTTTATACGGAGGGTATACACAACGAAACGGCGGTATTCCTGAATAGATTCTGGGTGACCACAATGTTATCCAATATCTTCGATAACGCTATAAAATACAGTGATAAAACGCCTAAAGAAATACATATCACCGTTGATGGGACACCGAATGGTTTGAGGATCAGCATAAGAGATAATGGAATAGGAATGGAAAAATACACGGTTGAACATCTGTTCGACAAGTTTTTCAGGGGCAAAAATCCTGGCCGGGAACACGTTAGCGGCTTAGGTCTTGGCATGTACTATGTTCAGCAATGCATCCAGATCCATAATTGGAAGTTGGAAGTGAAAAGCAGCATCGGAGTGGGAAGCGAAATTTTAATTGTGATTTAATGCAGGCCGTGAAGCAAAAACTACTTTATGTGGAGGATGAAACAGACCTGGGTAATGTAACCCGGCAATACCTTGAACTGATGGATTTTTCGGTGGATTGGTGTTGTTCCGGAACAGAAGCCATTAACCTATACCAAAAAAATCACGCTGATTACAATCTGGTTATCATAGATATTCAGCTTCCTGATGTTGATGGGTTCGGGGTAGCCGGAAAAATCAGGGAGCGCAACCCCGATGTGTACTTTCTTTTTCTTACCGCGCGCAAAGAGAAACCAGATAGGGTAAAAGGACTTACCCTTGGTGCGGTAGATTATATCTGTAAGCCTTTTGACATTGATGAACTGGTACTAAGAATCCAGAACATTATCCGGCATCAAATCCCTAAAGCACAGCGGGAAAAGGAGTTAGTATCTAATTTATTGAACATTGGTGACCTATGCCTAAACAAAGACTTGCTGGAGCTAAGCATATCTGGACAAGCCCCAATAACGTTGACACAGCGTGAAGCTGAATTGCTGGAATATCTCAACAAAAACCGGAACATAATCACCAAGCGGGAAGAGATTCTGGTTCAGATCTGGGGAGAAAGCGATTATTTTTTAGGAAGAAGCCTTGATGTTTTTATCGTCAGACTACGGAAATTGCTTGCTGTTTCTTCAAATGTAAAAATCAACAATGTTTATGGCGTTGGATTTATATTTTCAGTGGCTGGGGTGGAGAAATCATGACTTAGTTTTCGCATCGCCGCCTTTCACTTACCGGCCGGCCTTATGGTTTAAAATTGTTTGTTTTAACGATATGGTTTTTGATAATTAGAATTAGAATTACATTAACCCGATTATAGGGATCGGCTTCCAAGTTTACATTTGCATAGGGCAGCAAAATTTTATCGCAACCATCTAACGGAATCAGATAGGATATGCCGTTTCACTTTTAGGCTCTGAGAGTACAAAATAACTTTGAACAGTTGTGATATTGGGCAGTGTAGCGAGTTTGTTCCGCAGAAATTCGTGGTAATCATCCATATCCCTGGTAGCAATACGAAGAATAAAATCGTGCGCACCGGTCATCTGCAAACATTCCATTACCTCGCCAAACTTAGAAACTTCGGTTTCAAATTCGATCAGGGTTTTGGCCGTATGTTCTTTCAATAGTACATGCGAAAAAGCGATCAGGTTTCTATTGATCTTTTTCCGGTCGAGAATGGCCACAATCCTTTTAATATAACCTTGTTCCTTTAATCGTCTTATCCTTTCATGTATAGTGGCTATAGACTTATGCAGCTTCAAGGATACTTCTTTATTGGTTAAAGAGGCATCATGTTGCAACAATTTTAGTATTTCTACATCAACCTGATCTAAATCTCCGTGGGTCATTGGACGATAATAAATTGAAAAAAAATATAATGGACCATCAAAAAAACAGTCAAAACCAAAATAAAGACTAAATTTTCATCAAAAAAGCAGAAATTTTCTGTAAAAAACAACATGTATTGACATAAAAAATTATAATACTGAATTTTACCGAAATAAAAATGAATCAAATAGCTGTTGCTATCTGATCTAATCAACAGTCATGACCACAATAACAGCAAATAAAATGACTTCTGCCATGGAGGGAAAGTTCGAACATTTATCGCTTCTGGTTGGTAACACACCAATGCTTGAGCTCACCTACACCTACCAGGGGAGTGTAGGCAAAATTTATGTGAAGTGCGAGCATTACAACTTAACGGGCAGCATCAAAGACCGGATGGCACTTTACACGTTAAAAAAAGCATACGCCGAAGCTAAGATCAAAACTGGCGATCGGATTGTTGAAGCCACCAGCGGCAATACCGGGATTGCATTTGCGGCCATAGGTAAAGCTTTAGGTCATCCGGTTACCATCATTATGCCAAATTGGTTGAGCAAAGAGCGCATGGACATCATTAAAAGTTTAGGTGCAGAGATTATTCTGGTAAGCAAAGAAGAAGGCGGTTTTATCGGCAGCATTAAACTTGCAGAACAGATGGCCGCAAGCGATCCAAATATTTTCCTGCCTAAACAGTTCGAAAATATCGCCAATCCGGAAGCACATGAACATACTACTGGTAAAGAAATCTGGGAGCAGTTGCGACTGAAAAATCTTTCGCCCGATGCTTTTGTGGCCGGAGTAGGTACTGGGGGCACTATTATGGGGGTAGGAAATTTCTTAAAAAAGCAAAATCCGGGCATTAAAGTACATCCACTGGAGCCTGCAGAATCGCCCACCTTAACTACTGGTTATAAAGTGGGCAGTCATAGAATCCAGGGTATTTCTGATGAATTTATCCCTGAAATCGTTAAACTGAAGGAGCTGGATGAAGTGGTACAGGTAAACGATGGCGATGCCATACTCATGGCACAAAAACTGGCCGAAAAACTCGGCCTGGCCGTTGGCATATCATCGGGCGCTAATGTAATCGGCGCCATAAAACTACAGCAAAAAATGGGAATTGAAAGCTGTGTGGTAACCATCTTTTCTGACAGTAACAAGAAATATTTAAGTACCGATTTAATGAAGGCAGAACCTGTTAAAACCGGATACATTAGTTCTGAAGTAGACTTTATCGACTACCAGGCTTTTAGCAGATTACATTAATCAAAACAATCAACAAACAAACCACAACATGAAAAAAATCATCCTTTTATTCTGTGCCATCTGCCTGATCGGCTTTAGCGCGTACAGCCAGATTTTAAAACCTGTAACCTGGAGTTACGCAGCAAAAAAAACCGGGCCAAATACGGCTACTGTTTTCATCAAGGCCACCGTAGATCAGGGCTGGCACCTCTATTCACAATTTGTTAAAGATGGCGGTCCGGTTAAAACAACCTTTAGTTTTCCAGCATCGGGTGCTTATACCCTGGTTGGAAAAACCATCGAACCAAAAGCCATAACCAAATTCGAATCTACTTTTAAAATGGATGTAAGCTACTTCGAAAAATCAGTAGTGTTTCAGCAAAAAGTGAAGCTAAAAGGCAAAACCGCAACTATTAAAGGCAATGTAGAGTTTATGGTATGCGACGATAAGCAATGTTTACCACCAGAACAGGTCGATTTTAGTATTCCTGTAAAATAAGCGCTAAGAGTATATGATATCCTTTAAGAAAATCTGTCTCGGTTTGCTGTTTTGCTGTGCCATATCCTTAAATGGATATGCACAGGACAGCACCAATACCGAAGAGCTGACTTTTACAGAGATTAAGCCAGAAACGGCTGACAGTACTATTAAAGCAACGGATACTGTTGCTAAAATAGCCACTCCTGTTCCTGCTGCTATTCAAAAAACCATTGTCCAACCAAAAGAAGAACACAAAACCTTATGGGGAATTTTTATTGCAGGTTTTGTTGGCGGCCTAGCAGCTTTGCTGATGCCCTGTATCTTCCCCATGCTGCCCCTTACGGTAAGTTTCTTCACCAAAGGATCTGAAAAAGGAAAGGCTTTTCGGCGTGCGGCACTCTATGGTTTTTTCATCATCCTCATTTATGTGGTGCTTGGGCTTTTGGTAACGGTAATTTTTGGCGCCGATGCCCTTAACAGCCTGTCTACCAACGGTATTTTTAACTTTTTCTTCTTCTTATTGCTGGTCGTTTTTGCAGCTTCATTTTTAGGGGCATTCGAAATTACCCTGCCCTCTTCCTGGGTAAATAAAATGGATGCCAATTCTGATAAGGGCGGTATTGCAGGATTATTTTTCATGGCCGGAACATTGGCCCTGGTATCTTTCTCCTGCACAGGCCCTATTATTGGCACGTTACTGGTACAGGCAGCAACAACAGGGGCTTTATTAGGGCCTGCAATAGGCATGTTTGGTTTTTCCCTGGCACTGGCCATTCCTTTTGCACTGTTTGCACTGTTTCCATCGGCAATGAACAAACTGCCAAAATCTGGCGGTTGGTTAAACAGCGTAAAAGTAGTATTGGGTTTTCTTGAACTAGCATTCGCATTAAAATTTTTGAGCAATGTAGATCTGGCCTACCATTGGGAGTGGTTTGACAGGGAAATATTCTTAAGCCTGTGGATCGTTATTTTCGGAATGATGGGCATCTATCTTTTGGGTAAACTGAAGTTTTCGCATGATAGTCCGCTGGCTTTTATCTCCGTACCAAGACTTTTTATGGCAACAATAGTTCTTTCCTTTACCATTTACTTAATCCCTGGTATGTGGGGCGCACCGTTACGCAGTGTATCGGCTTTTCTTCCCCCACAGGAAACACAAGATTTTGACCTGTACACTGCTGGGTTACTGGCAGGAAAACAAACATCAACAAATGATGGCCCGCATAAATATGCTGATAAGTTCCACGCACCGTTAAAGCTAAATGCTTATTTCGATTATAGCGAAGGTTTGGCCGCAGCCAAAAAACAGAACAAACCTGTGCTGATTGATTTTACCGGCCATGCCTGCGTAAATTGTAGAAAAATGGAAGCTAATGTTTGGCCGGACAAGGATGTGTACCAAATGATCAATGATGATTATATATTGATCCAGTTATATGTGGATGATAAATCTGAACTGGCACCAGCAGATGTAGTAATTACACCAGAGGGAAGAAAACTCAATACCATTGGTAAAAAATGGAGCGATCTGCAGGCCAGGAAATTTCAGTCCAACTCACAACCGTTTTACGTGCTGCTCGATCCAAAAACAGAAGCACTATTGGCAAAACCACAAGGCGCGGATTATGAAGTAACAAATTATAAAAAATTCTTAGAAAGCGGGGTAAATGCGTTTCATAATAAATAAAAACATACTGGTCGCTGTAGAAGTGTGGCCAGCAGTTAGTGATAGTTAAGACGATGACCTGGGCATTGCCGGATGGCATGCCCATTTTCATCACCAGATGTGTATGATAAGAGGATATATTTAATGCCAACTCAGTATTTATCTTATGATAAGGCTGAACATAATCAATCTGAACGGTGTTTTCAGAGGAAGCATAACTGTTTCTCTGCTTTGCTGCGAGTGCAGTTCCAGTTGTTCCGCTAAGCCATTCACTTAATATATATATTCCCTGTTTCTATATGGCATAAAACGGTAAGAAAAAGTCCGTAATTTATTTTTTTTGTTTTTAAAGCCTAATTGGTAGTTGAGCGTGATATCGGCCTCATGATCTTGTGCTTTTTTGCTATTGTTTTTCTGTAATTACCCCTGTTACCGCGTAAAATACAATTAGGATTATTATCAGGGTCTCTTCCTGCTATAGCTTGCCATTAAAAACTGAAAAATGGCAACAAAAAGCAAAGACTAGACAGAGTTGGCAAAACTTTAGGCATCCGAAAAGTAATGGTTAAGAACTTTCTTATCCCTTGCCTAAATTCGACTTAAAATATGACTACGTTCAGGAAACCCAATTTTTTCTGGATTTTCTTTAGAAGAATATTGACTTTTTTGCCGGGCCGGACGGGGCGAATTTTGGTCTCCGGGGCGCTTAGTGGCAGACTCTTGTCAGAGTTACAGAACCAAAAAAGCAGCTAAATTGCTGCTTTTCAGTTTGATAAGTTTACCTGTGGAGAATATCGGATTCGAACCGATCACCTCTTCACTGCCAGCGAAGCGCTCTAGCCAAATGAGCTAATCCCCCAATTTTGATATTACTAAATAATTAAATAATCATTCAGTAATTAAAACAAGCTTCTTGCTTGAGCAGCAAAAATAGCAAATACTTTCTCGAATGCAAATCATAATTCATTTTTTTAGTAATCTTTAGGTTTAAAAGCTAACATGGCCATTAAACAGATTACAGCAAAAACCGATTGCATAGGATAATTGATGAACAGAAAAAGTACAAATGTGGCAATAAGCAACAGCACAAAAAACATAATCGCCTTAAAAACAGTATCCATATAACACATGGCTATAATGGCCAAAACATAGAAAGGAATAATAACGGCAGCTATAAACATCGCCGAAAATAAATTCCTAATATTAACCAAATATTAAATATCCTTTAGGTTTAATTCCTCAAAGGTTTAGGCTAAATATATGCGTTAATCTCTTTTTTGTTTAGCAGCTCCTGATAGGCATCTACAAACTGTGCAACGTTATAACCATCCATTAAAGCATGGTTTACATGTATAGAAACCGACATTATTTTTGTTCCGTTTTCATCCCTAACCTTACCAAAGGATATTTTAGGACAGCTATCCTGATAAGCAAAATTGCGGGCATGTGATAAGGAAGTGAAGTTTAACCAGGGCAAAGCCGAATAGTGAATTACATTTTCGCCTGATGAGGAAGGGATCAAAACTGTGCTGGCCTGCACCTTTTCGATCTCCTTGTTGGCTGCTGTTCTAAAATCTTCAAAATCCTTATAGAAATCCATGTAGCCAAATCCAAATGTACCATTTGGTCTGTTGATGGTAGCTGCGGCATTCACACTATTGTATTTCCAAACTTCGCCATCAATAATGCGGTAACGAAAAGGTTCTATCCGATTTGCAGCAACCAGCGATTTGTGCAGATAAAGCAGGAAAAAAGAAACGTTATTTTCTTTTGCTTCTTCGTAGGTAGCAGTACAGTCTACCTCTACGGTTACGCCAAAGAAAGGTTCATCAAAGGCGCTAAAAAATTTAAAATGATCTTTTCTGATCCAGGTGTTTATATCTATTTTTTCTTTCATTCAATTAATTTTGGTAAAATCTCAGATAGGCTTTCCATCTGATAAAAATTTTCGTGTTCAATGGTGTGATCGATATGCTCATGCACCCATGTGGTGTGGAAGGGGATGTGAACGGCATGTCCGCCAATATTCAGTACCGGTAAAACATCCGATTTTAAGGAGTTGCCCAGCATTAAAAATGCTTCTGGTTTACAATCCAGGTGTTTGATCAGTTTTTGATAATCTTTTTCCTGTTTATCGCTCATGATTTCAATATGGTGAAAATAATGATCAAGTCCTGATTTGGTGAGCTTACGCTGTTGATCGAGCAGGTCGCCTTTCGTGGCAACCACTAATCTGTATTTTCCGTGCAGGGCTTTAAGTACATCTTCCACCCCATCAAGCAGTTCGACTGGTTTATTGAGCATTTCCTGTCCAAGTGCGATCGCTTTACTAATCACAACGGGATCTATTTTACCATCAGTTATCCTCAAAACTGTTTCGATCATGCTCAAAACAAAACCCTTGATCCCGTAGCCGTAAAGTGGTAAATTGGCAATCTCTGTTTTGTAAAGTTCGTTAAGGATGCTATGATGAGGCATAAAATCTTCTAAAAGACCTGCAAACTGTTCTTCAGTTTCGCGAAAATAAGGTTCGTTTACCCAAAGGGTATCATCAGCATCAAAAGCAATTACGGTAATTTGATTTTTCATTGTTATGCTTACTTTTAATGCGACAAAAGTAACGCAACTAAGACTGCTAAAAAAGGACATTTGTCTTGACTGAAAAATATGCTACGAACCAATCTTACTTTCTTATCCTTTATCGAACGTTTTTGTACGGAAAGTGAAGGGGGAGCCATTACACTTAAAAACTTTAAATCGGGTTATAGATTTATTGAACAGGGAGAAAAAATAAGCAACATTTACATCATTAAGGATGGGATTAGCAAATGTTTTATTTCTGAGGAAAACGGCAAGGATTTTATTATCGAATTTTTAGGCAAGGGCGAGGTGGTTGGCGAATTAGAAGCTTTAAAAAAGATGGATTGTTTGTGTAACGTAGCGGCAATAAGTGATGTTACAGCCTATGTTATCCCTGACCACCTATTCCTTTCCCTGATTAATAAAAGTAGCGAATTTACTACAATCTTACTCCAGGAATTGTCTACCAGAATTATACAGACCAGTACACGTGCATCCTTCCAACAGCTATATACCTTGGAATATGCGCTTTTAAAATTGCTCAAACTACAGGCGGATGAGCATATCTCTATATCTAAAGAAGACATGGCTGCCTATCTGGGCATCTCCGTAAGAAGCTTTAACAGAAGCTTAAAGCAGGTGATAGCTAAAGGCGGTTTTGATACGCCCGAATTTAAAAACATCCTACAGCTAAGCAACATGAAAAAGCTGCTCGAAAGATTAAGATAACTAACGTATTTGTGGTATAATTATTGCTCAAAAGATAATTTTAAAATTAGCTGTAACGTTTCGGTAATCCAACCCGTTTATATAGTAAAAAATTAAGCGCTGTTTTTGCGCATATGATGACACACAAATAACCATATATACAAATGAAAAACTACAACTACCCATTCACCTTAAGATTTCCAAGTTAATCGATATTGAGGAGTGGTATCTATTTAGAATGGATCGCTCTGCAATGTAATGATATCCTTAATTATCATTTAAATAGAGCCTATGGCAATTGCCCATTTGCGATAATTGATTTCAGCTAATCTTGATTAAACATGAGTGCTTATATAAACATCTACACCAATTCATTAACAGACGATCTTATCCCAACAATTTTAAAACGTTTAAATGAACATGAAAATGTTCTGGATATTAACTCCTCTTTTTCATTCAGAAACCCGAATGGAAACCTGCCAATCGTTTTTAAATGGGATAAACCCAGTTTGGAAATATTTAACGAAAATAACCTAAAACTAAATTTTAGTGTATCCCTTAAATCATTCGACCTTAAGGAGTACAAGAAAAAGCTCTTTAAAGACAAAATCATCAAACAGAGTTTTGTACAAAAGATATTGGGATTATTTAAAAAGAAAAAAAGAAAGGTTGCAAAGCCTATAAAACTGAGCGCAGAGGTTGAAGCTCAGCTTCAAAATTATAATAAAGTATTTTCTTTAAAATATCATTCGGGCGATGTTTTCGAAAATCACTTTGCAACCTTGATCGGTGCAATTATTACCGAGCTAACCAATGGCGTTTGTCATTTTACCCAAGAAAACATGTGGTATGATGCTAAAAATGTATTAAGAGAATCGTTGGTTAACTTATATACACTTGAAGAACTGCCAAACCACATCAACAAGAATGCAGTAGCAGTTGCGAGCTAAAAATCAATAAGCCAATATCAATACCTGTTAAGTAATTAGGATTGTTGATATTGGCTTTTTTATGGTGATTATTCTTAACGGCCTTAGTTCAATTGCTGAATCAATATCCTTCACTAAAGGAGATAGGCCCCTATCCTTAAAGCTACGGTAGGTAACGATATCTACATAACTCCTTTTTTAATCTCCATATTAGATTTCTTTTCTACTGCCCGGTAAACCATGAAACATTTAAGCGTAAAACTTGTTAGTGTAAACTAACAAGAGGAAAATATGTCTGATATTTTAATTATAAATGGAAGCGCCAGGTTAAACGGAAATACACAGCAGTTTATAAACAAACTCACTCAGGGAATTGCATTCGATCAGTTAAATTTACTGGAGCACTATTTTCTTCCTTATAATTACGAAAACCAATATCCAGCTGAAGACGGCTTCGAAACTTTTGCAAAGGAAATATTATACCATAAACATCTTATCTTTGCAACACCCGTTTATTGGTACGCCATGAGCGGGCGGATGAAAAATCTATTCGACCGCTTAACAGATTGGGTAACCCTAAATAAAGAAGTGGGCAGAAACCTAAAAGGGAAAACTGTACACTTAATTGCCGTTGGAACTGATGGCGATTTACCCGATGGATTTACAACAGCTTTTATTATGACAGCTAATTATTTGGAAATGGATTTTAAGGGTCATGTTTATTTCAATTCGGACCTAACAGTTACCAACGAAGAACTTGCCGAAATCAGGAAATCTTTTTTTAGTTTTATATCAGTTTAGGCACCTTTATTTAACACTTATTATAATTATATATCCCAAATTCTATTTAAAGCAAAAGCATGAATGTAGAAGAAGTTTTTAAGAACAACGAAAAATGGATTGCCGATAAACTGGCCATTAATCCTGATTATTTCACTGAATTATCCAAAGGTCAGAGTCCCGAGTTTTTGTACATCGGCTGTTCGGATAGTCGGGTTACAGCTGAAGATTTAATGGGTATACAACCAGGCCAGGCTTTTGTACACCGAAATGTAGCCAACCTGGTAAACAACGTAGATTTAAACGTGATGACGGTTTTAAATTACGCAGTACGCCATTTAAAGGTTAACCATATTGTGGTTTGCGGTCATTACAATTGTGGAGGCGTTAAAGCAGCCATGCAACCCGCAGATTTAGGCATATTAAACCCTTGGTTAAGAAATATCCGCGATGTATATCGCATCCATAAAGACGAACTGAATGCCATCGAAGACGAAAGTCTTCGTTATAACAGATTGGTAGAACTCAACGTTCAGGAGCAATGCGTAAACCTGTTAAAAACCGCAGCAGTACAGGAGGCCGTTGCCGAACGGGGATTAACCGTTCACGGTTGGGTATTTGATATCCACACTGGCCGCTTAATTGACCTGAAGATCGATTTCGAAAAGATTCTGAAAGATATTAAGGAGATTTATAACCTTTATTAGTCCATAGTAATAAGTCCGAAGTCTTTAGTCCTAATAACATAAAACCCCGCAGGTTTAAAACTTGCGGGGTTTTATTATCTTCGGATTACTACGCTGGACTTCTTACTCAGACTGAGGACTTCCGACTCAAGACTGACTACCTTCCCATCCAACCGCCATCAACGGTCAAAATTGTTCCGTGTACATAATCGCTGGCAGGTGAGGCCAGGAATAATGTTGGTCCTTTAAAATCTTCTGGTGTTCCCCATCTTCCGGCGGGGATACGCGATAAAATAGAAGTGCTTCTATCCTGATCGTCGCGTAAAGCAGCAGTATTATCTGTTGCAATATAACCAGGTGCAATTGCATTTACATTTACGCCTTTTGATGCCCATTCGTTTGCAAAAGCTTTGGTTAAAGATGCGATTGCACCTTTACTTGCTGCATAACCGGGAACAGTAATGCCACCCTGGAACGACAGTAAGGATGCCGTGAAAATTACTTTTCCGCTTCCTCTTGCAATCATTTCCCTTCCAATTTCGCGGGTTAAAATAAATGGTGCAGTTTGGTTTACCGCAATTACTTCATCCCAATACTCATCCGAATGCTCAGCAATTGGCTGACGTAAAATCGTTCCTGCATTATTCACCAAAATATCGATAACCGGATGATCAGCCTTTACCTGAGCGGCAAAAGCCAGGGTATTTTCGCGTCTACCAAAATCGCACTGGTAAGCATAAAACTTTCTACCCAGTGCTAAAACTTCTTTTTCTATAGCGCTACCTTCTAATTCAAGACTGGCAGAAACCCCGATAATATCGGCACCTGCTTCAGCTAAAGCTAAAGCCATTGCTTTTCCTATTCCTCTTTTACAACCGGTAACTAATGCAGTTTTACCTGCTAAATTAAATATGTTAGACATGTTCTTTTTTCTATGATGCATTTAAAAAGGTCTCTCCCGAAAGTTCGTTACTGTGCTATAGTCGAGATGACGAAAGTAAATTATTTCAGTTCAGTAATGGCACAGTGATCCATATCGCCATAATCTAAATTTTCGCCGGCCATACCCCAAATAAAAGTATAGTTGCTTGTGCCTGCGCCGGAGTGGATTGACCAGTTCGGCGAAATAACCGCCTGATCACTTTGCATCCAAATGTGGCGGGTTTCTTGTGGCTGGCCCATAAAATGGCAAACACTCTGCCCTTTCGGAACTTCGAAATAAAAATAAGCTTCCATCCTCCTATCATGTGTATGTGCAGGCATGGTATTCCAAACACTGCCCGACTTTAACTCAGTCATACCCATCTGCAATTGACAGGTCGGCAAAACACTGTTAACCAACAACTTATTTATTATTCTATGGTTTGCGGTTTCAGGCGTGCCCAATTCTACAATCTCCGCTTCCGCTTTACTAACCTTTTTGTTAGGATAAGTGTGGTGTGCAGGGGCAGAATTGATATATAATTTAGCCGCCTCACCTGGTGTAGCAGATTCAAAAAATACTTCTTTTGTACCCTTACCAATGTATAAAGCCTCTTTATAATCCAGTTCGTATTTTTCGCCGTCAGCGGTAACGATTGCTTTTCCACCTACATTGATAATACCCAGTTCCCTACGCTCTAAAAAGTAGGTTGCTTTTAAATCATCAGGGTTTGGAAGTGCTATTTTCTGATCAACAGGCATTGCACCACCAACAATATATCTGTCAAAATGAGATAAGGTTAGGTTTACCTGGTTGGCCTCAAATACGTTTTCGATCAAGAAATTATCCCGCAAAGCTGCGGTATCCATTTGTTTAACTTCTTTAGGGCTTTGCGCGTAACGGCTTTCGAATTTGTTCATTGGTTAAAAATTGAGTTTTGCGATGGGACCTGAACCGATATCAGATCCTATCCGCAAATATATTTATACGATACTTATTATTTGTATTAATACTCAACTTTATAATCCTTTTTTATGGTTTCTCCACTCCAGGCCTTTAAACTGGTCCAGGGTGCAGGTGCATCTGTCCAAAATTTATTATCGGCAGGTAAACCCAAGGTTAAAAAGCCTAAGGTGGCCATGTATAAACTCCCGGTAGAAGTATAGGTATCAGCCACTTCTGGTTGATGACCGTTAAAGCCAAGCACCAACCATCCGTTAGCATCAAAATTTTGCTTTCCATCATAAAGATTGTGCATTACCTTGGTCAGTCCACCGCGAACCTGCGCTGGTTTTACATATTCAGGCAGTTTTTCCATTAAGGCCGTTTGGGCCAATGCCTGAAAGGCTGCTGTACGGTAGGTGATGGAGCGGCCATAGGCTGGATAAGTACCTTCTGGTGAGATAATCCGCTCTAAATATTCAGCGTAACGTACCATTCTTTTCAGCGCTAAATCATAGTCGGCCTGAGCCGCCCTTTTCTTATCCACCAATACTTTTAAAAGATCTACCAACATGGGGTGAATCACGTAAGAGTTGTAATAATCCATGCTAAATTTTTCGCCGTCACTGTACCAGCTATCACCAACGTACCATTCTTTCATTTTATTGATCGAAAACTGAACGCGGGCAGGATCATACTGCTCGCCGATGCTCAATAGAAAACCTTCGGTTAAGCCCGAAAACAAAAGCCAGTTGTTATAAGCACCGCTACGGGTACGTAGCGATTTAAACTCTTCTATAAATCTTTTTTTGGTCAGCTCATCAAGTGGTTCCCAAAGTGCCTTTGGTGCGCGCAAGAAAGCGTGTGCAACATAAGCCGCATCAACAATGGGCTGACTTTCTGAGCGGTAACTGATATAATCAGGACTCTCGGGATTTACCGAATTGGCCAAAGCTTTCAAAAGTTCGGTACGCATGGTTTTTCTAAGTTTACCTTCTGCTGTGTCATCATCAGGCAAAGCTAACCATGGCGCAACTCCCGCAATGGTGCGTCCTAATGCCTCAAGATATGTCACTTTGGCCGCATTTAAGCCATAACCGGGCGCTTTTTCTAATGGCATGTTCTTTTTTAAAGTTTCGTTAGCCAGGTTATGGATTACCGGGTAAGCGATGCGGTTTAAGGTTTTAACCCAAAAAGCACGGTCTTCAGCACCTGTTGTTGGTTTCTTTTGTGCATTTGCAAGCTGCGAGAAAATCAGCAGTGCATAAAAAATCAGTTTATATTTCATTATAATTGTTTTAATCAATTCTGTAAATAGCTTAAATTCCATTGATATACAATGAAATGACGATGACAAGCTGAGGGAGAGTCGTCATTGCGAGAAGGCTTTTTCAGCCGACGAAGCAATCTTACACCGATCGCTATTAGCGTGCGCTTTAAGATTGCTTCGTGCCTCGCAATGACGACTCTTTTTTATTGAAATCCTCTCATTTATCAATCTTTACAAATACCACTTTTTATATCTCGCCAAAGCCTCTAAGTAGTAGTAATCCGCATAAATTAAAGGTACATCTATTTCGCTGTTTAATGGATAAGCCCCAGTACTGTGCATTAACAAAAAGCCTCCGTTTTCGCCTAATTTAGCATGATAAGCACTGCTCGAAAGCGAATAGATCATGGTTTCGGCCGCAGATTTAAATTCAGTTTTCTCGCTTCCTGACGTGTACTGACCAAGCTCTAATAATGCCGAAGCCATTAATGCACCTGCAGAAGCATCGCGTTTGGCAAAAGGAATACCCTGCGCATCGAAATCCCAGAAGGGTATTTTATCGGCCGGTAAATTGGGATGATTTAATATAAAGTGTGCAATACATTTTGCCTGTTTTAAATAGATAGGATTTTTGGTAAAACGGTACATCATAGTATAGCCATACAAAGCCCAGCCCTGCCCACGCGACCATGCAGAACAGTTTGCGGCACCCTGCCATGTGGCTTTCCTGATTACGGCTCCGGTTTCCGGATTATAATCGACTACGTGAAAAGAACTGAAATCGGGACGAAAATGGTTTTTTAAAGCCGTGTTTGCATGTATAACCGATATTTCTTTATACTTTTTATCGCCACCATTATCGCTTACCCAGTTCATCATTTCCAGGTTCATCATATTATCAATAATTACCGGACACTCCCACAGTTTGCTTTTGTTCCATGATTGGATCGATTTTACCACCGGGCGGTACCGCGTTGCCAAAGATTCTGCAGAACGTTGAATCACAGCCTTGTATTCTGGTTTACCCGTTAAACGGTAAGCATTACCAAAGCTACAGAACATCATAAAACCCAAATCGTGGTTTCCCGTATAGGTCTGGTTTGGTTCTATTACTTTTAAGGCTTTCTCAGCCTCTTGCTTAATCTCTGCATTTTTGGTCTGTTCGTATATATACCATAAACTGCCAGAATAAAAGCCACTGCACCACCATTTGATATCGTAATTTACGGGTTTTCCATTTTCGAAAGTCTGAGGTGTTTTCCCTTCAGGGATATTTTTAGCCAGTACTTTATATTGGTCAGCTGCGAATTTAAATTCATCGTTAATTAACTGGGCCATCGGCTTTTTCTCAGTCTGCGCAAAAGAAGCTGAACTGCCAAGCATCAGCAATGCGACAGCGAAATTGATTTTTTTCATAATTTAATAGTCTGTGTATTATTCTTTAATTTTAAAATTCGCCGTTGCGCCCGCAAAGGCACCGGTTGGCAAATTACAATCTATACTTTTTGATTTCGATAATCCTGGCAGCTTTAGCAACGCCTTGATGCTTGCATTTTCCTGTGTGGGATCTGCTATATATAGCATTGGGTTTTTACCGTTCAAATCTTTAATGTAAACCGTACACGGCTGATCTACCTGAAGCGAAAGGCCATTGGCAGCCAGTGTTCCAGCTTTATAAAAAACGGCCTGCAACATGTCCAGTCCAGTATGTTTTACAGCCTGCAGTTCGTCAGTGTTTTTCAATATCTGGATCATCGACCGGTTATATTTTTTTAAAGCTGCAGCATCAACCCCTGGCACAACTAGGTATTGGTAGCTGGCATTCTGAGGATTTTTCCCATGATTTAACCAGATTTTAAATACGTTATGTTTCAGTTCGTTTTTGCTTTGAAAATGATTGATGCGGTACCAGTTTCCGGTTTGTGCTTTGCTGCTGATTTCTAAATTCCCACCTTGGGGAAAAATATACCCAATACTATCGTGAATTGCCCAAATCTCGCCTTTACCATTGGCCTGTGCTCCATTTGAAGAAGCCACATCGCCCCTTAACCAGGTCTGATTAATTGTTGTGGTGATATTTTCTTTTGTACTGCTCTTAATTCCAGTACCTAGGCACACCACTTCCCGATCAAAAAAGAACCATGCTTTTTTTGCCTGAACGCTGTCGTAATTTAAATCATAACATGAAACGCCATAAATGCCATCGCTAACTCCCCCAACAAACTTGGTTGTACCCGGAATCCCCCATTCCTTTAATACTGTTGCCCCATTATCATCAGGATAATCTCTGCCGGTGGTTCCCGGGATTTTATCCCATTCCCAAACGGGCATCAGGTTGGCATATTCCGATCCGCTGCGCTGGATATTTGTCGCCCCATCGGGGAGAAATTTCCCCAATATGTTTTCGTTGTTGCCGCGTTCTGTCCGTAAAGTTCGGGTTGAAGCCGTTTGTACGCTGAAAGTATACGCCTTACGAAGATGCAGCGTGTAACCACTTTTCCAATATTGGCTATGTGATGCTGTTATTCCATAATCAACAGGTTTTTTCCGTGCTGTTCTTAATGCTGATGCATCCCAATAGGCGGCATTTTCGGGATCAAACAGTTTAATCTTTCCTACCATTCCGCCCATCCCGCTACTTAAAGAATCTTTACGGCTAATTCCTCGTCCACGTACATTAAAATCGTAAAACGATCCTCTTACCGTTCTCAGAAAGGTATTTTTAAGGTAATTGACTAAAATGGTCAACTGAGCTTTCGGCAAGGCATATTCCGTTTCTCGTAAATAGAATGCTGCATTAACCGAATTGCCGGCAAACACCCGCCCATAACTGGCAATCGCCTGTTGTTTTCCATGCTGGTAATAACTGCCATCCACCTGAATGCCCTCTTTTCCATCTGCAATGGCAATAGGTTCGAATAAATATTTAGCGGCAGAATCTAAAGTTGCCCTGTTTTGTGTTAAACAGGCACGGTAAAGATAGTGCAAAGCCTCATCAGAGGTATTGGCACCGTCGCCGGTTTTTAACTTTCTGATCATTCTATTGATCAATGCCTTTTCCAACTCCACAGGAAGTTGCGTTTTCGCATTCCGCATCAAAATCAACGTTTGGCCAATGGCCTGGGGATAAAAAATATCATTGTACCACCAGTTTTTGTTCTTCGGATTTTTATCCAGCCAATGCTGCAAAGATTTTACAATCGCGCCATATAACTCAACATTTTGATACAGCTTATTTGATGGACGGATATAAGCACTTGCCATATCTTTTATCCTGTTTAGCGGATCGTACTGTGCATCTGCATAGTTAATATCGGTCCAGCTTCCATCTGGCTTAAGTGCAGGTAAGTTTTTAGTTATCCTTTTTGTTAACACACCATCATTTATCCCTACTTGCAAATCCTGATTGATGCGATCCATAATAATGGCATAGTTTTTTTGTTGTGCCCTTGCAAAAAGGCAGCTTAAACAAACAAAAATTACTGATAACCACATTTTCAATCCGCTACTTTTCATGCTAACCATCATTTTTTACCTTTTAAAGGAGATTTATAAATCCTAACATAATCAACCTCATATTTCAATGGTAAAATCTCTTCCTTTAAAGGCCCGCCCAAAGTTCCCTGCCTGCCAAGTGCCAGGTTGAGCAGCAGATAAAATTCTTCCCTAAAAGGATTACCCACTGCGTTATCTGCTTTCTTAATATCAAATACCATATATTTTAAATCATCATAATAGAACTCAATTTTATCCTGATCCCAGTTAATGGCATACACATGGAAGTCTTGCCAAGGCTTGCCAACCACTGGTTTTTCACCCTGGTATTTGTAATTATTGGTAGAATCTGTATAATGTACCGTTCCGTAAACCTGTGTAGAATCTTTGCCTACAAATTCCAGAATATCAATTTCGCCGCAATTGGGCCATTTTACCGGCCCGCGGTTGGTACCCAGCATCCAAATGGCCGGCCACGCACCAACACCCTTACATACTTTTGCCCTGACCTCTATCCGGCCGTATTTAAAATGCTGCTTTCCTAAGGTTATTACACTAGCCGAGGTAAAATGTGCACCTTCAAATTCTTCCTTTTTTGCTTCTATCACCAGGTTTCCATTTTCTACCCTGGCGTTTTCCAATCGGTTCTTCGTATAGAACTGTGGTTCTTCATTGCGTACAAACCCTTGTTCGTAATTCCATTTTTTAGCATCAGGCAAACCTGTATAATCAAATTCATCACTCCAGATCAATTTTCGTTTTATGCCATCACTTTGCGCAAAACAGTTAAGGGCAACCATACAAAACAGCGAGATTAATAGTTGTTTATTCATAAAGATATAATGTAAACACGACCTGCGTTAAAATGAGTTAAGCAGCTGTGTTTGTTGTTAAAGGATAACCTTAATATTAAATTCCTTTGTAGTTGCTTTACGCTCGTTGGGATTAACATTATAAGCCACAAAAGTTGCCCTGTATTTACCCACAGCAGCATATTTATAAGCATATGATGTGGTGGCAGATGCTGTAATATTTTTTACTGTAGCCGTTGCAATATCAGGCGATACCCGACCAACATACAAAGCCTTACTCACTATCCAACTGGTATTTGTTGGAAGCGTTGCCGCGCCACCAACAATGGTGAGTGCAGTGGTAGTGGCTACCCATCGCGCACTTGCCGGTGTCCAAACGTTGCCATAACGTGTCCAGTAAGCATTATCATTTGCTAACGAACCCAAATTATAGCTATAATCGCCCAAGACATTGTTTACAGTATAGTTGGTAATGGTCCAGGTGCGTTGCGTTGAGCCTGTTACGCCCGAATATTTAAAAGCAATAAAAAGCGAATCGTTTACACCACTTACCAGATCAGCCAAATCAACATTGCCCGTATTTACTGCGGTAGCACTGGTAGCCAGAGGTGTCCGGGCAGTAATGTTTGTCCAGGCTGCATTTACAACCGTTGCCGAATCTCTGGAAGGCAGCTTATTGGTAGCCAAAACCTGTAAAGTATTGGTTTGTGTGCCAAACTGGGCAGTGCTTGTAAAAGATAATGTAGGTACGCCCTGTGCCATTGCCCTATCGCGGTATTCGTATTTATTGCCTGTAGTACCGCCCCAAAAAACAATGTTATCGGCGTAACCATCGAGCGCAAACTTACAGGTATCGCCCAGTTTAAAAACCAGGGTATCGCCAATTGTAGCACGCGCATTGATCAGATTAATGCCTGCAGTTGGGGCATCAGTTGTGAGGTCTTTCTTGCAGGCTGTAAAAAACAAAACTACAAGCGCACCTATATTGAATAGATATTTCATCTTCTTTTCCATTTTGAGGTTAATTAATATCCTGGATTTTGAGTTAAAGCCTTGTTTAAGTTTAACTCGTAAGTGGGTTTTGGAAGCAATACATGTCGTTGGGTAATTCCGGTAATTCCGCTATAACCAACGGCGTTTCCTGTTGTTGCCGAAACCCCGTTGGCTACTGCATAGTTGGCAAAGGTTTGCATATCACCTACAAAGTTACCCCAACGGATAAGATCAGCTTTACGGTAAGCTTCGAAGCACAATTCGCGCATACGCTCATCCCTGATAGCGAGTTGAAAATCGGCTTTGTTTAGCCCTGGTGTTAACAGGTATTCACTTCCATTGGTAATGCTTGCTGTAGCGGTGGCGGGTACACCACTGGTTGGCGCCGCAATGCTTACCGTTGGTGCAGTAGTAAAATAGGGCCCTGCAGCGGTTAGGTTTCCTCTGCTGGTTAACTTAATCCCCGTTACTGCGCCACTGGTAGATACTACAGCAACAGCCGTTGCACCCGAGCCACCACCACCGCTAATGGTTACTGCCGGTGGGTTAGCAGCACTATAACCCGAACCTCCGTTAACCACGGTAATATTTTTCACAATATTGCCGTACATCGTTCCATAGGCTCTTTTTCTTACCTGGTTAATGGCATCGTAGGCCGCTGCCGTTGGACCATTAACCTGATTTTCGGCTTCTGCTTTCATCAGTAACACATCCGAATAACGGATTACAGGCCAGTTGATGTTATAAGTACCCAAATTCCTCGAGGCTTCCGGACAATATTCGCGACGGAATTTCCCACACATCATTTGCCATGGATTTGGCTTTTCTGTTTTACTCCTTATGCCACTGGTTGTATTTACCGTCCAGATAAAATCAGCACAATTCCAATCTCTTCTGGTATCTAACGATGCTTTGTTTACCAATGTGCTGGTGGGCTCCACTTCATAACTATCAAATAACTTTTTGGTGGTTTGTACCCAGCCAACTGCAGCATAAGAGGCAGGGTCGAAAGAACCATTTACCGTAAGAATAGCCGATTGGATACCCACAAAGTTTCCGATATCGTTACCGGTTTTATTGGTTACGCCAGCGGCTGCACCTGCCGATCCCCATTCTAAAATGTCTTCTTTTACATCATACTTATCCTGACATAAATTGATAAAAACCTGCTTATAATCCGGATTTAGGCCATGTAAGCCAGAATTGATTACTTTATCAGCATACGCAACCGCATCGGCATATTTAGTGGCATCATTGGTTGGATAACCTGCCCAATACAGGTAAACGCGCGCTAACATGGCTTGTACTGCCGTTATGGTTACCTGATCGTTATAACCAAGGCTTGTAGCTGTTCTGCCTTGCAATAAAGTTTCGGCTTCTTTTAAATCGGCCACAATCTGCGCATAAACCGCTGCCTGAGGTGATGCCGGAATATTGGTTTCGGCAATACCAGGACTATGCAGAATAATGGGCACCGCACCAAAATTAGTGGTGAGGATAAAATAATTGTAAGCCCTTAAAAACAACGCTTGCCCTTTAATGTAACCCCGCTGTTTTTCATCCATTGTTGGCTTATTAATGTTATCAATCAGCACATTGGCATTATTAATACCCAAATACGGCCAGCGCCAAACATCGGCCACATAAGCATGCCCGGCATCATAAGAATAATAAAGACCACGTGCCTCGCCGTTTACAGGTCTGTTGGGCAACATTTCGTCTGTTGCGCTTACAAAATTAAAGTTCAATACCTGTCCGTACATCCGCTCGTACATCATATTGCTGTATATGCCGTTAAGCGCTACCTGCAATTGATCTGCCGTTTGGTAATAATTAGACGGGCTATAGAAATCTGTTGGTTCAGTATCTAAGAATTTTTTGCATGATGATGATAATCCCATCACAAATAAAAAAGCCAGAATATATTTATTTTTCATTGTCTTATCTTTTAATGGTGATTAAAATGTTGCGTTTAAACCAAAGGTTACCGTGAAAGATTGCGGGTAGGTTCCGTAATCAAACCCGGGGGTAAGATTGCTTGGCCTTGATGAAGCTTCAGGATCCAGTCCCGAATAACCGGTAAGTGTTAACAGGTTTTGAGCCGACGCATTTAGGCGCAGTTTAGACATGCCGATGCTTTTAAGAATTTTACCAGAGAAATTATAACCCAGCTGAACGGTTTTCAAACGCAGGTATGATCCATCTTCTACCACTCTGGAAGAATAATTTGCTGCTGCCATTCCGCCCGCCCTAAACAGATCGTTGTTTTGGTTGGTTGGTGTCCAACGGTTTTGGAACGAAGCATACTGGTTAAGGTTCGGATTGGTTACGATACCACCTTCAAAAACATAACGGTTGGCATTGATGATATTATTACCGTACGACCATTGTAAGAAGATGCCCAGATCCCAGTTTTTGTAACTAAAGTTATTGCTAAAACCGCCCGTGTGAATAGGCAAACCCCTGCCGATGATGGTATAATCGTTATTGTTTACCACCAAATCGCCATTTAAATCTTTGTATTTAATATCACCCGGCTGTATAGATGTTCTGGTAGAACCGTTGGTGGTCACATTTGGCTTAAGTAAAAATGAACCATTTGGCATTTTATCAAAATCACTGTATTGGTAAACACCATCGAAAATCAATCCGTACATTTCACCGACCGAACGACCTTTAACGGAGATATATGGGGATAAACTGGTGTATGTGGTATTAAAAAATGTTCCGGAACCTGCAAGCAGCGAGTTTTGTCCTTCGGTTAATTCTAAAATTTTGTTTTTGTTAAAACTGATGTTGAAATTACTTGTCCAACGGAAATTTTTGGTCTGGATATTGGTGCTGTTCAAGGTAATCTCCAAACCGCGGTTTTCTAAACTACCGATATTTTTAAATCCGGTTCCGCTTTGTACGCCACTTGCATAAGGCAACTGTGCATTCAGCAATAAATCGTTGGTTACCCGCTTATAAACATCGGCCGTTAAGCCCAAGCGGTTTTTAAAGAAACTCAGATCTAAACCGATATTGGTCTGTGTATTGGTTTCCCACTGTAAATCGTAATTTCCGGATGCAGTAATTACCGAACCGATGGCTACCGGTTTACCATTAAACGAATACCAGTATTGTGTATTGCCTAAGTTTAGCTGTGGCAGGTAAGCAAAATCGCCAACACGGTTGTTTCCCGATTCGCCATAACCGATACGCAGTTTACCGTCAGATAACCAGGTGGCGTTTTTCAGGAAAGATTCCTGGCTGAAGCGCCATCCGGCCGATGCTGAAGGAAAATAACCCCAACGCTTGCCTGGCGCAAATTTCGATGACCCATCTGCCCTGAAACTGGCCGTTAATAAATATTTGCCTTTAAAATCATAGTTTAACCTCCCCAGGAAAGATTGTAGTGTCCAAACCGAGCTTCGTGAGTTTACAACCGTATTGGCTGCAGGCACCAAATCTAATGCATCAATACCTAAACTCTCGTTGGTAATTTGCGAGGCATAAATCGAGCGGTAAGAACTTTTGCTCCGCTGTGCAGCGTAGCCCGCCAAAACGGTTAGGTTGTGGTTTTTGTTAAAAGTATTTTTATACGTTAAGGTATTATCATTTAACCAGTTAAAAGCCGGACTGGTGGCATAAGTTCCGTTCGGACCGGATGAGTTCCATTTACTGCCCGATTGTGTTAGGGCGTTGTTAAAAATATTAGTTTCCGTATTGGCATTGGTAATCCCTGCAGCCACCCTTAATTTTAGTTTTGGTGTAAAAGCATATTCAGCATAACCATTGGCCACCATGGTAGTGGCTTTATACATGGTTTTCTGGTTTTCTAAACTGATTAACGGGTTTACACGATAATCCTGGTTATTGGCCAGCTCATTTGTAGGGTCGTAAAACGAATCAAGCAAATCGGTATTCTGGTCTCTGCCAGAAATTGCCGCAGCAGGACGATAGCCCCAAACCGAATACAACAGTACCGAAGAAGCATAAAAATTGGTGGCAGAAATTGGTGTCCCGAAAGTTTCACTATAGGCATAATTTACGTTTATACCTGCTTTTAATTTATCGGTAACGGTTTGATCGAGTACAAAACGCCCCTGGTAACGTTTAAAACCACTATACTTTACAATTCCTTTCTGGTTGTTGTAGTTACCGGAAATAGAATAGGTTGTTTTATCGTTTCCGCCCCTTAAGGCAATATCATGGTTTTGGTTCTGCCCGTTCTGAAAAATATAATCCTGCATATCCAGGCTTGATACGTTCTGATAATCATTTATGGTAACACCATTTTTTAAATAAACAGAATCAGCAAAAACAGCGTTCAGCTCTTTAACGTATTTCACAAACTCAAAGGCATTCATCACGGGGATTTTTTCTGGCGATTTTTGCGTACCGTAATAAGCATTGTAACTAAGCTGTGGTTTGCCCGCCTTGCCCCTTTTGGTGGTAATGAGCACTACCCCGTTAGATCCACGTGCACCATAAATGGCCGTTGCCGAAGCATCTTTTAATACATCTATGCTTTCAATATCAGATGGGTTGATGGAGTTCGCATTGGCATCTTCAGAAGGGAAGCCATCGATAACGTACAATGGCGAGTTGTCTTGTGAGATGGATCCAGCCCCGCGGATCACAATGTTTGCTGTTGCACCAGGTTGGCCATCACTGGTTGATACCTGTACCCCTGCCACACGGCCGGCCAGCGCCTGATCGAATGATTTAACAGGAGCCTGTTCCAGATCTTTCATATTCACCGAACCTACAGCACCCGTAAGATCGGCCCTTTTGGTAGTTCCATAGCCCACAACCACTACATCACTCAAACCCGTAATAGAAGATTTTAACACCACATTAATCGTACTACGCGTACCTACAGTTACGGTTTGCGAAGCATAACCCACATAGTTAAACACCAGTTGATCTGTTGCCAACGCCTGAATTTTAAACCGACCATCAGCATCTGTTTGTGTAGTGGTTTTACTCCCCTTTATACTAACCGATACGCCGGGCACTGTTTGTTTACTTTCATCCGTAACTACACCAATAATGGTTTTACTTTGGGCAAAAACAGTAACATTGCTAAGTAGCAGGAAAGTGAGTAATAATAAAAGCTTAGGGAAAAGGTACGCATGCAATGGCATGCCTGTTCTCCCCGGGATGTAGAGTTTACTCATAATTGTTGGTTAAATTGGTTATTAGGTTTGTTTGTTAGGTTTAGCTTAAAAAGCATTCCCGCAGAACAAACTTATAGCATAGCCCATTTCGAAGGGGTATAATTTTCTAAACATTTAGGGGTAATATTCTAAATATTTGGCAAAAATGCTTTTAAACCATAATTTAGATTGCCAATAACAACTATAACCAATTATCTCATGCCTAAAGCTTTCCTGAAATTTTTGTGCTGTGCAGCCCTGTTTTTAGGATTTGTAACATCGGGAAAATGTCAACAACCAATTCTGTTCGACCACCTTGGTATAGAGAAGGGCTTATCACAAACTTCGGTACTGGCCATCTGCCAGGATAAAAAAGGATTTATGTGGTTCGGTACCCGAAATGGCCTAAACCGTTACGATGGGTATAATATTAAAGTGTACCAGTTTTCAGCGGCCGACTCCCTTTCCATATCGCATAATTATGTCGTAAGTCTTTTATCAGATTCGCATCAAAATTTATGGGTAGGTACCGATGCAGGTTTAAATAAGTATAATGAAAAAACGGATAATTTTGAGCGCATTACCGCCAGTCCCAAAGGCATCAGCAACAATATGGTTAACTGCATTACCGAAGATAAAAATGGAAATGTATGGCTTGGCACACTTAACGGATTAAACTTAATTGTAAACGGGAACCTTAAAAAGATTAAGGTTTTTTTTAAGGATAAAATATACCATAACATCAGAACCATAAAGCAGGATCATGAAGGAAATATCTGGGTTGGAACATCCAGTGGCTTATTAAAAATGACTGTCAAAAATGGCGCTTACGAAACAGTTGTTTTTAAAAATGAGGGTAGAGCTGGCGATATCAGTGAAAATTATATCACCGGTATAATTGAAGATCGCCAGCACAAACTGTGGCTCAGCACGCAGGATAATGGTTTAAACCTGTATAACCCTGCCACCAATACCTTTAAAAATTTTAAACATTCAGATAGTCAACAGCATTCGCTTGTAAACAACACCATCCGCACCATGGTTTTAGACGATGCAGGCAAATTGTGGATAGGTACATTGGATGGGATTAGCGTAATGGACACCCAAAATTTTAATTGCACTAACTTACAGTACGATCCCGACAACAAAAAAAGCTTGTCGCAGAATTCGGTACACCGGTTGTACAAAGATCAGAACGGTTCTATCTGGGTGGGCACTTATTTTGGCGGCGTTAACATCAACTATCCGTATACCACAGCATTTAACATTTACAGCACAAATAAAAATACCTCAAGCATTAACAACAATGTGGTAAGTGCCTTTGCCGAAGATGAACATAAAAATCTCTGGATCGGAACCGAAGGCGGCGGATTAAATTATTTCAACAGGCTAACAAAAACATTCACCGCTTTTAAAAACGATGGCCGCAGCAATTCGATTAAATCCAACCTCATCAAAAAAATAATACTCGATAAAACCGGTAAACTCTGGATAGGTACGCACTCCGGGGGACTTAATCTTTACGACGGCAAGAAACATACTTTTAAGCGTTTCGACTTTAGTGCGAAACAGGAAGATGTACCCGATGAAATTACTGCAGTGGCCGAAGATAAAAATGCACACCTATATGTAGCCACTCAGCGTAACGGCGTCAAAATTTCCAATCCTGAAAAGACCAGATTTTATAACTTTCAGCTACCTTCAATTTTTCCGAATTCACCAATCGTTAAAGCTTTAACGGTAACCGATCGTGTTTACTTCGGCACCACCAGCGGATTTAGCATTTACAACATTGATAAAAAAGAGTTTTATACCCTATGCGATGCAAAAACCAAAAAACCTTTAGATTATTATGTAAACGGCATTGCAGAAACAAAAAATAAAGAGGTTTATATCTGCACCAACAACAGAGGATTAGTGCAGTACGATCAAAAAAAGAACAAAGTAATTTACTACACGGTAAAAAATGGCTTACCGAACGATAATGTGTTGGGCCTTTTAGAAGATGACAATGGAAATCTATGGATAAGTACTGCCAACGGCTTATGCATGTTCAACAGAGCGCACAAAACCTTTAAAAACTATACCGTTGCCGATGGCTTGCCGGGAAACGAGTTTAATACCAATGCCTTTTTTAAAAGCAGCAATGGCGAAATGTTTTTTGGTGGTTATAGTGGCTTTATCAGCTTTTTCCCTAACCGCATACAAACCAATAATAAGGCTGCAGTCGTGGTAATAACCGGTTTAAAAGTTGATAACAAATCAGTAAAAATTAATGCTGAGGACGGCCTGCTGGATCAAAATATCGGCTTAAAGGATAAGCTCGTTTTTTCTAACCATCAAAATACATTTAGTTTAAGTTTTGCCTTACTGAACTTTATTAAACCTGAAAAAAACCGCTATTCCTATAAATTAGACGGTTTCGAAAAAAACTGGAACGATGTAGGTGTCCCAACGGCTGCTTATACCAATCTTCCTCCGGGCAACTACACTTTTATGGTTAGAGGGGTTAATAATGATGGCATTCCGAGTGCAAATATCCGTAAAATTGATATTACGGTAAATCCGCCATTTTATAGAACCTGGTGGGCCTACCTGTTTTACTTTTGCGCTTTTGCAGCCATTTCCATTGTATTTATCCGCTATTTATTAATAAAAGCTGTACTAAAAAAAGAAAAAGAGATTAATGAGCACAAGCTTGAGTTCTTTACCAATATTTCTCACGAAATACGTACACCATTAACCCTCATTCTGGGTCCCTTAGATAAATTGATTGAAAACGCCAAGGACGACCCTGCCCTTAACCGGGATCTGCAACCTATAAAAAATAATGCCGACCGTTTAATGAACCTGGTTACCGAACTGCTCGACTTTAGAAAGGCAGAAAGCGGAAAAATGGCATTACATGTAAGTCCTGGCGATGTGGTAAAATTCTGCAGGGAAATATTTCTTGCTTTTCAGAACATGGCCATTGCTAAAAATATCGATTACCAGTTTGAAACCGCACAGGCAGAAATTGAGCTTTATTTTGATAAAGTTCAAATGGAAAAAGTACTGTTCAACCTACTTTCTAATGCCTTTAAATTTACACCTTTAAACGGAAAAATTAGCTTAAAAATAGAAACAGAAAAACAATTGGTTAACATCAAGATCTGTGATAACGGCAAGGGCATCCCTTTAGAGAATCAGGCCAGTTTATTCACTAATTTCTATCAGGCCAACGCCACTACAACCATTGGTACAGGTTTGGGCTTATCGTTCTCTAAAAGCATTGTGGAACTGCATCATGGCCAGATCAGTTTCGAAAGCACACCTAAAAATGATAATGCTTTTGGCAATACGGCTTTCACCGTAAGTTTAAAAACAGGGAAAGCACATTTTAATCCATCCGATTTTATCCCTGATTATGTTTATTACGACGACGCTTTAAATTATAACCATAGTATAACGCAGGTAACCGAAGCGTTTAAGAGAGAGGAGCTAATACCGGATGGCCCAGAGAAAAAGAAAAAAAATAGCATCTTACTCGTAGAAGATAATGAAGATGTAAGAACCTTTATTAAACAGGCATTAAGCCCGTCATACCAGATTTATGAACGCGAAAATGGAGCTACCGGGTTAGATTGTGCTTTAGAGCTGATTCCTGATTTAATTATCAGTGATGTAATGATGCCCATAATGGATGGCCTGGAATTATGCCGAAAACTTAAAACCGATGAACGAACCAGTCACATCCCTGTCGTTTTATTAACGGCAAGATCGGCTTACGTGCACCAGGTAAATGGTTTCGAAAACGGTGCCGATGCCTACATCATGAAACCATTTAACCTAAAAATATTACAGTTAAACATCCAGAACCTGTTAAATGCCAGGGAAACCATTAAACAAAAGTTTGCACAGGTAATTGTACTCGAGCCTAAAAACATGGTAATTAACACTACCGAGCAAAACTTCTTGAATAAAATTATCCAGATTATTGAAGACCGGATTGCCGATCCCGATTTTGATGTACCTAGCCTATCTTCAGAAATTGGCATGAGCCAACCCGTACTCTACAAAAAAATAAGGGCACTTACCGACCTTTCGGTGAACGATTTTATTAAATCGTTGCGGATAAAAAGAGCAGCCCAATTACTCAAGCAAGGTTCAGGCAATATTGCCGAAATTGCTTATTCAGTAGGTTTTAATGATCGGAAATATTTTAGTTCGGAGTTTAAAAAACATTTCGGCAAAACCCCGAGTGAGTTCATGAATAATGATTAACCTGTAAACGCTTTGCGAAGCATTTAAAAACGTTATTATATTGATTCATCCCATAAATTAATCTCTATCAATGACGGACTTCAATAGAGTAGTCGTCTTTCCCGCGCAGGCCTATCATGTGGACAAATCTTTTTTAAGAATAGTTTAGGCATTTTGCTAACCAACTTTAATAAAGCACGGATTTTAACCAAGGACGCTGTCAATCCCAAGAGCCAGGGAAATCAAAAAACAGTTGCAGCTCAGGTAAATTGGCACTAACAAACCTGAAACGCAGTGGTTTTGTGTTCAAAAGATGATTTAATTTGAAAAAATTATTGAACACAAAACGAAGTGCCACTGTTTTTTGATGTGCAAGAGATGGTGCAAAAGGCTCATTGCTGGATTGACGAAGCGCTTTGGGTACTTTGGCGCTCCAAAGTACCATGCCCCCGCGGCATAGAGCGGCAGAAAATATTATAATTAATTGTGTCCACACGATAGGCGCAGGCGGGAACCACGAAGCTAATCTTAAAGCGCTTGCATTACGATTCCCAACCCGATAGCTATCGGGTTGGGAATGACGAACCTCCAAAACCTGTCATCCAACTCCTTTGTTTTTGGCTAAAAAACGATCTCTACCATTGATAGGCGCCAATAAAAAGTATCGTCATCTCAACCGAAGCACCGCAGAGCGGAAAACGCTTTGAACTACAGATTGCCGGTTATGGAGAGACCCAGCTTCGGGTTTAAAAACAGCTTTGTAACCTGTTGGTCGAAATGATTATTCATCACATCATGATAAACCTGTTCTGCAAAATGGTACAATAAACCTATTTTTTCAAACAAGCGTATCACATCCAGTTTACTGATCGTATAATCGTTTTCATACCGAACGGCCAGATAAGCCTCATCAAGCAAATGCAACAGGCAAAGCTCTTCTTCATTATCATTAAACAGCTCAGAAAGCGGTTTTACATAAGGTTTAATATACAATTGATGGGCATTGATCCGGTGCGTTTTTTTATCCTTTCCCATTACCAAAATTTCAATGGCCCGGTACATTAAATCGAAAACCTGGTGCAGCATAAAAGTACAATGCGCTAAATTCTGCTGTTTAAAATAGAACTTTGCGCCCGATAAAAATTTTTTGGCCTTAGTAGTTTCACGTCGATACGTGCTGCTAATCCGATCTGCAACGAACTCAGGTGCCTCACGTGCAAGAAAACTTCCAGTTTTACTAAATAAGCAATTTTGAGCTGCTGTGGCATAGTAAAAAAACAAACTGCCGGCTAGCAAGGCCCGCTCAACTTCGTGCACATGGAAAACCCGATAACTGAATTCCGTTTGTCCATTAAATACGATATTTAATACCGGCGTTAACTCATTTAAAATACGTACATGTTTAAACGAAACCATAATCAGCATTTCTTGCACCGCTTTACCGGCAAAAAAATTATTATGGAGATAAACATATTGAATGGGAACCGCAGCTGTAATGCCCTTCAATAAGCGCATTACGGTTTCTTTTTTTATGGCACTATGGCTAAGGTTTAAGCATTTATTCCGCATAATGCCGCCTTTCATCTTTCATATCATCACTTAATGAAGGGTTACCGATCATCAGAAAGAAGGCTTCTATAATCATCAGCATGGATTCGTACTGCTCAAATAAAAATTCTTTATCCATCAGTTTAATGCTGCTCCCGGTACTAAATGCGGCATACAACCACTCTAAAAGGCCTAATCGCAGTTGTTTAATTTTTTCAGGAACAAAAAAAGACGCTACAAATCGATAAGGATTTTCGATGTGTTCGGCGGGTAATGTATTTACTTCGCAAAGGCCTTTGTTATACACATCATTTGTAATAAAGCGATCTGTTGTAATTAAGCCTTCAAGCAAGGCTTCCTGATAAACCAGTTTTTTGGTTGCAATTAAATAACCGGCATTAAGCAATTTCGTAAACTGGTTATAAAGGAAAAAATAATCGGCAACATCACTTAAACGGTGCGCTTCTGATAAGGCGATTTTATACCAATTTTTCAGGTATGTTTTATGCCCCGCAAGGTTATCCAAACTAAAGAAAAATTCAATTGCCTTAAATGGATCATCAAATAATTCCTGATCGAAAGCCAAAGGCGATGTGTTTTCAAACATGGCCATATGGTAATAGCGATCGATACTTTTAAAACTATTTTTAGTGATGAGCCTTTCGTGGATGAGCCAACAGGCCTCCAGCATTTTCATGGTATTCTCGTAAAACGCAGCAACATACTGATCCCAATCCAGATCCAGCTTATTTTCCAATCCGGCCAGTAACCATTCCCTGTAAACCATTTTATAGCTATCCGATTCAAAGAAGATAAAAATATCTAAAAAAGTAAATTTCGGATTTTTCATTTCGCCTTTGCTTAACAACCTCGGACAATAATCAAGTACTACCGATTCGCGTTCCAAATTACATTCATCAAGCTCAATCGCTTTTACAAAGGCCGTATCAGCTTCAATCCGGTTAAAAATTAAATCTGAATAATCAAACAGCGGCACCAGTTTTTCATAAAAACCCAACAGTTTTGCCGGGTACTTTTGCGGCGAATAATCGAATTCGTTTTGAGGTGGGTTTAACCAGTTTTTTAAAAAATTTAAATGATGACCTACACCATCCGACATAAAAAAACTTTCAATTGCATCAATAAATGCCATAGTTTCTTTTTTAAAATTTGCGTTCCCTTCCATAGCGTATAGTTTTTAAATGATTATATTAGCTAACGAATTTAGCAAAATTAAATAAGTTAAACTATAAATAATACATAAAACTTACCAACATATTTACGCTATGAATGAAAACCAACGCTTAAGAAACCTAATGGATTTGTTGAAATTTAAGACCCAAAAAGATTTTGCTACGGCGTTGAATATCCAACAAGGCTCTCTTTCGGATATTTTAAGAGAAAGGATCAAAGTATCAAATGCGATTAAAGATAAACTCGAACTTAAATTCGACGTAAATTTAACATGGCTTGAAAACGGAACTGGCGAACCGTTTTTTAAAAAGAAGCCGGGCGTTAACGAAAGCAAAGAGGGCGTTCCCTATTTCGATATGAGTCTATCGGATGCTAAAGATCTCCTGGTAGAAGAACAACGGGCAGAATACCTGGTAAATTACCTCCCTTTTAACGATTGTACGGCCTATTTACCTGTTTATGGCGATAGCATGTACCCCAAATATGCCGCAGGCGAAATTATTGCCATAAAAGAAATTACCAATTACGAAATTCTACAGTGGGGCGAAGCTTATGTGGTGATGACGGATGCAGATAGTAACAGTCTGCGTACCATAAAGCTAATTTTTCAGCACACCGATAATACCAAACTAATTCTCCGTTCTTCAAATCCAAATTTTAAAGGCGATACCGTAATCCGCAAGAAAAACATCCAGGCACTTTATATCATCAAAGGAAAAATTACACGGAATATTATTTAAAGGATAACAGTTTTCAGTTTGTATTAAAAAATTGTCGTGATGAGGGATAATTTATTGTATAAAAATGTATATAAATGACAGGGAATTAAAGATAAAACAATATCGTCATTTCGACTGAAGCTCACCGATTCTTCATCGGTAGCGTAATGGAGAAATCTTTTAAATTTCGTTTAAATATTTGCTTCAAAGATTTCTCCATTCCGTTGCACTCCAGTCGAGATGACGACCCTTATTAAGAATCTGTCAATGAAAACTAAAAAAGCGGGTCGATCGATGATCAGCCCGCTTGCTTATAAATTCCCAAAGCGCTTAGTAACCCGGATTCTGGTACATTTTAACCGGATCTAGTTTCACCTCATCAAAAGGAATAGGATAATACCTATCTTTTAAGGTTACGTTAGCCAGCTTAGCAATCCCATACGATGACTGTGGTTTAGCCTTTAAATAAGTAACTAACTCCGCAGCAGTAAAATTCCTGATTAAATCGAACCATCTCTGGTGTTCGAAAGCAAATTCCGATCTACGCTCGTGTAAAATGGCAAGCTTTAAAGTCGGAAATTTAGCCGCATAATTGGCGTCCGTTTTAGCTATAGCGTATAATGGCATTCCAGCCCTTGCCCTAACCATATCTAAATATTGAATAGCCACCGCATCGTTGCCCTGCAGCATATTTACTTCTGCAAGCATTAATATTACATCAGCATAACGCATCAAAATCCAGTCGTTGCCTCCATAACCCGCATTGGTTGCCAATTGGCTCGCATCGCGGAATTTAGTGATAAACCAGTCTTTTACAATCGGATCATTGGCAAATTTAACCGAGAAATCTTTTCTTAAATCGCCCGTTTCATATTCATTAATCAGATCGGCTTTTACATTGCCACCAATCCCCGTAGAAGGTTTAAGCGAGTTGATGGTTTCGCCTTTGGCCTGGTTGTTTGCCGCAATGCTCGAACTAAAACTAATATCGCCCTGCTTATTTGAAATCTGGAAAATCAGTTCTTTACAGGTTGCTTTTTTCGCCACGTCAAAAACATCTGTATATGGAATCTCAGAAAGATTTCCGAAAGTTTTCATGTTGTAAGCTGCCGATAGGTAAGTATTGGCATTAGTGAGGTTTTCGGCCTTATTAGCCGGTAACGTTGCTGCCATAGTTAGGTAAACCTTGCCCAAATAAGCATTAATTGCAGCTTTCGAAGTTCTACCGATGTTCGCTCCTGTTTGGAAATTCGGCAATGTGCTGTTAAGGCCATCTTTTAAATCGGTTACAATCTGGTTGTATACATCCGCTTCCGGCACACGAAAAGTGTTCTCTTTTACTTCATCGGCTGTGCTAAGCTGTTTGGTTACTACTGGTACCGCCCCCCATTTTCTCACCAGTTCGAAATACATAATCGCCCTGATAAACTTGGCTTCTGCTTTATAATTTTCTTTGGTGGCCGCATTAGCAAAAGAAACTTTATCAATGTTTGTCAGTACAACATTGGTTCTGCCAATGGCCTCATAAAGTGCCAGCCAATGGCTCCTTAAATAAGAATTGCTTGGCAGGAGCGAAAAATCATTAAACTGAAAAGGCTCACCGGCATTACTCTGGTTATCATTCCTACCCGCATCGTCCGAGCGCTCATCGGTAAACAGACCACTGTTCTCGCCTAGGGTATTGCTGCTTCTAAGCGATTGATAAACACCATTAACAGCTAGCAATACATCATTTTCTGTTTTAAAATAGTTTTCTACAGCAATGGCGTTGGGGTTACTTTGATTTAGAAAATCTTTTTTACAGGCGCCCAAACTTAAAATTGCACTTAGGGCCAATACTTTATAAATATGTTTTTTCATTTCTTTAGTTCTAAAAAGTCAATTTGATACCAAGGTTATAGGTTCTTGCCAATGGATAGTTTCCATAATCTACACCAGGTGCAAGGTTATTGCCCGCACTATAATCTACCTCAGGGTTATAACCTTTATAATCGGTAATGGTAAAAGCATTATCTACACTGGCGTAAACACGGATATTGCTCACCTTAAGCGTGTTGGCCAGTTGTTTTGGAAAACTGTAACCTAAAGTAATATTGGTACACCTGAAGTAAGATCCATCCTGAATATAGAAAGACGATAAACGGGTGCTGTTACTTTGCGTACCTGCACGCGATGCGCGATAATTTAAACCACTGCCTGGATTGGCCTCATTTCTGTAACGATCGGCAACATCAACATACTGGTTTCCAGAACCTTCAAAGTTATACAGGTAGTAATCCTGTCCATCCAAAACCTGGTTTCCATACGATCCGTTAAATGATGCCCTTAAATCGAACGTTTTGTAAGAAGTGTTTAAGGCAAAACCATAGGTGAATTTTGCATATGGTGTGCCGATTACGGCTTTATCCGCATCATTTACAATGCCGTTACCATCGGTATCCTGAAAATACAAATCGCCGATTTTTGCCGGGTTGGTAGAAGAAGCTGATGGCGCTACCTTGCCTAAATTATCGGCCGTAATTCTACCCAAAACCTTAAATCCATAAAACATACCAATCGGCTGCCCCTCTTGTGTAACATGTGTAATGTACGAACGCTCTGCACCGGCAGTAAATATGGTACTGTTACCACCCAGGTCTAAAACCTTGTTCCGGTTTGCCGCGATGTTTCCGCTTAAACCCAAAGTAAAGTTTTCATTTTGGATAATTTTGCCATCAATCTGCAGATCAAAACCCTTATTACGCACTTTACTATCGGTAAGATTGGTTAAAATTGTTGAACTGCCGGCAATTGCCGAAAGCGGTTTGTTAAACAATAAGTTGAAAGAATAACTTAAGTAGTAATTCGCCATGATCGATACACGGTTTTTGAACAGACTGATATCGGTACCGAAGTTGAACTGAGAAGTAGATTCCCATCCTAATCTTCCATCCTGAATACTGCTTGGCCAAATGGCGGTAGAAATCGCACTTCCGAAAACTGCGCCACCTGGTGCGTTTAGCTCTTGCTGCGTACGGTAATCTGGGATATTGTTATTTCCGCTTAAGCCCCAGCTGGCCCTTAGTTTAACCCTCGATTGTTCGCCCAAAAAGTTATTGTAAAAGCTTTCGTCAGATAAATTCCAGCCCGCGGCTATTGAAGGAAAGACACCATACTTGTTTAACGGACCAAACCTCGAAGAACCATCGCGACGGAAGGAACCGGTTAAAAAGTATTTGCCCGCATAATTATAACTAAAGCGGCCAAAGTAAGAAAGTAAAGTAGTAACTGTTTTACCTGTTCTGTTACGGTCTAGTGTAAAAAATCCGGCATCAGCTCCTTTATCTGTAATTTCACCAATATAATCATTTTGAAATCCGCTTGCCCCCACCCTGATCTGATCGCTTGATGTTTTCTGTGCAGAATAACCGCCTAAAACATCTACACTATGTTTACCAAAGGTTTTATTGTAATTTAAAGTAAACTCTGCCAGCTGATCTACCTGGCTCAGGGTTTGTGCTATGGCATTTGCGGCCCTGATCGATTCGGGAGAGTAAGGTGGGGTATTGCCACTACTTAAGCTCGTAGGCAAATAATAATCGTATTTCTCGTTGTAGGTTTGTGTTCCTAAGTTAGCCTTAAAATTAAGCCCCTCTAAAATTTTGTAAGTAGCATTGGCATTATAACTACTTCTATTGCTCTTTCTGGTAATCTTTAACTGCTCAACCGTAGCCAAAGGATTTTCGGGGTTCTGGATACCGTATTGAGAAGATAATGCACCCATTCCAAATTGGATAGGGTTGCCGTTCGCATCTCTTGCTGGCAGATAAGGTAGATAAATCAGAGCCGACATCATCGGACTCAAGTTATACCGGCCTTCCTGTACCTCTCTGTTATCGTTTTTTGTGTAAGCAATATTTGCACCTACACGTAACCGCTCGCTCACCTTGCCATCAATATTGCCCCTAAAGTTGGTTACTTTTTGGTTGGTGTTGGTTACAATACCGTCGTTGTTCTGGTAACCGCCACTTAAAAAGTATTTTATGTCCTTTGTACCGCCAGAAAATGAAAGGTTATGGCGTTGAAAAGCGGCATTGCGATAGAGTTCATCCTGCCAATCAGTATTATAAACTGCAGGGATAGCCTGTTGTGTGCTGAAATTATAGAGATCGGCCGGAATGCTTACACTACTTCCACTACCTACATTGGCGATACGCGTAGCATTATTATCACCAAACATCGAGTCGTTCCAGGTAATTTTGCCCCCATTTACTACTAAATCCTTATACGCATTGTTACGTCCGTCGATTAACAGTTGGATAAACTGATTGGCATCCAATAATTTTACTTTTTTTGCCAACTGAGAAATACCGCCCTGAACATCATATTCAAACTTCCCTTTTCCGTCTGTACCTCTTTTGGTGGTGATTAATACGACCCCACCCGATGCCCTTGAGCCATAAATGGCTGCAGAAGCCGCATCTTTCAAAATGTCGATGGTTTCGATATCCTCCGGATTGATGGATACGTTGTTTCCTGCCGGATAACCATCAATTACATATAAGGGATCTGAACTGGCGTTAATGGAACCGATACCCCTCACCCTGATTTTGGTGCCCGAATATGGTGCACCACTGGTTTGCGACACCTGTACACCGGCAACCTTACCAACCAAAGCCTGGCCAACAGTAGGCGAAGTTAAATTCATTTCGCTGGCCTTAACACTGCTGATGGCACCGGTTACATCCGATTTTCTGATTTTCTGATAACCAATAGCCACAACCTCAGTTAGGGTATTGCTACTTTCTTTTAAAGTGACATTAATATTTTGGCGTCCGTTTACCGCAACTTCCTGACTATCATAACCGATATAAGAAAACACCAAAATTGCACCTTCTTCTACATTAATGGAATATTTACCATTTGAATCGGTAACAGTTGTTTTTTTTGTTTTCTTTTCGAAAACACTTACCCCTGGTAAGGGTTGGTTATTTTGATCGGTAACCGTTCCGCTTACCGTGGCAAATGCTTTATTGTGCAAACCCGAAGTAGCTGCTCCATGGTTTATTGCGATTGCACTGGAATTACAGATGGCCAGTAAGCCTAAAGGCAAAAGCAATTTCCTGCAAGCACTTTTTATACTTGCGGTTAAAAAAAATGATGTCATCTTTTTGTTCTTAGTAATGGTTTTGAAATATAATTGGGGTTTTGTTTTTAAGTAGAAGCGTAGATTTTCACATTTACATAGGCTTATCCTTTTAAGGTTAACGGGTAATTTTTCTGAGCGTTCTACAGCCGCAAAAGTATGGGTGTACTTTTAACACTATGTATCCCCTATGTTAACTCTTTGCACCAAACGGTACAGATACTTTAATTTAATATTAAGCTGTACTAAACGATTACTAAATCGGTTTACTAAAGATTAAAGCATAACACCTGCTTAATGTTTCTTTAATGGTCGAAGGCTAATTTTGCTCCAAAACTTTTCGAATGAAATTCCTTTACACTTTCCTTTTGTTCTGCCTGTTCTACCAGGGCTTATCTGCACAGGATCTGCCACAACAGTCTTATCAATTAATCAAGACCAGAAATGAGGTGCAGTACAAAAATTATTACCTGCTTACACTTTTTCAGCAATTGCCCGAACTGCGCAAAATGCTGAGCACAGATACGGCATTCAGCAACATCTATAAATCAAAAAACACACAGGTAAATGAAGCGGTGAAAACCTGCAAAACGGATGTTGCCTGTTATGCCAGGGCCTTAAAATTTACTGGTGATGAAATAGCCCATATCGGAAACCGTTTGGCCTTGCTTTACACAGAAAATAATCAGTTGGGAAATTTGGTAAAAAATCATCTTATCCCATCAGGTTGTTATGCCATGTTTGCCAAAGAGCAACACAAAACCCTTTTGGTAAAAGCCTGGGAACAAGATGCCAGTGCCATAAATTATGCAATTGGCGTTTACGTAGAAGGAAACAAACCCAACTACCCCAAAATAGATTCGATCAGTTTTAACTTAAAGGATAAAACGTTTGCAGAACTCACATCTGCCAGTGCATTGTTAGCCTTGCAGGGCAATACTAAGCTCTTTTTCGAACCTGCCATGTTATTTGCCCTGGAGGCTTTAGAACTGAACGAACGCAATGAGGCCGCCGATTATGAGCCGATGGCCAAAGGCGTAAACCTTGCTGCCATCAACCAGATCAAAAAAACAGATTGGAAGAAATATCCTTACAGCGTAATCCTGGTTCCAGGGGCTGGCCCCGATGAAAAAGAAGTAGCCCTAAGTGCGGGCGGAATGATCCGTTGCCGCTTAGCAGCCATACAATACAATAAAGGTGTAGCCCCCTTTATTGTAGTATCAGGCGGACGTGTACATCCCTACAAAACCAAATTCAGCGAAGCATACGAAATGAAGAAATTCCTGATGGAAGTACTTCAGATACCCGGAAGTTCCATTATTATGGAGCCACATGCCCGCCATACCACCACCAACCTGCGCAACTGCGCAAGGCTAATGTTTAGGTACGGAATGCCGGTAGATAAACCCGGTTTAGCCTGTACCGTAAAATCGCAGAGCTATAATATCACCAATCTGCTCCCTGAGCGTTGCAAAAAAGAACTCGGCTATTATCCTTATAAAAACGGAAACCGTTTAAGTGATACCGAATCTGAATTCTACTTAAATACAGCATCCTTACAGATTGATTTCGATGAACCTTTAGATCCTTAGTTGATGAAAACATTAAATCCTATTTTATTACTGATCGTAATGTTTTTTGTGGCCAGATACAATAAAACCGATGGAAAGATTACAAAAACGACCACAATTGATTCGCTTGGTGCCTGTCAGGGCATTTCTTACCATAACGGAAGGTATTTTCTTTATGGCGATAGAGAAGTGGGCATCATGCGCGAATATCAGCTCCAGAAAGACTCATTGATTTATCAGCATAAGGAATACAAGTTTACCGTTAAAGGCGAAAATATCATTAAACACCCTACAGGCATTGCCTATCACAAAGGCTTACCCACTTTTGTGGGTAATTCGGTCAGGCAAAATGCAGCAGGCACCGTTTGGAAAGCGGTAATTAACTGCATCAACTGGCAAGGGTTTTTAAAAACCAGGAAATTAGATGGAAACCTGATTAAAAGCATTGAAGATGATGCCTGTATCCAGGGTACGCGACCTGAATATGTAAATTACAAAGGCCAATGGTTCGTTGCAACAGCCGATTATGGCAATAAAGCCAATGAAGTACGTTTATACAATCCCGAAGCCTTATCAAAAGCCTATAAAACAAGTGAAAAGGGAATTCTCTTTAAAAAATTCACCTGCTCGCCGTGGGTACAAAATCTACATTATATCGCTGATAAGGGTATACTGGTTTTAATTCAAAATCAGCTAGAAGGGCGTAAATGGAGACTGACCTTTCTTGATCTGGAAAAATCACTTGATAGCGGTCACGAAACTGTTATCAAAGTGATAAATACCGACAAGATGGATGAACTGGAAGGTTTTACCTTTACCGATAAGGCCGACAAAGGGATTGCCGTAAGTTCTTCGCGCAAAAACAATGTAAGTTTTATGGATTTTAGCTGGAGCAAGCAATAGTTCTCCATGAGATACTCATTAATCGCGTCGTCATTCCCAACTTGATTGGGAATCTTAATGCATTAGGCTTCGTCCTATCGGTTGGTGTCTCACCGACCGAAAACGGATTTGTTAGTATGTTGAAATTAGGAAAAGAATGGCTTGTGGTTCTTGGAGGTGCTCCGTCCCACCATTCGCTGTAGCTCCTATGGAAGACCCGTGAAACAAGCAAGCACACCAAAATATTGTCCTATCGGTCGGTGTCTCACCGACCGAAGTTGTATATTCAGAATTAGGAAATGGAGGGCTTGTGGTTCTTGGCCGCTGGTAGCCCCGCTTTTCATTACAAGTCCGTGCTCGTTCCTCGCTACGTGCTTTCCATTACAATCGGGTTTAGGAACAAGGGTTTGTGCCCTTTGCAACCTCACAAATAAAAAGCTGCAGTACCTCATTAGCCCCGGTTGAAGCGTTACCCTGCAGCAACGAGGTATCCCGAACTTTCGGGAAAGCGTATAAGCGTAAAACGGGAAGAAATTTAGTGTCTTACAGAAGCCTTGCGCTCCAAAACATAAGCTTGCAGCCGCCGCAATTTGTCAGGCTGAACGAATGAAGTAGAATGATCCTTCGACTACGCTCAGGATGACAAAAGCGGCTTATCCTATCATTTGTCATCTCACCGACTAAACCAAACAACTCCCCTTCTTTACTTTCCCTTTACACATCTTCGTCGTATCTTTATTAATCAAAAAAAGGAAGATATATGAATACTGAAAAAGCCATTCTTGCAGGCGGCTGCTTTTGGGGAGTAGAAGAACTGCTCCGTCATTACCCGGGTGTTACCTCTACCGTGGTAGGTTATACCGGTGGTGATGTTCCCAATGCCACCTACCGGAACCATGGCACACATGCCGAAGCCATTGAAGTTACTTTTGATCCAACTGTTTTAACCTACCGCAAATTATTGGAATACTTCTTTCAGATCCACGATCCGAGTACGCGCAACAGACAGGGAAATGATGTGGGTACCTCATACCGATCGGCTATTTTCTACAATAGTGAAGAACAGAAAAACACCGCAAATACATTAATTGCCGAGTTAGATGCGTCTGGCAAATGGCCTGGCAAAATTGTAACCGAGGTAGTACCTGAAACAGATTTCTGGAATGCTGAAGAAGAACACCAGGATTATTTACAGAAAAACCCTTACGGTTATACCTGCCATTTCGAAAGGCCAGACTGGAAATTGTAAGGATAAACAGCTCAAAAAATCCGTCATTGCGAGGCACGAAGCAATCTTACAACGATCGCTACAGACTACAGCATTAGGATTGCTTCGTACCTCGCAATGACGATCACTTTTAAAAAAGGATTATAACTGAACCCTAATCATCATCGTCTTTTTTCTTTTTCTCGAGGATTACAAAGGCACTCCGTTTTGGTGCTGGCATTACTGATTGTTCCCCTTTAACCGATTTCCACACCACCTCATTCAGATCTAAATCTGGTGCCGAATCTTCCTTGGCGAAATTGAACAGTTCAGAACGTCTGCTGCTCTCATTCACCGCCACATTCCGCGTATCTAAATCAATAAGCGGCTGAATCACATTATAAGGTGTAAAATCAGGTGTAGCGGTAAAACACTCATACAGCGGCATGGCAGCAGCATCGTACTGGCTCATTGGCGGCAAACCTAAAATAAGTTCCATCGTTCTTAAAAAACCGGAAGTAGAATACATGGTATGAACAGGCGTATGCCTTTTTACGTACGGTCCAACCACATAAGCTGGCGAACGGTGTGCATCAACATGGTCGGGGCCGTTTTGTGCGTCATCTTCCAAAATAAAAACTACCGATTCTTTCCAGATCGAGCTGTGCGATAAATGCTCCAAAATACGGCCTACGGCTAAATCGTTATCGGCAACCGCGGCCTGTGGTGAGTATTTACCTTTCTTTTGCCCGCTGGTGTGGTCGTTAGATATTCTTAAAGTATTAAACTGTGGTACAACGCCTGCAACCAGTAACGAATCAAAATCATGCTGCCAGGCATCTACCCGAACCTGATCTTTAATATCCATATCAAAACCCGGAGAAGCAGCGCACATATGCCCCTGTAGCGATTTAATATTCGCTTTGCCATAATCGCCAAACTCACCATAACTGCGGTAGCTTAGCCCTGCCCTTTGGCAGTAGTCCCAAATAAAACCACCTTTAGGGTAAGTAACTGGTCTGCCACCTTCGAAGGTGGTACTTCCGCCGCGAGCCCCATAACTTGTTGGCCATGTTTTCTCAACTACATCTGTGGCGTAAGCAGCCATGCTCCAGTTGTGCCCATCGGCACTTACCTCGGCATCAACATAGAAATTATCAAGCAGCACATAGTTTTCGGCAAAAGCATGCTGGTTAGGTGTAATTTTTCTACCGAAGAGTGTTAATGTAGAATCACCATTTCCTTTTGGTAAATCG
>Ga0182006_1000234_pt1 | contig 52437 bp, 40 predicted proteins | sample Sormic07211104_1_FD_123022 | JGI IMG/M metagenome (GOLD analysis project Ga0182006, IMG submission 123022) | Rhizosphere microbial communities from Sorghum bicolor, Mead, Nebraska, USA - 072115-104_1 MetaG | ecosystem: Host-associated > Plants > Roots > Rhizosphere | place: USA: Nebraska...
ATTGATTTGCTCCGGACCCGGACTACGGCCTCTGCGGTAGCAAGTGCTGCAGCATTTATACGTGGTAATTATAGTTATAAAGGGCGCTATATCGCACAAGTCAATTATCGCCGGGATGGATCTTCAAAATTCGGCGATCTTAATAAATGGGGTAATTTTTATTCCGGTTCTGCAGCCTGGCGTTTTTCAGATGAAAAATTCATGACCTTTGCCAAAGCTTTTCTGGAGGATGCAAAGTTTAGGGTGAGTTATGGGCAGGTAGGTAACGACGCCATTAACCCATACGGTTATTTCAATGTGATGGAGTTTGGCAACTATTATTACAATGGCCAGCTGAGTGCAACGGAAAGTCTGACCATGGGTAACCCTAAAATTAAATGGGAAACGGTAAATACAGGGAATGTTGGGATGGACCTGACCTTTTTTAAAGGTAGGTTGAATCTGACGGCGGATTACTATAAAAAGACAACATCTGATCTTTTATACGGAAATGAAATTCCTAAAGAAACCGGTAAGTCAAAATCGACAGTCAACCTGGGAACCATAGAGAACAGCGGTCTGGAATTTGCGGTGGGGGCAACACCTATTAACAAAAAGGATTTTTCATGGAATACAACATTTAATATTTCTTTTCAAAGAGGAAAAGTTAAAGAACTCGCGAACCATGTGCCTTACCTGGCAGGAAATATTTTCTATGTCTATGAGGGCGGTAAAATCGGGGATATGTATGTCTATAAAAACCTTGGAGTTTACTCCTATGATGCATCAAATGCCTATAACCAGCAAGGCGTAAAATTGACACCCGACCTGTCTACCTTATATATTGATCAGGCCACAGGATTAGGAAAAGCCCGTCGCTATACCTTAAACGGACAAGAGTATTCGGGTACTGTATATCAGAAAAAGAGCGGAGACTATATTCTCCGCGGAGGGGATACGGAGTGGCAGGATACCAATAATGATGGTGTTATTGATGAAAAGGATATTGTGATTGGCGGAAATGGGGTGCCCAAGTATTATTTTGGATTCAGCAACACCTTCAGATATAAACAATTTTCGTTGAACCTGCTGTTTAATGGCCAGGTAGGAAACCAGATTTATAATTCGGTTGCAAATGGACAAAATACAGGCAGTTCAACCTATTCTCCGCCAACTTATGAGATGACTCAGAATTCATGGTGGAAGCAAGGGGATGTCGCAAGCTATCCTAATATCTTAAAGAAGGATGATAATGGAAATATCCGGAATGGCTACAATAGCTTGTATATCGAGGACGGAACATTCATCAGGTTGCAAAGTGCCAGACTTGCTTATACTTTCGATCCAAAGTTGATGAACAGAATTAAGATGAGTTCAGCAACTGTCTTTGTCTATGGTACCAATCTGGCCACCTGGACAAATTACAGCTGGTATGATCCTGAATTTACCTCTAATGTACTGACTCCTGGAGTAGATGGTGGTAAATATCCAAGAAGAAGAGAAATAGGGTTTGGTATTAATGTTAATTTTTAAGGGAATGAAAAAGATAAATAAAATTGCCCTGCTGTTTGTAGCACTAATGTCGTTGGGCAGCTGTAAAAAATTTCTTGAAGAAAAGCCTTTAAGTCAGGTACAGGTATCTGATTATTTTAAGTCTGTAAAAGATATTAATGCTTCTCTTGCCGGGATGTATGGCTCTTTTCAATTGGAAATGATCGGAGACGGAGTGAACAAGTATGGAGGGAAATATCATTACTGGGGAGAAGGAAGGTCTGATAATTTTGATGAGTCCGGATATACAAATTCCATTATGAGCCAGCTGGCTTTTAATGTGCTGACCTCTGGAAACTCTGTATCGAACTGGGAAGGCTTGTACAGAACAATTGCTGTCGCAAATAACGCGATTAAATATTTTCCTGAGATCCCAAAGTATGATATTACGGCGACCAAAACCATTGTAAACAATGGCTTGGCGCAAGCCTATGCAATGAGGGCGATGTGTTATTTTTATATCATCCGCTTGTGGGGCGATGCCCCTATGCGTACAGCTCCTTATGATGATCTGGCTCAGGAACCCAAGCTGGAAAGAACTTCTAAAGATGTTTTAATGGATAAGATCATTATTCCTGATCTTCTAAATGCCTATGAGCTCATTCAAAAAGGGCAAACGGCAAACATCTGGAACATCAATGAGGGCGCCGTTGCGGCCATGCTTGCTGATGTTTACATGTGGAAAGCTGGCACCACAAGCAATAACGCTGATTATACGAATGCGGTTACCTGGTTTCAGAAGCTATTTGCAGCTAAAGGAGCAACCGGGGCGGCATATAGTGAAGGGGCTGCAAATCTGGAACCCACCGCGACCTGGAAGAATCTTTTTTTAAGTCCGGCAACTACAAAAGAAGCCATCTGGAGTATTCATTGGGACAATGCTAATAATGGCTGTGCCTGTATCCCGGTTTCCAAGATGAAAAGCAACAATCCGGTCACAGTCGATTCTTTAATCCATGCAGACTGGAAAAAAAATAAGCTGGATACACGCGTAACCAAGACGATCGATACATTGACAGGAACCAATCATCAGGATAAATTGCTTAAGTACTATAACCTGAGCTCTGTGCCTACAAGTACTAAACCTGAAGATTTATCAGTTTACCTGGTGATGTACCGTTTGGGAGATATGTTTTTGTTGTATGCAGAAGCGTTGAACAAGACCGGCAACCAGACAAAGGCACTCAGTATGATGAATTTGATTCATCAACGCGCAGGTTTGCCGGCAATTTTGCCAACAGATCCGCTGGTTGCAACCGGAGGGGCACTGGATGCGGTGAAGCTGGAAGATGCCATTCTGAAAGAACGACAGTATGAACTTTTTGGAGAAGGAAAAAGATGGTTTGACCTGGTGCGTACCAATCATGTCAATAAAATTATGGATCCAGTTATCAACAGAAGAACGTTCTATGCTACAAAAATTCCTTCGAATCTTGGGTTTGGAAGCAATATGGGCCGCTTGCTTTGGCCGTTGTATAAAACTTTGTTAGAGGACAACTCAAAACTAGTTCAGAATCAGCCTTATAATTAATTATTATGAACCCATCATGATTTTTTAAACCACACAGTGGTATGAACCGAACTTGTGAGCTCTTGAACACAAAAAAGAACATAAACACTGGTGAAAAATAAATCTGATAGCTTCATCACAATTGAAAATCAAATTATGTACAGATGAAAAAGATGAATTTTATTAAGGGAAAAATAATAGTTTTTCTAAGTGTAACTGTTTTTATTTCAGGTTGTTCTTTGGCCGGGTTGGATTTGCAGAAAGACTATAACCGTACACCACATACTCTAGATCCGCATATCAACAAGAGCGCCTGGGCTTTTATTAAAGAGAGAGCGACAACAGGTGATAAAACTTTTGAACGGTTAATGGCCGGTATTGTGTATTCTGGAATTGATACGATGGAATATATGAAGCCTGGAAGAACATTTATTGTACTGAATAAGGATGCGGTAAGTGTTACCGGAAAAGCGCCAAACGGAGTTTTTCAGAATTTTCTGGTCAATGGTAAAGCTCCTGCCGACTGGACAGCCTATCCAAAGGAATTTGTGAAAAATTATCTGTTGTATCTGATCGTTCCGGGTGAATATAATCACTATACCTTGCCCCCGATCAAATCGGTAGAGGTGCAAACGCTGTCTCCAAAAGGATATTGGAATGCATTACCTGCAGGTATTACTTTGGACGGATTTGCTGCCAATCCTGACTCAAAGATGTTTTTAAGGGTATCGAATGGATCAAACGGAAATACTCAGGATTATCCGATTTTGATCAACGACAATAATAATAACGTTCGGACCTCAGATATTCTGGCCACTAATGGAACGGTGCATGTTGTGGAAAGATTTGTGACACCAATACTTCCGGGTGTAGTTTATTAGCGCTTCCCGGGCAGTTACTGATATTTAGCTGTGACTGCCCGGTTTTTGAATGCAATGTGCATAAGTACTGATTTCCCTGTTTGTCGGTCAGGGTCAGTGAATTTTGAAAATAAATACATAATATTGATGCGGTTAATATGAACTTTAATCTAACCGGATCCAGATGTATAACGATAAATCTCCTTTAAATTCGTCGGAAAGAGAACTCCTGGGCAGGATTGCTGGTGGAGATCAGAAAGCTTTCACAGAATTATTTGAGAATTATCAGGCGATGGTTTATGATTATTCCATGAAACTAACCCGCTCTAAGACCCAGGCTGAAGAGATTGTCCAAAACATTTTTATTAAAATCTGGATAAACCGGAAGGGGATTCTGGATATTGAAAATTTCGGCGCTTATTTAAACCGGGCGACACGGAACCACAGTTATTCTGCTTTAAGAAAAATTGCCGCGCAAGCGGTAAGAGAAATGGAATTGACAGAAGAAGGTATACCTGGCGGGGTGAATACCGAACATCGGGTTTTATATAATGAATCTGCAAGAATATTGAAATCGGTTGTAGATAAACTGCCACCGCAGCGTAAATTGGTATATGAGCTATGCCATGAGCAGGGTTTAAAATATGAAGAAGTGGCTGAAAAATTAAATATTTCGTCCGGGACGGTCCATAAGCATATGAAGTTGGCTTTGAAGACCATCAGGAAGCATTTTACAGGTCTCGAATTGTGGTTATTGGTCTTATTATTCTTAAAAAAATAGAGATAAATAAAAATATTTTTATTTCGGTTACCCCGTCTTGAGTTTTCATGCGTCAGTGAAGAAATAGATGCTGCGGCGTCTGTATATTTATGAAGACAGAAACGAACTTAAGACAATTATTCGATCAATACATTAAAGGGACTTCCACACCGGAGGAAACAAATGCATTTTTTGTATTGGTGAATGATCCGGCACATCAGGATGCTGTTCAGCAGTTGATGGAAGAATATCTCTTGCAGGGAACGTTTGTGGATGGCATGGAAGCGGATCAGAAACAAAATATGCTTCAACATATTTTTTCTGCGGACCATAAGGTGAGTTCGGAAGATAAGAAGCATCCGCGCAGGATTGTATCCATGTGGACATCCTGGATCTCTGTGGCTGCTGTTTTATGTATTGTGTTTACAGGTTTATATATCATGCGAAAGCATACGGAGAAAGTGACCTATACCCGATATAACGGGGAGCTTGCTCCTGGAGGAAATAAGGCAACACTGGTTCTTGCTGACGGAAGAAAAGTTTCTTTAACGGATGCAGCCAATGGAAAGCTGGCGGAGCAGGCTGGTGTGAGCATCAGGAAAACTGCAGATGGGCAATTGGTCTATGAAACTGGAAATCCGGAGGTACAAGATCAGAATCTGCGTTACAATACGATTTCTACCCCGGCGGGAGGAGAGTATCAGGTCATTTTGCCAGATGGTACCCATGTATGGCTGAATGCCGCTTCTTCCTTGAAATATCCGGTTTCTTTTGCCCATTTAAAAGAGCGTAAAGTAGAGTTAAAAGGAGAGGCATATTTCGAAGTTTCAAAGCTTAAAGTAGGCACGCTCAGACTACCCTTTATCGTGACCAGCAATCAACAGGAGGTTGAAGTATTGGGAACTCATTTTAACATCAACAGTTATGAAGAAAGTGATGGAGTGGAAACCACTTTACTGGAAGGAAGTGTTAAAGTGAGTCGTGCAGGGGTATTTGAAAAAGTTATTGTTCCTGGAGAGCAGTCAAGAGTGAACGACCATATTAAGGTTTTTAAAGTAGATACAGCAAATGCAGTGGCCTGGAAAAATGGACTTTTTAAATTTGATAATGCCAGTATAAGAGATGTGATGAGCCAACTGTCCAGGTGGTATGATATTGACGTAGAATATATTGGCAATATTCCGGGGAATAAGTTTAATGGAGAGATCTACCGGAACATGAATGCGTCCAAAGCATTTAAGATTTTGAGTTTGGCCAATATCAACTTCAGAGTGGAGGCACCAAGTAAAGGAACGGCCAGAAAGAGAATAATTATTACTGGAAACTAAAGCACAAATTACCCATGTTTTAGGGTTGTAAAACCCGGACGAGCAAATATAAATTTAACCAAATAAACCAGACTGACATGAACAAACATCTACGAAGGCACACTTAGGCTGTGAAGGGACTTAAATAAGAAACCGGACAATGCTTGGACCCATTGACCGGCTAAGATTTGAGCTAACCCTCCGATGATACATCGGAAAAATTAATCTGTACTAATTTCTGTTTAACCCAAATCAACTCAAAAGTATGAAAATAAATGCTTTTAACCGAGGTGTATCTCTTAAGATATGCCATAAACTGCTATTGATAATGAAATTAACCACTTTCATCCTCATGATAGCCCTTGTTCAGGCCAGCGCTGCGGTGGTGGCACAAAAAGTTAACCTGAATCAACGGAATAAACCGCTTTCAACGGTGTTGCGCGATATTAAAAACCAAACCGGTTATGTTTTCTTAAGTAATGATTTTGATCCGGCGAAAGAGGTCGTGTCTGTAAACGTGACTAATGTTTCGCTTGAAGAGGCGCTGACGAGCTGTTTAAAAAGACTGAATATTACTTATAACATTGTTGATAAAACGATTTTGTTAACAAAAAATGCTCCTATCCCGGCGAAGGCAGAGCAAATTGTGATTCGTGGTATTGTAAAAGATGAGAAGGGTCTGCCTATCCCCGGTGCAGGCGTAAAAGTAAAGGGAACCTTGATTTCTGCAGCTACAGATGTAAACGGAAGTTTTAGTATCAGCGTGCCTTCCGAATCGGCTGTACTTGTAGTGACTTATGTGGGTTATGATACCAAAGAAATCAGTATAAATGGGCAGAAAACATTGTCAATTCAACTGGTGCCAAATAGCAACATACTGGAGGAGGTTGCAGTTGTTGGTTTTGGTACGCAAAGAAAAGTCTCCCTGATTGGTGCACAATCAACCTTATCTTCTAAAGAATTAAAACAACCTGTTGCAAGTATTACACAGTCTTTAGCCGGAAGAATTGCCGGTGTTGTTGGAGTACAAAGAAGTGGAGAACCGGGCAGAAGTGCTGCTGATATATGGATTAGAGGAATTGCAACTTTCGGTGGTAATTCCAGCTCTCCTTTAATTCTGGTTGATGGGGTAGAACGGTCTATCGATAATATAGATCCGGAAGATATTGAATCCTTCACAGTGCTAAAAGATGCATCTGGTACAGCTGTTTATGGTGTTAGAGGGGCAAACGGTGTTATCATCGTAAAAACCAAAACCGGTAAAGTGGGTAAGCCTAATATCTTTTTTGATTACAATGAAGGCGTAAGCACATTTACTAAAAAGCCCGAAATGCTTGGCGGTATCGATTATATGAACCTGACAAATGAGGCATTAACAGGAAGAGGACAAAGTGCTAAATATGCCCAGGATTATATTGATAAAACAGCGTCAGGAGCTGATCCACTTCTTTATCCAGATGTAAACTGGATGGATGAACTATTCAAAAAATACAGTCGCAACAGAAGAGCAAACTTAAATGCAAGCGGCGGTGTAGAAAATGCGCAGTACTATGTTTCATTGGCTTATTATAACGAAACAGGCTTTTTAAAAACTGATGATTTAACTCAATATAACACCGCCTTAAATTACAACAGATATAATTTTACCAGTAATTTAAACTTAAAACTAACCGGAACAACCAAATTAGACTTAGGAATCCAAGGTTATGCATCCACAGGAAATTATCCGGGAGAAAAAACAGAGGATATATTTAGTTCTGCATTAGATGTTTCTTCAGTTGAATATCCAAAATTATATCCCGGAGGTTTTATTCCCGGTCGTTCATCAAATGGCGGTTTCCGTAACCCTTATGCAGATTTAACCAGACGAGGTTACCGCACCGAGTTTAAAAATCAATTGTACACCAATTTAAGGTTAACACAAGACCTAAAAATGGTTACACCTGGTTTAACTGCCACAGCAATGGTAGCATTTGATGCGTATAACGAAAACTTTATTAAAAGATCAAAAAGAGAGAGCACGTATTTCATTTCCAATGTAACAGGTACCAACTCACCTTACAAACCCGATGGTTCTTTAAATCTTGTTCAAACCTTTACAAGCGGTGGTAACTATTTAAGTTTTGAACCTACCAGAGCAGGAAATCGTAAATTTTATACCGAAGCAGCTGCAAACTACGATAGAGCTTTTGGTAAACACCGTGTTGGCGGTTTAATTTTGGGTTACACCCAGGATTATAATGATCCATTTGCTGGCAACTTTACCTCTTCAATTCCTGAACGCCAGGTTGGTTTAGCTGCCCGTGGAACTTATTCTTACGATGATCGTTATTTTGCTGAAGTTAACTTTGGATATAATGGTTCTGAGTTGTTTGCCCCATCAGATAGATATGGTTCATTTCCTGCTTTCGGTATTGGGTGGATTCCATCTAACGAGAAATTTTGGGAACCAATTAAAAGCGCCATTTCATTCTTAAAGTTTAGATACTCTGATGGGGTTACCGGTATTGGTAAAATCAACGGCAGACGGTTTGCTTATTTAACACTGGTATCTGATAATCCTAACGATCCGGATAGAGTTCAAGGCTATCAATTGGGTAAGAATTTTAATAATTCAGGCGGCATAACAGTTATGGATTATGGGGTAGACATTAGATGGGCAGAATCCCGGAAACAGGATTTGGGGATGGAAATCAGAACCCTTAATGATAATTTGTATCTGATTGTAGATTTATTCAAAGAAAAACGTACTGGTATATTTTTACAGCGGCAATCGTTGCCAGGTTACGTAGGTCTGACCAATCAGCCATATGGAAACCTAGGCGTGGTTGATAACCGTGGTATTGATGCCACTTTAGAATATAATTTTAAAGTTGGAAAGGTTGATATTGGTTTACGAGGTACTTATACTTACAATAAGGATAAATTGATTACGGATGATCGTCCGGTGCAACCTTATCCATGGATGAGCCATTTAGGCGACAATGTACTGGCACGTTACGGTTATGTAGCCGAAAAATTATTCGATTCTCAGGAAGAAATTAATGCAAGCGCGACTCCAGGCTCAAAAGGAAGCATTAAACCAGGTGATATTAAATATAAAGATTTAAACGGGGATGGTTTGATCAACGATTACGATAAAACGAAAATTGGTAGGGGAGATGTTCCTAACACTGTATATGGTTTCGGTTTTACAGCATCTTACAAAGGTTTTGCAATCAGCACTTTGTTTCAAGGCGTTGCCAATGCCGATATTATGTTGGGTGGCTCGGGTATATTTCCATTTAATGGCGGCGGTGGTTTAAGTAATGCATATAGTATTGCAAATGATCGCTGGACACCTTCAAATCCAAGACAGGATGCGTTTTATCCTCGCTTGGCGTATGGCGAAGCCGATAACACAAACAATACTTTGGAAAGCTCGTGGTGGGTAAAGGATGTAAGTTTCATCAGGTTAAAAAGTGCTCAGCTGAGCTATAATTTGCCAACCTCATTTACTCAGAAAATTCACATTAAAAATGCGGCAATCTATTTAATTGGATCCAATCTTTTAACATTTAGTAAATGGAAGCTTTGGGATCCGGAATTAAATACCAATGTTAACGGGAGAGCAAACGGAGCTAAATACCCGCTTACTGCTACATTGTCTCTAGGGCTTAATGTTAAATTTTAATAACTAGAAAACACGATAGCTTCATTATCATTAAAAAACAAATTTATATTCCAATGAAACCATCATGTGCAGCAATACACAAACCGATATGAATAGAATCTGGTAGCACATGATCGCTTCATCACCATTAAAATAAATTATATTCTGATGAAAAAATATATATTGATCGCATTTTCAGCCTGCTTAACACTTGCTACCTCATGTAAAAAAGGTTTCCTTGATCAGGTACCTAATGATAGGTTAACACTTGAAGAAACATTTACCAACAGGGCAACTGCAGAGAAGTTTTTAAATAACGTATACTCCTGGATTCCAGATGAATTTGGACAAAGAAATCCAAATACAGGTAGGAATGCAGGTATTTGGACAGGTGCTGCTGATGAAGCTGAATTTGTTTGGGGCTTTAATCAGGCCAATAATGTAAACATTGGCAGCTGGGATGCAAACTCAGGTTTCGTAAACGATTACTGGAACAATTACTATAAAGGTATCCGCTCTGCAAGTTTCTTTATTGCCAATATTGATAAAGTTACCCAAGATATTACTCCACAGTTAATTAATCAATATAAAAATGAAGCAAGAGCTTTAAGGGCCATGTATTATTTTTATCTGTTACGCACTTACGGACCAGTAGTTCTTTTAGGCGAACAAGTAATTGCGCCAGATGCTCCGTCCGAAAGTATACGTTTAGCACGTAGCAGCTTTGATGAATGTATTAATTACATTGCCTCTGAATTGCAAATAGCCGCAGATAATTTGCCGGTAAATCCTATAAACGATAATAATTATGGTCGCATTACTAAAGGTATGGCTTTAAGTTACCGCCTGCAAGCTTATTTGCTAGCGGCCAGTCCATTGTATAATGGTAATCCAGATATGGCAAACCTTAAAAATAAAGATGGTAAACAACTGATCAGTCAAAGTTATGATGCGGGCAAATGGAAGAGAGCATCAGATGCTTATAAAGCTTATATCACTCAGTTTGTTCCTGGAACCTACAGTTTGTTCAGAAAAAATGATGCTTCTGGTAATTTTAGTCCATACCTGTCTTGCCGGGATGTTTTTATTGATCGCTTTAACAGTGAGATCATCATGTCGAGAATTGATGCTTCAATTGAAGCTAGACAATATGAGTTAACACCATATCACAATGGTAAAAATTCTGAAGTTAGAGGTTCAGGCGGTTTGGCGGCAACGCAAAATCAGGTTGACGCATTTTTTATGGCCAATGGAAAAAGTATTGATGATCCAGGTTCTGGCTATATTACCAGCGGAACGACCAGTTACAAAGCACCAGGAAGCCCGATTGCTACCGATACGTATAATCAATGGGTTAATCGTGAGCCAAGGTTTTACGTGAACATCACTTACCACAACAGCGTTTGGTTAAATACAACTTATGGCAACATCATTACAGAGATGAACAATAATGGTAACTCGGGTAAAGCTACAGGCGGTAATGATTACTCGGTTACGGGTTATATTGTACGCAAAGCGATGGGTTTGGGTAATTGGAGAGAAAGTAACCGCCCCTGCATTTTATACAGGGTTGGTAATTTATTTCTGGATTATGTTGAAGCATTAAATGAATCAACACCTGGAGATCCTGATATTTTAATCTATCTAAACCAAATCAGAGAAAGAGCTGGTATCCCAACTTATGGTCCGGGTGCAGGTCAAATTCCTGCCCCGGCCAGTCAGGATTTAATGCGCGATGCCATTAGAAAGGAAAGAAGAGTAGAACTTGCATTTGAAAATGTCAGGTATTTTGATACCAGGCGATGGAAAATTGCCGAAGAAAAAGACAACGGACCAATTTATGGCTTAAATATTTCTAAAAATCTTCCTGAATTCTTGACAGTTGTGCCTTTCGAGACCAGAGTGTTTACTAAAAGACATTATTTATTCCCAATTCCAGCAAAAGATGTAAACTCTGATGACTTAATGGTTCAAAATCCAGGTTGGTAACGAGTATTGTTAAATAATTATTTAGGGTTGTACCTGTCGCATAAAAACAGGTACAACCTTGATTTTTCTTCACCCATAAAAATCCCAATTTATGGAAAATATAAGATTAACAGGTTGTAAATCAAACAACAAGAATGACCGAAATTACTTGGATGATGCTAAGCTTGCAGCCAATTATACAAAAGCAACTATGAGTGATGCTAACGGTATTCTACCTGCAGAAGGAGATTGGAATGTGCAGGGTGTTTTAAAAGCAGTTTTCACACAATACCTGGCAGAATTGGTGAAGGTGAACCCAGAAGGAGACTTTGTTAAATGGGCAGTATTCAATGCAAACAGTGCATGGAATAATCGTGATCAAACCCGTGAAATAATGCATAGAAATTACAAAATTGCTTGTCCTGTTGGTCCCGTTCAATCTTACGAATCGAGCAGTGCTGTAGCCTTTATGCAGTTATTTGCACCTGCTCAGTAATTCTTAAATTGGTTATTAAAAATTATTTAAATGAAAAATTTAAAAGTTTATGCAACGTTAGTCACTATTTTTCTTTTGCAACAAAGCGATTTATTTGCACAACTTAAAACAAAGGAAAAAACGTCTTTTCAGGCTTCTGCATCATGGAGTCCTGATTATGATATCCGTGCAGATATTGCTATGGTTTACGGCATAAATGACGATGGCGGAAATTTTGAACAACGCGTAAAAAGCTACCGGGATAAAGGTTATGAAGTACAGTTTATGACTGGAATCGCTTGGGGGCAGTATAAAGATTATTTTTTAGGACAATGGGATGGCAAAAAACATCTCGATGAAGGACAGGTAATGCGTAATGGTGAAACCATCTGGCATGGTGAAAATGTACCTTACATTGTGCCTTCTGAAAATTATTTAGCTTACATGAAAACCCATGTTAAAAGAGCTATTGACGCGGGCATTACTGCAATTTATTTAGAAGAACCCGAGTTTTGGGCAAGGGCAGGTTATGGTGAAGCTTTTAAAAAAGAATGGCAGGCTTACTATGGTTTCCCTTGGATGGCACAGCATGAATCGCCTGAGGCTACTTATTTATCTTCCAAATTGAAGTATCAACTCTATTTTAAGGCCTTGAAAGAGGTTTTTAGTTATGTTAAATCTTATAGCGAAAGCAAAGGAAAAAGGGTTAAATGTTATGTGCCAACACATTCGTTAATCAACTATTCTTCATGGCAAATTGTAAGCCCTGAGGCAAGTTTAGCTAATTTGGAAGGTATGGATGGGTATATTGCACAAGTATGGACAGGAACATCACGAGAACCTATTTACTTTAACGGTAAAGAGAAAGAAAGGGTATTTGAAAATGCCTTTTTGGAGTATGGTTCAATGGTTTCTATGACAGCCCCAACTGGAAGAAAGATATTTTTCCTAACCGATCCGATAGAAGACAGGACCAGATCTTGGGATGACTATAAAGTAAATTATCAGGCTACATTTACCGCACAATTGTTGTACCCAATGGTTGATAATTATGAGGTAATGCCTTGGCCAAATCGCATTTATAAAGGCAAATTTAAGGTAGAAGGTATTGCAGAAAAGCAACCTATTTCTCCTGATTATGCAATCCAAATGCAGGTAATGGTTAATTCGCTTAATCAAATGCCATTATCAAAAAATAAACTTAATGGAAGTCATGGAATTGGTGTTTTGCTTTCAAACTCTATGATGTTTCAGCGTTTTCCAACGCATGCAGGTTATGATGATCCTCAGCTTTCTAATTTCTACGGAATGGCTATTCCATTGTTAAAAAGAGGGATTCCAATAGAAACAGTACATATAGAAAACCTGGCGAATAAAAATACACTGAAAGATATTGATGTACTGATTATGAGCTACGCAAACATGAAACCGCTATCTGCTGATTACCACAATGAGCTGGCCAAATGGGTTAAAAATGGAGGTACACTTTTGTATTATGGAAGAGATAATGATCCGTTTCAAAATGTAAAAGAATGGTGGAATACCAATGGGAATACCTACAAAGCGCCATCAGAACATTTATTTAAGCAATTGGGAATCAATGTAACCGATGGAGTTATCCAATACCAAGCTGGAAAGGGGAAAGTATTTTTAATTAGAAAAGATCCTAAAGAGCTGGTCATCCAAACTAACGGAGATGTAGAGTTTTTGGCCATGGTTAAAAAAGCTTATGAGAAAAATGCAAAGGAACTGATTACCAAAAACAATTTTGTTTTAGAGCGTGGACCATTTACCATTGCTGCGGTTTTAGATGAGGTAAACAAAGAACCACTTATCTTAAACGGGCAATTTATAGATTTGTTTAATCCTGCACTGCCTATCCTTAATCAAAAAATCATTCAACCCGGTACGCAGGCTTATCTTTATGACGTTAATCGTGCCGAAAACAAAAATAAACCACAAGTATTGGCCGCTGCATCAAGGGTAACCAATGAAGTGGTTACTAAAAAAGAATATTCATTTACCGCCAAAGGTCCTGCAAAAACCAATAACATGATGCGGATCTTATTAAGAGCGAAACCAACTGACATTACTGTAAAAACCGAAGGTAAAGATTTAACGCTCATTCAAAATGTCTGGGACGAAAAATCCAATACCTTATTATTGGGCTTTGAAAATTATAGCGAAGGTGTAGAGGTTAACATTAATCTGTAAAATAAACACAACACATATATGAAACCTAAATTCTTATTCTTTATTTTTCTGGGTCTATGGGGGCCGAAGAGTTTTGCACAGCAAATAAATCTGGTCGGTTATGTCAATACCCTTCAGGGAACCAATTCCAGCCATGAACTGACCCGTGGAAATACCTATCCGACAACAGCATTGCCATTTGGCATGCATACCTGGACACCACAAACCGGCAGAAACGGTGATGGTTGGAAATATCAGTACAAGAAAGATCATATCCGCGGATTCCAGCAGGCGCATCAATGCAGTTCCTGGACCAGGGATTATGCGGTATTTTCCTTTATGCCATTGATCGACGAACTTATTGTGGATGAAAATGCAAGGGAAGCAAAGTTTAGCCATGCAAATGAAATCGCCAAGCCAGATTATTACAAAGTACAGTTTGACAATCAGATTGCAACCGAGATCTCACCTACTGAACGTGGCGCACATTTGAGATTTACCTATCCCAAAGGTAAAAAGAGTTATCTCGTACTGGATGGTTATACACACCTGAGCGGGGTCAGCATCTTTCCCAAGGAAAGAATGATCACGGGTTATGTGAATAATGGAGAGGGATTTAAAGAGGGATTTAAGAATTTCTTTGTGATCAAATTTGATCAGCCTCTTAAAGCCTGGGGTACCTGGGAGAATAAAAAGAACAGTATCCAGGCCAATGCAGTGGCTGCAGAAGGCGAGGGTAAAGGGGCATACGTGGAGTTTGCACCAGGTTCAAAAGTTCAGGTAAAGGTGGCTTCATCTTATATTAGTGCAGAACAGGCCCAGCTTAATCTGGATACAGAACTTGGAAAAGATAAAACGCTGGAGCAGACCCGTCAGAATGCGGCAAAGATTTGGAACCAATCCTTAGGGAAAATCACAGTAGAGGGTGGATCAGAAGAGGATAAAGCTACTTTTTATTCTTGCTTCTTTAGAGCCAGTTTGTTTTCCAGGAAATATTATGAAGTGGATAAAAATGGTCAGCCTTACTATTTCAGTCCTTACGACGGAAAGATACATCCCGGCTATATGTTTACCGATACAGGATTCTGGGATACTTTCCGCGCCCAATTTCCTTTGAATACCCTAATTCATCCAACTATGCATGGGCGGTATATGAAGGCATTACTGGAGGCTTACGAACAATGTGGCTGGTTGCCTTCCTGGTCATTCCCTAGTGAGGCTGGAAGTATGATTGGTAATCATGCCATTTCTTTGCTGGCAGATGCCTGGGCTAAAGGGATCCATACCTTCGATCCGGAACTGGCTTTAAAGGCATATTTGCACGAGGCAACTCATAAAGGACCCTGGGGACCTGCCAATGGAAGAGATGGCTGGAAAGAGTACTATGAATTGGGCTATGTGCCTTACCCGCAATATAGAGAAGCAACGGCAAAGACACTCGAGTATGCATATGATGATTTTTGCGGATATACGCTGGCCAGGATGACGGGTAAAGACTTTTATGCTGATGTGTTTTCCCGCCAGATGTACAACTACAAAAATGTGTACGATGCTTCAACAAGGTTTATGAGGGGTAAGGACAATACCGGGAAATGGAAATCAAATTTTGATCCTGCAGAATGGGGAGGCCCTTATACAGAAGGGAATGCCTGGCACTGGCAATGGTCGGTTTTTCATGATATACAAGGATTGGTTAATTTAATGGGAGGGAAACAGAATTTTGTAGCTAAGCTGGATTCTGTGTTTTCTGAGCCCAACCGGGTAAATGTAGGTAGTTATGGGGGTATGATCCATGAGATGACCGAAATGGTGATGGCTAATATGGGGCAGTATGCGCATGGTAACCAGCCTATACAGCATATGCCTTACCTGTATAATTATGCAGGTGAGCCCTGGAAAGCACAGTATCATGCCAGAGATATTATGTATAAACTCTATAATTCGACAGAAAATGGCTATCCTGGTGATGAAGACCAGGGACAGACTTCTTCCTGGTATGTGCTCAGCGCTTTGGGCTTTTACAGCGTAACTCCCGGTACAGATGAATATGTACTGGGTAGTCCGATGTTTAAGAAGATCACCATTAAGCTGGAGAATGGAAAGACATTTGTGATCGATGCTGCTGCCAACAGCAAAGAAAACGTCTACATTAAATCTGCCGCTTTAAATGGCAAGAATTATACCCGGAACTTTATTAAACACGGGGATCTGCTGAGGGGTGGCGTGTTGAAACTGGAAATGAGCAGTCAACCGGAGAAAACACGTGGATTGAATAAGGATGACCTGCCATTTTCGTTGACCCAAAAGAATGATTAATTATAATGCAATACGTATAGTGGTGAGGGGCCTTTCCCTCACCGCTTTGTTCACTGGAAACTTTAACGGCTAAACGGAATGATGTCTTAATTCCTCCAGGTAAGCGAGTCCTGCCGGGGTAAGATTGGCGGAGTGCTGAACAGCTCCTTTGTGGATTTCGATATAACCAAGTTGCTCAAGTTCATCGTATTTTTCGTGCATTCCACCTAAAATGGATGAGCTCACTTGCTGGTCAATGATTTCTAAGAGGTCTTTGATTTCTTGCTTTTCCATAGCTTTGAATTGTTTAGTTAATTCAAAAACAGTTGGAAAAGGAATTTGTTTTGGTGGTATTTGGAATTACAGAATCAGGTCCCCATCTGCGGTGTGCACAGGTTCCAGCTCCTTGAGCTCTTCTTCTGTAAATAACCTGGAGTGTATGAGAAATCCCTTATCCAGGGTAGATTCCAGTGAAAAACTGGCTGCCCTGCCTTCCATCACATCGAGGGTAAGTTGTGTATGTTTCCAGTAGGCAAACTGATCGCCGGCCATATAAAATTTACAGCCTTCTATTTCTCCCAGACAGACATCATTAGACCCCAGGAGAAAACCGCCTTTTTCAAAACAATGTGGGTAAGATCCTTCACAACAACCGCCACTTTGATGAAACATCAGATCACCATATTCTTCCTGAAGCGTATGGATAACGGCCGCGGCCGCCGTTGTTACTAAAATTCTTTTGGTGCTCATGGGGATTTGATTATCGGGTAAAAAAGGCACCTCAAGATGTTGAGGCGCCTTTTGAATCATAAACCTAGAAAAAACCTAATTTCTTTTTGTCATAAGAGATCAGCATATTTTTAACATGTCTGTAATGATCAAGCATCATCTTATGGTTTTCCCGGCCAAAGCCAGATTTTTTATAACCTCCAAATGGTGCATGTGCAGGATAAGCATGATATTGGTTTACCCAAACACGGCCTGCTTCTATAGCGCGGGGCACCTGGTAAATCTCGTGGGCATCTCTTGTCCAGACGCCGGCTCCAAGACCATATAAGGTGTCGTTTGCAATTTCTATTGCTTCCTCTACGGTTTTAAATGTAGTTACGCAAACTACTGGTCCAAAAATCTCTTCCTGAAAAATCCGCATTTTGTTGTGGCCCTTAAATATAGTTGGTTCGATGTAATAACCGGTTTCCAGTTCTCCTGGCAGGTGGTTAATTTCTCCGCCGGTCAAAATTTCTGCCCCCTCTTCTTTACCTATTTTTAAATAGGATAATATTTTTTGGTACTGCTCATTGGAAGTCTGGGCCCCCATCATGCTTGACTTGTCGAGTGGATGGACGGTTTTAATTGCTTTTGTCCGTTCAATGACCCGCGCTATGAATTTGTCATAGATGCTTTCCTGGATCAGCAGCCTGGACGGGCAAGTACAAATTTCGCCCTGGTTTAAAGCAAACATTACTGCGCCTTCTACAGCTTTGTCAAAAAAATCATCATCGTGATCAGCTACAGACTCAAAAAAGATATTCGGAGACTTTCCACCGAGTTCCATGGTCGAAGGAATAATATTTTCTGCGGCATATTGCATGATCAGCCGCCCGGAAGTGGTACTTCCTGTAAAGGCAACTTTGGAGATCCTGGTGGAAGTGGCCAAAGGTTTGCCTACTTCTATTCCGTAGCCATTGACAACATTCAGGACGCCGGGAGGTAAAATATCTCCGATGAGTTCCATCAGGACCATGATAGAGACAGGCGTTTGTTCTGCGGGCTTTACAACAGTACAGCAGCCAGCTGCCAGTGCGGGTGCGATCTTCCAGGTGGCCATTAATAAAGGGAAATTCCATGGGATAATTTGAGCAACAACCCCTATGGGTTCATTAAGTGCAATACTTACGGTATTTTCGTCGTGCTCGGAGATAGATCCTTCTTCAGCGCGGATAACACCTGCGAAATACCTGAAGTGATCAACCACCAATGGGAGGTCGGCGGCAAGAGTTTCCCGGATAGCCTTTCCATTGTCAATTGTTTCTACAGCGGCGAGGTATTCCAGATTGTCCTCAATTTTTTGTGCAACCTGGAGTAATATTTTACTTCTGTAAGCAGGAGCACTTTTTCCCCAGGTCTTAAAAGCTGCATGAGCAGCATCCAAAGCCAGTTCTACGTCTTCTTTGCTCGACCGGGCGGCTTTGGTAAAGACCTTGCCGTCTATAGGAGATATGTTGTCGAAATAAACTCCTTTTACCGGCGCAACAAATTTTCCGCCGATGTAATTGTCATATTGTGATTTAAAGGTGGGTCTTTTTACAAGCTGTTCCATGATGTATTATATTTGGTTGATACAAACCTAGTTGGTAAATCGCTGGAAGGATAGGAGAATAGTTGCAACTGGTAGCATTATTGTTGCAGGCTTTGTAACACTATTGAAATAAAGGTATATTTGAGTATATCGTGTATTCCCAATATGGAGATGAAGATAGCTGACCAAAAATAAGGGTAGGTATGATGCAACACAAACTAGATCTGGTTAACCTGAGCAGGGAGGCCAGGCTTCAAACGCTCGTTGAAAACAGGACATCCTATACATTGGAGCGTTGCGAGCTGAACGTGTTCGAAACGTATGTGCAATCTTATAAGGTTCCATTAACCTTCAGTGATTTTGTGATCACCAGTATGCTGCGGGGCAAAAAGGTGATGCATCTTTTTGATAAGGAGGGATTCGACTATTTGCCTGGCGAAACGGTCATTGTGCCTGCGGACCAAACGATGAAGATCGATTTTCCGGAAGCGTCTGATCATACACCCGCACAATGTATCGCGCTTGCAATTGATCAGGAACAAATTAAAAGAACCATCCGCTATCTGAACGAATATTTTCCCAGATCTGGTCCGGACGAGTTGTGGTCATTAAGCTATGATGAATATCATTTCTATAACAATGAAGATATTGCCTTTTTGATCAATAAAATCATCAGGATTTGTTCAGAAGGATCCAGGGAGAAAGATGTGCTTGCGGACCTTACCTTAAAAGAACTATTGGTCAGAATTATTCAGACACAGAATTTAAAAGCTGCCGACGGGTCTGTTGCAGGTAATAATCATAGTCCCCTTGGTTATGTGATTGGTTATATCAAAGCGAATCTGAATGAGAAGATCAGCATTAATAATCTCAGCAATAAGGCCTGTATGAGTAAAGCTTCTTTTTATCGTTTATTTAAACGCGAATTGGGTATTAGTCCCAATGATTATATTCTGACGGAAAAGATCAAAAAAGCTAAACAACTTCTGGCCAGACCAGGAGCCAAGATTGCAGCAATTAGTTATGAGCTGGGCTTTAGCGATGCCAATTATTTTATCAGGACCTTTAAGAAGTTGGTTGGTGTAACACCGGGTAGTTATCTGCTCTCGGTATATCGAAATGATTCTCCTTCATGAGTTATGCGCCGAAAGTAACCAGAGGAGCAGTAGCTGCTATGTTTTTTATGGCTGGATTGTGTTTTTCCAGCTGGGCATCGCGAATTGCGACTATACAGCAAAAATTATCATTATCTGATGCGGGCCTTGGAGCAGTGCTTTTTGCATTACCGGTAGGATTGATGCTTTCCTTGCCTTTGTCTGGCTGGCTGGTCACTAAAATAGGAAGCCGAAGGCTTTTGGCTGCGGCACTGGTCATGTATGGCCTTATGCTCATCACTCTTGGGGTAGTGTCAGAAGTTTATCAGCTGCTCATTTGTTTAGTGGGTTTTGGCCTGGCGAGTAATGCGGTTAATATTTCGGTCAATACACAAGCTGTGGCCACGGAGGGTTTGTATCGTAAACCAATTATGGCTTCTTTTCACGGTGTCTGGAGTTTAGCTGGTTTTGTTGGGGCGGGGATTGGAACCTTTATGATTGGAAAAGGAATTTTGCCTGCGCCGCACTTTATATGTATTGCTGCGGTTACGGTGATTTCTGTAGTCGTATGCTGGCGATATTTACATAATGACCGCAAACCAGTGCATACCGGGTCGGCTTTTGCGATTCCGGATAAGTCTCTGATTACCCTGGGGCTGATTGCTTTCTGTTCGATGGTCTGTGAAGGGGCAATGTTTGACTGGAGTGTCATTTACTTTAAAAAAATTGTATTGGCTGAAAAAGGATGGATGGTCGCTGGGTATACTGCTTTTATGTGTACTATGGCTTTAGGCCGTTTTGTTGCGGATAAATTTTCTGCACACTTTGGGTTAAAGACTACGCTACAGGTCAGCGGGGCATTAAGCACAATGGGTTTGCTTATTGCAGTTATTTTTCCGGCTCTTCCAACGGCAATTATAGGTTTTATGTTGGTGGGTGCCGGAGTTTCTTCTGTGGTACCTATGGTATACAGCGCTGCTGGCAGATCCAAAACGATGTCTCCGGGAGCCGCTATAGCAGCTGTTTCTACCATTGGTTTTATCGGTTTCTTAATTGGACCTCCGGTGATTGGCTTCTTGTCTGGTGCGTTTACTTTACGCATTGCATTTGTATTTATTGCCTTTATGGGATCTTGTGTAGTTGTTTTATCGACCAGGTCAAAGGTCTGAACCTGCCGGAAGTATACATATGAAAAAAGGACAACATCATTGATGTTGTCCTTTTCGTAGAGTGGGAGATACTGGGTTCGAACCAGTGACCCCCTGCTTGTAAGGCAGGTGCTCTGAACCAGCTGAGCTAATCTCCCTTCGGTTCTGCTCTTTTTGTTTTGAAACAGCTGAGCTGCTGTTTTTGTGGGAGATACTGGGTTCGAACCAGTGACCCCCTGCTTGTAAGGCAGGTGCTCTGAACCAGCTGAGCTAATCTCCCCTTGGTTCTTTTTATTTATTGTCCCTTGTGATCGGGAGTGCAAATATACACCTCTAAATTAAAACTCCAAAAAACTTTTCTAAAATTTTAAGATAAGACCTCTTCAAGGATTTGATGGGAGCGGATTTCTCCAAAGGAAGCGGTGTGTAAAGTATAGAAAATCAGAATTTTATCTACGATGGTCCTTCTTGTGGAATTGTTTAATTTTATTTCATTAATTTTTTCAAATGGTGTAGAAAATAGAGAAATAAACAGCTCTGCCTCTGTTTTATTCATGAAATGCGGGTGGACAGGAGGCATGGATTTAAATTCCCCCTCCTGTAGATCGAAGTAGTTCTGCCCATTTTTGTTTTCCGTACGGGGAGCAAATCCAAGGAAGCGGGATAACTTTAGTAAAAACGCGAGGTGAAAGCTGGCATCTGCCATTTCGCACTCGTCAAACCAGGATACAGCATTGAAAATAAAGCTGAACAAATTCTCGTCTGTGTGCTGTTGTCGTATGCTTTTATACAATACTTCATTCAGAAACAAAATAATAGAACTTTTAACGATATCATAAGGTATTGTTCTGAATATTGGAGATGTTCTTAATTCAGAAATACGCTGCAGACTGGTGTTTGCTTTATGGTAAACGACCATATCCAGCAAATGCAGCGGTTGAAGCATATTCATCCGGATTTTAGCCTTAGGTTTTTTAACCCCATTAATGATATACGACTGGATGCCAAATTTTTCAGTAAAAACTTGCACAATCACACTGCCTTCGCCATACAATGTCGTTTTTAGAACGATTCCTCTGGTTTTATGCAGCATTTATATAATTTTTGGTATAAAAATGACTAAGCCGATCAAAGCAGCCAGGAGGGCGGCTACCAATACAGCTGCAGCTGCGGTGTCTTTTGCTATGCCCGCTTTCTGATGATACTCAGGGGAGACCAGATCAACAAGGGCTTCAATTGCAGTGTTAACCAACTCTAAAACCAACACCATCGCTATGGACAGCAGAATCCATAACCATTCTGTTTGGTTCAAATTAAAGTACCAGCCGGAAAATACGACAACCAAAGCAGCAGCACAATGAAATCTGAAGTTGACCTGTGTTCTAAATGCGTAATAGAGCCCCTTACCTGCAAAACCAAAACCTCGTATGAACTTTGACATATCTTTTTCAACTAAAACGTCAATAATGCTAAACTAAACACTTTAATTTGCAGCGTAAAGATAAAACACAGCAACGACAATCCATGGGAACCGACTCAAAAGAAGAAAAGAAACAACTGCATCCCAGAAATAAACACCGGTCCAGATACGATTTTTCGCTTTTAGTGAAAAGTTGCCCGGATCTGCGGGACTTTGTTCTTATCAACCCTTTCGGAGATGAATCCATTGATTTCGCTGATCCCCGTGCAGTTAAAACCTTGAACAAGGCGCTGCTTGCACAGTACTATAGAATAAAACACTGGGATATTCCAGAAAATTATCTTTGTCCGCCGATTCCGGGGCGTGCGGATTATATTCACTATCTGGCGGATCTGTTAGCAGCGTCAAATCATGGAGTAATCCCCACAGGAAAATCAGTTAAAGTCTTGGATATTGGAACAGGTGCGAACTGTATTTATCCCATCATCGGACATCAGGAATATGGCTGGACCTTTGTAGGCTCTGACGTCGATCGGGGAGCGGTGCAATCCGCAGAAAATATTATTTCTGCCAATGAGGACTTAAGAGCTGCAATACAGATCCGTCAGCAGCGGGATCCCCGGCATATTTTTGAAGGCATTATAAAACCTGGAGAATCTTTTGATATGAGTTTGTGCAATCCACCCTTTCACGCTTCTGCGGCCGAAGCAGCAGCCGGAACACAACGTAAGCTCCGTAATTTAGGTAAGCCAAAGAATGTGCTTAATTTTGGAGGGCAGAACGTCGAGCTTTGGTGTAAAGGTGGGGAGTTGGGGTTTATCCGTACCATGATAGAGGAAAGTCATCAATTTTCGGGACAGTGTAAATGGTTCACTACGCTTGTTTCAAAAAGTTCAAACCTTCCTTTTGTTTATGGCTATGCGGAAAAAGCAGGTGCATTACATGTACAGACGATTGATATGGCACAAGGTCAGAAAATCAGCCGTTTTGTTGCCTGGTCCTTTTAGGAACAGGCTATTCCAATAGTAATGCATCGTCTTCTTCGTCTGTAAGGTGTAACTGGATGCTGTCGGTTCCGGCTATGCCTTCTACAGATCCCCGGATATGAGCTGCATTAAGAAGTACCTTTTCCAGTTGCTTTTCCCTCGCCTTCCACAGTCTTTCCATGGCATCGCGTTCTTTTTGGATAGAAAGCTTCATGCTCATAAATCCTTCTCTAATGGCTTTCCATTGCTCAGAAAACTCATTGCTGGTGAGGTAGTCATAAAGCATATGCATTTTGTCGCCCCTGTTTTCCTGAGATTTATTTGCGGTAAATAATTTAACAATTCCATCTCTAAGCATGTAGGAGACTGCTTTTACTTCATCAAAGGAACAAATCCATACCCCATCCTTTTCTCCAAAGCAATCCATTCCCTTCGGATAAGCTTGTGTAACAATTACAGCCACATCAACGCCAACGCTGCGCATGTCCTTTTTTAGCTTCTCAATCCAATCCATGGAGAAGTCTTTTGTTCGTTTGCTTTCATAAATGATCTTTCCGCATTCCTGCCCAAACTGATTGCGTATGTGATGGATACAATCTGCACCCCTAACCCCTTTTCCAACTTCGGTAACCAGATCAAAAGGGAAAGCATTTCTAAGTAATTCTTCCAGGATAAGTTCCTGAACCTCACCTTGCAATTGCATAGAGCCCTGCTCTGCTTTACGTTTCATCTCTTCAGCAAGCTTTTTTTGATCATCCAGTTGCTTTTCGAGTTCTTTTACCCTAAGTTGATGTTCCGTGTCCTTGAGTGTGCTTTTTTCAGCCTCCTGTTTACGGATTTGTTCTACAAGCTCTGCACGCTGTTCCTGAAGTTTGCGCTGCATCTGAAGTTCGAGTTCTTCTTCTTTATTTTTGATTTCCTGCTCCCTTTTTAAGAATTCCAATTCTTTCGAGCGGGCAAGTTTTAGTTTTTCTTCCTGTTCTTTATTGGCATTGTCAAGTAACCGAAGTCTGTTCTCGAAATCCCCTGCAATTGTTTTTCGCAGATTTTCCTCCAACGTTTCCTGAAGTTGTTTCTTTTCATTGGCCAGCTGTTCTTCAAAAAGCTTAGATTGTTGTTGTTCTCTCCGTTCAAAAGTTTGTTCCAACTGCTTTTGCTGCTGCGTAAACTCTAGTTGCTTTTGCTTAAATTCTTCTTCCTTTTGTTTGGTAAAGGACATCATTTTTTCCCGAAGATCTTTTTTATATTCTTCAGCCATGACCTCTTCTATAGGGAAGGAATGGGAACAATTAGGGCATTTTATTTCTGTTGACATAATTTTTTTTAAGTGGTTATTTGGCTACAAATAAACTGTCTGCAAACTTAACTGAAACATTTCGGGCCTCCTGATCATCTATGGATACCTGAACAGAGCCGTCGAAGGAAACTTTTTCAATAACAGTGATTTTTGTTCCGATACTGATGCCCAATCGCTTTAGGTATTGTAAAAATACAACTGATGTATCTTTTACTGCAACAACCCGGCAACCTTCTCCAGCTTTAAGATCCGAAAGAATCATTTTAGCCGTAGGAGGCATATCGCCATTCGCCTTCGGAATAGGATCACCGTGAGGATCAAATTCAGGATAACCCAAAAAATCTTCCAATTTACTGACAAGCTTTTCAGATTGAATGTGTTCCAGCTGCTCGGCTACCTCATGGACCTCATCCCAGCTAAAATCCAGTTTTTGATACAAAAAGGTTTCCCAGAGCCTATGCTTTCTCAGAATAGCTAAAGCATTGTTTTTTCCAATTTCCGTTAATGAAATTTTGCCATACCGCTCATAATCAACTAATCCCTTTTCTTTCAGTTTTTTGAACATGTCAGTAGCTGTAGCAGGTTTAACACCCAGATAGGCAGCCATTTCATTTGTACCAGCTTCTGGCCTTCCCTCACATTGACTGCATATTTTAAACAGCGCTTTCAGGTAATTCTCTTCAGTATACGATAACATCATACAAATATAAAGCAATATATATCAAAGTTTATTTGTTAGATTAATCTAACTTATTTAGTTTTGCTGATATAATAATATAATTTTAGACTTGCTTAAAACAATTTTATGAATGCTGAAAAATGTGCTTCTTATAAAAAATATTACCTGCTGATCCCCTTATTCTTTACCGTTATCTGCTCCTTTGCTCAAACAGATACAAGTCAGGTTAAGGTTTCTAATTTAAATGAGGTTGTTGTAACCGGAGTCAGTCGGGGAACAGTTTTAAGAAAAAGCCCGGTGCCTATTGCTGTACTCTCAAAGAGGGCGATGGATCAAAATACAAATAACAACCTTATAGATGCTATTGTTAAAGGTGTGCCGGGTGTGAGTGCTGTAACCACCGGACCAAATATTTCTAAACCCTTTATACGAGGCTTAGGTTATAACCGGGTACTTACTTTGTACGATGGCTTGCGCCAGGAAGGACAGCAATGGGGAGATGAGCATGGTATTGAAATCGACCAATATGGGATTTCAAGGGTGGAAGTTGTTAAAGGGCCTGCAAGCCTGACCTATGGTTCTGATGCTGTTGCTGGTGTGATCAATATGATTCCGGAGCGGCCGGCATTTCCGGAGGGCTTATTAAAGGGTGATTTTACACAGGATTATCATACCAATAATGGGATGTTCGCGAGTTCACTGGGGCTGGGTTATGTTAAAAATGACTGGACATACGCATTTAGGGCAACAGGGAAATTTGCACATAATTATCACAACAAGGTAGATGGATGGGTATATGGGACAGGATTTAGGGAATATAATTTATCGGGAAGTGCCAGGCTGGACAAAAAATGGGGATTTAGTAAAATTGCTGCAAATGCCTATGATAATCTTCAGGAAATTCCGGACGGGAGCCGGGACTCCCTGAGTAGAAAATTCACCTATCAAGTGCTTGATGGTGGAGACGACATCAAGCACCGGCCGCTGGTACCGGAAAATTTATTAAAAAGTTATTCTATTGTTCCACTACATCAGCATATACAGCATTACCGGCTTTACAACACCAGTCAGATTAATCTTGGAGAAGGAAGTTTGTCTGTTTTGCTGGGGGGACAGCAAAGCATCAGAAGGGAATATAATCATCCAACCCTGGCCCGGCAGGCAGGACTTTATGTGGTCTTGAATACACTTAATTTTGATGTGAAATATAATTTGCCGGCAATTAAAGGCTGGGAGAGTACTGTCGGGTTGAGCGGAATGTATCAAGGCAACAGAAGCAAAGATGCGACCGATTTTCCTATTCCAGATTACAATCTCTTTGATTTGGGTGGATTCTTATTTGCAAAAAAGACGTTTGGAAAAATAGACATATCAGGGGGGCTTAGATTTGATCATCGCAATATCAGCTGGAATGACTTTTATGTAGGGGCAAATCCTGCCAATGGCTTCCAAAAGCGGGCAACAGGCGCAGAGATCGTTCAGGCTAACTTGCAATTTCCAGCCTTTGGCCATGTTTATAAAGGCCTTTCGGGAAGCCTTGGGCTGACCTATAATATCACAGAGCGGTTGCTGGTTAAAGCCAATATTGCCAGGGGCTACAGGGCGCCTAACATCACCGAAATCGGCTCGAATGGCTTGGATCCGGGTGCTCATATTGTTTATCTGGGCAATAGGAATTTCGTTCCGGAATTTAATTTACAGGAAGATGTGGGCTTTATTGCCTATCTCAAGGATTTGGACTTCAGTTTTGAAGTATTTAATAATCACATTCAGAATTACATTTACCAGGCCAGGTTAACCGATAAAAACGGAGATCCTGTTGTTATTGTTCCTGGTAATTTAACTTATCAGTATCAACAGTCAAAAGCCAGGTTGTATGGACTGGAGACGACGTTGAATATCCATCCTGATCAATTAAAATGGTTTAGTTTTAATAATAGTCTTTCTTATGTGACCGGCCAAACCCATGGAGTGTATTTGCCTTTACTTCCTCCCTTACATATCCGCTCAGAGCTTAAATTTACCGGACTAAAAAGAAAAGGGAGGATCCAAGAGCCTTATTTTAAAATAGAACTGGATAGATATGCGGATCAAAACCGGTTTTATTCACTTGATGATACGGAAACCTTTACCAGAGGATATACCCTTTTTAATGCGGGTATCGGAGCTGCATTCAAGACAAAGAAAGGTAGAAAACTTTTTGATCTGTTTATCCAGGGCGAGAACTTATTTGACCTGGCTTATCAGTCCCATTTAAACAGGCTTAAGTATTTTGAATATTACAGTGCTTCTCCTGATGGAAGATCGGGTATTTATAATATTGGAAGAAATATGAGCATTAAGGTCATTGTTCCTATCTGATAGACGACAGCGATTAGAAATCCATAACCAAATCATTAAATATTTTATTGTTGATTTTGGTTATGGATCATGATTTATTGGTTTATATCATCATAAGAAAATGGATCTTATTGCGTTTTTAAGGTGGATTTTGCAATATTTTGCGACTGATAATCTGATATTGCTCTATGGTCAAAGTTTTGCTTTTTGCAATATATTTTTTTTTGTGGCATAATATATTTTTGCATTGCGTTGCAGTATGTTTAACTTCGGTGTATAAATAAGAATCGATAATAAGATCAATATGAACAGAATTGGGCTAAGAATAAGAAGCTTAAGGCAAAAGATAGAAAACAGCCAGGAGCAGATCGCAAAAAAATTAGGAATTTCTATTCCTGCTTTTTCTAAAATGGAGACCGGTATTACAGATATTAATGTTTCAAGAATTTTCCAGATCGCAGAATTATTTAAAGTAAAACCGTCCTTTTTCTTTGAAGATGAAGACAAAGGTGGGCATATAGATACAGACAAGTTGGAGCTTGTGGAGCAAATACAACAAAAGACCTCTACAATTGTAGATCTGCAGGCTAAACTTATTCAATGCTATGAAGAAATTGAGGAACTGAAAAAGAATTCTAAATAGTTTTTGCGTTTTTTATTGTGGTGCAAAGCACAGTTTTTGTGTTTTGTAAATGACTTAGACTGGTGTTTTATTTAGCCGGAATATGTTAACTTTAAGCCATGATTTACCAGTCAACCTACCAGGCCGCAAAGATAATTGCTCCCAAAGTGGAAGCCATATTCGCACAGCATTTATCTGCTGCAAAGGAAAGTGGAGAGGAAGATCTTGCCCCACTGCCTGTTGCTCATCTGGTAGAGCATATTATTGATGCCACCTTCTGGGCCAGCCTTCGTAAAGAAGAAGGACATTCGCCTAAGATCTCTTTGGCTTTTTTGCCACCGGAACAGGCGGGTAATCCACTGCTATTTAAAAATAATCTTCCTTTAAATCCAGGTACGCTGACAAAGATTGCACCTGGTGTTGAACGCGCCGGTATTCATTTGGGCATCTGGCATGATGGGGAAGAGTTGTATGTATGGGGTACAACGTTAAGTATTCCAAATTTTTGCTTTGTACTGGATGTGTCTGAACCAGGCCTGCTTGTTATTAAACACAGAAGGATCTATGGTTTTGGAAAATATACAAATATTGCAGTTTTGAAAGGCGAGCAGATTAAGATCGTAGATAATTCTTCTCCGAGGTCCCATGATTGGCCAACAATGCTGCTTTCCCTTTTAGATTTAACTGCTCCATCCTATTGGAATGATTCGGTTAATGTGCTGATCCAGATTGCCGTTTCAATGCGTTCGCATCAACGGGGAGGAACACTCCTTGTTGTGCCATCTGAACATAATAACTGGCTTCAGTCTATTGTAAAGCCCATTCAGTATGGGGTTCAGCCCTCATTTCGTGGCTTGTCCAAGTTACTCATGCAAGACAGGAAAGAGGCGAGCCAGATCTTTTGGCAGACTGCTCTGAAAAGAGAAGTGGAGCATTTGTCGGGGCTTACTGCAATCGATGGGGCAACGGTTGTGAACGACAAGTATGAATTGTTGGCGTTCGGAGCAAAAATCGGGCGTGCCAAGGGAAAAGAGAGTGTAGAAGAATTGTCTTTTAGTGAGCCTATAGTAGGAGGAGGAGCGGTGGTGATGCATGCCTCTAAGGTGGGAGGTACAAGACATCTTTCTGCGGCACAATTCATTCATGATCAGCGGGATGCAATTGCTTTGGTGGCATCACAAGATGGGCATTTTACAATTTACACCTGGTCTTCACAATACAACAGGCTGCAGGCACACCGTATAGATACGCTATTGTTGTAGAGCGGTTTCATAAAAAAAGCGTACAGAAAATCTGTACGCTAAAAAATTAATTAATGCTATTTTAAATCCTAGGAAAAGATGATTGCACCAATAATCACCAGTGCAAAAAGAGTGGCTATCACTACTCTGTCTATGGTTATCCATTGTTCGTGAGTAAGCTTTTGTCTTTCTGCCCTTTCTCTTTTTTCCGCTCTGAGCCTGGCCAGGTGTGGAAAAACAGGATTTAATTTCATGATCATAAGTAGATATTAATGATGTACTTAGGAAGGGCAAAGTGTAGGCCAAGATTCTAAAACAATGTTAAAATGTTAATAACTTTGATTTTGTGTGGAAAATATTTTGATTTCCAATGTTTTAGACTCTTAAGAGGGCTTTAATCAAAGTTTAAGATCCAAAGATTTCACTGTTCTAATGGATTTACTGTTCTTTTTTCCATATAAAAAACAGATAACCAGTCCCGCAGCAAGACAAAGCAAAAACCATTATGACCAGTCAGATGAATAGGCAGAGAATTGCGATAACGGTTGTCTATGGAATTTTAAATGGATGGAATAAAATATAATTATTAAAATTATATGGTTGTAAATCAATCTATTGTGCAGAAAAATTTATTTTATATAGTACTATGTATTGCATATTACTATATAAAACATATATCTTTGTTATATGATAGCAGAAAATACGCAAACACAAATGCGAAAGGGCATACTAGAGTACTGTGTGCTGCTTATAATATCAAGAGGAGAGATTTATGCCTCTGATATTATCGCCGAGTTAAAATCGGCTAAATTACTGGTAGTTGAGGGTACGCTCTATCCGCTGCTCACCCGTTTAAAGAACAACGGTCTTTTGAGTTACAATTGGGTAGAATCGACTTCGGGACCACCCCGTAAATACTATGTCCTCACTGAAGATGGCCGAGGCATGGTAAAACAACTGGATACCACCTGGCAGGAACTTTCTTATGCAATTGAAACCTCTAAACAAACAAATAAATGAAACGCACACTGAACATAAATATTGGGAATTCTCTTATTCATATAGAGGAGGATGCCTACGAGCTTTTAACAGGCTACCTCAATGAAATTAAAGCCCACTTTGCAAAGAGTGCAGATGACTTTGAAATCGTAACAGATATAGAAAACAGAATTGCGGAGATGTTCCGTGAAATCCTGACTACTCAACAGAAAGCGGCCATTAACACCAATGATGTGCAAACCATAATTGCGCAGATGGGAACCGTACGTGATTTTCAATCCTCTGAAGAGGAAGAAGAAAATGCTTTTGTGCCCCCTTATTCTGCGGGCATAAAGCGTCTCTACAGAGATACAGAACAAGGAATGGTAGCAGGTGTTTGTGCAGGATTGGGACACTATCTGAATATTGAAGACCGTTGGATTCGTCTGTTTGCTCTCCTTTCTGTGCTTGTGGGAGGTGCTGGTATTCTGGCTTATTTCGTGATGTGGATTATTGTTCCCCGTGCCCAAACCAGGTCTGAAAAGATGTATATGAAAGGTGAGGCTATTAATCTTCAGGGCTTTATTAGAAATTTTCAGGATGAAATGGAAAATAATCAGCTTATTAAAAGATCAGGAACCTTTATCACGGAATTCATTGATGTATTGGGTAAGTTTATTTCAGGAACAGGAAAAACCATATTCAAATTTGTAGCAGGAACGATTATTCTGATGTCTGGAATCATGCTCCTGGGCTTGATTGTGGTATTAGCTGTTTTCCTTGGTGTATGGGACGCCGGTGCGAATGAGATCTTTCCGTTGAGTATGGTTGATCAGGCCTACCAGTCTACGTTATTGTTTGCCGCGTTCATCTTTTTTGCGGTGCCACTGCTTGCGCTACTTCTCTTTTCTGCCCGTGTCGCTTTTTCTTCCCGGCCAGTGAATAAAGCAGTTTCTTTTAGCCTGTTGATTGTATGGCTGCTAGGTACCGCGACTGGTATTTTTTACATCGCTAAAGTAACGGCTGACTTTAAAGAAGAGGCTGAATTTACTCAGACAAGCCCGCTAAAACCATATGCAACTTATACCCTGGTTTTGGATAAATCGCGTTTCTTTTCCAAAGAAGACAGTGTACGTTACCAGATCAATTCAGATAGTTACAGGGGAAGGATTATTGTAGATCATAATGATGGCCCTTTTCAGCGCCCTGTCGATGTCAGGATCAGGATTGAAAGAAGCATGGACGGGAAATTTGCTGTGGTTCAAAACTTCAGTGCCCATGGAAAGTCTTTCGATATTGCCCTAAAGAATGCGCAAAGTATTCATTATGATTTTTTACAGCAGGATTCGGTACTTAATTTCAGCCCTAAATTATATTTGACCAAAAATAATTACTGGCGTAATCAGGAAGTGAACGTAACGGTGAAAGTTCCTGTTGGAACCAAATTGATCTTGAACAAAGATCTTGATCGGTATCTGGAAGATTACAGATCCTGGAATTGTGATCAGGAGGGAGAAGACAACAGGGATTTTGCAGAATGGGTAATGACAGAAGACGGATTAAAATGTCAAAAGGAAATTAACGGGGAGCATCATTAATGATCCTCCCCGGAAATATTATTTAACGGTATAGCGATAGATAAAACGGCCAGGATTGCCGTTTTTATCTAGGCCTTCAACTACGGCTTTATAAGTACCCTTACCTTCGGCATTAAAGAATTCGAAGGATACTGCGCCGGTTGTGGCATCTGTGATCACCCTCGGATTCCAGTAAATTGTTGTTCTCAGGTCTTTCATATTGATATTCTCTGCCGTATATCTTGGCGAATAGAACTCACGTTGTTTGCTGTAACCTTTGGCATTCACCGTAATCACATTGTTCTGAGGTAAAAGCTTTTTGATTTCTTCAAGACTCATCTTTTTCACCTTCTTCGCTTTTTTCATGTTAATCGAGATTACACCATTAGAATTATACATCCGGTTAACGGTGCCCAATTCGTCTTTAGTGAAAATTTCAATGGATTCCAGCTCCGCCATATTTACAGATGAAAGTGCATAAACATCTACCGGCATTCCCGCCAGGAATATTTGTACCGGCGTTTTGTTTCCGGCGTTAAAATCTCGTGTTACATAGAAATTATTGGTGTTGGTATCCCAGGTTAGGCCCATAGCCATGCTTTTGAGGCAGGTCAGCAGGTCATTGCAACCCTGGAAACGATCTGCATCTAACAAGTGGTCAGGCATCATACTTAATCCTGAAAGGGCAGAATAATCAGAGTGGCTTACCTTTTTTATTGGAGCTGCAGTTATTTTAACCTCTTTCAGTTGTCTCAAATAACTGTATTGTTTTTTGCTGTTGTTCAAATAGTTGTTTAATGTGCTGTCAATGTTCATTACCTCATCAGCACCATTCCTGTTGGTGCCAATTGCAGGTGCAGGTTCCTGGTCCACCATAATCATGAGGTTGCTCCCGTTGGCGCCGTATTTGGCACTAATTACGACCTGTGAAGAATCTGGAAAGTTCAGGTTCTGAAAATTAAATACACCAGTGGGGTTTGTAAAGGCTTCGGCTGAGAATGTTCTGCCGGGTATCGTTAAACGCAGACCAGCCTTCTTTACGGGCATACCCGTGCGATCTCTCAATGTTCCTGTAATGTTCATTCCTTGCTCAGGAAGATAACTCACCTGCGGATATTTTCCTGCAAGAATTTCTTTATAATCAAAACGGCGGTAACCCTGTGTAAGCATTAAAATGTCCAGATCGGCCAGCTTTTTGTCATTGGTTTTATTGAAGTAATAATTCGGTTTTTCCAGGTAGCCCTTCAAATCTGAGCTCAGTAAAAGCGAACTGAAGATGGACGTTTCATTATCCTCATCAACAGGAACTTTCTGCTCGTCAGTCACAGAAACAGAAAAACTTCCTGCCAGTTTCTCTGTTGCATTTTTAGCTGTTACGGTCATTTTAACCTTTTGTCTCGGTTTATAAGCGGGCAGATCTGTTTGTGCAGAAAGATTCAGCGCATCCTGGTGCAGGATAAAAGCAATCCTTTCACTTACCGGTTCACCAGTGGCAGAAAACAAGGTAATTTGCACAATACCTGAAGGGAACTTGGCTTTAGGTATTTTGGCTACTGTAACCTGGTTTTGCAAAACCGTTTGGGCGGCGTAATAAATTACCCCGGCATTTTGGCCAACAATAAACAAATTCTTGTCTTTATTTTGTTGAAAATAAGCATCGTTAGCAACAATTTTAAGATTGATGTTATCGGCAGCTGCATTATTGATCTGGAGCGTTATGCCCGAGGCTGCAGATTTTGGAAGTTCAATGGTCTTGCTGCTCCCGTCCTTGAACGAAATATTCGCTTTATAAGTTTTACCAGCATCTGCATTGACATAGAATGAACCCATTCCCAGGTGAGATGAGGCTAAGGTAGTGATTTGGTTCCCGTCGTTGTCTACAATTGTTCCAGTAAGATTTACACCAAGTCCGTTGGGGTTAACAGCCTTAAATGCGACTTGGGTCGGTATGCCTGATATCAACTCACCTCCCTCTGGAAAAAACTGGATATCATTGTCTCCACTTTTAGGTTTTAGCTCAAAAGTAGAAGTTAAGCTTTCTTTGTCTCCGGTATTGATGTCTGTAATTAAGTTCCCGGTTTTAATGACCTGGTTTTTCTTTGGACTCAAATTGAGGTTAAGTACTCCATTCTGATCTGTTGTACCCTTACCCTTTAAAATGACGTCATAATCGGACATAACTCTCCAGTTTACCGTTTTGTTGGCGTAGGGTAATTTATCTGGATTTTTATATTGAATGCGGGCATTGATGACCTGCTGATCTTTGGTAGAAGTCGCTGAAGTGTAAGTGAAATGCGTTAACAGTTGTTTGTCAACCGCTTCTCCAATTGGAATATTCTTCGTAAAGAAATAAGCGGGGTCAAAGTTCAGCATCCACACTGTATACGCCCGGACATAGTAATTGCCTTGTTTAAAATTCAAAGGATCCAGTGGAATATTGCCGTAGGCAACACTGTTGGTTACGGGAAATTTTAAAGAGGCTACCAGCGAATCTTTACTGCTCATCACATCCACATAAACTACTTTACTTAAAGGTGAAGGAAGGTTCTGTTCGGAGGTAAGATAAGCTTTAAACCATATGGTGTCTACCACGCTGTAATAAGGCTTGTCGAAATGAAGGTATACTTTTTCTACAGGATACAATTCAGGCAGCTTGCCTGTTTTCTTTATAATATTATTTAAGATCGTGGTGTCCTTCTGAGAAAATGCCGAAAAGTGTACACTAACTAAGGCAAGCATCAAAGCAGCAACAAATTTTAAATACTTCATGAATATAAATTAACAAATTAATTAGGCTAATATATTCATTTATGCGCTTTGCTCGTTCATGTCAAACCCTGTTTAACATAATTTGACATTTTATGCTATAATATTTTTACATGCAGGCAAAAAAAAAGAGGTAGAAACCTACATCTCTACCTCCTGATATAAACTGGGAATCTCTTATTTGAATTCAATAACAAAGTCTTCTAATGGAGTACGTACCTTCTTCAGGTTAACCAGCCAATCTCCACTATCGTCTCTATAACCTAAAGGCAATAACGTTGTGCTTCGCAGGTTTTGAGCAGAAAGACCTAACAATTCGTCCAGTTGTTTAGGGTCAAAACCTTCCATTGGTGTGGCGTCAACCTTTAACAGTGCGGCTTCAGCAATCGCAACACCAAAGCCTATATAAGCCTGTTTAGCAGCATGATTAAAATTTTCTTCTGCAGTTTTAGCGGTATACAAAGAGATGATCCTGTCCTCATAATCTTTTGTGGCGTCAGCAGGAAGACTGCGTTGCGCATTGGTGTGCGAAAATACCGACCTGATTTTTTCCGGGGTATAATTGTCCCAGGCTGCGAAAACAAGAAGATGCGAGCAGTCAATGATCTGTTGCTGACCGAAAGCAATCGTTGAGATCTTTTCCTTTAACTCCTGGTTGGTAATCACTATAACTTTAAAAGGTTGCAAACCAGAGGAAGTAGGGGCTAGTCTTGCCGCTTCAACAATCTGATCTACTTTTTCCTGAGGTACTTTTGTACCATTCATCTTTTTTGTGGCATATCGCCAATTTAATGCTTCAATTAAGCTCATATCTTTATTCCTTTTTAGACAATTTAATCTGTACCGATACTAGGTGTATCAAAAATAACAGTGTTAGCAAATGTAAGTATGTTATTTAGTGTAAAACAAAATTAATTTGTTTTTGACTTTTAAATGAAAATTGTTTCTTTATTATGCATGCATATTATTATATTAGCTTAAACATATTGTATGGATGAATTGTTGGGAGATTATAATTAATCTAATACACATAGAAACATATATTTTAAACAACTAACCAAATATCATGAAAAAGATTCTACTCAGTTTTCTAATGGTAATACCTGTTTGGGGATTTTCTCAATCTTTCCAGGTGAACCTTCAGGGGCAAAAGCAAACAGCAATGGGCGGTGCAGGCACCGGAGTTGCTATGGACGAAGCTTCGGTATTTTTCAACCCCGGTGCTGTTTCCTTTCTTAAACAAAACGGTGTTCAGGGTGGAGTAAACGGTATTATGCTGAAGACTGCTTTTAGCCAGACAGGTTCAAATTTAACAGAACATAACCAAAATAAATTACCCACCCCTTTTGCGGCATATGCTGTTTTTGGTTCACCTGAAAACAGATTAAGATTTGGTATAGGTGTTTATACGCCATTTGGAGGCGCCATGCACTGGGATCCTAATTGGACAGGTAAATATGCAGTAACATCGCTTGATCTTCAGGCTATTTATATACAGCCAACTTTAAGCTTAAAGATCAGTGATAATATTGGTATTGGGGGTGGTTTAGTCTATTCGCTAGGTAAAGTAGATCTCCAGCGTGCCATTCCAATTACCCTCAACAATGGCGAGTCTTCTACAGCTCAGCTGAAAGGTACCTCCAAAGATTTTGGATGGAATGCTGGTATTTATGTGAAGACACTTTCCGGGATCTCCATAGGTCTTACCCACAGATCTAAAGTAAATGCAACGGTAAAAGACGGAGATGCGAACTTTAATATTCCTGATGCGCTAAGGTCTACTTTTCCAACTAAATTCAATGCAACCTTGCCGTTGCCGGCAACCAGCACGCTTGGTTTTGGTTTCTATCCTTCGGAAAAAACAACTATTGCCCTGGATATAAACTGGGTGCAATGGCATGTCTATAAAGATCTTTCTTTTGATTATGATAATAATGCCAGGATTCCAGATACACATTCTCCGCGGAACTATAAAGATGCGGCTACTTTTAGATTGGGTATTGAGAATAAAGCGAATTCTTTTCTGGCTTTAAGAGCGGGTATTGGTTATGCATTAACACCGGTAAACGATGGGTATGTAACGCCAGAGGTTCCGGATGCCAATCGTTTATTGTTAAGTGCAGGTATCGGACTTAAACCTTCTGAAAGATTTGGTGTGGATTTCTCTTTCTTGTATGAGAATGTACTTGCAAGGAGTGGAACCAATATAGAAACCGGATTAAGCGGTACTTTTAAAACTGTCGCTTATATTCCTGGTGTAGCATTATCCTATAAATTTTAATCCCAAAGAGAAAGATCATGAAATCACAATATTTTTATAAAAGTGTCTTAGCCCTGGCTATTCTTGGCTTAGCATCTTGTAAGCCTTCTGCTGAATCTGTAAATACGGTTGTTCCTAATAAAGGGAATGCGGATTTTTCCCGATATATAGCTGTTGGAAATTCGCTTACTTCGGGATATGCTGATGGCGGCTTATATCTGGATGGCCAGAAAAATTCCTTTCCATTAATGATTGCCGAGCAAATGAAGACTGTTGGCGGGGGTAGTTTCAGTACAGCCTTCTTTCAGGACAGTCAGTCAGATGGATCGGGTTATAAATACATCGCTGGGTTTAATGCAGATGGTACACCAAAAATCGCCGACCAAAACACCCATACCGCGGTGAGAGGTCAAGTGACCATTCCAGGATTTGGTAATGTAACACTGTTTACTAAATATACAGGAGACCTGAACAACTACGGTGTGCCGGGAATTAAACTGGCGCATATTACCTATGCGCCTTATGGAAACTTAAATGGATTCTATGAACGGCTTCTGCCAGGTAACGCGGGTACAAACAATACTAAATACCTTGATTTTGTAACGGCTAAACCCTTTACTTTTTTCAGTATGTGGCTGGGCAATAATGATATTTTGGGTTATGCAACCGGAGGAGGTGTTGGTGATGTTCCAACTCCAAAAGGTGATTTTGCAGCACTGTATAATCTTGCAGTGTCTACGCTGAAAAAAGGAGGTACAGGAGGTGCCGGAGCAAAGGGTGTTGTTGCAACCATTCCTGATGTTACCGCCACAGCCTATTTTAGAACTGTTACCCTTGCCTCTATATTAGCGACCGTTCATGCTTCTCCGGGTGGAGCTGCAGTGGAGAATATTTATATTCAGCCTGCAAGCGGTCCGGCCAGACCGGCAACTGCGGCAGATCTGTTTATCTTGCCTTTAGGTTCTGCTGGTTTAATTGGAAAAGCTGATCCGAAGGGGCCTTATGGTCTTTCTCCTTATAACCCGATAGAAAACAAATACGTTTTGGATAAAGATGAAGTGGCCATTGTTAACGACTATGTTGCTTCTTATAATGCAACGATCAGATCTGTTGCGGCAGCCAACGATCTGGCGATTATGGATGCGAACGCTATGCTAAAAGAATATGGATCTGGTAAAGTGGTTAACGGAGCAGTGGTTAGCGGTGCATATATTACTGGTAACTTGTTTTCTTTAGATGGAGTTCACTTAACCCCTATGGGTTATGCAATAACTGCAAATGGATTTATAAATGCTATCAATGCCAAATATGGATCAAGTATTCCTATTGTAGACGTTACGAAATACAGAGGGGTTAAATTTCCATAGCTCCCTGCCTGATCATAAAAAAAGACCTGCAAGAGAAATCCTGCAGGTCTTTTTTATGACGGATTTTTAATGCAAGTGGTCTATATTCCAGCATGGAACAAGCTATAAAGAGTCAACAATTTATAAAGAATTTATAGGGAGTTGATAGGGAATTGATAGGGGGTTGATAGGGGCAATTCCCCTTTTAAGTCCCTTTTATTTCCTTATAGAATCTTAATTTAGAATTTTCCATTGATAAAGCTTGCTGCCTTTCTTTTTACTTCAGAAGGCAGAAGCCCTCTGCAGGGATAAAAATCCTGGAATTTAGATAGGCAGGCTTGGTTGATTTAGTTCTTTTGTCTAATTTAACCAATAAGCTTATATCCGAATTCTGCATGAGTAATTTTAATATTGATGAGCAAACATTAACTGACCTGAATATTTTCACAAAAAAAACAGGATCAAAATCAATATTTGACCTGTTTAAGGGAACCAGAAGCATAGGTGGGCGGGAAAGGTTAAAAGAGATGATGCTATGTCCTTCTTGCGACATTAAGGAAATGACTTTACGCAGAGACTGTATTAAGTATTTTTATGATCATCATATAGAATTTGATATAAGAAATGAAGAGCTGGATCTGATAGAGTTTTATTTGAAGTTTGATAAAAAGAAATTCAGGGGTAATCCTTTAGATTCTTTGGTAGAATACATCACAAGGAATTCAAGTAATGATTACTATATCATTAAAACAGGGCTTAAGTATTTAATAAAATTAACAAAGTATCTTTCTGCATTTATAGAAGAGCATTCCTCAAATCACACACCGGCTTATATAAAATCTATTTTTGAACAAATAGAAATGATCATTGAAGATGGCCAGCTAACACAAGCAATCTCCTGTAATGAAAATAAACTCAAATTCCTGCAGGTAAGTAAACTGGATAGGGCATTCCGTCATAAAGAAAAGAACAATATAAAAATGTTGCTTTCATTTGTTTACGAGCTGGACATTTTCGAAAATCTGGCTTTGGTAGCAGCAACGAAGGGTTTTTCATTTCCCGAATATCGGGATGCAGATAAATTTCAGGTACGTTTGGAGGGTCTGTTTCATCCCAATATATCCCATCCTGTCAAAAATGATCTCCTTTTGGACGCAGAACAAAACATCGTTCTGCTTACAGGTTCAAATATGGCGGGAAAATCTTCCTTGCTTAAATCTATAGGTCTGGCAGTTTATCTCTCGCATTTAGGGTTTCCTGTACCTGCCAATAATATGGTAACAACTATTTTCAATGGCTTAATTACGACCATTAATCTTCCTGACAACATCAATGGAGGGCTTAGTCATTATTATAGTGAAGTTAAGCGGGTAAAAGAAGTATCTGAAACCTTATTTAAAAACAATAAAATGTTTATCATCTTTGATGAATTATTTAGGGGGACTAACGTAAAAGATGCTTTTGATGGTTCGAATTTAATTATATCCGAACTGGCCGCCCTAAAAAACTCAGTTTTTTTTATCTCGACTCATATTGTTGAACTGGCAAATGAACTGAAAAAGTTCGGCAACATATTATTTCACTATATGGAGGTTCATTTTGAGAACGATAAGCCAATTTTTACCTATCAATTGCGCAGCGGTATTTCTGAAGAGCGTCTGGGCATGTTTATTATCTTAAATGAAGGCATTGTCGATATCATCCGAAGGGTGGGTAAATGAAAACAGCCGATCAGGAAGGAAATTGTTAATAACTTAAAATGCTTATATATAAATAATTAATCTGCGTATATTTAATTATAGAATATTTATTAACAATTGTTTTTTAGTTTTATCTCAAATTACAAACAAAAGAAAATACTATGTCGACACCTTATATACCTTGTCTGGATCTTGGATCATATATCAATGGAACAGAAGAGCAGCGTAAAAAGTTTTCCGATGAACTCGGGAGGGCTTTTAACGATTCAGGTTTTGTAACGATCACCAACCACGGGGTGAGCCAGGAGCTGATCGATCAGCTCTATGAAAATATCAAAGCCATGTTTGCATTATCTCCTGAGCAAAAAAGGAAATATGAAAAACCAGAACTGGCTGGTCAGAGAGGCTATACCAGTCCGGGTAAAGAAACTGCAAAGGGTGCTAAAACTGCGGATTTAAAAGAGTTCTGGCAAATTGGGCAGGAAGTGACTGATGGCGACGCGATCAAAAGTGAGTATCCGGATAATGAATATCTGGAAGAACTTCCTGCGTTTAATACGGTAACACGTGAGATTTATCAGAAGCTGGAAAGTAATGGTAAGCATCTCTTAAGAGCGATTTCTACCTATTTGGGTTTGCCAATAGATTATTTTGATCAGTATGTGCACAATGGAAATTCTATTTTAAGGGGTATTCATTATTTTCCTATTGAAAATCCAGAAGCAATTCCTGATGATGCAGTTCGTGCGGGTGCTCACGAGGATATCAATTTAATTACCCTTTTGATTGGTGCAAGTGCAGATGGGCTTGAAGTCTTGACACGCAGCAACGAATGGTTGCCAATTAAAGCACATCATTCTGATATTGTTGTGAATGTTGGTGATATGCTGCAGCGCTTAACGAATAATAAATTGCGGTCTACTACACATCGGGTAGTTAATCCGCCACGCGAACTGATGAAAACCTCCCGTTTCTCTGTTCCATTCTTTTTGCACCCAAGGTCAACAATGGATCTTACAAGTCTGGCCTCATGTATCGATGCAGAACATCCAAAGCTTTATACGGATATGACTGCAGGAGAATACCTTGATGAAAGACTGAGAGAGATCGGATTGAAAAAATAAAATAAGAATTAAGAAAAGATAAAAGGCGAACAGGAGGAATTCTCTTATTCGCCTTTTATTTTTTGTTCTTATACCGGAGATGCTAATTTTTGCTGATCTTAATCTCCATGGTTTTCGTTTCCGTACCGTTCACTACAGCATACATTTCCATCAGCATATTGCTGTCATCGATAAATTTCATCACCTCACGGACATTCATGTCTTTCCCTGTACCAGGATCTACAGAAGTGCCCTTAAAAGTAATCGATTTGGAGGTGTCATCCCAGGTGCCTTCCATATACATTAATCCTGTTCCAAAATTATCTATCCAGGAACTTATAAAGATTTTCTTTGCATTGTCATAGGCTAAAAGTCCCATCCCCTCAAAGGGCATTCCCATCATATTGCCTTTGTGAACAGATTGTTGGTATCGCCCACCCATGATCATTGTGTTTATGCAAGTTGCTTTGCTTTTAGTTGGCGGGGCACCTGGAGCCATCCACATCGTGATATCCTCATTCCAGTTCCCATCACTTTTAGCGATCATTTTGTGGACATCTCCAGGGGTCATATAAGCTTGCCAGGCCTTCATGGAGGCATCATCCTGGGCTTGTGCCCGAAAGGTAACGGTAACCAATAGCATTACCGCAACAATACATGTTAATCTTTTCATTGTTTTAGATAATTAAGTTTTGTTAGGATCTAATATACAGAAAAAAAACATGTATTTAACTGTTAATGAGGGTGTTTGTGTAATCTGTTTTACACTAAATTTTACTTTTGTCTATGGCTTTGTTGATCACATCTTGTATTCTTCCTCTGATCTTTAATCTGCTTAGGGTTTCTGTTACTCCCGGGTTTACACGGTTTGATAAAAATACATAGACCAGCCCCCTGGATGGATCTACCCATACGCAGGTCCCGGTATAACCTGTATGTCCGTAGGTTTGAGGAGAGGCTAATTCAGAAGGGTAGTGCTTTGAAAGATCCGGATCCCATCTGTCAAATCCAAGGCCTCTTCTGCTCACATTAGATTGTTTTGCAGTAAACATATCTACAATTTCAGGTTTGAAATACTGAACGCCTCCATAAGTACCTTTATTTAACAGCATCTGATACATGATGGCCATATCATTCGAACTTGCAAATAAACCCGCATGGCCTGATACACCTCCAGCGAGTGCGGCACCCTGGTCATGTACATATCCAACAAGTAAAGTTTTTCTGAAATAAGAGTCATTCTCTGTTGGTATGATCTGGTCTTTGGAGAAGCGGTTGCGGGGCAGGAATCCTGCGGTCTGCATTCCAAGGGGCTCATAGAAGTTTTCTGCGACGTATTTGTTTAATGGCTCGCCACTAATGCGTTCCACAATGTCTTTCATCACATACATGCTGATGTCGCTATAAACATAAGAGCCTCGTGTTTTAATTGGAGCATTCAGCATTTTGGGCCACATCACATCTTTAAAATAATCTTTGCGGACATAGTAGCCATCTGCCACTTTTGTGGGGAATATTGCTGAAGAATCAGTGCTGTGGTCGGTGGGTTTTATATAGTCATGAAAGGGTATGTAAGGAATAAAACCAGCCTGATGGAGCATGACCTCTCTCACCTGGATCGGATTCATTGCTGTTGTTCTGGCTTTCGGGATATAAGCTCCGATATTGGTGTCTAATTTTAACTTATTTTGTTCGTACAAGCGCATTACTGCAGGTGTTGTTGCTGTAATTTTGGTCACTGAGGCCAAATCAAAAATGTCAGATGTTTTATCTGGGAGTGCAGCGCTGTCGTAAGTGTGCCTGCCATAGGCTTTGTTGAAAATGACTTTGCCGTCTTTGGCTACCATAACAACTAGTCCTGGAGTTGCCCTGTCATTGATGGCTTCAGCAGCGATAGCATTGATCTCTGAAAGATCATCTGCATTGACACCGGCATCTTCAGGAAGGGTATACTTCAATCTTGTTGCTGTTGTTGAATATCCTGATCCTGTTGTGTATTTTCCCGAATAAGTGAAAGAAAGTTTATTGTTCAATGGGATACCTCCAAAAATCATTTGTGGTGTAATGGCTGCAGCGCTGATATCCTTTTGATCTGTCCATAATACTGGGGCTGTAATATTGTCAAAGGAACGCAGGCTATTGCCATCGCCAAAAAGTGAAATCACCACCTGCTTGTTTTTGCTCAGCAGGTTGATGAAATTCAGGTAGCGTGGGTTTGAGGCATCCTGATCTGTAATCGAAACTAATATGGTGTTGAAATATTTAAGGTCATCTTCAAGGTCATTTAGTGTTGCGGCGTCTTTGTAGCTGTCTGCTGAAAATGAGGTGATTTTTGCGTATTTATTCAGTAAGCTGTCTACTGCGCTTTGGTAGTTAAAGCCCAGATTAACAGAGGCAATGGTCTTTTTTTCAAGAGACATTAGTGGCACAATGTTTTGTTGGTTGTTGAGCAAAACTGCGCTTCTGATGATGGTGTTTGCATTTGCGAGTAAAGCTTCATTTTTTTTGTGTTCCTGGGCACAGGCGCTCAAAGTAGCGCCAGTAAAAAGATAGAGACATAATGTTTTGAGCAGTTTTTTCGTTCTAAGGTAGTTTCTGTTCATTTGGATAGGGGCTAAGACAGGTTGTTTTTGAAAGTAGATGAGCATAAAGATATAAAAATCAAATACTGACTTCGTCATTTAACATTCAATTATAAGAAAAGAGATCAGTTTAAGGCTTATTTTCGCTAAATTAGCAACCTTTACCGGAGAATATAAATGTCAGATATTATAAAGCTTTTACCCGATAGCGTTGCCAATCAGATTGCAGCAGGAGAGGTGGTTCAACGCCCCTCATCGGCCGTAAAAGAATTGATGGAGAACGCCATAGATGCAGGGGCAAACAAAATACAACTTATACTGAAGGATGCAGGAAAAGCATTAATACAGGTCATTGATAATGGATGCGGGATGACTGTAGCCGATGCAAGAATGTGCTTTGAACGGCATGCGACCTCTAAAGTGCGCAAAGCTGAAGATCTTTTTGCAATACGCACTATGGGATTCAGGGGAGAAGCTATGGCTTCTATTGCTGCCATTGCGCAGGTAGAGATGAAAACCCGCAGACATGAGGATGAAATTGGTACCCTGATCGAGATTGAAGGGTCTTCAATTGTTAAACAGGAGCCGGTGGCTTGTTCGGAGGGAACCAGCATCAGTGTCAAAAACCTGTTCTTTAATACACCTGCCAGACGGAACTTTTTAAAGAGCAATCCTGCAGAGATGCGACATATTCTGGATGAATTTCAGCGGGTTTCCCTGGCCAATCCAGGTATCGCTTTTAGCTTGCACCACGATGGCGCAGAGATATACCGTTTGCCGGCATCTGCATTAAAACAGCGGATCATTCATCTGTTTGGAAACAATTATAATGAAAGACTGATCCCGGTGGAGGAGGAAACCTCCATCATCAACCTTAAAGGGTATATTGGTAAACCGCAATTCGCAAAAAAAACAAGAGGTGAACAATTCTTTTTTGTAAACAACCGGTTTATTAAAGATGGGTATCTTAATCATGCCATCAATAAAGCTTATCAGGATCTGCTGCCGGAGGAGAATTTTCCGTTGTATGTATTGTTCATTGATATAGACCCGGCCAAGATTGATGTCAATGTCCATCCAACAAAAACGGAGATTAAATACCTGGAAGAGAAATCTGTTTATGCCATCATACATTCTGCGGTAAAACGTTCTCTTGGGAAATTTAACATTAGCCCTACTATAGACTTTGATCAGGAAACCGGCTTTAGCGGTATGATCACACCTAAAGCCCCTGAAGATATCGTTCCGCCAACCATTAGTTTTAACCCTGAATTTAATCCCTTTAAGGAAGATAAAGTTTCAGAAAGATCTGTGTCTTCTTATTCGGGGTCCTCTTTCTCAGGGGGCGGGGGTTACGAATCCAGAGCCGCCAGTACAAAAAACTGGGGTTCTTTATACGAAATAGCCAATCATACACCGGCGGAGCAGGTTAAAATTGAATTGCCCGGGGTATCAGAAATAGAAGAGAACTATGCTCCGCTTCAGAAACAACTCATGCAGGTGCATAACCGTTATATTGTTTCGCAGATCAAATCAGGCTTAATGGTGATTGATCAGCAGGCTGCACATGAGAGAATCCTCTATGAACGGTTTCTTGTTCATCTGGAAGACCGGAAAGGCGCTTCGCAACAAAGTCTGTTCCCGCAAACAGTAACCTTAAGCCCTAATGATTACGAACTTGCTAAAAGCCTGCTCGAAGACATTAAAAGCCTGGGTTTTGAAGTCCGTGAATTTGGAAAAAATACCCTGGTAATTGAGGGAATTCCGGTTGATCTGGGAAGTAGCAATATCAACGAGACGCAGCTTTTTGAGCACCTGATTGAAGGATTTAAAAATTCCCAGCAGGAATTACGGCTGGACAAAAGGGATGCATTGGCCCGTAGTATGGCCAGGAACAGTGCGATTAAAAGCGGAACAAGTTTGAGCCAGGAAGAAATGAATATGCTGATTGAACAATTGTTTGCCTGCAAAATGCCTAACTTTAGTATTGGCGGAAAACCGGTGATACAAACCATTACGTTAACAGATCTTGATAAGAAATTTGAGAAATAACAATGAATAATATTCATATACCACCCATAGTTAAAAACCTGCTGATTATTAATGTATTGTTTTTTGCGGCAACTTATGTGCTGCAAAGTAAGGGGATTGACTTGTCTACCTATCTTGGTGCTTTTTACTTTGATTCCTCCTATTTTAAAATATGGCAGCCTATAACCTATATGTTTATGCACGGCGGTTTTACCCATATTCTGTTCAATATGTTTGCGCTGTTTATGTTTGGGGGTATACTGGAAACCCGTTGGGGAGCGAAACGATTCATTAATTTCTACCTCATCACAGGCCTTGGTGCTGTAGCGTTGCAAATGGGCGTTCAGGCTTATGAGGTCTATCAAATTACAGGTTCAGTTGTTCATAATCCTGTGCATATAGACTGGGCTACCCAAATGGCTTCAGTAGGCGTTCCGGGAATATCTGAAGCCGATAAAAATACATTGATCGGTATCTATGGTTTTCCAATGGTGGGCGCATCGGGCGCTATTTTTGGCCTGCTTGTTGCTTTTGGTATGCTGTATCCAAATACGGAGCTATATATTATGTTTATTCCAATACCTGTGAAAGCAAAATATATTGTTCCTGTTTATATACTGATAGAATTATCCCTGGGCGTAGCACGCGTACCTGGAGATTCTGTTGCACATTATGCCCACCTGGGAGGAGCACTTCTGGGTTTCATTCTTGTTAAACTCTGGAAAGATAAAAATACATTTTACGACTACTATGAATAGTACTCTTTTTGAAGAATTGAAGTTTAAGGTGTTTAAATCAGGTAACCCTATCTTTTTCTATATAGGGATCAATACCCTGATCTTTGTGGTCATGGCGCTGATTGGGGTGGTGATCTTTTTGTCTGGCAATCCGTCATTGGCACTGGATGGACTGGTGAGAGAATATTTTGCTTTTCCTGCTTCTTTAGAAAGACTCCCACTACGGTTTTATACCGTGATTACCTATCAGTTTTTTCATGAAGGTTTTCTGCATCTGTTGTTCAATATGCTTTGGCTTTATTGGATGGGGCAGATTTTTCTCGACTTTATGAAACCCCGTCAGTTTCATTTTATCTATTTATCAGGTGGAATTGCCGGTGCGCTATTCTTCTGCGCTGCCTTTCATATTTTCCCTGTGTTTGCAGCGAATATTTCGTCGGCAACAGTAATTGGCTCTTCGGCCTCGGTAATGGCTATTATTGTTGCCTCAGCTACATTGGTGCCGGATTATACGATACGTTTGTTTCTGATCGGAGATGTTAAACTTAAATATCTTGCACTTGCTTATATTGTTCTGGACCTGATTGGTGTGGCCTCTGTAAATGCAGGTGGTAGCTTTGCGCATCTGGGGGGAGCTCTGCTGGGCTTTGTATATATCAAAGCTTTGCAGCATGGAAAAGACTGGAGCAATTTATTTAAGAAAAAGTCCAAACTTAAGGTGGTTAGAAACGAAGGTTTTAAACGAAGTGCAGGTTCTAAAGAAAATACAGTTGCCCAGCACGAGATTGATGCGATTTTGGATAAGATATCTAAAACAGGTTATGATAAGTTGAGTAAGGAAGAAAAAGATACCTTATTTAAAGCCAGCAAACACTAGTGGATGAAAAAAAAGAAGGCCACATTTCTGGATAAATTGGTACGCATTACGGCGCTGTTTCTTGCCATATCTCTTCTTTTGGGGTGTATTGCCGGAAATGTAGATCCAAGAGCGAACAGGCTCATTCCTTTTTTTGGACTGGCCTATCCATTTTTGCTGCTGCTCAATTTGTTTATGATCATCTGGTGGTGTCTTCGCCGCCGCTGGGTCTTTGTTCTGCTTACCTTTGGTGTTATTCTTTTGGGATGGCGTGCACTTACTGCAACCATTAGTATTTCTGGCGAACGTGGAGAGGGACCTAAATCCGGCGCAGATCTGGTGCGTATGATGACCTACAACGTCCATAGCTTTAAGCCTTTTGATTCTGGTAATGTCGAGTCTGTAAAAGAAAAGATGCTGCAGGTGGTAAAAAGGGAAAATCCGGATATTATGTGTTTCCAGGAATATTACACCCGAAAAAAAGGCAACTACGCTATTACCGATAGTTTAAAAGCCATGCTCAATACACCCTATTACTATTTCGTTCCTTCTTCCAGAAACGATTACGAAGCAATGGGCCTGGCTATATTTTCCAAATATCCGATAAAGAACAAAGGCAATATCGTTTTTGATGCGAATCATGGTGGGAATGCGAGTATCTACGTGGACGTTGAAGTCAATCATAAAATGCTGAGGGTCTATAATGTGCACCTCCAATCTATTTCCTTCGATAAGCAGGACTATCAGTACCTGGATAAAGTAACCAGGAAGATGGATGCGGAAATTGTACCTTCAAAAAGGATCTTGAGTATGCTAAATACGGCCTTTCTGAAGAGAAGTGCTCAGGTAGATATCATGAAAGCCAGTATGAAAACCTGTAAAATCCCCTTCTTGATTGCCGGGGATTTCAATGATACCCCTGCATCTTACGCAGTGACACAGTTGACAGCCTCACTCAACAAAACATTTGAAAAGAAAGGGCGGGGCCTTGGCCGCACTTATAACGGGAAATTTCCTAATTTCCAGATCGATTATATTGCAGTGACCAAAGATATTGAGGTCATCAACCATAAGATCATTGAGGCCCGTTTATCTGATCATTTCCCTGTTCGAAGTGATTTGAGATTAAGCCCCTAATTTTTTTAACTTTGCACAAATAAATAATCCGCAATTAAGGACATAGGAAACATCATGAGTTTGTACTCAAAAAATCAAATGAACCGAACTTGCGTGCTCTTGAACACAAGAATTAAATAGATACTGATGAAAACCGGCTTGCAGCTATACAATACCCTCACAAGAAAGAAAGAGATCTTTGAACCCCTCAACGCTCCGAATGTCGGAATGTATGTTTGCGGGCCAACTGTTTATAGTGATGTCCACCTGGGTAATTGCCGTACATTTATCTCTTTTGACTTAATATTCAGGTATTTAAAATACAGTGGCTATAAGGTGCGTTATGTCAGAAATATTACCGATGCCGGTCACCTGGAAGGAGATCGTGATGAAGGGGATGATAAATTTGCAAAAAGAGCAAAACTGGAACAACTGGAACCCATGGAGATTGTACAAAAGTATACATTGGGTTTTCATGAAGTATTAAGGATGTTCAATACACTTCCACCAAGTATAGAGCCCACTGCCACTGGCCATATTATTGAGCAGATCGAAATGATCAAGGAGATTATAGCTAACGGTTATGCCTATGAAGAGAATGGAACAGTTTATTTTGATGTAGAAAAATATAGCAAAACATACAACTACACCATACTGACGAACCGGAACCTGGAAGATATGCTGGCCAATACCCGTGAATTGGGTGGTCAGGATGAAAAACACGGCCGTCTGGACTTTGCACTTTGGATCAAAGCTAAGCCAGAAACTTTAATGAAATGGGCTTCACCATGGGGCGTAGGTTTTCCGGGCTGGCATATTGAATGCTCTGCTATGAGTGCAAAATACCTTGGACAGGAATTTGACATCCATGGAGGGGGGATGGACCTTGCGGCTACACACCATACCAATGAGATTGCGCAGTCTGAAGCATGCAGCCATGTGCAGCCTGCCAGATATTGGATGCACACCAATATGCTGACCGTAAATGGTGCAAGAATGTCAAAATCTGCTGGCAATGGTTTTCTTCCATTAGAACTTTTTACAGGAGCACATCCTTTGCTGGAACGTGGTTATAGCCCTATGACTGTAAAGTTCTTTATGCTGCAGGCCCACTATCGCAGTACACTTGATTTTTCTAACGATGCATTGGATGCGTCTGAAAAAGGTTTCCGGAGGCTAATGAATGCAACCGCCTTACTGGAGAAACTGGTGCCCTCAGAAAAAAGTGATTTTGATATAGAGAACATCAGATTGAATTGTATAAAAGCAATGAATGATGATTTTAACAGCCCTGTAGTTATTGCTGAACTTTTTGAAGCTGCAAGAATCATCAATAGCGTTTATGATGGTAAGGCGCAGCTGAACGAAGCTGATCTTAGCAAATTGAAACAATTGGTCAGTGATTTCGTATTTGATATTTTTGGATTAAAAGATGAAGATAGCTCTAATACAGAACTCAATTCTGTTCTGGATATGGTCATTGACATCCGTAAATCGGCCAAGGAGAACAAAGACTATGCTACCTCCGATAAGATTCGTATTGGACTTCAGGATATTGGCATACAGCTTAAAGACAGCAAAGAAGGAACAACCTGGAGTAAAATATAAATACCCATGAAGAAATATATAGGACTCGCAGTTCTGACTACACTTATTTTTCAGGCTTGTCATTCTGACAAAAATAAAACTGCAACTGCTACTCAGGCTACAGAAGCTGTGAAGCTGGTTTCACCGGAGTTTAATGCAGATAGCGCTTATAACTATACAAAAGCCCAGGTTGATTTTGGCCCTCGAATTCCATCCACCAGTGCTCATGAAAAATGTGCACTTTACCTGGCAGGCAAACTGAAATCTTTCGGAGGAAAAGTTACGGTGCAGGAAGCTACGGTAAAAACATACGATGGGAAAAGCCATCAGCTTAAGAATATTTTAGTTTCCTGTTATCCTGACAAGAAGCAAAGAATTTTAGTCACAGCGCATTGGGATGCCCGTCCCTTTTCAGATCAGGACCCTGACCCGAATATGAAGGATAAAGCTTTTGATGCGGCCAATGACGGTGCCAGTGGCGTAGCAGTTATCCTGGAGATGGCCAGGCAACTGCAAAAGAAAGAGCCTGATATGGGCGTCGACTTTATTCTTTGGGATATTGAAGATTATGGTAAGGCCAATGATGAAACACCCAACGAACAGACCTGGTGTACAGGATCTCAATACTGGGTTAAACACCAGCCTGCAGCTTCGGTTAAACCATTGTATGCCATTAATCTGGATATGGTTGGTGGGGCTAATGCTCAATTTACCCAGGATGAAGTATCCAGAAAATATGCGTCAAATGTTGCGGCAAAGGTATGGAGCATCGCTGACGAAATTGGTTACGGCTCTTATTTCCTTAATATCCCTTCTGGAAACCTCATAGATGATCATTTTTGGATCAATCAGGCAGGAATTCCTGCAATAGACATTATACATTTCACAGATGCTTCGGGTTTCTATATGAACTGGCATACACAGCTTGATAATCTGAACAACATTGATAAAAATACACTAAAAGCGGTTGGTCAGACTGTCCTGGAAACAATTTATCGGGAATCGCCGGCAACCTAATGTGCATTTGTTAATTACTTTTGACCATTAAACCTATATCAAACCTTATATTCGTAACCATATTTGAATTATGATGATCAACAAACTTATTTATACCTGTATTACAGCTTCAATTGCGCTCGGTGCCTACGCACAAAAATCTGATGGAACAACCAAATCTCTGGTAAATGCTGAAAAAAGTTTTGCTGAACGCGCAGCTAAACAAGGTGTCAAAACAGCTTTCCTTGATTTTTCTGCAGCAGATGCATTGGTTTTCAGACCAAACCCGGTAAATGCCAAAACTTTTTATGCCGGACAGGAAGACAGTAAAAATCTGAGCTGGTCTCCGGTATATGCAAGAGTATCAAAGAGCGGGGACTGGGGTTTTACTACAGGAACTTATGTGATGGGGGATACGGAGAAAGCTTATGGCGACTACTTATCCGTTTGGAAAGCAGTCAATGATAAATGGGAACTTGCTTTGGATTTGGGTACTTCACACAATAAACCATTGAATAAGGGTAAAGAGGACTTTGCAGAGCCAGCTAATTTTTATAAGCCAAAGTTCATTAATAATAAGCAGATCGCAGCCGGAAACGAAATTATACTGACTACAGAAAAGACATTGAATGCAACACTGAAATCTTATAATGCTGCTGCATTTTCCGGTTTCTTAACAGAGGATGCAAGGTTGTTATTTCCGGGAAACGAACCTATCATAGGAAAAAGTAATATCATGGCTTTTTATAATAGCATGGTAAGTAAGATATCTTTAAAAACAACAAAAGCAGACAGAGCATTAGGCGGAGATTTTGCCTATACTTATGGCATTGCAACTGTAGATTATAAGGCCGATCTAAGAGAAAGCTTTAATTATGTTTTTATTTATGAACGTCAACCAGACCACAACTGGAGCATCATTGCACAGGTATTTACACCTGCAGAACGTTAATCAGCTAAAAAAAGAAAAGGCCCCTTAAAATTTTATTTAAGGGGCCTTTTCTTTTTCAGTACAAAGCACTATTTTGCCAGCCTCAGGTATAAACCTGTTTTTCTTTATCTTGTTTGACATGAATAAACTCATCGCTGTTACCTTTCTCCTGCTCTCCATCCATACCGTACAAGC